>Ga0247731_1000011_pt1 | contig 160368 bp, 144 predicted proteins | sample UWRJL088202R2_FD_180938 | JGI IMG/M metagenome (GOLD analysis project Ga0247731, IMG submission 180938) | Plant litter microbial communities from Arlington Agricultural Research Station in Wisconsin, United States - UWRJ-L088-202R-2 | ecosystem: Environmental > Terrestrial > Plant litter >...
ACTAAGGACAAAAGAATGTTAGAAGACTTTTGCACAAATATCCATTCCAGTAAATGTTGGGCCGCGGTAGCAATACTTATGCAACAAGATATTGCGATGCCCTTTTGTATCACTGTTGCTCTACAATACCTGGATGAAAAAGACGATCAATACATAAGCAATGCAATGGAGGTTTTATTTAAGTCTAATCATCCAAGAGCTTTGAAAAGCTTTTTAGCTTATTTAAGGGAGGGTATTAATATATCAGTGGATCAGAGTGCCTTTGCTTCTTATGATGTGGTCATGGATGTGGCGATTGTAAAAGAAATTTTTGCGATAATCTACGGTGCTGATTATGATCGCTTTTCCTTTAACGGCGGTAATATGTTGCTGACCACATACCTATCGAATATATCGAAAAAAGATTTTGACGGGGTCAGAAAAATACTAATAGAGATACAGTCAGAGGTGGTTGCGGAAGTAAATGATACCGGTATATTCTATATCAATAACTTAATTTACATGTGTGAAAATGCCTATATAAATTATTGTTCAAATCCGTATTCTTTCAATGAGGCATTGCAGGCTTCTAATTCATTATTAAAATTTTAAGTAAACGAATTCTTTTTGAAAAAGCTGTGACCTTCTTGTTTACAGATAATTTATGTGGAGAATAGAAGAGCTTGAATTGAAATGCACATTTAGGTTATAGACTTATTGAAACCTCCGTCATATTTTAACCATTTCCAGCATCTTAATTAAGTCATTAGTTTCTTCCATGATCCATTGATCTTTCAATATCAACTGTCGAATGATTTCCATTTCTGAATCGGTATAATATTTCTCATTCAGATCCGAAAGCCCGTTCTGCACAGAAACCTTCCAATGACTGTCGTGATCAGTTTCAACGATTGATTTTGGAAGCCCGGTAGGAGGGAGCAAGAGTATTTGCGGGATGATGTCCTTTACCAACTGGTAAATGAGCAATCCGTCATAATCCCAGTCGCAGCTGTAATAGATTGGCAGTGTAATTGGTGCTGTATAGTTTAACTTATCAATATTCTTGCCACCAGCATACCATAGCTCGATATTATTTTTTCTCGGCTTTGAGGGGCGCTTGAGGAAATCGAGATTTTCGCAAAGCACGATTTTTTCGGGATAAGGACATTGTAACACATATTTATATTGCTGGTCCTTATCATTGGCTAGTTCCTCAATATTTAAGATTTTTTTCACTGCCCTTATAAGGCTATCGGAATTCTCCAGGTATTTTTCGTTCTTGAAAAACATTTGCGAAACACCTCGTACAGTTTCTTCCGCCTCTATTATTCCATTGCGTATTGGAAGCAGGTCGCCCGTTGTCATACCTTCAGATAGCTCTATTAATATACGGATATCAGACTCGTGAAAACGAAGTTGCGGTTTCAAGAGTTCTTCCTGTTTAAGGAAATCGATATACAAAGTATAATTGTATAAATGATATTTCCTATAGTATTCTTCAAAATCGGGTCCTTGATGAATATGGGTCACTCCTTCTTTAAGCTCGCCCGTCTGCTCAAGCAGGAATAGGAAAGTGGCGTCTTTCATTAGGCTTTCCCTTTTCTTGGTACGGCCTGATTCAAAAATTTCGTTCAAGGCTTTTATGGCTGTCCAGTTCATTACAGTTGTCGTTTAAGGTAGATTTCCAAATTCTCACGGCTTGTGTTTGTCTTGAAATAACTTGCCGGAACTGGATAATTGATATTAATGTTATTCTTGCCGGCAAGCAAATGATGCATGTACCAGCCGGCAGTGGCATCTGCACCAAATGGTTTTGGTGTCATCGTTATGATCTGATACCCGAACTCTTCTGCGATAGCAGGAAAGTTATTAAAATTTGTCTTGTCAAGGTTGGCAGTTTCCTCAAGGATTATAAAGCGTATCCCTGGCCTGTTCTCGGACTGGAATTTGGAGAGCCTGCCGATACCCAGCAGGACCTTGGCAGAGTAGGTTTCCCCGGTACTTCCTGATGTGTCATTACCGAATTCATCGGTAAGCCCTGCATCGAGGGTAAAATAGGTCTTGGGATCTAATAGGTCCCGGAAAGTGATTTTTTTCCTGTAATTGGAAGCCCGTCTGAAAAAATCCTCAATAAACGATTCCACTGAATCGCCAAGAGCCAGTTCACCGGGCTTATGTAGTTGCTGTGATTTTCCCTGAAGCATAGTGATCCACTCAATGGGTATATCCTTATTGGGTTCGAACTTCACCTGAAAGTAATATTTATTGCTTATGGTCCTGCCTTTAAAGAACAGGTTTAGATCACGGATTTGAGCGTTATACTCATCGTATTTCTTCTTGGTCCTTAAAAATATCTTCAACATGGTTTCGTAGATGGAATCGATAAGCTTATGTCGGCTTAGGTTTGCCGTGCGAAGTTCTTCTCCAATCTGATCGTAGAATCGAATTTTCGTACCCAGCAATGCTTTTTCAAGTAATGGAAAGCTAAAGCGCTCCTCTGCTATTTCAGCTGTGATCTCAGGGTTGTTATCATTGGATGTTTCTGAAAACAGTTTGCACGCAGCTTTGTACTCGCTTTGGTAATTGCGGATCGCAGTGTCGCAATCATTTTTAAATTCCCTTAGTGCTTCATCGTCAACCTCTTGTACTGCGAGCTGCTTTAATTCAGGATATTCTTCTATAAATGCTTCGTAATATAAATTAAAAGCATCTGATGCCGATTCTTCCAAGTCTTTGTTTTCACTTACTTGTTGTATTAATGAAGGCATTATTTCCTCACGCAACGACCTTTCAGTTGCTGTATCCCTGGTTAGATAGTCGCCATAGCTTTTTGCACGGAGTTCCCAGCAACTTTGGTACGAATTTTCTAGAGAGTAAATCGCTGTAGGATCCGCTTCTGGATGTATCCCTATAGCTATAAGAAGTTGTATTTTTTCTTCGAATAAACTGTCTTTTTCCAGCTGAAGACCTTCGAGTAGAGCATGCACCTGAAGAACTAGTTGGCAGGAGATTTTCAGATCGGCGAGTGAAGCATAATCATAAAGATCAGGATCAAAATCACGTAATATTTCCGCTATCCCTACATTGAAAGGCAATCCTTTTTCAAATTTATGAATTTCAGAGAGCTCATGTTGCGCTTTTTCAATAGTCGCCTCGTTGTTGTTTACCAACTCAGCGATTGCTTTTTTCCGCAAGTCGGGATTTTGAAGGATAGGCTCGCGGGATAAGACAGGTATGTAAATGTTGAAATCATTCAGACGCAGCCAATAACCATCTAGTCCCGTGTCTTCAATAATGTGTTGCTGATCCAAAAAGTTGAAGCTGTCGGTAAAATAAGAAAAGTTTTTATCATTCGGGTGCCCCCAATGTGTGTCCAACAAATGGAACAGCACAGCTTCTTGTGCAGCTGAAATTTCTAGGTCTGAATGCAGGATTTGGGCGATTACAGAATTCTCACTCGAGCCTCCAATCAAGCGGTTTACATTTTTGAGAAATTGAACCTCATCGTTAAGCCCTTCACTGCGTTGTCTAAGGCTGTCTCGCTGATCTTCTAATTTTTTTTCAATTTCAGAGATCGAGTCATACTTCAGGTAAATTGGGATAAAACGTTTGCAGCGCCGAATGATTTCTTTATCGTCATACTGCTGTATTGATTGCTCGATAGGCATATCTTCAACCACTAGGCCGGCACCTTCGAAAGTGAGACTTGAGATTCTTGACACCAGCTGGTTAAATTTTTCCGATAGGATGAGGCATTTCCGAATATCTTCAAGCTTCTTTTTGCCTGTTTCCTGCATTGCTTTATAATGCGAAGCCAGGGTTTCAAGCCGCGGTAGTCTATCTGTAAGTTTTTCTGCTCTGGACACTGCGATATCACGCTCTTGGATTTTACTGTCAAGCTTGGCTTTTAGTGTATTACTATGTGCGTAGTGGTAGCCACAGTTTGCAGCACGGTAGTTCTTCTTCGCATCCAGCTGAATATTTGCGAGCCTGTTTAGCTCTTCAAGTTCCTTTTGTTTCTTTTCGAGATCTGTAATGAATGCCTGCAGCGCTTCGTAATCGGAAAGCAGCCTGTCGATTTCACTTTTATGACTTTCAAAACTGTTCTCAAGATCTCTCTCTAAGCCGTCGAAGAGAAAGTCTTTGAGTTCATCAGCTTTGTCGCCTGCACTCCTGGCTCTGGAAAACGATTGTATGATTTTGGCAAACGCTTTCAAGCTGCTGGGGACGCTTAGGTTAATGGGGATAATATGCTGGTCAAACAATCGGGCATAGTGCTCGTCTTTTTGCTCACGCGTACTATAGGATTCAAAAAAGAGGTTGTGGGTATCCCGGAAGTGTTTCCCCAATTCCTCAACGGTGCATATCTTGTTCTCATTTAGGAAATGCCTCGCAAACGGTTGTTGTGCAGCGGTGAAAGCGCGCTCTGTCAGAAGCAGCTCCCTGTTTGGTGAATTGGTAATTATAAAGGGTTTGATAGGTCTGTTCGTAGCGCTTGGAATGCATACCCCGATGCAAATAAATTTGTCGGACGATAGCTGGACTGATAGGAATGCATAGGCATCACGGCATTGATAGGCTAGCTTGATAACCTGTCGGTCCTCTTTCTTGTAGCCTTCTGTGCCGAATTGTATATATTGTTTCTCATTGATGAATATCAGTTGCAGTAGATCGGCAACAATGGATTTGCCTACTCCATTTGCCCCAGTAAAGTCGGTTCTTTGACCATGTATAAGGTAATCCTGATTGTAGTGCTTTAGGATACCAACAGTAGAAAGAGAATGGATTATAGGATATTTCATTAGTTGCGTTTTTTCTGGATTTGTTCAACAAAATGATCAAACTGTGAAATTTCATAAGTATACAATTTGCCAAACCGGTCAATACTATCCCTAATTGCAAAAACAGGTTCATCTTCGTTGCCTTCCGAAGGCTGAAGCTTTACCCAGCCCCAACGGTCGAATGTACGCAGTACTCTTTTAAAAGTATCTTGGATGCTTTTCCATTCCGAATCCGTATGATTTTCCCGTGTAGTATTATTGAAGAATACTTTTTTATATGAGGCGGTCATGTCACTTTCCATAATCTCTTTTACAATTATCGGCCAGCTTATCGTTTTCGTCATTTCAAATATCCGGTCATAATACATATTGAGAAGCATGAGCCCGATTATAGCCTCCCAAGGGCTCATTTCACGAAAACGCTCAGAAGTATTAAGTTTACCTTTGCCTTCCTCAGGGAAATCAAGGTAATAGTAATCCATGTTTTCAACTCGCCCTTTAGAAAGTTCCAAGCCATATAATGCCCGATAGAAATTTTTAAATTCGTCACTATAGCTGCTCAACAGTGTAAATAAGTAACCTTCTCCGGTCTGTATATGGCGACCGGATAATAGGGCTATGTTTAAGTCCGCAAAGTGGGATTGGACATTATGATGCGATAAGAAGCTATAATCTGTTATTAGCCCTTCTCCTTTAATGTTATGCTCCATATTTTTATCGGCTGGTTGGTGAAAATATCTTTTATTTCGGGAGTTATATAGACTTGATATTCATCGCTTATATGGACGAACTGTATCAATTCATAACTCACCTGAAGGGCAATTTCCTCATCATCCTCCTGTTCAATTATACTGTAAAACTCGTCAGTAAATTCTATTTTACCCTCGGTCTGTAACCTTGAAAGGTAATCTTCCACTAAAATAGCCGTACGCTGCTGACGTGTAAGTTCGTGTTCTATATGCGCTAGTTCAGCCTGATGATAGTCCTGATCCAGTGGGTTTTCGATAACAAGGTTCTGTTGGGTATCTTTTGATTCGAGGTCTAGCATGACGGTTAGTTTAAAGCGTTCTTCAACGATACCCTTTTTCGGAAAATCAGTCGGAAGGATTAAATTGCCCCTCTCGGATCTAGTTTCAGATAACATGTAGTTAAGCAATCGCCTGATATTTATCTTAAACTGGCTTTTGTAACGGAATAAGTGTTGAAGATCATTTAATTTAGTAGTGGCGTATTGTATATGTTCACGAAGCTGGGCGAGCTTTGTATCGATGATGTCAAAGAAATCTTGTATTTCCTTTTGTATTTCCGCTGCGCGACTGTATCCATACTGGTATTCGTTGAAAAGGGCAATTTCTTCCGGCTTCACTGGATGAGGTATTGCCGTAGTAGTATCATAGAATTTTGATACCACAAGGTCTACTTGCTGTTGCAATGTATTTCCTAGGCGGAGTGTATCCCTGATTTCATCGGCTTTTTCTCCAAGGTCGGTAAAGATTAAAGAAAAATCGGTTACGATTTTTTGTGCTGTTTCATCTCCTGAATAAAGTAGTTTATTGAGGCTTTGCACCGATTGCTGAACTTGCATTTTGAGCTCTTCCAGATGATCCAAGATATTTTCTCTCGTAGTGGCTTGAAAACCTTGATTGAACCAGCTTTCAAACTGGTTGATATGATTGATCTCCTCTGCAGTGAAATCGGTATACCGCTTAAAGCTATCGCGTAATGGGAACTTGCGGAAAGGGTAGTTGATCTTATGTTCTACAAGCAATATAAATTTACGTGCATAATCTGTCAGCGTATAACGGTTCTTGAGCTCGGGTGGACGTTCTATGAAATAAGCCAGTAAATTTTTTAGTAGGCGTTCCTTATTTGGCACTGTGCTAGTAACCAAGATCTCCCGATGCAGTTCTTCCAAGGTTCTTTGAAGGTCCTGAGATGAAAAGTTAGCATCGATAGCACCGCTTTTAATCTTTTCATGTAGCTTGAAAATAAGCATTCCCTCGTCCATTGGAGGTACAAGCTGCGGATAAATTTCTGCTATTTGTGACGATAGGCTACTAACCATTAGGTTATTTTGATTAAGAAGTTATACTTCTCCTTTATTATAACACAAGCTAATATAATAATAATTGTTAACTTTTATTCGTTTTTCTACAAATTGAATGATTCCTGAGCTGTGTACTGTATTAATCTGATTCTTCCTCATTATATATAATATCTGCCGGTGGATAAAAAGATAGGGGATTAAATTCTTTTTACTTATAATATTCACAAGACATTATTAGAGTAATCCCGAGCGGTTTAAAGGTGCTTTAACCACTTCTTAAACCGACCCTGAGTGGGCAATCGCCTTACGTGAAGTAGGGTAGTCCTGCACGATTTGCCCCAGGGCGTGCCATGCGGTCTGTTTTACGCTGAAAAAGGAAGATTTTCAAGTCGTTTCGTTGAAATTCAGGTTATGTGCCATGATAACTTGATTTTAAAGATTAAATGTGATGTGCTCTGTTCAGAAAGGAAGTTCATCGTCCTGCCCGTTTGGGCTACCTGTGTGCCTATAACGTCCACCACCGCGGCTTTAGACTTTGCAGACTTTGCAGACTTTGCAGACTTTGCAGACTTTGCAGGCTGCTGCGGCTGCACTACCGCCATGAAGGGTAATTTTTGATGTGTGAAATTCCAGCCCCGCCTTTGGCTGACCCTCGCCGTCCACCCCATGCCCGTGCGCTTACACGCCCCGAGAGTTTCACAATGCTGCCCTTGGTTAGGTATTGAGCAATGCCCGAGCCTATCCAATACTAATAGTCAAAAAATTCGGTCTGTGTTATGCGCTCGCCATTTTTTGCCTTATAGCTGTCGTTTACGCTAGTGAGAATTTAACCACTTTCCTGTCCTCAGACAGTGTGCGCACGTGCGCATCTGTTGTCAATCTTCCTTTAATGTCCATAATGTAAAGTTTTAAATGAAACAACCTATTGCATCCTCTTCAACCCCTGCAAAAAGCATTTTTCCAAAAGAAAAAGGGAAAGAGAAAGTCGCCCTGAAGTGTGCGGGGGCAAGCGGAGTGCTATAAGTCCCGAAGGGTTGCCGGCGGCCATTATGCGCGTGCAGTTTGTGCCAGTATGATAACTTCGCTTGCCTTTTTATCCCTTTTTGTATACGTAAGTGCTTTCCGTTAAATACAAATCAGGTAATTTTACTTATCAATACTATTTTTACAATTCATATATTTATAGGCTTAATAATAAAATATGTTTATAAGAAGCTATATAGTTTACAGAAGGCTGGCTAAGACAATGACTTCTGCGGAATATTTGATAAAGTATGTCAGCACTGATATATACAACAGGATCGGATTTATAAAAAATCATTTAACGAAAGGCCTTATAAGGATACATGAGGTTACACTGACGCAAAATCTGGTATTTGAGATACACAAATTTGAATCTGAAACAGGCCTGCGGCTGGTTGACCTGTATGAAGCCACTAATGAAAAAATGAAAGGCGCTGACCTATTGTTGGGTATGCAAGTCGGATCAGGGTATCTTAAAATCCCGATGCAGGCTAAAATACTTAAGCCATTTGCTAAAAATAAAGATGGCGTCTATAGTGTTTTTCATCATAAGAACAGTTTTGGAAAACAAAGTGACCTTCTCAAAAAATTTGCTACAGAATGTGGAAGTTACCTTCCCCTTTACCTGCTTTATAATTACACCCATGGTAGCAGTAACGTAGCGCCAGGAGAACATGAACATTATTATGGATGTTCGTGCTTGTATGCTGAAGTGGTGCCAGTTCCGGGCAGTGGCAGAAAGACAGTACGCTTTTCCGATCTTCACCCATCCCCAGCTATTCCCTGGTATCATATGTTTAGGAAACGAGGAGGTAGTGGAGGCAATAGTAATGGTGGCGCCGGGAGGACACCTTCTCCCACCGGACCTGAAACAACGGATCCTAACGATGAAATCAGAGAATTTTACAAGCAATTCGGGAAAAATGCCAACGACGAATTTATCAACCAACTTAAATTTTACACTTACGAAGAGCTTACTGCAGAGGAAGATGGCTGGGAGCGCGTGTCACCATCAGAAGCTGTAGAAAACATTCAGACTTCAACACAAACGCCGAAATATAAACTGGTGTTTCTCCCACACCCAATGCGAATTATCACCCAAGATATGCTTTCATTAGAGATAGATGATGCAACGGGCAAACAATGGCTGGAAGACATGGGCGAAGAGGCAGCTGAATATCAATATTAGTAACATATTATGGCAGGAGAAAACTACCCTTGTGACGATGCGTCAATACTGGCAATCCATGCGCCCCGAAATTCCGTGGGAGGCCCATATAAAGTAGTGTACAAGAACACAGATGAACGCTATGCAATAGTAGCATTGGATTGGAATGGCATCCCAAGCCTTGGCATTCGCTGGTTTTGGGGTAATGGGGGAAGCCCATTCTCCAGCGGCCATGCAATATGGTTTATTTATCCTTCGGAACTTTTACCCTGACTGCTTAAGAGTCTCCCTATGGATTATATACTGCGAAAAAACTCAAAAATTATCTCTCCGGCATTCAATCGGGGAAAGACTTATTCTAAACATTATGATATTTATACCTGAGCAACACTTATCGGTACGTGTCCCTTGGCATGATTCAGGCTGGGATGGACGTGTCTGCAGCCACCCAAGAGAGAATGGCTCCTGTGTTTTCTTACCCCGTATTAGCGAGGGAAAAAATCCTGACAGGGAAAGCGAGATTGCAGGAAAGTGGATGCACGAACTGAATGGCGATTATATTCCTCCATGCATATCTGAAAAAGTAAACTTTATGTCACCGCATGCGGTTTACCGTAGTCTAAACCATCCTTATAATTCAAAGAGTAATAAAAAGTTTTACGGTCATTATAAAACGACTAAACTTTGTTATCCGGGGTACAGTTTTATGGTAGTGCCCTACGGATGGATGCAGAAGAACAAGACGGACGATACTTCGGATCGAGCGCTGGAGTTAGGTCTTGACTATGATTCTTCGAAAGAGCCAGCTCTAGGCTGGGAAAATAGCTGGGTGCAGCAAATTGATAATCAGAAAACACTATTGGACACATTTATCCAGCCAGTGGTACCAGGAAGTTCACTGGTTTTTATCTATGCAAAAAATGTTCCCTACGTAGAGAGTACCTCGCGTGTTCTGCTTGGGGTGGGATATGTTACAGAGATCGGCGCACTTACCGAATATGATTATACAGAACGTACACCTGAAAGCTTCCGGAGCACACTTTGGGAACGTCCAGTTTCCCATTCAATACGGGCTGGGTATGATAATGGTTTCTTATTGCCCTACAGTGATCTTTTTACCCTGGCGGAACAGAATGACAGGGAACTTAATGTCATTGATTATATAGCGTTTGCACCTTCCTTTGCTGAGTTTTCCTATGGTTCTGAATGGGTTGCTAATGATTCCGCAATTGAGTGCCTGCTTATATTAAAAGATAAGTTGCTGCGATTTAAAGAGCTGTTTCAAGATAAGGTTTTTGAGAATCAGTTACTATGGCTGGATGCAGAGATTGCACGACTTTGGAAAATGAGGGGGCCTTTCCCAGGATTGTCCCTGGTTCTGAGGAGCTTAAAAATAACAGGAAGTAGCTTGCTTGCATGGGAAATCGATAAAAACGTACGAGATAAGGAATCGGGAGAGGTTGTAGTAAATCCCTGGAGTTTCGTGAAACGTTTTTTTGATGGGGATACAGCCTTTTTGGAACATATTAATGCCATATCTGCAAGTAACACTGTGATTGCAACATGGAAGTACCTTAGTGATAATGAGAAAAAATACTTTGAGCTCCTTAGCCGGATGAACCTCACGCAGGGACAGGTAGACGAGCTAATTGAAGTTAAGGAATACAAAATAAAACAGTACCTGCAAAACCCGTACGTACTATACGAAGAATACAGGAACAAATACGAGCCAATTGAGCTTTCTGTTATTGACAAGGCAATTTTTACACAAACTAACAATTTCCCTATTTCCGAATTGATGATATTTGATGAGGCACTTGACTCAAGAAGATTAAGGGCGTATTGTGTCAAAATTTTGGAAGAAGAGGCGAGCAAAGGTAATACACTGCTTACAGATACTTTATTGGTTACAACTCTTAATGAGATACCCGTGGAACCTTTATGCAATCCGGGATTAAGAAACCTAAGGGCTATAAGCGAATTTCTCTCCGAAGAGGTTATCCGATTGCTGCTTGATGAAACAACGTCATCATATTATTATAAATTGAAGCGGCTAACGGAGACATCAAAGAAAATCAGCGGTTTCGTGGTCAAAAGAACCAAAACTTTGCTAACCCCTACCATTGAAAATGACTGGCGTTTGGTCGTAGATAGCGCAATTGACAAAATCGGTGACGAACAACCGGAATGGTACCGCATCATTGATGACAGAGCCAGGGATGAGAAAGCCAGGGCTTTGGAAATACTTGTCAACTCTAAAGTTTCAGCACTTCTCGGTCCTGCAGGGACGGGGAAAACAACCTTGTTGAATATATTTTGTGACATTCCTGAGATTCGTGCTGGCTCGGTCCTCAAACTCGCTCCAACAGGCAAAGCACGGGTTAAGATGGGAAAAGATGCCCTGACCCTGGGTCAGTTCCTAAACGCCTCAGGACGTTACGATCCTGCCACTGGCCGTTATTTTATGAATCCGGATGGCAAGCAACACCAGTACGATACAGTAATTATTGATGAGTCCTCAATGATAACTGAAGACCAGCTTGCTGCTGTTCTTGAAAGCCTGATCACAGTCAAGAGATTGATACTTGTAGGGGATTATAGGCAACTGCCACCGATAGGTGCTGGTAGGCCTTTTTATGACATTGTGAATTACCTGAAGGAGTTGGGTAAATTCCTTGCAGAATTGTCCATTCCGCTGCGACTATATGAAGGGCACCAGATTCCTATCCAAAAGCCTGACAGGCTTGACAACCGGTTGGCTCAATGGTTTAGTGACAGCAAAATCAAGAAGGATGACACCGATGTATTTAGCTATATAAATGCTCATGCAACACGAGAATGGGATAATATCAGATTTGTAGAATGGAATAGTGTAAAGCAACTGGAAGATATCCTGCCAGGAATAGTCGATTACGAACTCGAAAAGATGCTTATGGGAGCTGGCGAGTTCACCAAGGATGCAAAATATAATTTTGACAAAAGCCTGGGTGGAAATACTCCATTTAAAAGCGATTGGATGAGTTTTGACCTTGGTTCTGCATCACATGTTGAAAAGTGGCAGATACTTACGCCATTGCGGACTACAGGTCACGGATCAAAATCAATCAATCAGATTATCCAAAGCCGATATCGCGCTGATACCAAGAATAAAGCGGTATCACTATACGGTAAATATAAGAAAACTGCGAAGCCAGTCGGCGATGACAATATTGTTTTTGGCGACAAGGTTATCAATACGCGAAACATTAAGCTCAACAAATATAGCAGGCAGTTTTGGACAGGGCAGGAGCCAGATAATATCCTCAAATATATTGCCAATGGCGAGATTGGCATTCATATCGGACCTTATGGTGGTGTTGGTGTATACGGAAAAGACAAGCATCCCTTACGCATAGCCCTCTCTTCGCAAAAAGGGTATGCTTACGAATTTAAGGAAGGGGATTTTAGCGAGGAGGGAAAACTTTCTTTTGAGCTGGCCTATTCCATCACGGTGCATAAGTCGCAAGGAAGCGGCTTTGGGACAGTATTCTTTATTCTGCCCAATCCTTGCCCAATTTTGTCGCGTGAGTTGCTCTACACGGCCCTGACCCGCCAGGAAGGACGTATAATAATCCTTCACCAAGGTGATTTCAGGAATTTTTCGAAATTTTCAACTGGGGAATATTCTGAATCGGCGAGAAGACTTACGGATCTTTTTGGGCCGCCAAACCTGAAGATGGTAAGCAATAAAATATATGATTCACGCTATGTACAGGTGTCTGAAAAAGGTGAGTTCATGATTTCAAAATCTGAGGTAATAATCGCAGATAAATTGTATCATAATAAGATAAATTATACCTATGAGATCCCTATAACAGACAAGAGAGGAATTACGATACACCCAGATTTTACTATTGAGGATCCTAACAGCGGGATTATTTACTACTGGGAGCATTTGGGAATGCTGACAGACGACAAGTATCGCAGCAAATGGGAACTGAAAAAAGAATGGTATCAACTGGAGGGAATTGAGGCATACAGTATCAATTCCAATAATGACAGGCAACTTATTATAACGCGGGACAAACCCGACGGGGGTATTGATTCTAAAGAAATAAAAGGGATTATTGACGAATTATTTTCTTGATATGCAGACATTACTGGAAGCCTACATGGGGTTGGGGCATGATCGTTGGGATTACTACCATGAACATCGTACCGCGACGAATATATCTAATCCTTTTGTTTTGGCTAATGATTTCACTGGTCAACACAGGTTCATACGGGATTATTTCAAACATTCCGGAAAAGAAATCGCTCTTGAGCAATTTGATCGTTACCAACAAATGACCGATTCAAGAGCCATCCATACAAATTCCGTATTTTTTCTGGGTATGCTTATAAGGGAAAATACAATGTTGCGTAGTAGCCTTTTCGATGAACGCAGATCTAAAATCGGATATCCTGTGTTCCCGTTTGTTTGGTTCCTTTCAACATTGTTCCATGATTTTGGCATGCAGTTAGAAGAAAGGCTTGATGAATTCCAGGATATGGAAACATTAAGTGGAATGTTTCAGCATTTAAACGTGGAATATTCGCTGCTGGATCATCTTCCTGTTAATGGAGACCAGGATCTTTTCAGGATGATAGAGCCGTATTATTTATACCGTATTGGAAACCAAAGAATAGACCATGGAATTATAGCTGGCATCTATTTGTACGACAGGCTCGTAAAAATACGGCGTGAGAAAAAAAAGCTCAATGATGGCGAATTGAGCTGGCATCATTCTCTTGAGAAACGATATGCGGCGGCGGCGGCGGCTATTGCCTGTCATAATATCTTTACAGCCCCTTCAAACGGCCATGTAGCGGGTATCTACCGTGATTATTCGCTTGATTATCTTATCCAGCCTTCCTTTCGCGAAATCACCGGTCAAAGTTATCCTTTACTTTTTCTTTTTGGATTGGTCGATACAATAGACCCAATCAAGCTTTATATGCGAAGGGGAATGGAGCCAGCGGAAATCCTTGCCAGCTTAGAGATTGGATTCTCACGTAATTCGGTCAAATTTGCAGCGACGCCAGGCTCATCAATTGACCTGACACTTCTTGCCGAAAAAATAGAAGGCCTAAGGGGATGGCTTGCGGTACGCTATGATTATAGCGGCGGATTGATAACCATAAAATTCGCATAGCGGCAGTTATTATATACTATTTTCAATAATAAAAAGTATAATTATGGAATTAAAGAATTTGCTGGCTAAGGGTTATTTTCCAGAAGAGTCACCCCACCTTTTACGACAGAGGATTTGGAGCGGATAGCCGATATCATATTGCCGGATATTGATAGTTACGATCCAAAAGTACAGACCACTGAGAATTTCGCTCTCAGGGCTTTTTTCTCTGTCCTCAATGTGACAGGAAGCTCACCGGTAGCAAATGTAAGGGATGCCACAAATATTATTACTATTATCATTGTGAGGCAAGCTGCAATTACAGGATCAATTCAGAAATAGCTAATGAAAGATTTATTAATGACCTTAACAGTTGCAGGCCGATACCATAGGTGAAAAAATTATAATCAGCAGTACTCATGGAAGCTTATAAAAGACAAACAGGTAATGCAACAAGCGGAAAGAAAAAAATGCTAGCCTAGATAAGAGTATGAAGAGAAGCTTTCCAACGCAAGGAACCTTCTCGTAACTGAAAAAATCGACGTAGAGGATTATAACTTAATGAAGTAGGCAATACAAATTTCGAAAAAGGAGACATTGAAGATTTAATGAGCAGGGGTCTTAACAACCTGATAGCAATGGGTTTAGCTTATGAGAATGCGACACTTGTGCAGGCCAGGGAGCTAATTGGTTTACTTTATCCCGAAAATTTCACATTTTGCGGATCCACTTTCCAAATCGCTCGAGCCAATTAAATTTTGAACTGTATCTATTTGGTTACCAAATAATTAAAGGATAAAAAAACGAGACAAAAGACGATTTTTTCGCTTTGTCCCGAGTAGTAACCTCGCCTGGATTCAAACCAGTAATCTGCACGAAATAACACTATCTGCTTAGGAGGCAGGTGTTCTATTTATTGAAAAGCTTCTCTAAATATTCCACCTTTTCTTTTTCAGCTTTAACTAATCTTTCATATAATTCTACAATTTTTTCGACTGTATTAAATGTAGGTTGGTAGTTTACAGAGCTAGCAATTAAAGTCGAAGTATCGTTACTATTGTTATGATAAGTGTTATTGATAATATTAAACACCGCTTCCTCGCTAAAGTTCTTAATCCCTTCCACGGAAACCTCCAATGCTTGAGCTACTTTTTCCAAAAGCGCCTCTTCCACCTTTTCGCTGTTCTCGATATTGCTCACGGTCTGCTGGCTAACACCCAAAGCGATTGCCAAAGCTTCCTGCTTCATTCCTCTAAGTTCGCGGATCTTTGAGATTTTTCTACCGAGGTGGCCGGTGTTTTGAGTGGTGTTCATATTATGGTTTATTAATTATAAATATCAGTGTTGACCTATGCCGTCAATTGTAAAAGTAATCTAACAAATGTATGAAATTTTGGATTATTTAAAAAGTTTTCAATCTCCATTTTTTATTCCGGTAAGAGACATCACGATTTTGGTAGGATACTAAAGCGTTTGGTTCGGTACACTGCCGTGTTTTAGCAACTTGCATTTAGCTGGAGACGGGGACGGCTCCGCAAATGTCAAATCTAAATCACTATTACCATGAGCCATTACATCATTATTCCTGAAGACTACCCAAAGGTGCAGCAGCTGCAAGTGGCAACTGAAAAACTGCTTACCTGCTTGACTGCGGGCACCATTTATTATTCATTTGACTTCCTTCCTAAAGGAAAAGAAGTGCTCATCAGCATTTTAATTGATAAGGGGCATTGGCAGGTAGAGCGGGAGCTTTTCCCAGTTGCGTCGAGTGTTTTCCAAAACTATCCAGAATTCGGATTTGAGCTCTTTTCTTGTGACTATGCAGAAGATGCCCTGCGCAAGGGAAACCTGTACTTTCTGCAACACTGCACCCTAGGAAAATTTGCATATGCCAACTGCGAAATCGGCCACCCGGTCTATCCTGATGAGGCCATAGTGATGCTCTCAGTTCGGCGTGCGAGAAAGCTATTTAAAAGAAGCACCGAAAGGATAAACAGCATACTGTTCGATTTTTCTAGATGCCTGGAATACGAAAACCTGACCGAAGCCTTCTACATCCTGCACCGCGCACTTGAACTATTATTCAAGCAGGCTGCCATTATATTAAAAGGAAAAGCGCTGGTTTCAAAAAGCATCGCCCTGCAACAGGAAAACCTGCGCCTGCATGCGCCTGAAATGGCCAGCCTGTTTGACCCCGAAGACGCAGAAGAGCATCAGCTTTTAAAAATGCTGGATGACAACTATAGGAATTTCAAGCGGAAAAAGAAACTTCCCGGAGTTCTAAGAAACGAAGCAAGGGCAGTCGTCGAAAAAGTCCAGCTGATGCAGCAGTTTGTGAAGCAACGGTTCGAAGCCGCGGCCGCAAATTGTGAGAAAATTTTAAGAAAAGAAAATGCCGACGGACGTTCTGAAAGCGATTGCAAAGTTGCAGATAACCAAGACAATAAAGAAGAAATTGAAACCGGGGCAGCAATTGAACATAATCCAGTTACAAAAGAACATGAAACTGATAAAGCGATTATAGTCAGGATCATTACTTCGCTTGCTGAGACTTACGCGATTTACTGCATTGCGCAGCATAATGCATTCTTCGTCAGTCAAGGAATCGGATCTCTCGAAACGCAGCAGGACGCCAGCCATTATTACCTTCTTGTTTTTGTAAAGGCAATCCCATGCAATGGACAAGCGGACATCGCCTATTCAATCTCGCAGAAGACAGAAGGACGATGCAATGCGACGCTTTTGATCCATACTGTGAAATCGGCACGCAGCGACAAGGCAGGGCAAGGGAATTTTTTCCAAAATGCCATCAATGGAGGTACGCTTTTTTTTGAAAATTGGAACGGGAAGTTCCCATTTGACATTGCCTTGAAGACCGGGAGAAATGCGGACAAGCTTCGTAAATACTGGCAGAACCGGACAAGTATCGCCCAGGCACTTTTGGAGGCAGAGTTCACCATAGACAATGATAACGTGGACGAATTAAAAGTATCAATGCTGCACCAGGCAGTCGAGCAGCTATGCCTGGGGCTGATTCTCGTTTTTCTCGGCTACCGGCCCAATCATTTCGCTCTCGGCTACCTATTTGACCTGTGCGACCTCTTTACGCCGCTCGCTTCTGATTTCTTTCCCAGAAAAGCGAAGGAAGAAGCGACGATTTTCAAAGAACTCGGAAGGCATGCCAGCCAGCTGCGCCACTCCTCTTTGCAATTCCAATATGGCAACAACACGATGCTTCTGGAAAGACGATGCAAGTCGTTTTATAAGGGTGCTGTCCAATTAGGTGAAGACGAAGTAGAGCGTATTGATAAGGGGAGCAACTAAATATTATATGTAATGAAAACAGACCAGAAAGAATGTATAGATGATTTATCAAAGAGCTGTCCGCTGGATGGGTTTTCAGGACGCTGGTACCTCAACAGCAGCGGGAGGGAATTTTTTATGCCAAAATAAGATTTGAAAGATACTCAGAACTGCTGTATTCGGTGCGGGATCTGCTGCAGATCGCGCTCTACACGCTCTACAACGACGGGCTGGAGAATTCAGGGCAGATTGAAGATCCGACCGCCGATCTTGTGAGCGTCTTGGAAATTGCGGTACAGTTATTACCCTGCAGTGAAGGTGAGGGGCTGGTAAAATGCATGCCCTATTCCAAAAATAACTAATGATACAGAAGTCAAGGATAATCAGGCGGACTTAAGTGTCCCAATAAAATGAAAACATCATGGAAGAAGACAAAGCAAAACTGAGCGGACTCATATCAAATCCGCAGGATTATTTCACGTTGCTGGAACCGGCATCATCTACACGCAAAAACATCTACAACGTGCAGGTCGATTTTAAAGGCTACTCAGACTTGTTCTGCACGATCATGGATCTGCTAAAGGCAGCAATGCTGGCCTTGGATGGGATCGAGTTGGACGATTCCGGGCGTGGCAGTGCTGAAAAATACGTGCATACCCTGCTCAGGATAACGGAAAAACTGATTCCATTGGAAGAAGGCGATCTCTTGGATATCCTGCATCAGCAATATCTGCACGAAAAAGAGGATTCTAAAGCATGATAATTCTACCCTCTTAACTACATAAGCTGGCTTACATTTTTCCTCAAATTGTAAAATTTATTTGAGCAAACTGTAAAAAAAAACCTGTTTATAATTCGGAAAAAATCAAATTGAAAGCATCGGCCACTCGCGTATGGCAGATTTTTGATTTAAAATCAATTGACTGATTTGCAATCGAAATTTCTATTTCTAATTTTAAAAACGCCGACTTCGGAGGCGTTTTCCAGCCCCCGGCAGGGCAAGTTGTTTTGAGATGCGGAATTCATTTCAAGCATCTCAAAACACAACTTGCCATTACCTCGTGGTAATATTTTGCGTGTACATTTTATAGGAAAGGGCATCAAGCCCTTTTTTTTTGTAGCAACGCTGGCAGGTAATTTATTTTAAGTCATTGCAAGGGCTGGGCATGGCCAAGATATATGGCAATGTCTCCATTAAAGGCGAATGAGCGCGGGAATTATCGAGGCGATAATCAATCCATGGTTCTAAAACAGTTATTTATAGGTAAAGGCTCAAGCATACGAGGTGTGCAGGCACGCAGAAATTCTGGGAAGCAAGCAAAGGGAGATATAAGCATTCAGTTGCGAAGTAACGCAAGCAGGTAGGCAAATATGCAGGAATGCAAGGAGGCAAGTGCGCTGGGATGCAATTTTGAAGATATGTTGGTATGCAAGTAAGCGAGCATGCAGGAATGCAAGCAGTCAAGTGTGCTGGGACGAAGGCATGCAAGTAAGTAAGTACCTATTTATAAAAGCGTTTTTAAAACTGTTAAAACGCTTTTACGATTTATCCAAAACTTTGCAATTTCCTTGAGGCAAACCTTTAAGAGATAATTGAACCAATACACGTCCCAATAAAAATATTTTCCAAAAGAAAACAGAAAAACAGGAAAAAAGAAAAAGAAAGCAATTTGACAGGACGGGATGCGGGCAGGCCAAAAGGAAACGGAATAAGTCCCGAAGGGTGGCTTGCAAGGCACGAGCAGGGCATTATGCCGTAGTCTTTTTGCCAGGCGGAGAACAAGCCCGGCCTAGCTTTGTTTTCTTTTTTCTTTCTTCGATAATAATATAGAGTAAAAAAGAATCTCATATAAACAGCTCCTGCCCGAAGAATATTTGGTTGTTGGCTTACGTTGGGTGAGTTGACCAGCGTCTAAATAGACATACAGAAATTATAGGCCAACTGTGTACTTATCGTGCCATATTGCGAGCTGGCACTGCAAATAGGATACCTTGGTTTTGCATAATGCCAAAATTGGAAACATGGGAAGCAAGGAAAATAAGAATCGCAACGTAGGAGGGAGGCCTCCAAAAATTGATCCCGCCGTGCACCGCTATTCCATCAGTCTTACTGCTGACGAAAATGCGCGCTTCCTGTCCCTCTTTGAAGCATCGGGGATGCATGCCATGGCGCACTTTATTACTGCATGCGTTTTCCAGAAAGGCATAAAGACAGTAAAGATTGACAAGGCGGCAATGGACTACTACATGCGCCTGACTTCTTTTTACAGCCAGTTCAGGGCTGTCGGCGTAAACTACAACCAGGTTGTCAAGATGCTGTATAGTAATTTTTCCGAAAGGAAGGCCGCGGCATACCTGTACAAGCTCGAAAAGCAGACCATCGAATTGGCTGTCTTGTCCAAAAAGATCGCGCAGCTCACGGAAGAATTTGAAAATAAGCACCTCAAAAAGTAGGGCAGCAGTGTTTTTAAATTTCAGCCAGGCCAGCAGCAGGCACCATGTTCCACAGAGCCAAAGGCCATGGGCCAGTGCAATTGATTATATTGGATTTGTTTTGATGAATTAGATGCAAGGCTACATCTAAAGTACAATGCTGTGTGTCCGAGAAAAATTATAAGATGAACATTCCTTATTTAGCACCGTAACATATTAAATAGGGAACTATCACTGAAGATTTTAATTTTTAAAAGAAATAATTAGTTATGCAGAAGCTTAGTGTGCTGAACCGAACCAGAGAATTAGATAATTAAAGGAAACAAGAATAATATATTAAATGCGGCATCGCTAACGTAAAGCACCTAAAACTTATTTTTTTACAAAGTTCATGTTAGCAGATGTTTTTTTATTCCCATCCAGGTCCATTTTTTTCATTACAAGGTTGAATAGTTCCCCAATCAGAAAATTCTAAAGCTGGTTCTCCATTTTCACATAGGGTCACCATCTTATAAAATATTTCGAAATTATCAATATTTAATGGGGAGTAATCATCTTGAAATTCTGATAACTTTTCACGACCGTTATGAATTGCTTTTATAAAAAGTTCTTGATTATCTGTCGTGAAACTTCTTATGTCTAAATGGCGATTTAGAAATTCATCTGTGCTAGGTTTATAAAAACCCCATCCACATTCTCCACTTTCGTCATCTAAATCTGGTATTTGAGTTTCAAGCCATTTAGCCAACTCATTTCCATTTTCGAGTAAATACAATTCTTTAATTGCTATTTTCAAAATTTCGTCATACAGTGTCCATCTGCGACTAAAACATCTTCCGTCCTTTAGTACAATAAATCCACTTGCCATAAATAGTTAGTTTTCGGTCATTAGTTGTTAAATATCTGAGAACGTTCTCGCGGCTTGCAGAAGTGGCGGATTAAGGAAGCCAAAACTTTCGGTTTAAGACTAACTTTGCAAGTACAAAACCGACTTTAAATTAAGCCCAAAACCCGCCATTTTTGCAAGCCGCTGTGTGTGCCCTGCATCCGCAGGACATACTCTGTAGTGTCGAAGAAAAATTCGAAAATACAAATTTCGGATAAAGAATCATAATTACGGAGTGTTATTTTTCTAGAGGGTGCAAGTCCCTTACGAGCGGATTGAAAACCCGAATCGTTAGCACATCGCAAGGTGGTTTATCGTGAGGTATGCACTGAAATGTCATAGGAGGCAAGTTAAAACGGATAAGCGTTCACAGCAACGTAACGTCCAAAGATTACCAAAGTTTTAGTTTGTAGATGACGCAGGAATTGGAGGAAAGAAAAAGCGGTTACCAAGGGAGGTCTTGACAACTACGAGTTGGTTAAGTCAAGAAGTCAGCAGAGGTCATAGTACTTGTGGCAAACGAGGTGCAAACAGAAATTGCACAGGTCTCACAAGCAAGGAAGGACTGAACGTAAAGAGGTTTTCAGTGGCTAAAAGAATCGCAAGATAGCTTTAGCTAACGGAAACAGATTGAAACAAAACTAAGATGATTGAACGCGCAGTACATCCTTATCAGCTTCAAAAAGCATTGGAACACGTTATTGCCAACAAAGGTAGTGGGGGAGTCGATGGCATTTCTGTACGTGAAATTCGCAAGATATTCACCGATAAGAAAACGCAACTGGTGGAGCAAATCAAAACTGGAAGTTACAAAGTTCAACCCATCTTAGGGATTGAGATTCCAAAAGGAAACGGAAAAACCCGCTTATTGGGTATTCCCACAACCACCGAAAGGGTATTGCAACAAAGTGTGGCCCAAAATCTTGCACCACTATTTGAACCAGAATTCCAACCCAATAGTTATGGATTTAGCCCCAATAAAAATGCCCGACAAGCCGTTGGACAAGCATGGGAATACATCCACCAAGGGTCAAATCACATTGTGGATACGGACTTGAAGAATTTCTTTGACGAAGTTGACCATTGTTTGTTACTGAATTTAGAGTAACAAAAAATAAAGTGCAAAACCACGATGCAACTTATTCGGAAATGGCTCAAAGCCCCCATTAAAATCAACGGAAAACTACAAAAACGTAGAAAAGGCGTGCCGCAAGGAAGCCCATTAAACCCACTTTTGTCAAACATCTTGCTCCATCAATTCGACAAAGAATTGACAAGACGGGGACACAAATTTGTACGTTATGCCGATGATTTTAGTACTTATTGCAAAAGCCACAATCAAGCGAAATCCACTAAAGTTGTGGTGGAAAAATTCCTAAAGAACAAGCTTAAGTTAACAGTCAATCAAGAAAAGAGCGGTGTTCGAAAACCCGTTAACTTCAAGATACTAGGCTTTAGTTTTGTGCCTGTTTACAAAAACCAATACCAACTTGTGGTAGGAGAAAAGGCATGGAAACGGCTAAAGGAACGACTTAAAAGCATTACCCGCAAAACCGCACCAGTCAAGCTGGAACAGCGCATTGCCAAGATAAAAGAAGTACAACGAGGATGGTTAAACTATTTTCGAGGAACGAGTATTATGGGCAAAGTACGTGATTTGGATGGCTGGCTCAGAAACCGACTTCGATACTGCATTTGACACGATTGGAAGAAACCCGAGAGAAAGAGAAAGAATCTCATACGACTGGGCGTTGACCAAGACCACGCCTATGCTTGGAGTCGCACTCGTAAAGGCGGTTGGGCAATTGCGCAGAGTCCAATTTTGAGTACCACCATTACCTTGAAAAGCCTAAAACATCGTGGCTATCAATCCTTAACTGATGTTTACATCGAACTCAACCCATCTCTTTGCGAACCGCCGAGTACGTGACCCGTACGCTCGGTGGTGTGAGAGGCTCTCCCTGCCAGTTTCTAGCGGGGCAGTCTACTCGATTGTGCGATGGTTTTTCAATTATTAAGAATCTGTTGTAATTTTCTAAAATCCCCGTCTTGTCTAAAATTTTCTATGTTTGATTTTGTTCTATTAACTTGACTTTATCGGCTATTAAAACATATTTTAGAAGTACAAATACTTTTAATATCTTTTTTAAAAATTAATGTATTACTATAAACGGGTAAACATTTTATATATAAAGTTTCAGCTACTCTTTTTTCAATAAATAGTTCATTAATTTTAATTATAATTTAATCAACTTTTTATAATAAATACTAAATACATTACTCTATTCTACGATGATTTTTTTTGTAGCCTTTCCTTGATTAGTAACCACTTCTACAAAATAAGTTCCTATTGTTAAATCTAATGTTGAAATAATATCCGTGGTAGCTGTTTTAACTAGTTGCCCAGATTGGTTATAAAAATTTACTTTTTCTAATTGAAAATTGTTTTCTAAAGCTATATTTAGAATTCCGTTTGATGGATTTGGATAGATAGAAAACTTAGATTGTACAAAAGAATCTGAAGCTAAAATTTCCGTTAAATCATACACTCGCACATGACCTGAATTTGTTCCATTTGCACTATTATAAATAGCTCCAATTGCTAAGACACTTCCATCTGAAGATAATGAAACACTATATCCACTATAATCATTTATTGCTTCACCATTGACATCTGAACCTATTTGGCTCCAAGTTCCTGAAGTATTACGATACACTCTAACATGACCAGAAAAAAGACCATTTCCATCATTTCCATAAGCTCCAATAGCAACTATACTTCCATTTGAAGATAATGAAACACTATAGCCACTTTGATCACCAGCCGCTTCACCAATAATATCAACACCTTGTTGAGTCCAATTATCTAAAATATTACGATAAATCCTAACCCTACCAGATGTATCACCACTTCCTGGATATCCAGTACATCCAATAGCAATATAACTACCATCAGATGATAGAGAAACACTCCAACCACAAACTTCATAAATTGCTCCATTAATATCATTTCCCACTTGAGTCCAAGTGCCTAATACATTTCTAAATATCCTAACATTACCAGAATTTAAACCATTTTCATCATTATTAAAAGCACCAATAGCGATTATACTTCCATCAGAAGATAAAGATACTCTATGACCATTCTCATCATAAACTGTTTCTCCATCAATATCAATCCCTATTTGTGTCCAAGTTCCAGAAATATTTTGATACACTCTAACATGACCAGAATCAGTACCATTTCCATCATTCTTATTAGCACCAATAGCTAGCACATTTCCATCAGATGATAAAGAAACACTAACACCAAAACGATCACCAGCAGCTTCTCCATTAATATCAGTACCAATTTGTGTCCACGTCCCAGAAATATTTTGATAAACACGTACTTGACCTGATTCAGATCCATTTCCATCATTCCATGGTGCTCCAATTGCAACTATACTTCCGTCAGACGATAATGAAACGCTATATCCATTATAATCATTTATCGCTTCTCCATTAATATCTAAACCTATTTGGCTCCAGGTTCCAGAGATGTTTCTATACACTCGGACATGACCAGAATTAGATCCATTTCCATCATTATTTATTCCTCCAATTGCTAAGACATTTCCATCAAATGATAATGAAATACTTGTACCACTAAGATCATTAGCCGCTTCTCCATTGATATCTGAACCTATTTGGGTTTGGGCATTACTACTTCCATATCCAAGAAGTACTAAAAAAAGAAATTTTTTCATCATAATTTTAAATATTATCTTTAAACAAAACTAGTTAAAAAACTGGCAATCAATATAATATTAATCTCATTAGGTTTAATAAATTTAGTTTTCCCTATTTCAGTTTTTTGAAAACCAATAATTTCAAGTTTCAACTAATTGCCAATAATAATAGAGTTAAAATAATTTTATATTTTGTATATATATTTTCGCTTTTTGGTTAAAATCCCAACTTATATATACCCGGTACTTTATAGCGCATATCACCCCCTTTATAGCTGTATATGCGCTGCTTGTTAAATTTTAATGTTTTACAATACTACGCAAAAAGAATAATACTGCTTACGATTTTTCCAAATTAAATCTGATATAAGTAATAGTTTGCTAATATGCTCATCAGCCTGCTTAGATAAATAACTATCACAAAGTCCACCAGCTTCGTCTGCCCAAAGGATGATTATAGTATAACTAGCGAGTTTTCCGCTAACCAAATTGCATATTGAAGAAAATATCACCTCCACATAAGTGACAAGACATGTAATTGATTGCATAAAAGAATAAAAAAGGGAATGCTACAGCATCCCCTGGTCGGCAAAGGAATAGTATCCTTCGGTAGTAAGAATCAGGTGGTCCAGTAGCGGTATTTCCAAGATACTGCCGGCTTCCTTCACTTTTTTCGTGATGTCCCGGTCGGCTTGGCTGGCCGCAAGCGTGCCGGAAGGATGGTTGTGCGCGATGATGATGCCCGACGCGTTGGCCTTCAATGCGGCAGCAAAGATCAGCCTCACGTCGACCACGGTACCGGTTGTACCTCCGGTAGACAGCTCATACTGCCCGAGCACCCTGTTGCTGCGGCTCAGAAGCAATACCTTGAACTGCTCTATAAATTCGATCTTGTCAGGATTCCAACCTGCCAGAAGTATTTGGAAGGCAGAAGCCGAAGAGCTTACCTGCGGGCGCTGCGACGGCCTGATCGCTGTCCTGTAGACCAGCTCAATTTCTGATACCATTTTCCATTTGTCTGATTTTGCTAACGTTTCCATAATTTCTAGATTTTAAGATTAATTATGGAGCACTTTCGGCAGCCGGCAAGCGAGCGCAAAAAGCAACGCAATAAAGCGAGGCGGAGCCCGAGTATTTATGGGGGAATTTTTTGCAGCGAACCGAAGCCGAGCGGCAGAACTTTGTGAGAGAATTAGTCGATAATGGCCCGCCGTCCAGAGAAAGTTAAATCTTCTCCTGTGTAAAAATGGTACTATAGCAACGTAGCTGATTAAAGAATTAGCCTGAAGGAAGCGCTTAAGCCATCAGAAACCGAGCTTCATTTTGTTACATATTTGGTATCATCTAAAATAGTATGCAAAGCAGCACTTCCTTGATATAGATGCGAATTCCGCCTTGCCAAAAAGAGACACTGCCAAAGGAAGCCATCCGAACCATCAAAATGCCTTACTGTTCCAGTACTATCATATTAATTCTAAGTTGCACAAGTACTAAAAAAGCAACGATAATGAACGAACACATAACTAAGGACGACTTGAGGCAGTTCGGGATGCTGCTGATCGATGAGATGCGTGCCTTGCTGGCAGCAAATTCAGTTCAGGAAGAGAGGGCAGAGGCAGAGTGGATCAAGACCAGGGCCGTTCGAAAGCTGCTCGACATTTCCGCAGGCACGCTCCAAAACATCAGGGTGACCGAAAAGATCCGCTGCAAAAAAGTGCTGGGCACTTACTACTACAATAAGGCCGACCTGTTGAAACTTTTTTCGGAATGAAAAAGAAAGAAGCCACATTGCTAAAATACAGCGCCATAATGGAGCGAGACGAAAGGCTGAACGTATGGCATTCTGCACTGATTAATGCTATACTGATCTTAGGCATCAGGCAGGGCCAGGATAAGATTATTAATGTCAGCAGGAGCAGGATCATGAAGCTTTCCTGCATAGCGACGCTTCCTACCTACCATAAGTATTTTCGCGAACTTCAGGAAATGGGCTATATTGAATATTTACCTTCCTATCATCCCAGCTATAAAAGCACTGTTAAACTATTGTAATATTTGAAACATTTTTCCATGACCAACTCTAAATTTGCATATTATTCGTGAGCTATTATTAATTCAGATGATAGATAGGTTATTTATAGCAAATTTTTTAAAATTAGATATTTATAATAACCCTATCATTAAACAATTAATAAGATTTTAATCTGTAATTGAAAGTTTCTAATAAATAAGCATTATAAAAATTCTGCTTATTTTAATATTAGTGCCTAGAGTTTTTAATGTTTTTACAAGAAATGCTAATATTTAATAGCAAATCCCTTGACCTCTATAGTGTCACTGCCACTTGTTTTATCTGTACAAAGTCTGATAATTCCAGGGAATGATGCTGAATAGGAGCCTTGAATAGGAGGAGGTATTAAAGGCATAAATTTAATTGGAATATTTATAGTCTGTCCTGCTGGTATACTTCCTGATATATACGATGTCGAGTAAAAAGTCGGCAAAATTATCTCGTTTATAATCAGTGGCCCATTTCCGAAATTCTTTACTACCAAATTTTTAGTTACCTGGGGAAAGTAGGGCATGTTGTTTGCTGCGTAGGAGTAGAAGGTCAAGTCACCTGAAAGATTGATAATTTTTGTAGGCAAAACTTTTGCGGTTATATTAAAAAATGTGATATTTTCCGCATCTGAACTTATCGGGACTGCATAATTGTATATACCTATTGTACCAGGAGAAAAAGTTAAAACCACCTGCTTGTTCTGGCCAGGATTAAGAATAAACGGCGTGAAGTCATGTGTCAAGTAGCTGGGTACAGCAATAGAATAAACGGAAACAGGTAAATTCCCAGTATTTGTTATTATGATTTTTTTAATTGTTGAACTGCCATTTACTAATGAACCGAAATCAATGGTCTCTGAATTAACAGATAGCCTCTTGAATTTTCTATAATTGTAGATTTCCTCTTTTACTATTTCTCCAAGGGTATTTTTAATTTCTTTTAATCTTCCTTGATGGTCATAACTATAATACATTGAAGAACCGTTTGGCCCAGTTTCTGAAACTAATCCGATACCCGGGACGTGGTTATACGATTTTATCTGTGATTCTGGAATGCTTGTCCTTAACTGATTTATTAAATTATTTATTAATGCGTTGTCAAAATATATCTTAACATTATTCATCGATGCAGCTCCTAAAGTATTTGCGATCTGTTGGGCTGTAGCATTTTTAATTTCAGCTACCATATAGCTACTATTGTAGCTATAAAGATAAGCCGTAGCCATATTATTAATGGATTTATATTCTAAAACGTTACCTTTTTCATCATATTTGGAGAAATGAGCTTTTTCTTTATACCTAGGGTCTTGAACAAATCCAGGCGGGGCAATCCTAGTTCCATTAAAATTTTCTGCTGGAATTTGAGAGTTTCGATCCAGTTCAAAGACCCTCTCCAATTTTAGATCTTCAAAATGGTATACTGTACTTTCAGTTATAAACTCACCATCTCCTGAATTAACAGACTTAGTTATTTCTACGGGAATATTTATTACGTTGTTGCTTAGCAAGAACATAATGTCATAAAATTCGTTTTCTGAACTAGCTTGAGGGTTTCCGCCGTAATCATTCGGGTATTTATATCTTGTATTGATGACAGTATCATCGGAATTTATGATTGAAATTTTTTTAACCTGTTTAGTTGATAGATCATATGTGTAATTTGTAGTTACCGCAACTGGAGAAGCATTGCTGAAATAATTTGTAGTGGTAGTTTTTTCCAAATACGGCGTGAAGATGTAAATTGGATAAGCGGCTGAATTTATACGTGTCGAATAATAATTTCCTGAAATATTAATTACTGCCCTGATGTATTCGTTATACCTGTCAGGATTTGAATTATAGCTGTTAAGTACTTCTTTTACTAATGTTTTGGTTTCATTGTAGGTTCTTATGCTTGCAGTAAGCCCTCTTTCCAGATTTAGGCTAGCCACTGTTTTGGATTCTAAAATCGAAGTGAACAAACCGTTGTTTAGTTTTGTAAATGCTTGTTTGTCAGCATATCCATTGTCGTGGTTGGTAAATGTATAAACTGTGTAGCCGGGTCCGGTTTTTTCTGTTACCTCTGAATAAGATATTGGAGCGCCTTTGTTTGTCAATAAATAATTCAAGGGTGCTGAATTAAAATTTGTATAAGGTCCTCCATAAGAAAGCAATGAGCCGGTAGTACTATATACTGCTTCGCCATTTAAGACGCCACTTGAAATTGCAGAACCTGTTATGTAATTCTTCTTGTAAAAATATTCATGGATTACTGGTGCAGTGTCATCAAGTGCGGTATAGTTTTTGACCTGTTTGATTCGTAACCCGCCTCCAAGTCTGGACTGTTGCAATGATTCAGGAGCTATTGCAGTTTCATGCCTTATTATAGTAGAATAGTCATGGGGCTCGAAGATAAAATCGGTGAATCCCCCCGTAGGGTAAGTAATCCTCTTAATTATTTCTGCATCCATCAATTCTGCATTCGGTTCCCTGGAGTGATTGTAGTCCGTGAACTCAGAAGGCTCTGCCTGACACCCTTCTTCAGGCGTATAAATACCCTGCATAGAAATACCTTTGTAAAAATTTTTCCCATTATAAAAACCCCAATGATCCTCTTCCCCACTATTGTACTGCGGAAGAAGTTCACCGTTATACTCAATAATATACTCAGAATCAATGGTGTTGTTGTTTAAATTGATGAATTTAACGCGACTCAGCTTTAGCCTTTCATCAATTCTTTCAGTGAATGCAAGATCGATTTTCTTGATAGCGGTGCCATTTGCATTAATCATAATATTGTCAAGTTTGTAATTTTTCCATGGGATAATTTGATCAGGAACTTCAAAAGCAAATGGAAAGTAATCTTTAGAATTTGGCTTTATCAAAAAAGGCTGAGGCAGGTCGCTTGATATGGATTTTGTGAAATTGCACACTATGTTCCCGTCTGTAGTGATAGCACGTAAATAAGAGCTTTTTACGATAAATTTAGCAGTTTGATTATAATCTCTAGTAATTAGCGTTAAGGGTGGTACTGTCTCTACTGGTTCTAAGGATAATTGTGTATAGGTATTTTGTTGCAGGACATAATCTGAATCGTAGTAAAAATTAACAGCATGTCCCGATGCCGACACGATTTGTGTCAAATGCCATGCTGAACTTGTAATATGGGTAGAAGCTTGAAAAGGATCAATTGTTACGCTGCCTCTTCCTCCGCCTCTTCGTACATTTACTTCACCTGCCCAGCGCGGCATTGAGGAAAGCGAAAACTCAATTGCGTTTGGCTGTTCTCCAAAGTGATATTTTGTCCCATCCGGGCCGGTCAATATAAATTTAGTAAATGTTCTGGGTAAAACAACATTGGCCTTCGGGAATGAGACGCTATAATTGTCTTGAATTATAGATTCAACCTTCAATAATCCCGAGGAGCTTGACCATACTCTCCATTTTCCTGTGTGATCCAGTGCAAATTTACCTCTAATGCCGTTTACATTAAAGCTAAATTCGTCAGGGTTCAAGTCTGTTCTATTTTCCTCTAAAAATGCAGTACTGTTCCAATTATCTACTGCTAATGAAGTTTTGTTGTTATAATAAGACTTGTCAGTGCAGTCTTGATGGTTGTATGATTGGTGGTAATCTAGGCAGCCTTGCTCATCCATCATTCCGTTTTTGTGTCTTGTGATGACCCCGCCACAATTTAGCATCCAATTTAACCCAACCCATGTGGGTCTTTGATCAGGTCTTGTACCAGAAGCATCATAAGATAGAGAAATTGGTACAATTATATTACCGCTTTTAATTTCTGCTAATTGAATTGTTATGTTGGGAGTTCCTACGTATAATGATACGGGTATGTCTCCAAACTTTCCCAATGATGCTGCACTAGGACTCTGTACTGCTGGAATATCGCTTCTATTATACATTGGGGCGACATCAGTAGTTTGACAGTTTGCGTTTGTAAAAAATAACAGCGTTGCCAATATAATAAAGAATCGAAGGGTGGTCATAATTGTCAATTTGTATGAATTAAATGGTATTAAGCTTTCTTTGTCGTTTATAAAATAAGATTTCAAGACGTTTAAAAACCACTGTAAAATAACCACAATTATAAAGATTAAAAAAACTTTTTTCTTACAATTTAAAATGTACTTTTGTTTTTTATTAACTTTTTTTTTGTAATATGCTTCAGATAAGTAAGTTTTATATTTTAATCACTGTGTTAGCGCTACAAGCGGTGAGGAGTCAGGATGTATTGTGGGAAAAAACATACGGGGGGAAGCATTCAGAATATCTCTTTGATGTTGTGCCTGCTCCAGATTACGGATTTTTACTGGCTGGCAGCTCTCTATCTGAAAAAAATGGAAATAAGGCCATGGATTCGGAAGGAAATTTAGATTATTGGATATGGAAGATGGATGAAGCTGGTAACTTGGATTGGCAAAAAAGTTTTGGAGGTGCTGGTAATGATTTCCTGTACAAAATATCAATCACTAAAGATGGTGGACTAATCTTAGCAGGAAATTCAGATTCTCCAATCAGCGGACAAAAAAAGATAGAATGCTTCGGACAGGAAGATTACTGGATTATTAAATTAGATGCTAATGGCAATGAAGAATGGCAAAAGACGATTGGTGGTACAGGACAAGATATTTTAAGCAGTATTTGCAGCACAAGAGATGGCGGGTATCTGGTTAGCGGATCATCTGCATCCCAAAGTGGACAAACGAAACAAAACGATGATGGGGTATTTTTCAAAGATGATGTCTGTTTCGGAAATTTGGATTATTTTATCGTAAAATTAGATAAGTATGGAGAAGTTGAATGGCAGAAGACTGTAGGGGGCAAATATTCAGATAAGTTGGTAAATTCTTTAGAAATCATAGATGAAGGATTCTTGCTGGCAGGATATTCAAATTCTCCGATTTCAGGAAATAAGACAGTAGACACTTATGGAAAAAATGATTTTTTCTTAATAATGCTAGATTTTAATGGAAATGTTAAATGGCAGAAGAATTATGGAGGTGAAAATGATGAGCAACTGACTTCATTGATCCATTCTAAAGATGGAAATTTTATAATTGGAGGCAATTCTTCATCTAATTCTACAGGAAATAAAAATTCTAGCAATCAGAATGAAACTGACTTTTGGGTTTTAAAAATAAATACGCTTGGTGATATTATCTGGCAACACTCATATGATATTAATAATCAGGATTTGCTATTGTCAGTCGTTGAAAATGAAGATGCCACACTTCTTCTAGGTGGATATGTAAACGAGCAAGGAAATGGCAAATTGAAAAATAAAGATATAAATGGTTATATAATTATAAAAACAGCTTCTGACGGTAGAGAGTTGTGGAGGCATTCCGTTGGAAGTGGGGGCAAAGACATATTACGGAAAGCAATTGAGACCAGAGATGGAGGCTATTTACTAGCAGGAAGTTCAGATGGAAAAATTTCAAGAAACAAGAAAACTTTGAAAGGTAGAAATGATTTTTGGGTTGTAAAAATAATAGATAGGGATAAAAAGCCAAAGAATAAAGCAGCTATTGAAGCTTTTCCCAATCCGACAGTACGATTTACCAATGTTGTCATAGGCTATGAATTTCGGAAAGGTAACTGTTCTGTATATGACATTTCAGGTAGACAGCTTAAAAAATTTGAAGTTTATCAGAATACAATACCTGTAGATTTGGGAGGCCTTCCCGAGGGGATCTATATAATTCAGATTGTGACAGAATCTGGTACCAACAGTGTCAAGGTAATAAAAACGCACAAATAAATCGATTATAAATTTTGGTGATAATGAAAAAAAAATGCGCACCGTGGGAATTCAGTTACAACAGGATTTATTCTGTAAGAATCAAAAAAGTACAAACGGACACATTGTGGCAAAAAACTATTGTAATTTTCTTTTTATCTTTTTTTGGAAATGCCTTTTACGCTCAATCTGTGACTGAAAATTTTATTGAAAGTATTGTTTACAAGGTGCCCACATACAGCGCAATTCCGGATCCGGAAAAACATCAAGCTAACAGAAACATCACATATCTTAATGGATTAGGCGCTCCCGTTCAGGAAAGGGCTATACATCAATCTACATCAGGCAAAGATATTGTTAGGCCTGTAGAATACGATAGCTATGGGCGTCAAGTAAAGAATTATTTACCTTATGCTACGGCATCATCTTCTCCGGATTTCAACGCTGATGCTCCAACTGAACTTGCTGCATTTTACTCTTACCCTGCAGTTTCAAGTACTGGAAATCCAAAATTTGAATCTACAAATTATCCTTATACCGAAATTCTTTATGACAATTCACCGCTTCAGAACATTTTACATGAAGCGGCTGAGGGGAATGACTGGCATCTAACGTCTGGTCATATCCTGAGAAAAGCCTACTTGTCAAATTCTAATGAGGTAAAAATGTATAAGGCAACCTCTGTTTGGAATCCTCAATATCAGGTATTTGATCCTACATTGTCTTATAATGGACAATATAGTCAAGGAGAACTTTATCTGACGATTACTAGAAACCAAAATTTTGTTAGTGGCGATGTTTTTAGGAACTCTGTTCATGTTTACAAAGACAAGAGCGGAAAAATAATACTTAAAAAACAATTTGAAGGCAATAACCAATTGGAAACTTATTATGTGTATGATCAGTATGGAAATCTTTCATTCGTGATACCGCCACTATCGGCAGACCCTGCTGCTGAGCTCGATGCTTTATGCTATCAGTATCGGTATGATAGTAAAAACCGAATGGTTGAAAAGAAAATCCCAGGAAGAAGTTGGGAATTTATCGTATATGACAATACTAATAGGGTTGTAGCATCAGGTCCTAGGAACTCGCCATTCAAAGAAAATAATGATAAAGGCTGGCTTTTCGCAAAATACGACATATTTGGTAGGATTGCTTATTCTGGATGGTACAACGGACACACTTCCAGTCGAGAGAGCAGAGTATCTATTCAAAACATCCAAAATCTGCAGTCAGTAATTTATGAATCTCCCTCTGCGTTTAATGTAATTGACAATGTGACTATTGCATATAGCAACGTAACCTTTCCAACAAACTCATTTTATTTATTAAATGTAAACTATTACGACAACTATAATTTTCCAAATGCAGCCTACATTCCCACACAAGTTGAAAATGAAGATGTGCTCGCAAATTTAAAGAACATTCAAACGGGAGGCTTTACAAGGACACTCACAACTGCGTCAGAATCATTAGGAAGTACTAGTACAAAACTTTATGATAAGAAAGGAAGAATTATAAGTACCTATGCACGGAATTATTTAGATGGATACGACAAGATTGATCTGAAAATTGATTTTGAAGGAAAACCTGAATATTTTATTTACTTGCATAAGAGAAATAGTTCAAGCGCAGAAATAAAAATTAGAGAAAATTTTAGTTATTCAAGCGGAAGTAATTTATTGACCCATACCCAGCAAATAAATGATGGTCAAATACAAATTCTTGAATCAAATTTTTATGATGAATTAGGAACTCTTATTCGTAAAGATATAGGAGGGGACTTGAATGGAGCGCTACAAAAAGTTGATTTTAGCTATAATGTCCGCGGATGGCTTAAGGAAATTAATGATATTAATAATCTTACTGATGAAACTAACGACCTATTTGCATTTAAAATTAATTATAATGAGATTACTGGTAGTATAGCAAACTCTGAACGTTTGTTTAATGGTAATATATCTGAGACTTTTTGGAAAACGGACTCCGATAACAATCTCAGAAAATACAGCTACAGGTACGACGATTTAGATAGGTTAAAAGAAGCAATCTACCAGAAGCCAGATGATAATGTAAAAATAACTAATAGTTACGACGAGTATATAAATTATGATATAAATGGAAATATAATAGGATTAATTAGAAATGGTGGGTTAGATAGTCAATCTTCACTAATGGAAATAGATGACCTCGAATATTTTTATGAACCCAAAACAAACAGGCTGTTAAAAATTCTAGATCATTCTAGACAGGAGCTAGGTTTTAGGGATGATGGTAATGGAATTTCAGATGACGAAGATGATTTTGATTATGATCTTTTTGGGAATTTGGTAAAAGATCAAAATAAGCATATTCAATCAATAAAATACAATCATCTGGATTTGCCTGTGGAAATAGCATTTGATAACAATGTCAAAATTTGTTATTTTTATGATTCAAATGGTGTAAAACTAAAAAAAAAGATATTTTATATAAATTGCCCTCCAAATATTGTGTGTCATGTTGACAGTTTTGAAGTTGATTATTTGGGTCCGTTCATTTATAAGCAGGGAAATCTTCAATTTATCTTAACTGAGGGAGGATACATCCAAAATGTTGCTGGGAGCGATCCTACAACAATTGGTTCTCCTATGTATGTATTTCATTATAAAGACCACTTAGGTAATATTCGTCTCTCTTTTGGACAAGATCCACAAAATACTACTCAAGTGAGAATTTTAGAAGAAAATCATTATTATCCTTACGGACTAAAGCATTCTAATTATAATTCTGATTATCTTCGTTTTGAAAGAATCAATGAAGGTATATTGATAAAAGACCCTGTGCGTCCTCCAACATCATTAGGAAGATCTCCGCTATTCTATAATTATAAATATAATGGCAAAGAATTACAAGACGATTTAGGCTTAAATCTGTATGATTATGGTGCAAGAAATTATGATCCGTCAACTGGAAAGTGGATGAACATTGATCCGCTGGCAGAAATGGACAGAAGTTTTAGCCCCTATGTATTTGCCAGAGACAACCCTGTCTATTTCGTTGATCCAGATGGAATGCTCAGCAATGAATTCATGTTTCCTGACGGGTGGATCGTAAACGATTTTACCGGGCAAGTAACTTTTGATCCTGATATTGGACCAAATAATACTCCGTGGGGATCAACATATTTGTGTGAGCAATGCCATCTCAGTGATTTTTTACTTACTGGATTTGCGCCCTCTGAATATTTGAAAGGTGATTTTTTGCAGGATGATGGTTCAAGAAACCAGAGAATATACATGGATGAAGTATTTATTGGGGATGCCTCCGCTGTAAATATGGAAACTGTAGGACAAAATTTATTAAACAGTACTTACGGAGGGCCTGACAACCCCAAAAGTTATGATGGTAATGATACTTTCAGATATGTACCAACGCGACTGGATGATTTTCCGCCAATTGGACACGATAGGGGGTATGGTAACTTAGGGATAAGTGGAGCGTCTGGGCTTTTTATGGACAGGAGGGCAATTGGTCAAGATTATAAATTTGTCGCTCAAGAGTTTGCTATAGCTACAGGGCCATTTGATCCTTTGACAAAGCTCCGTGCTAGTATATTAGGAGGAGGATTAGGTTTATTTGCACTTCCTAAAACTATAGCACATTTCGCTAATCCGAATAGCGGTGGCTTGGGATATGTGATGATGTGGTATAATATTTCAAACGCAGGTGTAACAAATATTCCTGATAAATAAAAAATTAAAATGAAACTGTCAAAAATCTTTCTCGTAATTGCCATAATTGTTGTATCATTTCTTATGTGGGTAGGCTATCAAATAAAGCCTGGTCTATATGTAGATGCTGAAGAATATGAGTTTGATTGTAGCCAAGCCGAACTTATTGAGAGCATAAATGATTTAAAGCACAGATCAGGCTATGAAATTCCAGAATATATAGGCATTAAGGACGGAAAACGAGATAATCCTTATTACATTATTTATTTTTATTATGCTCAGGAAAATCAGCTACTGATCACCGCCGTAGGTAATTCAGGAGGAAAAAGTAAATTATCATTTATAGCTGTGGCTCCTCATCTGAACCTTTCTAAATGGAAAGATATTAATAGAGATTTCGATGATAAAGAAAATGAAATTCAAAAGAGAATCTTTCAAGAAAGGGTTGTCGATAAATTAGCAATGAGAACTGAACGAAAATAATCTTTCGAAAAACCAATGATATAGTTAAGGAAATTGTTATCATAATTTTTTCAGTTCCTCATAGTATATTTAAACTTTGGCTTAAATTTTTTTGTTCTCTCATTTTATCAAAATTATTGATTTTATATAAATACGTTGTCAAAATCATGTGCAAGCAGGTCTGTTTTTACAATCTTAGTACTTAATTTGTGCTTTTTGGACATTTTATGAAATTTGATATCTCAGATGTAGTACATCATTTTATGTTTAAAATATTTTGGCTATGCATGATTTAAAATAATAAACTGCGACCTGCAGAAATGGCAAAGTAGATTTCAATTATTAACAAGTACTATTGTGGCGGTCAATTAGGGCAAAGTTTTATTTTAAAAATTAAAGATGAAAAACACTCATTCTGTATTACTGTGGGCAACTTCTTTAAAGTATTTGCAACTTATGCTGCAACATTCCTTACTAGGAAAGCTGTCTCTGTACTACGCACCATAGTGATGAAAATGCAATAGTTTAATGTAAAAACTATTACCTGATTGTCACTTTCTTTACATAAAGGGATTACTTCCTCGGGTTTCCATTTCTTTATGTACGTCTCTGTTCCGGTATTCTAGATAAAAATTAAGTTGGCCAATGTGCTCTTGCATAAAATTTTGCAGCTTTAATTAAAAAGCATCAAGGGCACTTTTTTGAAATTGTCTCATCACTGATGAGACAATTCGAGCTACTGCTTTTGCTGTTTTTCTGTGATAATTGTATTGGAGCAAATTTGAAATTTTTATCGGTTTCAAAAACAACCTTGCCTTAAAACCCTGCCGCTAAGGCCTTTGAGGTTAGGATTATTTTCTTTAATATACTGTGTTCATTCCTTGACTGGTGTTATCTTCCCAGTCGGCACATCAAATTTAAAATATAGGCCCTTACATGCCATAAAGATTTGTTATTTCAAGTTTACCGTCTTTATCCAATTAGCTCTGTAATGCTTTATGATCTGTACGATTTCTATAAAATTATTTTCCATGATTTCTCTGCTTTAAGATTGTAGTGCCTTCTGGGTCTGCGCAAGTATTTCCTTTAATTCTTGGATTTCCTGTTGCATTTTGGTCAGGACATCCGAGGCAGGCTGTTCGGATGGAGTTTCCTTAATGCTCATTCGCTGATGCAACTGTTTCATTTCCCGACCGACCGACAGCTGCTCCGTAATGGCGTATTCTTCGGTCTGCTTGACCGACTGGTGCCCCAGCAGTTCTTTCACAATATGTATAGGCACATCATTGTTAAGCGTGACGGTGCTCCCGAAGGTGCGCCTGGCTCTGTGCGTGTTTAGCGAGGTGGTGATGCCACAAAGCGTGCCTATCTCTTTCAGGTATTCGTTCATCTTCTGGTTGGAGGTAACCGGCAAGACCGAATTCCGCTGCAGGCAGATCGGATGCTCCCTGTACCGCTCTATGATTCCGATAGCTTTCGGTAGCAATGGGATGTTTATCGACCCGCCGGTCTTTTGGCGTGCGCTGATAATCCACATCTCGCCGTCGATTCCGGGCATAATGTCGGAATTTTTGAGGTTGAAGGCATCGATATAGGCAAGTCCCGTATAGCACTGGAACACGAAAATGTCACGCACGGCATTGAGCCGCTCGGTAGAGAAGGTGTGGTTCTCAAGTATAGCGAGCTCCTGGCTGGTAAGGGGCTTTTTGTGCACCTTGACCTTTTTTGCCTTGAAGCGCCTGAAGGGATCGATGCTGATTATATCCTTGTCGATAGCCAGCAGTACGATCTTCTTGAAGTTGGTGATGTATTTGAGCGCGGTATTGTGGCTGATCTTCTTTACAGTCTTCAGGTAGAATTCGTAGTCCTTGACGAACTCGAAATTCAGGTCCCGGAATTCCATGTCGTCCAGTTTGTACTTGTAGCGCACGTATTCTTTTACGTGCTTCTTGGCAATCTCAAAGCGCACGTGCGTGCCGATGGCGTATTCGCCTCTTTCCACCAATGCCAGAAGCTGGTCGTTGTGGAGCTGGAACTCCTGTAGGATCGTCGCCCTGCAGGCACCTCTGCCCAGGACATGATCCATGAGCTTTTCACTGGAGATTGCCTGTCCGCCGTACATCAGCTCGTTGCGGTACTGCTGGACTTTCATTTCAATGGCTTCCAGAAAGAAATTGGTGGTGCGCGCATCTTCCTTGTTTCCGATGGCGCGTTCTTTCTTCTGATCCCATCGCTCGGCGTCCCACCGGTGCTTGGTTGAGGTTTCCTTGGTAATTCCGTCGACGGTTATCCTGAGGTAGATTATTCGGAAATCTGTTTCTTTTCGCGGGGTCTTCAGAAAGAAGGTCATCCCAAAACTTGCTGCTAACATAATTCAAACATTTTAAAGTTAATAAAATTAGAATTATAGCGATCTAAAATCAAGACGTAAAGCAGGTTTATCAGTTGACAGTCAATTGGTTAATCCCTATTTTGTGGCACATTTTTTTTTAAGTCGGTTGTGCCACAAAAAGACACATTAATTTTGTGCATTTTTGAAAATTTTGACTGTGCAGGGGACAAAATAAAAAAACCTGCGACTCCGTAAAGTGCAGGTTTTCAATGATTTAATTAACTTTATCAGTAGATAAAGCAGTTTTGTGGTGGGCGATGAGGGGTTCGAACCCCCGACCCCCTCGGTGTAAACGAGGTGCTCTGAACCAGCTGAGCTAATCGCCCTTATTTCGAGTGCAAATATACACGAAGTATTTGTATTTGCAAGACTTTTTATTCTTTTTTTATATCTTTTAAAATAACTTTCTTTTCATAATTGACCATAGAAACGATAATCTGCTCTCCTTTAGCATTTTTGCCTTCTATAAAATAGATCTTTCCTTTTTCAAAAGGTTTGTTGCTTATAGAAAAATCTACGTCGCCATACTCTAAACATTTTTTGACGTCATCTAAAGTAACCCATTTTTCTTCAAATATAGCTTTTGCATCTTCAGAAATTTCTAATGGTTTGCTTTTTAAATCTTTCAAGACACGACAATTCGGAAGGTAGCAAAAACTTACATTTCGAGATTCTGCTTTGGCTTGAAGAAAATAAATTACGAAAACTGTTCCTAATAATAAGCCTCCTAAATAGTAAGCTAAACGGTATGAAAACTTCATTAAATTTTAATTTGCGCAAAGATAAGATTAAAATACAATTAAATTGATGTCTCTGCCAGGCAAATTAAACCATTCACCGATAGATTGGTTAGTTAAAATTCCGTGATAAAGATAAACGCCATTTTTTAATCCTTTGTTACAACGAATCGCACTTTCGATCCCGCCATCTTCAGCAATTTGCAACAAATATGGAGTAATGATATTGCTAATAGAAAGGGAAGCTGTTTTTGAATAACGAGAGGGAATATTAGGAACGCAATAATGAATTACGTTGTTCTTTATAAAAGTTGGCTTTTCATGCGTAGTAACTTCTGAAGTTTCAAAACAACCTCCGGTGTCGATGCTTACATCCACAATTACAGCGCCTTTTTTCATATGTTCAACCATAGTTTCTGTAACCATTACCGGACAACGATCTTTTCCTCGCATAGCGCCAATTGCCACGTCGCATCTTCTTAGAGCTTTAAGTAATGATTTTGGTTGCACGGTAGAAGTGAAAATCCTTTGGTTTAAATTATTCTGAAGTCTTCTTAATTTAGTAATTGAATTGTCAAAAACTTTCACGTTTGCACCTAATCCGATTGCGGTTCTTGCGGCGAATTCGGCTACAGTTCCAGCTCCAATAATTACGACTTCAGTAGGAGGAACGCCTGTAATGTTTCCGAATAGTAATCCTTTGCCAAATTGATTATTTATCATTAATTCGGCTGCAATTAAAATAGATCCGGTTCCAGCAATTTCACTTAAAGATTTTACTGCAGGATATGAACCGTCATCGTCTTTTATAAATTCAAAAGCTAAAGCTGTAATTTTTTTCTTCGTAAGAGCCTCAAAATATTCTTTCTTTCGAGTTTTTATTTGCAAGGCTGAAATCACGAGTGAATTGTGATTCAATAATTCAATTTCCGCAATAGTTAAAGGTTCAACTTTTAAAAGCATCGGACACTGAAAAACTTTTTTAGTATCCTGCGTAATTTCCGCGCCAGCATCACTATATTCTTTGTCAGTATAACTTGAACTTTCACCAGCTCCAGCTTCAATGAGAACACGATGTCCATGTGACGTCAGCGAATTTACGGCGTCAGGCGTCAGGCAGATTCTTCGCTCTTGATAAGAAGTTTCTTTTGGAATTCCAATATACAGGTCGCTCTTTTGGCGTTGCACTTCCAGTTTTTCTTCCTGAGGCATCAGTTGCTGTTTCGTAAAAGGTGTAAATGACATATCGGAATGCTGTGAAAATTAATGGACTAATTTATGAAAAACTTACGAAGTTGCAATACATTCTTGGTGGTATTTGCAAATAATAAAAACTACTTCAATACTAAATTTCGTGTTCCGTTTTTATTTACTTTTAATGTAATTATTGAATGTTCTGAGGGAATCAGGCTCGGAATTTTTTCTGCCCATTCAATAAAACACCATTCTCCAGAATATAAATATTCGTCAATGCCCATATCATAGGCTTCAGATTCGTCTTTTAGGCGATAAACATCAAAGTGATAGATTAAATCTCCGTTTGAAGTTTCATATTCATTTACAAGAGAAAAAGTAGGGCTGGAAGTTGCCTCAGAAACTCCCAGCACCTTTGATAATGCTTTGATAAATGTTGTTTTTCCGGCACCCATTTCTCCATGAAAAAGGATTACTTTATTTGGATTTTGAGCAATCACTTTTTGAGCAGCCTGACTTATTTCATCAAGCGTAAATTGTATTTCCATTCTGAAAAAATCTTATTTTGGATTGAATACTAAAAACGGAATAATCATTTCTTCTAATGAAATTCCACCATGCTGATAAGTATTTCGATAATAGCTGACATAATGATTATAATTATTGACATAAGCCAAGAAGTAATCATTTTTTGCAAAAATATAAGAACTGCTCATATTTATTGCAGGCAATTGAATACTTTTTGGATCTTTTACTGCGTAAACGTCTTTGTCTTCATAAGTCAAGCTTCGTCCGGTTTTGTAACGAAGATTTAAGCTCGTGTTTCTGTCACCAATAACTTTTGATGGATTTTTTACATTTATAGTTCCGTGATCTGTGGTTAAAATTAAACGGAAACCCATTTGCTGTGCTTGCTGAATGATTTCTAAAAGTGGCGAATTTTTAAACCAGCTCAATGTGAGAGAGCGATATGCCTTGTCATTGGAAGCTAATTCTTTTACAACATCCATTTCAGTTTTAGCGTGAGAAAGCATATCCACGAAGTTATACACTATAGTGACCAGGTCGTTATTTTTCAAAGTTTTGAAATTATCAACAAGTTTTTTTCCGCCAGCAAAGTTGGTAATTTTGAAATAATCTTGCTTGATATTCATTCCTAAACGACGCAATTGTTCGGTTAAAAATTCTGCTTCAAATAAGTTTTTTCCACCATCTTCTACATCATTTTTCCAATATTGCGGATATTTTTTCTCCATTTCTAAAGGAGTCAATCCAGAGAAAATAGCATTTCTTGCATACTGTGTTGCCGTTGGAAGAATTGCGTAATAAGGTGTTTCTTTTTCTAATTTGTAGTGATTATTTACCACGCTTTCAAAGGCCTTCCATTGGTCATAACGGAGGTTATCTATCACAACAAACAAAACAGGGCGGTCTTTTTTCTTTAATTCAGGAACAACTAATTCTTTAAAGAGCGTGTGCGATAACACTGGTTTTTCAGTTTTTGGCTGGTACCAATCTTCATAATTTCGTTCAATGAATTTTCCGAATTGAGAGTTAGCTTCTACTTTTTGGGATTCTAAAATTTCGAACATACTTTGATCATCGATATTTTCTAATTCTAATTCCCAGTGAAGAAGTTTTTTGTATAATTCAATCCAATCTTCATAAGAATTGACCATTGATAATTCCATTGAAATCTTACGGAATTCTTTTTGATAATCTAATGTGGTCTTTTCAGAAACTAGTCTTGTATTATCTAAATTTTTCTTTAAACTTAATAAAATCTGATTTGGATTTACAGGTTTTATCAAATAATCGGCAATTTTTGAACCAATTGCTTCTTCCATGATATATTCTTCCTCACTTTTTGTAATCATAATTACAGGAACTGAAGATTTTTTTTCTTTCATCTCTGAAAGCGTTTCCAAACCGCTCATTCCGGGCATATTTTCATCTAAAAATACAATATCGAAATTTTGTTCTTCAAAGATATCGATAGCGTCACGGCCATTATTGCAAGTAGTTACGTTATAATTCTTTTTTTCAAGAAAAAGTATGTGTGGCTTGAGCAAATCAATTTCGTCATCAACCCAAAGTATTCTTATTTGGTCCATATTTTTGGAAGTTTTATCTAGTCTATAGTGATGCAATTTAACACTTTTGTGATTTGAATCTCTTAAAATTTATGTAAAATAAAAATGTAGAATAGCAGATTAATTGCAACACAGATTTTACTAGATTTACACAGATTCTTGTTAATTTAGAAGGCTTTGTTCAATCTCAAGCATGCGTTTCTCTAACTGTTTTAAGGCGTCTTTCTTTTCAAAGTTGGTGATTTTTTTATGCAATAGTCGTCCTAATAATAGCAACACTAAGATTATGGTATTCTGAAAAATGGCTTGTCGAAACTCGTGTTGAATAAATCGATGAACCATGAAGATTGAAATGGCTGTAATTATAAAAATACTCATTGCTTTAATTATTGGATTTTTCTCTGTAGCAACTTTCTCTAAAAGTCCATCTCTATTAAATTTTAAATGAATTACAGGATGTGAGAATCCGGTTTGGAAACAATAATGCCAAAGTAAGATTTTATCGTTATTAATTTCTCCTTGATAACCAATGTCTCTTGAAAACACCATTGATATATGGGATAAAAGTGAATTAGGCTTGTTTTTTTTAATTATGTATTTTTCAACTTGCTTTTTACTGATCATCTATTAAATATTATTTTCACAATATAGTATTTTATAAAATAATTGAAATAAAAATCTGTGAAATCTGTATTTCTAAATCCAAATAAATCGATTTTCATAAATCCTGTAATCAATTTTTAAAATACTGTAATGCAAATCCATGTAAATTGAAATAACTTTATAAAACAAATTACAAACAATCAATAAATTTATAAGTTATGGCAACAAATCACGACCACCGCGACGAGAAAAAAAAGTCAGATGAACCAGATTTCTCAAAAGACAGCACGCTTGAATTTCACAATAAGCAAAATTTAAAAGATCTTAATTCAGAAGCATATTCTTCTAAAGCTGATGATATTGCAAATGATCTGTCGTCAAAAAAATCTGAAGACAGCGAACCCGAAGAATACCGAAGCCATAGTGTTTCGAAAACCTCTGTAAGAGACAGAATTCCGCATACTAATACAGATATTTCTCCTGAACAATAAAAGTTGGTTAGGTTAGAGTGAAAGCTTATCAGAAATGGTAAGCTTTTTTTATGTGAAGATTTTAAAATTATAATTAATTCAAAAATCAAGCTTATGCCAAATACATATTCGAATTGATAAGAATATTGGATGCCCGCAGCTGGTCTTCCGTCAGCGAAAGCTCTTCTTCCGTAGGTGGCAAATGGTTTTCTGATGATGAAAGACATGCTTCCGCTTTCAAAAAAGAGCCTTCCGTGGATGAAAAACAATCTTCCGCTGATGGATTGTAATCTTTATACATCGGCTTGTATATTTTTCAATTAAATTAATGTTGTTGCTTGCTCTAATTTCAGAAATAAGATTAAAACTTTTTTTATTTTCAATTTACTGATGTTCAGTTATTTAAATAATCGTATCTTTGAGTTAATAAACTTAATGTTTAACTAAAATCTCTGAAATCATGGACACGAACAATCAACCATTTGAGGACGGGAATGTTGGATGGTTTGGCGGAAACCCAACCGTTGCCTTCAATAATATGCAAAATTTAAAGTATTTGGAATCAGAAGAATTTAATGAAAAAGCCAGACATATGTTTGAGCAGTCATTAAACGAAGATCATGTAGATTATCGAGCGCACTCTTTTTCTAAATCATCGGTGAGAACTCTTGAACCCCGTGTTATTACTGATAATACTCCTGGAGTTTAAATCATTATCAAAAAACTTTAAACGATTAAAGTCTGCTATTGGCAGGCTTTTTTATTTTGCCTAAATGAAATATCAATTTGTTAAACACAGTTAAACAAAATTTAGAACACAAAAAAGATCTTTTGAATTAAAGAGCTTTTTAATTTTCAATAAGTAGGTTTTATTCGTTTATCGTTTTATTAGAATTTTCTAAATTCTTTTCATTATAAATTGCTTGATTATCAGCATCACTATCATCACAATGTTCACAAGAGACAATTAAGATTGCAAATGAGAATAATAGATACGTAAATAATTTAATAGATTTTTTCATGTTGATTTGGTTTTTGTTTGTTCAAAAATCGAAAATTTCTATTTAAAATATTTTACATTTAAGTTGATAAAAGTTATAAAATTTTAAGTATTGTTTAACTATTTGTGTCTTCCGCTTCGATTATTTTGCGCATTCCAATCTTCAGTACTATCGCCTTTGTCACGGTTATCTTCTTCAGGAATTTCTTTTGAATTCAAGTCATATTTTTCTTCACGCAAATGATTTTCATTGTGCAAATTTTTAGTCGCCTTGTCAATTTGTGAAATGCCTTCTACATGTTCATCTGCTGGAGATTGTCCTTGATCTCGGCCAAGACCGCTTTCCTTAATATCAATTTTTTCTTGAGCTTTAATCTCTTTTGCATCACCAGTTCTGTTGACTTCTTTCGGATTAATATCTCTCGGTTTGTCTTCTCGATTGTTGTGATTTGAAATCATATTGCTTTAGTTTTTGTTATGCATTAATTTTTTTAAAAAAGGTTTCCTATAATTGCTTAGGAAACCTTTTTCTTCAATACTCTAAATAGTTATCCTATTTATTTCTTGGTTTTTTTACCGGTTCAACTGCCTTAATTGTATCAGCAGTAACTGGTTTTAACTTATCAGGATTTACTTTTGTATAATTCTTGCTTTGTCCTTTTTCTTTTGCTTTTTTTTCTGCATCAATATTTGCGTTATTATTTCTTTTCTCAGCATCAATTTTTGCAGCTCGATCCATTTGTTTCTGTGTATCTCTAGGAGGTTCTTGCTGAATTTTATCTTGATTATTTTGAATTTCATCTTCAACGTCAGTTTGTGCTGATGCAATTCCGGTAAAGGCAAATGCAATTGCTATAAATAAACTTTTCATGATTTTAATTTTTGGTTTACTTAAATTTACGCTTAAAAGTTGATTATTTTCTATCAAAGGATACAATTAACCGCAATTTAACTGCAAATCATAATGATTGTTAATTGAATGTTTTTAAGCAAAAAGCGACTAACTTCCTTATATTTGTACTCCAATTTCAGAAAAAGTGAGCCACACCAATAAATTAAAGTTATTTAACGACCCTATTTATGGATTCATAACCATACCAGACACGTTACTGTATGATTTAATCCAGCATCCTTATTTTCAAAGGCTGCGCCGAATTTCACAGATGGGACTTTCTTATTTGGTTTATCCGGGCGCACATCACACAAGATTTCACCACGCTTTGGGCTGCATGCATATTATGCAAAAAGCGGTAGAAGTTTTGCGGTTTAAAGGAATTGAAATTTCTAGTGAAGAAGAAAAAGCTTTATATATTGCGATTCTTTTGCACGATATCGGTCACGGTCCGTTTTCACATGCGATGGAACATAGTATAGTTGAAAATGTAAACCATGAAGCAATTTCTTTGCTTTTTATGGATAAATTGAATGCTGAATTTGATGGAAAATTGACTTTAGCTATAAAAGTTTTCAAAGGAGAATACCACAGAAAATTTATGCTACAGCTGATTTCAAGTCAATTAGATATGGATCGTATGGATTATCTAAAACGCGACAGTTTTTATTCGGGTGTTGCAGAAGGAAATATTAATTCTGACCGACTGATTCAGATGATGAATGTTGTCGATGATTCTTTAGTCATTGAAGAGAAAGGAATTTATTCTGTAGAGAAATTTTTAATGGCTAGAAGGCTGATGTATTGGCAGGCTTATTTGCATAAAACAAGTTTGGTCGCAGAATTAATTCTTACTAAAACTTTAAAACGCGCTAAAGAATTGACTCAAAAAGGAATCAATTTGCCTTGTAGTGAACCTTTGTCGTTTTTTCTACATAATAAGGTAGAACTTGAAAATTTTAATGACAAGACTTTAGATTTATTTTCGCAGTTGGATGATTCTGATATTATTTCGGCTTTAAAATCTTGGCAGAATAATGATGATTTTATTTTGAAAACATTGAGCAAGATGATTATCAATCGCGATTTATTGAAGATCAAATTAAGCAGTGAAAAATATACGACAGAAGACCTAGAAGATTTAAAATCAAAGCTTACCAACTTCTTCGGAATTTCAAAAGACGAAGCTTCTTATTTTATTTTCAAAGGAAAAATTAAAAACCAAGCTTATAATAAAGATGCCGAACCAATAAAAATTTTAAAGAAAGACAAGACAATTGAAGACGTTGTTGAAGCTTCAGATCAATTAAATTTAAAGGCACTTTCAAAACCCGTAACTAAATATTTTATCTGTTTTCCAAAAGTACTTGCGGAAAATTCATAAATAAATTCAAATTTTTATATTTTTGTCAAGATGAAATTCACAGCAGAACAAATAGCAGGTATTTTAGAAGGGGAAGTAGTTGGGAATCCAAATGCAGAAGTTTTTAAATTATCGAAGATCGAAGAAGGTTCCGAAGGATCGCTGACATTTTTGGCAAATCCAAAATACCTTAATTACATTTATTCAACTCAAGCAACGATCACAATTGTAAATTCAACATTTACACCTGAATCGCCTATATCGACTACGCTTATTAAAGTGGAAGACGCCTATAAATCATTCTCAAAATTATTAGAATACTACAATCAGGTTAAGCTGATGAAGTCTGGAATTGAACAGCCGTCTGTGATTTCTGAAGGTGTAACTTATGGCGAAAATCTATATTTGGGAAGCTTCTGTTATCTTGGAAAAAACGTGACAATTGGCGAAAACGTTAAGATTTATCCAAATAGTTTTGTTGGTGATAATGTTTCTATTGGCGACGATACAATTATTTTTGCAGGAGCAAGAATTTATTCGGAAACTATAATTGGTAAAAATTGTGTGATTCATTCAGGTTCGATTATTGGTTCAGACGGTTTTGGTTTTGTTCCAAATGAAGAAGGAATTTATAGCAAAGTTCCTCAAATTGGAAATGTAATTATTGAAGATAACGTTGATATCGGTTCTTGCACAACAATTGACCGCGCAACTTTAGGCTCAACAGTTATTCGAAAAGGCGTAAAGCTTGATAACCAAATTCAGATTGCCCATAATGTTGAAATCGGTGAAAATACCGTTATCGCCGCACAAACTGGAGTCGCTGGTTCAACAAAAATTGGATCAGGTTGCCAAATCGGCGGACAAGTCGGAATTGCAGGACATTTGACGATTGGAAATAATGTTCGAATTCAAGCTCAGGCTGGAATTGCAAAAAATATTAAAGATGCAGAAGTAGTTCAAGGTAGTCCGAGTTTTGGTTATAATGATTTTAATAAATCATACGTACACTTTAAAAATCTACCAAAAATAGTGTCTGATTTAGACACGCTAAAAAAACAAATAACAAACGAAAATAGCATAAACAATGGTTAAGCAAAAAACTATCCAGAACGAAGTTTCTTTGACAGGAGTCGGGCTTCATACTGGAAAGGAAGTAAAAATGACGTTCAAGCCTGCTCCGGTAAACAATGGTTTTACTTTTGTGAGAGTTGATTTAGAAGGTCATCCAATTATTGAAGCCGATGCAAATTATGTTGTAAATACGCAACGAGGCACTAATTTAGAGAAAAAAGGAGTAAAAATCCAGACATCTGAACACGTTTTGGCGGCGTTCATTGGCTGTGATGTTGATAACGTAATTATCGAATTAGATGCTTCTGAACCGCCAATTATGGATGGTTCTTCAAAGTTTTTTGTAGAAGCAATTGAAAAAGCAGGAATAGTTGATCAAGAAGCTGAACGTAATGTTTATGTAGTTAAAGAAGTAATTTCTTATACTGACGAAGCAACAGGAAGTGAGATTTTGGTTATGCCGGCAGATGATTATCAAGTAACTGCAATGGTGGATTTTGGAACTAAAGTTTTAGGAACTCAAAATGCAACTATGAAAAGCATCGCTGATTTCAAATCGCAAATTGCCGATTCAAGAACATTCAGTTTCTTGCATGAACTTGAAGCTTTGTTAGAAAACGGTCTAATTAAAGGTGGGGATTTAAATAATGCCATCGTTTATGTTGACAAAGAAATTTCTGAAAGCACGATGGAAAACCTGAAAGTAGCTTTTGGAAAAGATAAAATATCTGTGAAACCAAACGGAATTTTGGATAACCTGACTTTGCACTACCCAAATGAAGCAGCACGTCACAAATTGCTTGACGTCGTTGGAGATTTGGCCTTGATCGGAACAAGAATTAGAGGAAAAGTAATCGCAAACAAACCTGGACATTTCGTGAATACCCAATTCGCAAAGAAATTGTCAAAAATTATCAAGACTGAGCAAAGAAATCAAGTTCCGGTTTATGACTTAAACCAAGAACCATTGATGGATATTCACAAGATTATGAGCATTTTGCCACACAGACCTCCATTTTTGTTTATCGACAGAATTATTGAAATGTCAGATACGCATGTTGTGGGAATGAAAAATGTGACTATGAATGAAAGTTTCTTCGTTGGGCACTTCCCTGGAGCACCAGTAATGCCTGGAGTTATCATCGTTGAAGCTATGGCACAATCTGGCGGAATTTTAATTTTGAGTTCTGTACCAGATCCTGAAAATTACCTTACTTATTTTATGAAAATTGACAATGTGAAGTTCAAGCATAAAGTTTTGCCTGGTGACACTTTGACTTTTAAATGTGATTTGATTTCTCCGATCAGAAGAGGAATTTGTCACATGCAAGCGAATGCTTATGCCAACGGAAAATTAGTAGCAGAAGCAGAATTAATGGCGCAAATCGCTAAAATCAACTAAAAAGAAATTTATGAATCAACCGTTAGCATACGTTCATCCAGGTGCAAAAATCGCTAAAAACGTTGTAATCGAGCCGTTCACGACTATTCACAATAATGTTGTGATTGGCGACGGAACTTGGATCGGATCCAACGTTACGATTATGGAGGGAGCGAGAATCGGGAAAAATTGCAATATATTTCCTGGAGCTGTAATTTCTGCAGTACCACAGGATTTGAAATTTGGTGGAGAAGATTCTTTGGCAATTATTGGAGACAATACCACAATCAGAGAGTGTGTAACCGTAAATAGAGGAACTGTAGCTTCTGGCCAGACCGTGATCGGCAGCAATTGTTTAATTATGGCAACTGCTCACATTGCACACGATTGCCACGTTGGTAATAATGCAATTATCGTGAACGGCGTACTTTTAGGAGGACACGTTACAATCGGAAATTATGCAATTATCGGAGGTCTTTCTGCTGTTCACCAATTTATCAGCGTAGGAGACCATGCTATGATTTCTGGCGGATCACTATTAAGGAAAGATGTGCCTCCTTTTACAAAAGCCGCAAAAGAACCTTTGTCTTACGTAGGAATTAATTCTGTTGGATTGAGAAGAAGAGGATTTACGACAGAGAAAATTCGCGAGATTCAAGAAATTTACAGAATTTTATACCAAAAAAATTACAATACGACGCAAGCTTTAGGAATCATCGAAGCTGAAATGGAAGCAACTCCAGAAAGAGATGAAATTATCCAATTTATCAGAAATTCGTCGCGAGGAGTAATGAAAGGATATACAGGAATTTATTAGTCGAGGAAAGGCAAAAGTGAATAGCCGAGAGGCAAAAGCTTATTCAATGCTCGACAAGATTTAAACAATTAACAAACAAACAGTTGAACGATTTCAACAAATAAACAAAAAACAAAATGGCAAGTACATCAGATATTAGAAATGGATTGTGTATCAAATTCAACCACGATATTTATAAAATTGTAGAATTCTTACATGTCAAACCAGGAAAAGGTCCAGCTTTCGTAAGAACTAAATTGAAAAGTTTGACAAACGGAAAAGTTTTAGACAATACTTTTTCTGCTGGTCATAAAATTGAAGAAGTTCGTGTTGAAACGCATACTTTCCAATATTTATATGCTGAAGGTGATGAATTTCACTTCATGAACGGAGAATCTTTTGAGCAAATTTCTTTGAATAAAAACATTTTGGATGCTCCGGGATTATTAAAAGAAGGAACTAATGTAATGATTCAAATCAACACTGAAACTGATTTGCCACTTTCTGTTGACATGCCAGCTTCTGTTGTTTTAGAGGTAACTTATTCTGAACCAGGAGTTAAAGGAAACACTTCAACTAATGCTACAAAACCTGCTACTGTTGAAACTGGAGCAACTGTAAACGTACCGTTGTTCATCAATGAAGGAGATAAAATCAAAATTGACACAGCTTCAGGTGCTTACATGGAGCGTGTTAAGGAATAATTAGACAATTAATAAATTAATAATTAGATAATTAGAAAGTTCACTATCTTGTGCATTGTCTAATTATCTAATTTTTTTCACATTTTCTAATTAAAATATGAAATTCCCAAAAATACATACACTTAAAGAAATTGCTGACTTAATCGATTGCGAATTTGTTGGTGATACAAATTTTCAAGTTTTAGGCATGAACGAAATTCATGTTGTAGAACCTGGAGATATTGTTTTTGTTGACCATCCAAAATATTATGAAAAAGCTTTAAATTCTGCGGCGACAATCATTTTGATCAATAAAAATGTAGATTGTCCTGATGGAAAAGCGCTGTTGATTTCTGATGATCCGTTTAGGGATTTTAATAAATTGACAAGACATTTCAGACCATTTCAAGGTACGAATGTTTCGATTTCTTTGAGTGCTGAAATTGGAGAAGATACTTTTATCCAGCCAAATTGTTTCATTGGTAACAATGTGAAAATTGGTAAAAATTGCATTATCCATTCCAATGTTTCTATTTATGATAATACAGTAATTGGCGATAACGTGATTATTCACGCAGGAACAATTCTTGGAGCTGATGCTTTTTATTACAAAAAAAGAGAAGCTGGTTTTGACCAATTGATTTCTGGAGGAAGAGTTGTCATCGAAAATAACGTTGGAATCGGAGCGCTTTGCACGATTGATAAAGGCGTTACTGGAGATACAACCATTGGCGAAGGAACAAAAATTGACAACCAAGTTCATGTTGGTCACGACACTATCATTGGAAAAAAATGTCTGATTGCCGCACAAACCGGAATCGCTGGATGTGTTATTGTTGAAGATGAAGTTACGCTTTGGGGACAAGTTGGAACCACAAGTGGTATTACAATTGGTGAAAAAGCAGTTGTTTTAGGACAAACAGGAATTACAAAATCAATAGAAGGAGGGAAGACTTATTTTGGAACTCCTATTGAAGAGTCTCGTGAAAAACTAAAACAATTGGTTAATATCAAAAGAATACCAGAAATTCTAAATAAATTGAAATAAGATGACCGCAAAAGAAATTGTCCAGAATTTTTATAAATCAGACGTGCTTCTTGATCAAAATGCTCTAGAATCTTTTTTGCATTCAGAAGTAATTTTGGATTGGAACAGCACTAAAGGTTTTCTTCAGATGAATCGTGCTGAAATTTTAGCTTTGTCTGCTGAATTAAGCATAGCTTATGTGCGATCAAAAATCAGAATTAGCCATATCTTAGAAGAAGACAATCAAGTTTCTGTTCGTTATTCCCATTATGTAAAAACCTTTGAAAATCCGAGAGAAGAAATGCTTTTGGCACATTTCATGGTGATTTGGGAGATAAAAGAAGATAAATTATTCAGAGGATTTCAAATGAGCCAGCTTTCTTAATTTATGAAAATTGGCACATCAAAGTTTAAAAATATATTTCAAGATAAAAGGCAGGTAATTATTCAGATTACCTGCCTTTTTTGGATAGTTACGAAATTTTTTAGTTACAATCTTTGGCATACTGATAGATTATTTCCATTAGTGCCTCCATTTTATTTTTTAGAAGATATTCCGAATTTTGTTCACTTGGGACTGTTTTGGTTGGCAATTATTGGAATGGTATTGATTATTTTTAAACCTAACAAATATCTGATAGTTTTCACGTTGATAGTTGAATTCTGTTCTTGTCTCTTAGATCAAAATAGATGGCAGCCTTATGAATATCAATATCTAATAACATTGTTGTTTTTGTTTTGCTATAAAAATAATTCGAAGCAATTTATTAATTATTTTTCCTTTTTAATTGCTGTAATTTATCTCCATAGCGGGTTGCATAAATTTACGGGCGCTTTTTTATACAGCGTTTGGGAAAACATGATTTTGCATCGCTTTTTTGGGCTTGAATATCATGCAATTAAGAACATTTTTGTTCATTACAGCGGATTATTATTAGGATTAATTGAATTTGCCTCAGCAATTGTACTTCTCTTTTTTAAGCGTAAAAAAATAGTTGCTTTACTGCTGATCGGAATGCATATTTTTATCCTACTGCTAATTTCTCCAACTGGATTAAATTATAATTCAATTGTTTGGCCTTGGAATATTGCCATGATTTTGTTTTTATTTATTCTTTTTTATAAGGATGAAAACTATATTTCTTTTCCCGATTTGTTAAAAGGAAATAATAAAATACATTTTCTTTACCTTGGAATTCTTCCATTTTTCTGTATAATTGGCTGGTATGATAATTTTTTATCGTTTAATTTATATTCTGGGACGTTGAAAAAACTTGAAATATGTATACAAAATGAAGAAAGAGCTACAGAATATAAGTCCTTTTTTTCAGAGCATAACAAGTACTGCAAATTAGAAAAAGCAATAAAAGTAAACGACTGGTCTTTGAAAGAAATGAATATTATAACCTATCCAGAAGAGCGATTTTTGTTGGAAATAATTAAAAAATTCAAAGCTAGAAATCCGAATATCAAAGCAACTTTCTATATTTATCAATATCCATATGGACCAGAAGACAAGAAGCAATATTAATAATTAAAAGAATGTAAGAAGTAATTTATTTTCACACCCATATTTTTATCAAAAAGGCTTTAAATATTATCCTTAAAACCTTACTTTTGCATCACTATTTCAAAAAATAATTTTAAAAAATATATTATGAGCGTTTTAGTCAATAAAGATTCTAAAATAATTGTTCAAGGTTTTACAGGAAGCGAAGGAACTTTTCACGCTTCTCAAATGATTGAATATGGTACAAACGTTGTTGGTGGAGTAACTCCTGGAAAGGGTGGAACTACGCATTTAGATCGCCCAGTTTTCAACACAGTTAAAGATGCTGTTGAACAAGCTGGTGCTGACACAACAATCATTTTTGTACCGCCAGCTTTTGCTGCTGATGCAATTATGGAAGCTGCTGATGCTGGAATCAAAGTAATTATCACAATTACTGAAGGAATTCCGGTGGCAGATATGATCAAAGCTTACGCTTATATCCAAAATAAAGAGTGCCGTTTAATCGGGCCAAACTGTCCAGGTGTGATTACTCCGGGAGAAGCTAAAGTTGGTATCATGCCAGGTTTCGTTTTCAAAAAAGGCACAGTTGGTATCGTTTCAAAATCAGGAACTTTAACTTACGAAGCTGCCGACCAAGTTGTAAAACAAGGTTTAGGAATCACAACAGCAATTGGAATTGGTGGAGATCCAATCATCGGTACAACAACTAAAGAAGCGGTTGAATTGTTGATGAATGACCCAGAAACTGAGTGTATCATCATGATTGGTGAAATCGGCGGACAATTGGAAGCTGATGCTGCAAAATGGGTAAAAGCTGACGGAAATAGAAAACCAGTTGTTGGATTCATCGCTGGAGAAACTGCTCCAAAAGGAAGAACAATGGGTCACGCTGGTGCAATTGTTGGTGGTGCTGATGATACAGCTGAAGCTAAAAAACGTATCATGAGAGAATGCGGAATTCACGTGGTTGATTCTCCAGCAGAAATCGGTAAAAAAGTAAAAGAAATTATGGGATAATTTTTTCCTGTAAATTTATATAGAAAGCCTCGCAATTTTTGTGAGGCTTTTTTTGTTCAAAAGTTGCGGCTTTGCAAATCTTTGCGAAAAATCTTAGTGTTTCTTTGCGTTAGAAAAACAGAATATTTATCTTTAAAATATGAAAAAAGCCTTTCCGCCATTTGTAAATGAAAATTCCAAAATCTTAATACTTGGAACAATGCCAGGCGAAAAATCCTTAGAGTTACAAGAATATTATGGAAACAAAGGAAACAGCTTCTGGAAATTACTTTTCACATTATTTGATCAGCCTTTGCCACAAACATATTCCGAAAAAAAGCAATTATTAGAAGAAAATGATATTGCGCTTTGGGATGTTTTAGAATTTTGTGAAAGAACGGGAAGTCTTGACAGCAATATCAAAAATGAAGTACCAAATGATTTTGAAAGCTTCTATAAAAAATATCCAAATATAAAACACGTCTTTTTCTCAAGTAAAAATGCGTCAAATTATTATGATAAATATATAGGAAGAAAATCAGATTTAAAATATACCATTCTTCCATCGCCAAGCGGTGCAAATGCTTCGAAAAGTTTTTTACAGAAATTATCAGAATGGGAAGCAATTATGGAAGCATTAAAATAATTTGTAATTTAGACTGCTCGCAAAACACTGAACCCTTTACCCAAAACCCTAAACCCCAAAAAAAATGTCCAACATAGACCTAATTATAGAAGAAAGACCGCGTGATATCGGAGATTTTTTAGTCGGAAGATTATTGCCATTTCGCAAGAAAAGAATGGTCGGACCGTTTATTTTTATTGATCACATGGGACCGGCAAAAATGGGACCTGAACATTACATGGACGTTGGTCAGCATCCGCATATCGGCTTGGCGACTTTGACTTTTTTACTGGAAGGAGAAATTATGCACAAAGACAGCCTCGGAACTGAACAGAAAATCGCTCCAGGTTCTGTGAATTGGATGATCGCAGGAAACGGAGTGACGCATACGGAAAGAACTCCTTCAGCACTCCGAGATGGTTCTGAACACGATGTTCACGGCTATCAAATTTGGGTTGCTTTGCCAAAAGAGAAGGAAGACATGAATCCAGAATTTCATCATTTTGATCGAAATGATTTGCCAAGATGGAAAGACGGTACGACTGATTTTACATTAGTTGCAGGAAAAGGTTACGGAAAAGAATCGCCTGTTCCAGTTCATTCTGATTTGTTTATGGTTGAAATTAAAACTGAAGATGAATATCTTTTACATACTGAAGGACAATTATTTGGAGAAATCGGAATCTGTGTTGTGGAAGGGGCAATCCAAGCTTGTGAACACCATGTTGAAAAAGGAAATATGCTAGTTTCAAAATTAGACGATGCGTGTTCAATGACGTTGATGCCAAACACGCACGTCATTCTTTTTGGCGGACAGCCGTTGCCAGAAGAACGCTATATTTATTGGAATTTTGTTTCTTCAAGCAATGAAAAATTAGAAGTTGCCAAAGAACGTTGGAGAAAAAAAGAATTCCCGAAAGTTCCTGAAGATGATAGCTATGTAGTTATGCCAGAAGTGCAATAATTTCTATCAAATAAATATATTCTTTATTAATCTATTAAATTTTTTGACCGAGATTGCTATAATTCATTTAAAATTCTATATTTACAATTATAAAGAAATTTCGACGCCTTAGATTTTAGTTACAAATTGTCAGCGATTGCAAATGAAAAGGCCGATTTTAGCAAATCAAAAGAATTGATACAGAAACTCTACAATTATAAGCATATTTCATTTGATTTGTGGCTCACACTCATCAGATCCAATCCCGAATTTAAGCAGGAAAGAAACCGTTTGTTCAAAGACTTCTTTAAAATTGAGAAGCCAATGGACGAAGTAAATGCTATTATCCGAAAATTTGATGTCTTAACTAATTATATTAACGAAAGAGTAGGAAAAAACTTCGATACTCTTGAAATATATTTCTTAATTTTAGACGCGTTATCAGTAGATCTTGAAAAAATCGGAATGGAGCAGTTCAACACATTCTATGATTTGACCGAAGAGTTGCTGATGAAACACAAACCGTTATTGCTTGATGACAAATTACCTCAGACGCTTGAAAATCTTTACAAAGAAGGAAAGACGATGAATATTTTGAGCAATACGGCCTTTATTAAAGGAAGAACGCTCAAAAAAATCATGAATCATTATGGAATGGAAGATTATTTTTCGTTTCAAATTTATTCAGATGAAGCTGGAGTTTCGAAGCCAAACCATATGATTTATCAATTGGCCTACGATGAAATTGTGAAAATCAATGATATTGCAAAAAGCGAAATAATCCATGTGGGAGATAACAGAAATTCAGATTATGATGGTGCAAAAAAATTCGGATTTGATGCCCATTTAATTGTTTAAAATAATTTATGAATACAAATTATAGCTTACATAAAATTACTGATAAAGATAATTGTCCGTTTTCAGAAGCCGATTACAGCAAATTTAAGTTTGGAGATAATGCCATTGCGAAAAAATTTGCTGCAGAATTATTCGAAGGGTTTATCAGTGAGCATGCTGATTTAATCTTGCAACACGACGAAATCGTAATTCTGCCCAGTCCGTATTTGGCAATTCCAACGGCTTCCAATTGCTTGAGCTTTTATTTTAAAACGCTGATGAACAAATTCTTATTCGAGAATGATAAAAAAGCGTTGAAAGAATCTAAAATCTATAGAAATCAGACTTATGTTGCTGATTATGGCGCTCTAGATTATGCCGAAAGAGTGAAAATGATTTCAAACGATACTTATTATATCGATAAAAATATTGTGGACGGAAAACTTTGTATTTTTATGGATGATATAAAAATTACAGGAAGCCACGAATTTATAGTAAAAAAGATTTTAAATGAATATAAAGTGCAAGGGCATTTTGTCTTCGTATATTTTGCTGAATTGTTAAATAAAGACATTCATCCAAATATTGAAAATCATTTCAACTACTTTCACGTCAATGATGTAAGTCATATTATCTCATTGATTAATCAAAGTACTTTTGAATATAATACACGAATTGTCAAATATATTTTGAGACTTGATGTGAGCGATTTGATATTGTTATTGCAGTCGATTCCGCAACATAGAATTGAAACTCTGTTTCACTTAGCGGTCAGCAATAATTATCATACAATAGAAGAATACAAACAAAATTTACAATCAATAAATAAAAAAACAGCAGATTATGGCTATAAACTTGCAAAAAGGACAACGTGAGACTTTAAACGCGCCTAAATTTACAATTGGTTTAGGTTGGGACACAAACGCTTCATCCACAGGAGCTTCATTCGATTTAGATGCTTCGGTTTTTATTATGGGAGAGAACAAAAAGATTCTTTCTGATGAGCATTTTGTATTTTATAATAACTTAAAATCTCCAGATGAAGCTGTGGAACACACAGGCGATAACTTGACAGGAGATGGCGATGGAGACGATGAGCAAATCTTAGTCGATTTGTCTAAAATTGACCCAAGAACTTCTGAAATCTGTATTGTGGTAACCATTCACGATGCCGAAGATAGAAAACAAAACTTTGGACAGGTTAGAAATTCATTCGTTAGAATTCTGGATTCGTCAAATAACTCAGAGCTTGTAAAATATGAGCTTGAAGAAGATTTCTCTATTGAAACTGCTGTTGAATTCGGAAGAATTTACAAAAGAAACAACGAGTGGAAATTTGAAGCAGTTGGAGTGGGAATGAAAGGTGGTTTGCAAGATTATTTAAACAAATACAATTAATACGAAATGGCAATTAATTTAGAAAAAGGACAAAGAATCAATCTTGAAAAAAGCAATGGTTCAAAACTTCAAAACATCTGTGTGGGAATCAATTGGGGTGCAATCGAGAAAAAAGGTTTTTTTGGTGGCGTAACTAAAGAACCTGTAGATTTAGATGCAAGCTGTGCCGTTTATGACGAAAATAAAAACAATATTGATACCGTAAGTTTCCGCAAATTGAAATCTAATGATGGCGCTATCAAACACAGTGGCGATGATTTGACAGGAGATATGAACGGCGATGACGGACTTGATAATGAGGTTATTACTTTAGATTTAGGTCAATTGAATCCTAATGCAAGTCACGTGGCTTTCTTTATCAACAGCTTTAGAGGTCAGGATTTTAAAGACATTCCGTTTGCCTCAATTCGTATTTATGAAGGAACTCCAACTCGTGTAAATGAGGTTTTTGCAAAGTATGATATTGCCAATGATAAGAATTTCGCAGGAAATGTCTCGATGGTTTTGGGTGTTTTCTACAAAAGAAATGGCGAATGGAAATTCAGCGCTGTTGGAGCTCCAACGAGAGATAGAAAATTAGAAGAAACGGTTGTGACAATTCAACAAAATCATCTATAAATAAAATAGAAAATGGAAAATAACCAAGTAGTTGTCCAGGAAAATAATGCCTTGATTGATAAGGACGGAAATGTGAATTTGGCAAATGCAACCGATTCGGATTTAAGTAATTATAAGTCGCTTTCAACACAGTTGAATGAAAATGATTCAAACTCAATCTTGAATTTCGGATCAGAAATTCAGAATTCAATTGCAAAGCAAAGTGACGTGTTTTTGACAAATGTCAGAACTTATAATTCCGGCGAAGTTGGAACTTTAATCAACGATCTCTTGACCGAATTGAATTATGTTGACGTTGACCAATTGAACCAAAGTCCGGCGAAACGATTTTTGTCTAAAATTCCGCTTCTTGGAAAATTGGTTACTGACGTCAAAAAACTGTTCCAGCAGTATGATAAAATTACGGTAAACGTAGATAAAATCAGCAACAAGGTAAAGGCAGGAATGATTAATTCAGTAAAAGATAATGCTTCTTTGCAAACGATGTTTGAAGGAAATGTCAATCTTATCAAGGAAATGGAAAAGCACATTATAGCTGGGCAAATCCGTTTTAAAGAGCTGAATGAAGAGTTGGCGGTAATGGAAGCGAATCCTGCAAATTATCAAGATTATCAGATTTCTGACAAGAGAACGTTCATCAACAGGTTGGACAAGCGTTTGGCAGATATGAAAATTGTGCGTTTTATTATGTTGCAATCTTTGGCACAAATTCGTGTGGTTCAGAATAATAACACTTCAATCGCTGAAAAAGCTCAGTCAATTTTAACAACGACAATGCCAGTTTGGAAAAACCAATTGACGTTGGCAGTTGCTTTGCAAAGACAAAAACAGAATATTGAAGTGCAAAGAAGGGTTTCTGAAACAACCAATACCATCTTGCAGAAAAATGCTGAAATGCTGAAACAAAACAGCATTGAAGTGGCAAAAGAAAATGAGAACACCATCGTTTCATTGGAAACTTTGAAAATGACAACCAAGTCGTTAATTGATACGTTGACAGAAGTGAAGCAAATTCACGAGCAAGGTACCGAAACAAGAAGACAGTTGGATGCCGGACTTCAAAGTTTGGAAGCAGAATTGAAAAAAGGAGTTATAAATTAAGGAGAAGGAGAAATTTAGATGCATCAGGAAGATGATGAAACATTTATTCAGATAATCAAAGACAGCAAAAAGAAGCTTCAGACATTAAAGATTTTAAGTAATTTTTTTAATCATCCAGTTCTTATTGCGGTTTTGATACGCACAAAAGTCATCCATAATCTTTTTGAAAACAACAAAAATCTTGACATAAACAAGCTTGATTTATTTCACATTCAATATACAAAAACGCTTATTGAATTGTTCCAAAAGCTGAAGAAGACAAAGGAACAAAGCTATCTTTTGTTATCAGATGAGATTTATATTAATGACGATTTTATCAGAAAATTAAATCTTGAAATCGATACAGGAGTTTTTTCAGATGTGGCTTTCAGTCACGCCAAAAATTTCTCTTTGAAGATTGAAGAATTGTACAAGATTTTTGCTTTTGATGAAAAAATAAATTTTCGTTGGAATGAAATTACGGAGTTTTCCTCAAGAAGATGTTCCGAATTTTATAGAGAAATAAGCAGGGAAAAATTTGAACAAATAAACCATCACGATGATGATCCAATTTATTCAAATCAATTTGTAAAAGTCGAAAGAAAGTTATTGGGAAGACTCAATATTCACAGGTTCAGAATCAAATTTGCCTGCGGAATCAAGTCTGAAAATGAAGTCGCTGAAGTGTATGAATTCATAGATTCAAACGATAAATTTATTTTCAATATCAATGAAAAGTCATTGTATTTTTTGAATGATGAAAATATAAGAGGAATAGATTTATCAAAAAATAAGTCTGTGAAAGCACAAATTATAGAAGATTTACAAGAAAAAAATAACAAGCTGAAAGAACAGCAATTAAATTTGAAAACACAGATTTCTAAAGATGTAGAAGCTGTTTTACAGAGTTATGCCGAAAAAATTTCAGACGTTGAATTCTTGAATGATTTGCAAAATGTGGATGAACAGACCAATATTTTAAAAGCAATGTTAAACATAAATATTAATTCAAAATAATGGCAATTAATTTAGAAAAAGGACAACGTCAGGCAATTGACGCACCAAAATTTACAGTTGGTTTAGGTTGGGATAGCAATACTAGCGCCACTGGGGAAGCTTTCGATTTAGATGCTTCTGTTTTCATCGTTGGGGCAAACGGAAAAATCTTGAGCGACAATCATTTTGTGTATTACAACAATACAAAATCGCCAGACGAATCTGTGATTCATACGGGAGATAATTTAACTGGAGCAGGTGATGGCGATGACGAACAAATTACAGTTGATTTGTCAAGAATTTCTGCTGATGCTGTAGAAATTTGTTTCGTAGTGACGATTCACCAAGCGGATACAAGAAGACAGAATTTTGGACAAATCAGAAATTCTTTCATCAGAATCATCGATAGTTCAAACACAGAGTTAGTAAAATATGAATTAGACGAAGATTTTTCAATTGAAACTGCCGTTGAGTTCGGAAGAATTTACAAAAGAAATAATGAATGGAAATTTGAAGCTGTAGGTTCAGGAATGAAAGGCGGTTTGCAAGATTTCTTGACTAAATACAACTAATCAATTAACCAACCAAAAAACCAAAAACTATGGCAATTAATTTAACTAAAGGTCAAAAAATTGATCTTAAAAAAGACAATGGAGACAAGCTTACTAATTTTTGCATCGGTGTAAACTGGGGTGCAATTGAAACAAAAGGCTTTTTTGGATTGACAAAAAACGTCCAAAACATTGACCTTGACTTAAGTTGCGTTCTTATCGATAACAATAATTCGATTTGCGACCATTTATATTCTCCTTTATATAAGGTTGAAGTTTTGAATCAATTCGGACTTCCAAAAGGGAAATTACTTACTTCTGATGGAGCAATGAAACACACCGGAGATGATTTAGAAGGAGATAAAGGCGGAGACGACGGAATTGATAATGAAATCATTACAGTTGATCTTTCTAAAATTAATCCAAACGTTTCTCAAATTTTCTTCTTTTTAAATAACGCTGGAAGAGAAGATTTTTCTCAAATTCCGTATGCCAAAATTAGAATGTACGAAGGAACTCCAACTAGAGTGAATTCAGTTTTTGCTTCGTATAATGTTTCTGCTGAACAGCAATATTCTGGAAAACAGTCTATTATTATGGCGAAATTGTACAAAAGAAATGACGAGTGGAAATTCAGCGCTATTGGAGATCCAACAGAAGATACTTTCTTAGGTCAAACGATCCACAAAATTGTAAAATCTTATCTTTAATCGAAGATGCAGATCAAAAATATTGAAGGTTTAAGCGTAGCTCAAATTAAAGAGCTTGTAAACCAAGGAGCAGAATTTGTGTATTTTCCTTATACAGTTTCATTCGTTTTAGGAACCGTAAAAAGAGCATCATCTATTTATTTCATCAGGCCTTACGAAGGAAAATTCAAATATTCCTACAAACATGTTGGCGTAAATGCACTGTTAGGTTGGTGGGGAATTCCTTGGGGACCAATTTATACAATTGGATCAATGTACCATCAATTATCTGGAGGAAAAGATGTTACGCAAGCCGTTTTGAGCGATTTGATTCAAAATGATCCTGATGCTGATACTTCCACTTACAATATAAATGCGATGTATTCTGCAAATCAAAGTGACGAAAATCCAACTTATAACGTTCCAAGATAGATGAGAAGGCTACCAGTATATTTTTTATTGGATACTTCTGGGTCGATGTATGGCGAACCTATCCAGGCATTAAATAATGCTTTGAGTGGGATGATCAGCACCTTACGTTCCGACCCGCAAGCCTTGGATTCCTTATGGATCAGCATCATTACTTTTGATAGGGAAGTAAGGGAAATAGTGCCTTTGACAGAATTGGTTACCTTTCAACTTCCTGAAATTAATTGCCCTCAAAGTGGCCCGACAAATACCGGAGCCGGTTTAGATTTTGTAATTCAAAAAGTAAAACAAGACGTAATTAAAGGTTCAGAAACTCAAAAAGGCGATTGGAAACCATTGTTGTTTTTAATTACCGACGGAAAACCTTCTGACATTCAATTGTATAGAGAAAAAGTTCCTGAAATTAAAGCATTGAATTTTGGAGCTGTTGTGGGTTGTGCCGCAGGTCATTTGGCTAACGACATGATGCTGAAAGAATTAACAGATAACGTTGTTCATCTCGATGCCGCCGACAGCCAAACTTTGAAAACTTTTTTCAAATGGGTTTCAGAAACAATCGAGCAAGGAAATAAAAGTCAGGGAACAGGCGAAAGCGTTTCATTGCCACCGCCACCAGACGAAATAACAATCGTAATATAATGAGAAGACTTCCGATATATTTTTTGATAGACGTTTCAGAATCAATGGTTGGCGAGCCGATCCAGCAAGTTGAAGAAGGACTTTCCACTATTATTCAGGCTTTAAAAACCGATCCTTATGCTTTAGAAACGGTTTGGGTTTCCATCATCGTTTTCGCCGGACAGTCTAAAACATTGGTTCCTTTGCAGGAATTGGTGAGTTTTTATCCGCCGAGATTTCCAATCGGAAGAGGTACTTCCTTGAGCAAAGGCCTCGGTCATCTGATGTATGAATTGCGTCAGAATATTGTAAAAACTACTTATGAACAGAAAGGTGATTGGAAACCGATTGTCTTTCTTTTTACTGACGGAGTTCCAACCGATGATACAAAATCTGCAATTGCAGAATGGAAACAAAATTGGCAACGTACCGCAAATATGATTGCCATTTCTTTTGGAGATGAAGCTGATACTAGAATTTTAGGCGAATTGACGGATACCGTTTTACACTTTAAAAATACTACGCCGCAATCGTATAAAGATTTTTTCAGATGGGTTACAGATTCCATAAAAACCAGCAGTGTCAGCGTTGAAAGTAATTCGAACGGTTTTGAATTGGCAAAAATTGACGGCGATACAATTTCCAAAATCGATCTGACCAAAAATGAACCGCCAAAACCAGTCGTTGATGATAATTTTGCTGTTTTAGCGGCGAAATGCCAAAATACAAAGCGTTCTTATCTGATGAAATACCGAAGAACTTTTTCGTCTTCGATTTACGCAGGAGTTGATTTGAATTCAAAATCTTACAATTTAGTTGGGGCATTTCCTGTCGATAATTCTTATTTTGATTTGGGCGATGACTCTAATAGCCAAAGCCACGTCAATAGCGAGGAACTTCTTGGAGCTCCGGCTTGTCCTTGCTGTGGAAATCAATATGGATTGGCTGTTTGCACTTGTGGAAAAATTCACTGTGTGGGTTTTGAGGCAAAAAATACTTGTCCGTGGTGCGGAAATACCGGAGAATATGGAACAGGTGGTGGAGGTTTTGATGTCAACAGGACACAAGGATAATGTCTGAAACTGAAAAATACATCCAACAGCTTTTGGCTTTAAAAGCGGTTGCGATTTCGCCCAAAAACGAACAAGCTTTTCAAGAATTTGTTTCGAAAAAAGAAAATATAGACAAGGTCAAATTAATTCAAGAACTTCAGAAACAGATGGCAAAAGATTGGGAATTGATGAACAGAAAGTTGGATATTCAAAACCAGCAGGTATTTTTTCCAAACGGAACTGTTGGGAAAGAATACACGGCTTCCTTAGATTTTGATGAACTTGACCTTTCTGATTTGAATACAATTTCCATCAAAGGACTTGAAAAATTCGGACTTGAATATAATTCCGAAGAAAATAAAATTTCTGGAATTGCTACCGAAAGCGGACAATTAAAATTTTCGCTTTTTTATAAGATAAATGAAGACGACGAAAACAAGTTTTACGAAAAAATACTTACTATAATTTTCAATCCTGATCCGAAATCACTTTGGAAAAATATTCCGTCCAATTCAGAAGATTTATATTGGAAGAAAGATGCTATTTCTGAAATTTATTCTTTGGAAAAAAAAACAGTTTTGGTTGCTTCAAAAAGAGGTCGTTCTCACGCCAACAAAGGAAGTTTTAGAGATGACGATTATACAATCCAACATTTTTCTGAAAATAATTGGAGTTTGGTTGCGGTTTCTGACGGAGCTGGTTCTGCCATTTTAGGCCGAAAAGGTTCTGAAATTGCCTGTAAAGCGGTTGCTGATTTCTTCCAAAATTATTTCAATGAAAATTCTTCTTCTAATTTTGATAAGGAAATTTTAGAGTTTAAAAATAACGGAAAAGCTTTGGTTGAAATCAAGAATGAATTTCTAAAAGCTTCGAAATTTGCCTATCAAGAAATTCAAGATTTTGCTGATAAAACAGAAAATGCTTTAAAAGATTTTCATGCAACTTTAATTTTTGCACTTTTAAAAAAGTTCGATTTTGGATATGCAATCTTGACTTTTGGAGTGGGAGATTGTCCGATTGGAGTTGTGAATAAAGACCAAAATTCAGTCGATTTGATGAATAAAATCGATGTTGGAGAATTTGGCGGAGGAACTCGTTTTATTACAATGCCAGAAATTTTTGAAGACGAAAATTTTGATTCCCGTTTTAATTTTAAAATTGTTGACGATTTTTCTTTTCTGTTTTTAATGACGGATGGAATTTACGATCCAAAATTTGAAGTGGAAGCCAACCTGAAAAAAATAGAAAAGTGGAATGCTTTTATTGAAGATTTAAAAGGTAAAAACGAAGATAATTTTGCCGTAAATCTTGAAAATAAAAACGAAGAAACTGCTTCACAACTTTCGCAATGGATGGATTTCTGGAGTCCAGGAAACCACGACGACAGAACTTTAGCTATAATTTATTAATAATTTCCGATGAAGACAGTAACAGTTTGGTCGGTAAATGACCGCTATAAGTCCTACCAATTTATTGACAACGGAGAACCGATGAAAGGCGGATTGAAAGACGTTTACTTCAGTCCGGATCGAAAATATGTGGTGGCGATTTACAGAGATAAATTAGACGAAAGTCAAAAACAGCGCTTGCTGAAAATCACGAATTATTATCTTCCACAAATAAAAAATAAGGAAGCATCTGATTACTTTTTGAATGAAGTTTTTCGTTGGCCAGAAGATATTATTGAACATAATGGCTTGACCGGAATTATTGTTCCGATTTATCGAGAGAAATTCTTTTTCAAAAAAGGGCAGGAGTCAGGCGATTTAATTCAAGGAAAAGAAAAAAACGGAAAATGGTTTGCCGGAGCTAAATTTAGAAACACCATGTTTCCGCTTCGTTTGGCAAAATCTGAATTGGGAAATTGGCTTGATTATTTGAAAATCTGCGTCAACATTACCAAAGGCGTGAAAAAAATGCACGCCATGGGATTGGCACATTCTGATTTGTCTTATAATAATGTTTTGATTGATCCGATTGAAAAATCTGCCGTAATCATTGACTTGGATGGATTGGTTGTTCCAGGGCTTTATCCTGCAGATGTGATTGGTACAGCTGAATTTATCGCTCCAGAAGTCTTGGCGACAAAACATTTGAATAAAAATGATGCTAATCGAAAACTACCAAACAGACTTACTGATTTGCATGCTTTGCCGGTTTTGATTTATATGTTTTTGCTTCACAGGCATCCATTAAAAGGTGGAAAAGTTCACAATTTAGAAACGGAGATTGACGATTTGCTTTCGATGGGAGAAAAAGCTTTGTTTATAGAACATCCGGAAGATTTTTCGAACCGCCCAAAGTTAAATCAAGTTTCAAAATGGGATTTGCCGTGGGCGGATATTTCAAAATTGCCTTATTCGATTACGGGACCGCATTTGAAAAAGCTTTTTGACGAAGCCTTTATTTTAGGTTTGCATCATCCGATGTCGCGTCCTGTGGCTGAAGTTTGGGAACAAGCACTTTTGAAAACTATTGATTTGACAATTCCTTGTAGCAATAAAAGTTGTGACCAGCAATTTTATGTTTTCGATAATACGCCAGAACCAAAATGTCCTTTTTGCGGAACGTATTATCAAAAGTCACTTCCGATGGCGGATTTTTATTATCAATTTCAGCCATCGGTTTGGAAACCAGAGAATCACAGGCTGATGATTTTTGAAAATCAGACGCTCCATTCGTGGCATTCGAACAAAAATGTAATTAATAATGAAAGACTTTCCGAAACAGAAAAAATCCCTGTCGGAAATTTTGTATTTGAAGAAAATAAATGGTTCTTTGTCAACCAAAATGGCAAGTCTGTAAAAGACCTTACGGACGGAATTGAAGTTCCCATAAACGGTAAAACAGAAATTACAAACGGTAAAAAAATGTTGCTTTCAGCGGAAGAAGGTGGAAGAGTGGCGCTTTTTACAATTACGAACCAAAAAGAATAATCAGTAATCAATTTTAAATTTTTTATAAATAATGGAAAAAGTAGATACTTTAATCAATCATCCCGGACTAATCGCGACGTTTGCGGTTGTGATCATTGTCATGTTGCTCTTAGATTTAGGAGTTTTCAACAAAAACAGCCACGTCGTTTCTAATAAAGAAGCGATCACTTGGTCAATTGTTTGGATAAGTTTGTCGATGATTTTCAGTGCATTTGTCTATTATTTTATCGGCCCAACAAAGTTTTACGAATTCCAATCTGCTTATTGGATTGAAAAAGCGCTTTCTGTAGATAATTTATTCGTATTTATTTTGGTCTTCAAATTCTTTGATGTAGCGAATTCTAGCAAGCACAAAGTCTTATTCTGGGGAATTATCGGAGCTTTGGTTTTGCGTGCAATTTTCATCTTTTCAGGTGCATTTTTAATAGAATTGACTTACTTGAACAAGCTTCTAGGATTAGCTGGAATCGAAGGATTTAAGTATGACATCAACATTATCATGACACTTTTCGGATTGTTCTTGGTTTATGCAGGAATTAAATCTTGGTCAGCCGGAGATGAAGACGAAGACGAAGATTTCAGCGACACGCGTGGTGCAAGATTGGTAAAAAGATTCTTTAAAGTAAGCGAAAATTATGATGGAGATAAGTTTTTTACGATCGAAAACGGAAAGAAATTAGCAACTCCTTTATTGGTTGTAGTGGCCGTAATTGAGTTTACCGATTTACTTTTTGCAGTTGATTCAATTCCAGCGATTTTTGCCATTTCAAATGATCCTTTTATTCTTTACACATCGAATATTTTTGCAATTTTAGGTTTGAGAGCTTTATTTTTCTTGCTTGATAATTTCATCCATTTATTCAGTAAATTAAAATATGGTTTGGCAATTATCCTTGCTTTCATCGGAGTTAAGATGATTATTGCGCCATTTTATCATATCGATTCGATTTATTCTTTGATTGTAATTGGAGGTATTTTAGTTCTTTCTGTAGTATTATCAATGTTATTTCCTGATAAAGAAGAAGCTGAAAAATAAAATTATTTATTCATTATGAATTTTAAGCCTCTTTACTAAATTAATAGTGAAGAGGCTTTTTTTACTGCTTTTTTTTATTTTCACCTTAAAAAACTGCTAAATATAGTGGCGATTACATCTATCTTTGTAGCCAATAAAAAACAAAACCCCATGAAGAAACTCTACATTTTATTTTCATTGCTTTTTTTTGCTCCTAATTTGTTTTCACAGACAATTAATTTTACAGATTTAAATTTCAAAAATAAATTACTAGAATCAAGTACCACAAGTACGATTGCAAAAAATAATCGTGGTGTAAATATTAAAATTGATGTTAATAATAATGGAGAAATTGAACTTTCTGAAGCATTATTAGTATTTGAATTAAGGGTTCAAAGCTCATCTATTAGTAATTTGTCAGGAGTTGAATATTTTACAAATCTTACAAAGCTATTTTGTTTTCAAAATGAAATAACAAGTTTGAATGTTTCAACTCTTGTAAATATTAAGGAATTACATTGTTATACGAATCAGTTGACATCCTTGAATATTTCAAATCTTCCTAGTTTACTAAAATTATATTGCTATGATAATTTAATAGAAAATATTGATTTTTCTGGTTCAAATAATTTGCAAAATTTTCTTTGCTACAAGAATAGACTGACTAGTTTAAATCTTACTTCTTTGTCAAGTTTGATAGAAATAAATTGCTATCAAAATTTATTGACGACTTTAAATGTTTCTGGATTGCAAAATTTAACAAAGTTGATTTGTTACAATAACAGTTTGACTCAATTGGCTACAGCAAATAAACCCAGTTTGATAGAAATAAACTGTTCTAATAACCAATTAATCAATTTAGATTTAAGCGGATTGCCTTCATTGACAAAACTATTATGTTATACTAATCAATTGACAAGTTTAAATGCAAGTGGTTCAGTAAATTTATTGCAATTGCAATGCTATAATAATCAATTGCAGACTTTGAATGTCGACGGATTGTCACAATTGAAAACTTTATATTGCTATAAAAATAAAATTCAAGTTTTAAATGCTTCTTCTTTGGCTGCAGTAACTGATATAAGATGCTACGATAATTTAATTACAAGCTTAAATGTTTCAGGTTTGCAAAATTTAACTAAATTATTATGTCAGATAAATAGTATTTCTACTTTAGATGTAACGACAAGTCCAGTATTGAAAGAATTAAATTGTTCTACAAATCAATTGATATCGCTTAATGTCCAAGGTCTTTCAAATCTACAAATTCTATATTGCCAAATTAATCAGTTGCCTGTTTTGAATACTACAGGTCTGAATGGGTTAATTAATTTCTATTGCTACCAAAACCAACTGACTACTTTAAATGTGGCTGGTTTTAATAATTTAGTTCGATTATATTGCTATAATAATCAGCTTACAAACCTTACTATGAGCGGTTTAAATAGTTTGCAATATTTGTTTTGCCAGTTTAATATGTTGCCAAGCTTAAATTTAACAGGATCCGCCAATTTGTTGCAATTGAAAGCAAACAATAATCTTTTGCAGAGTTTAGATGTTAGTGGTTGCAGTTTATTACAGCAATTATATTGTGGAATCAATCAATTGCCAAGTCTGAATGCTGATGGTTTGTCGCAATTAACGATTTTAAGCTGCTTTTCAAATCCTATAACTCAATTGACTGTAGAAGGTTGTACGATGCTTTCTAGTCTTCAATGTTATAGCAATCAATTTTCTAGTTTAGATTTGAGCACAGCAAGCTCTTTATTAACATTTAATTGTAGATCAAATACTTTTTTAACTTCATTAAAAATAAAAAATGGAAGTATAGAATCTTCATTAATCTTTAATGCATGTCCTAATTTAACTTCTGTTTGTTGTGATTCAGATCAAATTAGTGCAGTTCAAGCATTAGTTAATTCATATCGATATACAAATTGCACAGTAAATAGTGATTGTGCCTTGAGTAATGAGACATTTGCATTTGATAATTTTGTAATTTATCCAAATCCCGCAACAAGTATTTTGAATTTAGATATTAATCAAAATGCTACTATTCAAAGAATTGATATTTACAATTTATATGGGCAATTAGTTTACAATCAAGTTCATAATTTTTCTTCAACAATGAAATTGAATATTAGTAACTTTTCTAACGGCACTTATTTTATAAAAATCATTACAAATGATGGAAATGCAACAAAAAAATTCATCAAAAAGTAAATAATATTATAAATTTAAAAGGTCTCAATCGTTTGAGGCCTTTTTTATTGCATATAAATCAGCATAAAAACAGTTTTTAGATTTATAATTCAAAATATAGACTATATTTGCATCCGTTATCACGAATCTCATAAAAGAGATAGCAACCTGCAACAACAAGCAAGGTGCTAAAACGATAAGCCAAATCCTTTGGAAAAAATGTTGTTTTCACAATTTCTTTTCGGTTAGCTTTTCGTCGTGAGCTTTATTAATTTTTTAAGCAAATCGATGATGAAACATCTTAAAATTCAAGGCAATGGATTCGCTTTGATCCCATTTTTCGTTTTTATTTTTACTTTCCTTGGAGCAGGAATTCTTCTAAATGATTTTTATGCTTTGCCTTCGCCAATTGCTGTCGTACTAGGAATTATTGTTGCATTTATTATTTTCAAACAATCTACAGAATCAAAAATTGATACTTTAATTGAAGGTTGTGGCAACAGTCAAATCATTACAATGTGTTTAATTTATTTGTTTTCAGGTGCTTTTGCAATGGTAACGCAAGCAATGGGAGCCGTTGATTCCGTAGTGAATTTGGGAATAAATAATATTGATCCAGAATATTTTCCATTGGGAATTTTCCTAATTGCTTCGTTTTTATCAACTGCCACAGGAACTTCCGTAGGTTCAATCGTAGCTTTGGGACCAATTGCCATAAGTTTGGCCGATAAAAGTGGTGCTTCAATGCCGTTAATTGCAGGTTCATTATTGGGAGGTTCAATGCTTGGCGACAATCTCTCCATTATTTCTGATACGACAATCGCCGCAACGCAATCGCTTGGTTGTGAAATGCGTGACAAGTTTAAAGTCAATTTGTTCATCGCGCTTCCAGCAGCAATAATTACGATTTTATTATTGGCTTATTTAGGATTTAATTCAGAAGTAACTTCCGTTGTAATTGAAAAAGGAGATTATCAATTGCTTTCAATTCTTCCTTATATTTTGGTCATAATTCTAGCAGTAATCGGTGTAAACGTTTTCGCAACATTATTAATCGGAATCTTAATCGCAGGAATCATCGGCTTCTTCGGAAACGATTTCACACTTTTACAATTTACACAGAAAATCTACGAAGGCTTTTTAAGTATGACCGATATTTTCTTACTGTCAATGTTAACAGGCGGTTTGGCAACTTTGGTACAAAAAGCAGGCGGAATTGATTATGTATTGTATAAAATAAAATCTAAAATAAAGAACAAAAAATCTGCTCAGATAGGAATCGGAACTTTGGTCGGAATCACAAATATGGCCATTGCAAACAACACCGTTTCCATCGTAATCACCGGAAAAATTGCTAAAGAAATCAGTGATGAATTTGAATTAAGTCCAAAGAAAGTTGCCACAATTTTAGACGTTTTCAGTTGTGTAATTCAAGGACTTTTGCCTTATGGCGCACAGGTTTTGCTTATTTTAAGTTTTGCCAAAGGAAAATTAGAGCTATTCGACTTAATTTCAAATGCTTGGTACAACTATATTTTGCTGGTTTTTATGATAATCGCAATTTACAGTTCCGCTTGGGACAAAAGAATAAATAAATTCGTGAAAGATTAAAAGATGCCTATTTCATTGCAATTGAATTCTTATATTTGTCAACCTAACAAGAGCAAACTAAATTAAAATTAGCATGAAATTATTAGAAGGAAAAACAGCGATTATCACAGGCGCAAGTCGCGGCATTGGGCGAGGAATCGCTGAAGTTTTTGCAAAACACGGAGCAAACGTAGCATTCACATACAGTTCGTCTGCAGAAGCTGCAAAAGTTTTAGAAGACGAATTGACTGCCCTTGGCGTTCAAGCAAAAGGCTACCAGTCAAACGCGGCAGACTTCAACGAAGCGCAAAAATTAGTTGACGACGTAATCGCGACTTTCGGAAACATCGATATTTTGATCAACAACGCTGGAATCACAAAAGACAATCTTTTGATGCGTATTTCTGAAGAAGACTTCGACACGGTAATCAACGTAAACCTGAAATCGGTTTTCAATATGACCAAAGCCGTTCAAAAAACAATGCTGAAAAACCGCAAAGGTTCAATCATCAATATGAGTTCAGTTGTCGGAGTTAAAGGAAACGCCGGACAGACAAATTATGCAGCGTCAAAAGCTGGTGTTATTGGTTTCACAAAATCGGTAGCGCTAGAATTAGGCTCAAGAAACATCCGTTGTAACGCCATCGCGCCAGGATTTATCGAAACAGAAATGACCGCAAAATTAAACGACGACGTAGTTCAAGGCTGGAGAGACGGAATTCCGTTGAAACGTGGCGGCACAACTGAAGACGTTGCAAATGCCTGTCTTTTCTTGGCTTCAGATATGAGTGCTTACATCACAGGACAAGTTATGAACGTGGACGGAGGAATGCTTACGTAATATTTAGATACCAGAAAGCAGTTTTCAGTACGCAGTTTGACTGCAGTCTGCAAACTAAAATCTGCTTCTTTTTTAGAGCTTATCCCGCTTTTCACTTCAATCTTTCATCAAAAAATCTTTTTTTCTAAGGTGTGAAAGGAGCTTCCGTTGGTCGCTCTTTCACGCCAAGAAAAAATAGATTTTTTTAATGAAAGGATTTCCGCTTCAATCGGGGCTATGACTTTGATTGCCTAAATACGATTGACATAAAATTAAGAAATATGAAAAATAAATACATTTTCGCAATAATATTATTTGGAGTAATTTGGACAATTATAGGTGCGTTGTTTAAAATAACTCATTGGGAAATCGGTCCTATTACAGGAAATGTAATGTTAACTTTTGGATTAATTTTAGAAGCTGTAGCCGTTTTGACTTTCATAATAAAATTAGTAACCGATAAAAAGGACAATTTTCTAAACAAATAATCTTTATTTTCTTAATAACTTAAATGGTCCAAAATTTATAAATACAAAAAATGACTACAAACACTATTCTATTAATTTTATTATCAATAATAATTGCGAGTGGTTTGTCTTTTTTTCAATATTTTTTTCGAGCTAAGAATAAGTCGAAAACCAATCTACTTTTAGCCTTTCTTCGTTTTTTTTCCATCTTTGGGATTTTGCTTTTGCTGATCAATCCAAAAATTACAAGCAATACTTTTGAGATTGTAAAAACGCCTTTGCCGATTGTGGTGGATAATTCGAGTTCCATTTTAGAATTAAAGGCGAACGAAACTTCTTTAGAAATCTATAAAAAGTTAGTTTCAAATAAAGATTTACAAGAAAAATTTGAGATTCAATCCTATCAATTTTCAAATGAATTAGAGCTTTCTGACAAATTTAATTTCAATGGAAACCAAACCAATCTCGATGAAGTTGCAAAAAATCTAAAAAGCATCAATAAAAATGCAACATTCCCAACAATAATTTTAACCGACGGAAACCAAACTTCAGGAAACGATTATGTTTATAGTTTTAATCCAAATAACAAAGTTTTTCCGGTAATTCTGGGTGATACGACCACTTTTTTGGATTTAAAAATTAATCAGCTGAATGTAAATAAATATGCGTTCCACAAGAATAAATTTCCGGTAGAAGTCTTTCTTCAATATTCAGGAAACAAAAGCGTCACGGCAGATTTCAGCATTTCACAAGGAAATTCGGTTTTAAGCAAACAAAGTGTTTCTTTTTCTCCTTCCAAAAAATCACAGGTTTTAAATATTTTATTGCCTGCAAATAACATCGGAGTTCAAGTTTTTAAAGCTTCGATTGCTTCAAAAGAGCAAGAGAAAAATACCTACAATAACATCAAGAACTTTGCAGTTGAAGTCATCGACCAAAAGTCGGAAGTGGCTATTGTTTCTGCAATTAATCATCCTGATTTAGGTGCTTTAAAACGTTCAATCGAAACTAATCTTCAACGTAAAGTAACTATTGTTAATCCGAATAAAATCAGTTCATTGCAAGATTATAATATTCTTGTTTTGTACCAGCCAACTTCTGAATTCAAATCTGTTTTTGAAGCCAATAAAAATGCCAATTTAAGTACTTGGATTATCACCGGAACCAATACCGATTTCAACTTTTTGAACCAAATGCAAAACAGTTTGCAGTTCAAAATGAGCAATCAAAAAGAAGATTATTTGGCTGATTTCAGCACGCAATTTAATTTGTTTGCGATTGATAATATTGGTTTTGAAAATTTGCCGCCGTTGCAAAATTCTTTTGGAACTGTCACAGCGAAAGAAAATGTTGACGTGTTGCTTTCTTCCAGAATTAGAAATGTAAATACAGGTTCGCCTTTATTAGCTTACGCCGAAAATCAAGGAAAAAGAAGCGCGTTTCTTTTGGGAGAAAATATTTGGAAATGGAGATTGCAAAGCCATATCGACAATCAATCTTTTGATAAATTTGATGCTTTTGTCGACAAGACAATTCAGTTTTTAGCTTCCAATAATGCGAAGAAATCTTTGGTTGTCAATCACGAAAGTTTCTACAATTCTGGAGAAGCAATTGAAATCAATGCGCAATATTTCAACAAGAATTATGAATTTGATGAAAATGCAAAACTGACAATTTCACTTACAAATAAAGCTACGAAGCAAACCAAAAATTACGATTTATTAAAATCAACAAACTCTTACAAAGTAAATCTTGACGGACTTTCCGCTGGAATTTATAGCTTTAAAGTTGTAGAATCAAAATCAAAAGCTACGTACACAAGTTCTTTTGAAGTATTGGATTTTGACATTGAAAAACAATTTGTCAATCCAGATTTGAATAAATTAACGCAGTTGGCTTCTCAAACTGATGGAAAAGTTTTCCATCCAAATCAAGTGGAGGATTTGGTAAAATCTTTATTGGAAAACGAAGATTACAAAGCGGTTCAAAAAGCAATTGCCAAAAAAACTCCTTTGGTAGATTGGATTTGGCTTCTTATTCTAATTGCTATTTCGCTTACTGCGGAATGGTTTATTAGAAAATACCACGGATTGCTGTAAGCTCTATTTTAATTTGCGAAATGTTTCTTAAGGTTTTTCCTTTTGCCGTAGAAATTCGGTAAATTTATAAGGAACCTAAAAAAAACAAAATTATGAAAACTAGATTTTTAACTATTATCTGCGCTATTGTCTTAGTCGGATTACAATCTTGCAGTTGCAAAAAAGGAGCAGAAGCCGTTACAGAACTTTCAAAATCTTCTTGGGAATTAGCTGAAATAAACGGAAAGCCAATTGACAAACAAGACTTCGCTAAAACTCCAACTTTAAATTTTGACAAGGGAGAAAGCAGAGTTTCTGGAAATTCTGGATGCAATTCGATGTCAGGAACTTTTAAAGTAGAAGAAGATAAGATTACTTTCGGACCAATAATGGGAACAAAAATGGCTTGTGAAGGTTCTGGAGAAAATCAATTTATGACCGCTTTCAATACAGTTCAAAAATTTAAGCTAGGAAACAAATTATATTTTTATGACGGAACAGGAAATAAAGTCCTTTGTTTTACGAAAAAATAACTAATGAAAAAATTAAAATCTATTATTTCGATTTTTGTAATATCTATTTTTTTTGCTAATTGCAAACCAAAGCCAGTAGAAAAAGAAGTTTTAAAAAAAGATTCTGTTACTATAGAAAAGGCTGAAGTCGCTTCAACTTATGAAGAACCAACCAATGCTTTTTTTAAAGCTTCTGGAACAGAACCTTTTTGGGGAATTGAGATATCTGAAGATTCTATAAAATTTACTTCTCCAGAAAAAGAAAAAAACTTTGCCTTATCGTATGTAAAACCACAAAAAGCGATGGATGCTAATGTAATTTCTTATCAGGCAAAATCAGATCAAATTGACTTGAAATTGACTATTCTACAAGGAAAGTGTTCTGATGGAATGTCTGATAAAGTTTATAATTATAGTGTAAATGTTTCCTTGAAAATAAAAAATGAAAAAGAACAGCTTTTTGAAGGTTGTGGGAATTACATCATTGATTACCGACTTCATGACATTTGGGCTTTGGAAGAATTAGAAGGTAAAAAAATAAATTTAGAAGATTTTAAAAAAGGTGTTCCGAATTTAGAAATTTATGCTTCGGAAGCAAGATTTTCAGGAATGGCCGGATGCAATCAAATGGGAGGGAAGTTGTTCTCTGAAAAAGATTTGCTTCGATTTACAGATATTTTTACGACTGAAATGATGTGTGATAATTATGAAACAGAGAAAATTTTAGTGAAAGCTTTGCAGAGCACAACACGATATGATTTGAAAAATAATAAGTTATATCTTTTCAATCCTGAAGGAACAAAAGCGGTTTTTAGAAAAGTTGATTAAAATATCATATAAAGATAAAAAGAGGCATAAAGCCTCTTTTTTTATTTCTGCAACTCAAATAGCTGTACTTGATTTTTCAATCTTTCTATCAGCATATTCATCATTCTTTTGTTTAAAGAAGATGAATTTTGGATATAAGTGTTGTATTCTGAAATAGTAAATAGTCCGATTACGATGCCTTTTAAAGAGTTTCTAAATTTTATGTCTTTGTGAATTGAATTTTCAATATAAGCCATTTTCTTTTCTATAGAATATGTGTGAAAGTCATTTTTGTATTTTGAAATGTAGTTTTTGAAGACGTCTATAAAGAGATCGTTCTGCAATTTTAATATCGGACGCAAGACTTGGTTTTGAAAAATTTCATCAGTTGAAGATTGACTTGTGACTGTTCCTAAAGTTTCACCTCTGAATTCAGAAATAAAAGCATCTCTATTTTCCATACGTTTTTCTTTTAAAGATAAAAAAAAACCGCTGTATTGCTACAGCGGTTTTTAAATAGTTATTAAGATATTAGTTAACTTTAAAAGTAACTCTTCTTACAATTTGTCTTGCATTTCTTGAATCTTTATTTACTGAAGTATCTTCTCCACCAGCAGTAACTGTAAGTCTTGAAGCTTCAATTCCTGAATGAACAGCGATTGCTTTTACAGCCTCTGCTCTTCTTTGAGAAAGATTTTTGTTGTAATCAGCATTCCCGATTTCGTCAGCATAACCAATGATGTCAGCTTTTGCAGAAGGATTTGCTTTTAAGTACTTGATTAAGAAATTCACTCCTTCAAGAGAATATTTAGAAGGGGAATCAGAATTAAAATCGAAATATACATTCACATAACCTCCGTTAATCAAATCTTTGATGTATGCATTTCCAGTAGAATTTGCTAAGTTGCTTGTACTGCTGTTTCTAGTTCCGTTTGCACCATTTGTGTTTGTACCTTCCCCATAATTTTGGGTTAAGTAGTTTTCCAATTCGTCAGGAACACCATTTTGATTAGCATCAACTGAACGGCCTTGAGAATTTACAGCTACCCCAGCAATAGAATTTGGTTCAACATCATACATATCTGGAACTCCATCTTTATCAGAATCTGCTAAGCCAGTTTCGATTTCACCAATTCTTTTCTCAAGATCATTTAAATCATCTTTTTTCTCTTCAGCTATAAACCAGTCAGCATGTTTTTCATTTTTACCTAAATAAATTGAAAGACCAACTGATGCAGTATAATAAGTACCGTCAAAACCTCTTTGATCTGGATTCAATTGCGTTCCATCAAAAGTATAATTTTGGCTGCTGTTGTTGATAATTGTGAAATCTGCATTTAAGGCAACTCTGTTTGTCAATTTTACTTGACCAGTAATTCCAAAAATCATGTTGAACATATCATCGTTTTCAACTAGACCTAAGTCTTTGTCAAATTCCATGTATCCATAACCAAAACCACCATGCAATTGAAGGTTTAAAGTATTTGTCCAAGTTTCAAAATTAAGCATTCTACCAACGTTTACTACAGCTTGAAGATCAGCTCTGTAATTTTTAGTATCAAATTTAATGCTTCCGCTAGATTCTTTAAATTGATCATATCCAACATCTAATTTAAGACCAAATTTTGGACTGAACATATATCTTCCGCCTAAATCAACATGAAAAGGATTTAATGTTCCAGCTGAATAACCGTCAGCAAAAGGTGTAGTTGGATTATTAACCCCTCCGTTAATATCAATAGACCATCTGTTAAAATCAACATTTTTTGCTTCTTCATTTTCTTGAGCCGACGCTGTGGCCATAGAAAGTAATAAAATTGAGAGCAGTGGTAAATTTTTTCTCATAGTAATAGTTCAATAATTTAATTATGTATCTGTTTTTAAATTTGGTGGGGTTCTGCAAATATAATCTTTCCTTTTCTAAAAAGTATCAAAATTCTGCAAATTCTGCCAATTTTACCATTATTTTAATCATGCAATTCATATTTATGAGAATTTTAATTTTTTTGTTAATGTTAAATAAATTATTTTCATGTTTTGACCTAAATTGATGAAAAATTCTCTAAAATTAATTTGAAAAACATTTTTATAAAGTTATATAATAGTTTTATGCTACTAATTTTGTATATTATTTTTTTGAAATCAAATAACATTCTTAGTAGCTTATCGGTTTGAAATTATTATTTTTGCTACAATTAATAGCCTCATGAGATTTCACAGCAGAAAATGGGTAAAACCCGAAGATCTAAACCCAAACCAAACTTTATTTGGAGGTAAACTTTTAGCATGGATTGATGAAGAAGCCGCGCTATATTCTATAATTCAACTTGAAAATGAGCGTGTTGTAACAAAACACATGTCAGAAATTAATTTTATCAGTTCAGCAAAACAAGGAGATATTATTGAAATTGGAATTGATGTCATTAAGTTTGGAAAAACATCAATCACTTTAAAATGTGAAGTTCGCAATATAATGACTAAGGAAACGATTATTACGGTCAATTCAATTACAATGGTAAATCTTGATAGTTTTGGAAGGCCTTCAATACATGGTAAAACAGCAATTGAATTTATTAAAGACAGATTGAAAAAATAATTATTCTTCTGTATAAATTCCCTTTTCGGAAGGCAATTCATAAATTTCTAAATCAAAATAAGGAACTGAAGCAATAATGTGGTCGAAAATATCGGCCATGATATATTCATAATTGATCCATCTTTTGTCATTTGAAAAAGCATAAACCTCAATCGGAATTCCTTTTTCTGTTGGTTGCAAATGACGGCACATCACAGTCATATCTTTATTAATTCCAGGATGTGTTGCTAAATATTGATTAATATATTTTCTAAAAATCCCTAGATTAGTCATATTTCTTCCATTGATTGTCAAGCTTTTATCAATATTGTTATTGAGGTTGTATTTTTCAATATCTTGCTGACGTTGTTCTAAATAAGAAGAAATTAATTGTATTTTTTTTAAGCCTTCCAATTCATCTGTATGAAGAAATCTTACGCTATTTACTTTTATCAAAATTGATCTTTTAATTCTTCGTCCGCCAGAATTTTGCATTCCTCTCCAGTTTTTGAAAGAATCTGAAATTAAGCTGTAAGTTGGAATCGTTGTTGTAGTTTTATCAAAATTCTGAACCTTTACAGTGGCCAAATTAATTTCAATAACATCTCCGTCAGCACCAAATTTCTCGAAAGTAACCCAGTCGCCAATGCGAACTAGATCATTTACAGAAACTTGAATACTAGCTACAAATCCTAAAATGGTATCTTTGAAAATTAAAATTACTATAGCTGAAATTGCCCCAAAAGTAGCGAATAAAGTAATTAATGTAGTTTCAAATAGTATCAAAACCATTGATGTGATTCCAAAAATCCAAAGCACAATCATAAAAACCTGAATATAGCTATCAATTGGTTTGTCATTGAAATCAGGTAGTTTTTTTAGATAATCTTTTACGGCATTTAAAATACTTCGGATAATCCATAAAACCAGAATTACAATATAAATCTGAAGCCCTTTGGTGAAAATTCCTTCCCAATAAACGAATTTCTTCATTATTATAGGTACAGTCAGATTTACAAACAATAACGGAATCAGATAAGCAATATATTTTGTGGTTTTATTAGCAACGAGAAGGTCATCAAATTCCGTTTTTGTTCGTTGTGCAACGGCACTAAAAACTTCAATTAATATTTTCTTGAATATATAATGTATAATAAAAACACAAATTACAAGCAAAATCATATTTACAAATAAATTAATATATGTGGAAATAGTCTCGCTGTAACCCCAATTTCTAAAAAGGTTATAGGTCCAATTAAATATTTTTTCAGTCATTTTTAGTTATTGCTTAAATATTTTTTTTCTATATAAAAAGTTCCAAAAGGAATTATAGAAGCAACGGCAATGATAAAGAATTTTTTCCAATCCCAATTTTCTTCAATCTTTAGCATAATTGAAAGAATTATATAACCGATGAATAAAATTCCGTGTGCCATTCCGATTGGAAATAGCAATGTTTTATACAAATCAAGATTTAAATTTTTAACGATAAGCATATTTGCAAAAAGCACCAAATAAGAGATTCCCTCAAGGATTGCGACGATTTTAAAAAGTTTAAGCATTTGTGTTTATATTAGTGATTGAATTTTTACTGTTTTTTTAGAATAACAAATCCCAAAATTCCTCCTATCAAAGATGCAGCAAAGATACCCAACTTTGCCTGCAACTCATATTCTGGATTGTTAAAAGCAAGTCCGGTGACGAACAAAGACATTGTGAATCCGATTGATGCTAACAGGCCAACACCAAATAAGCTTTTGTTTGTCATTCCGTCAGGCATTATTGAAAGTTTTAATTTTATCATCAGAGAAGAAATGCCAAAAACACCAATAACTTTTCCAATAATTAATCCAAAAGCAACTCCCAAGGTTACATTACTAGTTGCATTTTCTATAATATCTGATGAAAAAGTAACTCCGGCATTGGCCAAAGCAAAAATTGGCATGACAATAAAACTCACGAAAGAATGAAGTGAATGTTCCAAGCGATGTAAGGGCGAAATAGCATCTTCTGTAGTAATTTTAACTTCTTCTAGAACATGCAATTGGTCTTCGGTCAATGTAGGATTATTATTAGAATCTAATTTTTTAAAGTGGCTCAAATAGTTTTGAATTTTGATTATAAATAAATTTTCATCAATTTTTGAACTCGCAGGAATTGTAAAAGCAACCAAAACTGCAGCAATTGTTGCATGAACCCCAGAAAGCAAAAACGGAAGCCAAACGCCAAAAAATCCTATAAACAAAAAGAAAAATATATTTCTAAAACCCAGTTTATTACATAGAAAAAGAAAAGCTAAAAAGCCAATTCCAATTCCTAAGGCCAAGAAATTTATTTCTGCCGTATAAAAAAAAGCAATGACCAAAACGGCTCCCAAGTCATCAACAATAGCCAAAGCCGTTAAGAAAACTTTTAAAGTCAGCGGAATTTTATCTCCTAATAAATATAAAACGCCCAAAGCAAAGGCAATATCTGTCGCCATCGGAATTCCCCAGCCGTGTGAAGAATCACTTCCAAAATTAAAGATCGTGAAAATTAATGCTGGAAAAATCATTCCTCCAATGGCTGCAATTATAGGTAAAAGTGCCTTTTTAGGTTGGGATAATTCACCTCCAATGATTTCTCGTTTCAATTCTAATCCGACTACGAAGAAGAAAATCGCCATCAATCCGTCGTTTATCCAATGATGAAAGCTTAAATTAAGATAAGAATTTCCGTCAAAATAAAATCCAATTTTATGTTCCCAAAGATGATGATAGTCTTGCTGCCATTGTGAATTGGCTAAAAAAATTGCCAAAACAGCAGTAACAAAGAGAACAATTCCTCCAGTCGTAGATTTGCTGATAAATTTTGAAATTGGATTGATGATCCATTTTTCGGCAGGAGTGGGAAGGATTTCGTTGTTCATTGAAACGTTTTGTGGTTTACAAATTTAGGCAATCTGAGCGAGGATTAAAAACCATCAAGCCACTGATTTTATTAAATTTAATATGAAAGCATGTACTATCTTTGTAAAAAAGTGAACCTGAAAAATGAGCAAGAGAGATTTAAAAAAATATCTGAAAGAATTAGACAAAGAACAGCTTGAAGAGCAATTAATTGAACTTTATGAGAAGTTTTCAGATGTAAAAGTCTACTATGATTTTGTGTTTAATCCAAAGGAAGAGAAGCTTTTGCAAGAGTCAAAGCAGAAAATTACGATAGAATATTTTCCTATAAAAGGCAAGCGTCCAAAATTGCGACGTTCGACTGCTCAAAAAATTATCAAGCACTTTTTAAGCCTCGGCGTAGATCCTTTTGTGATTGCAGATTTGATGTTGCACAACATTGAAGTGGCCCAAAAATATGCTGCAAAACGTGAAATGCACTATTCTTCTTTTTATAAAAGTATGCTGAATTCTTTTGAACAAGTCGTAAAATATTCCATCGAAAATGGATTGATTTCTGAATATAAAACAAGAATTTTTGAAATTAAAGATAGAGCATTCGAACAGCGCTGGGAAAACAAAAATGATTTTGAAAGAGTATTAGATATTTTTGATTGATATTAAATTATGCTTGAACCGAACTTAATTATGCTTAAGCCGAATAACATTCAGTTTAAACCGAATTAAATATTACTTTGAGCTAAAAAAATTTGAGCATAATTTTTAAAATAACGGAAGCTGGCAATTTAACTCAAAATAACCTGCTTTTCTTTGGCCGGTTCTAAACAAATTTACCATCTGATGCGCATGTCTCGTCGGCTCAGGAATTCGATATTTTTGGATAGTATTTAGCATAATTTCAATACTATCATCAACTGACATATGATGCCCAGGAGAAATAAAAACTGGTTTTACGCTGTTTTTTGTCCTTAATGCATGTCCTAATTTTTCTGCTCCTTTATATATAGGGCAAATACTGAACTTTTCATCTTCCAAAGCACTATATTCTCCATGAAGCATATTTTTTGCACAGCCAATCGTGGGTTGGTCAGTCAATAAGCCAAAGTGAGAGGCGATCCCCATTCGTCTTGGATGGGTAATTCCTTGTCCGTCTAAAATCAACAAATCGGGTTTATTCGGAATTTGTTCCCAAGCTTTCAATAATGTAGGAACTTCTCTAAAAGCCAAAAATTCAGATTTATATTCAAATTTTGATTCGCCTTCTGCCAAAGAATAGGATAGCGGAATTAACTCTGGATAACTGAGAATGACAATTCCAGCAAATAATCGTGAACTTCCAACATCGTGCGAAATATCAGCACCAGCAATCGTGGTAATATTTTTATTAAGCGTCTTCAGCGAAATATTTTGTTTCATTTCGTTTTGAAGCTGTGTGGCTCTTTCTATCGTAAAATCATCATAGTTGTGCATAAAAAGAGGTGGTGTTGGTAGATTTAATTCATTAAAATCAGATGTAATTGTCAAAATTAGCCATTATAAATTCCCTCACGGTTATATGATTAGCTAATGTTTTTATAAAGTTTTTCTCAATTTTCAGAAAATATAAATCCAAAAGTAATTTTTAACCTTTTTTAGACGTACTTTTGCAAATTATCAAAAACCACAATGTCCCAAACAACAGCTACAGAAATTAAAACGGAAGAAAGAAAAGAACTTTATGCCTATCAACAAGGGGATATTAATGCCATTTTTGAAAGGTTAGACAATGCTCCAAAAAATCACCATCTGCTTTACCAATTGCCAACTGGCGGTGGAAAAACTGTAATTTTCTCAGAAATCGTGAGAAGATATTTGGCGGAATATAACAAAAAAGTTGTTGTCTTGACACATCGAATTGAACTTTGCAAGCAGACTTCAAAAATGCTTAAAAGTTTCAATGTAAAAAACAAAATCATCAATAGCGTTATCAAAGAATTGCCTGATCAAGAAGAATATTCTTGTTTTGTGGCGATGGTTGAAACGCTTAAAAACAGGCTAAACGACGAGAAATTACAGATTGAAAATGTAGGTCTTGTAATTATTGATGAAGCGCATTATAATTCATTTCGTAAGCTCTTGACTTCGTTTAAAAACTCTTTTATTTTAGGAGTTACAGCAACGCCTTTAAGCTCAAATATCAAGCTTCCGATGAATGAAAATTATGACGAGTTGATTGTTGGTGATCCAATTAATAAATTAATTGAAAACGGGTTTTTAGCGAAAGCCGTAACTTACAGCTATGATGTTGGTTTGACTTCTCTAAAAGTCGGAATCAATGGAGACTATACCGTAAAATCTTCAGATGATTTGTATACAAATATGGCGATGCAAGAGAAATTATTGCACGCCTATACTGAGAAATCTTTAGGCAAAAAAACGCTGATTTTTAATAACGGAATCAACACTTCTCTATATGTTTATGAAACTTTTAGAGAAGCGGGTTATGACATTCGCCATCTAGATAATACAACAACGACAGAAGACAGAAAGGATATTTTGTCTTGGTTTAAGCATACGCCAGACGCAATTTTGACTTCTGTCGGAATTTTGACAACTGGTTTTGACGAGCCGACTGTGGAAACGATTATCTTAAATCGTGCTACAAAATCACTGACTTTATATTTTCAGATGATTGGCCGTGGTTCTCGAAAATTGCCTCATAAAGATAATTTTACAGTAATAGATTTAGGAAATAATGCAGCACGTTTCGGACTCTGGAGTGAGCCCATTGATTGGCAGCATATCTTCAAATCTCCAGAATTTTATTTGGAAAATCTTCGTGACGACGCCGAAATTGAACTGCATTTTAAATATTCAATGCCACCAGATTTGCGTGCAAAGTTTAGCAAAACCAAAGATGTTTCTTTTGATGTGGATGAAGAACACAAATTGGCAATCGCTAAAAATGAGCGTTCAAAAGTAGTTTTGGATAAATCAATTGACCAGCATGCTGCAATGTGTGTCGACAATACAGAAACCTTGCCTGAAGCTAAAAATCTTTCAAGAGAACTGGAAGATGATATTGAATGTCGCGTAAAATATTTTACGAATTGCTTAAGCAAAAGCAGTAAAAATTATCGCGAATGGCTAATGGAAGATTATAAACTGAAGCTTGCCTTATTAATAGGGAAAAAATACAGAGAAAAAATCATGAACGAACCAGATTGATTATTTAACAATTACACGCCTTTCATTTAAATAAAATAATTTTATGGCTAACGCATTTTCAGAATTTGGCTTTTCAGCCGATATAATTAAAGGTATAAACGAATTGGATTTTTCTGTTCCGACGGAAATTCAAGAGAAAGCAATTCCGGTTTTATTAAACAAAACAGATGATTTCGTTGGTCTTGCAAAAACAGGGACAGGAAAAACCGCAGCTTTTGGCTTGCCTCTATTGCAATTGATTGATGCTGAAAATTCTAAAATTCAAGCTTTAATTTTAGTTCCGACTAGAGAATTAGGCCATCAGATTTATGACAATTTAGTGGCTTTCGCCAAATTTACGCCGACGATTTCCATTGCATCGACTTGCGGCGGCATTCCGATTAAACCGCAGATTGAAAGACTTTCTCAAGGCGCACATATTGTTGTGGCAACACCAGGAAGATTGATTGATTTGATTAAAAGACAAGCGATAAATATTAAAGATTGTAAGTTCTTAATTCTAGATGAAGCCGACGAAATGATGACCGCTTTAAAAGATGGTTTAGATGAAATCGTAGCAGAACTTCCTAAAAACAGAAGAACTTGGTTGTTTTCAGCAACAATGCCTGGTGCTATGAAACAATTGGTTCAAAATTATATGTCAAAAAATGTCACGCAAGTCAGCGCAGACATGGCAACTTCAGGAAATCAAGGAATTGATCACAATTATATTGTAGTAGAACCGGAAGAAAAATTAGATGTTTTGACACATTTTTTAAACTCTAAAGAAGGACAACGAGGGGTTATTTTCTGTAAAACTAAAGCGGCAGTAAATAAATTAGCTAAAAATCTGGCCATAAATAAATTTTCATCAGGCGCTTTACATGGAAGTTTGACACAGCCAATTCGTGACCGAATCATGGAACAATTTCGTGAAGGCCATATTTCAATTTTGGTTGCAACTGATTTGGCTGCAAGAGGAATTGATGTAAAAGAAATCGCCTACGTGATAAATTATCATCTTCCAGATACTTATGAAACTTACGTTCACAGAAGCGGAAGAACAGCAAGAGCAGGAGCCAAGGGGCTTTCTTTAACTGTTTTACAACCTGAAGAAGTTGTAGAAATTGCAGATTTTGAAAAAGAATTAGGAATTAAATTCAGCGAATTTAAAAAACCATCAGCAGAAAGTATTGAAGAAAATAATACATTTTTGTGGGCAAAACAAATTTTCAAAACCAAGCCAAATCACGAAGTTTCAAAAGATTTCAAAGATAAAATCAAGACTGTTTTTCATCATTTGACAAAAGACGAATTGATTGAAAAATTATTAGCGCACCAGCTTTTACAGACGAAAAATCCTGTTGTGAAATCTGACGAACCGAAAAAGAAGTTTAAGAAAAAATAGTAACTAAATACCATACATAAAAAATAGCTGAAGTTTCAACTTCAGCTATTTTTTATTTAATTTAGCTTCAATACAATTCAAAAAAATAAAATGACAACTCATCTCGCATTGCTTCGTGGTATTAACGTTTCTGGCCACAATATGATTAAAATGGAAGCTTTGAAAGCTGCTTTAGAAGCCATTGGTTTTCAAAATGTGCAAACTTATATCCAATCTGGGAATGTTTTTGTAGATACTGACGAAGAAAATGCATCAAAAGTTGGTTTTATTATCAAACAGGAAATTTTTAAGGTTTTTGGACACGAAGTTCCGATTGTTGTTGTAAATAAAAATGATTTGGCGGTTTGTTTTAAGAATAACCCTTACTTGAAAGAAACAGATGTTGATATCAAAAAGTTATATGTCGCTTTTGTCTCTACAACTTTAAAAAATGAAAGCATCAATGATTTAAAAATAAGCCAATTTAAGCCAGATGAAGCTAGTATTGATGGTAATAAAATTTATATAAAATATGCTGTCGGTGCCGGAAAAACTCGTTTTGACCAAAAATATATAGAGAAAAAATTGAATGTCACGGCCACAGTCAGAAACTGGAATACCATTACACAATTGTTGAAAATTTACGAAGAAAAATAAGCTATAATGAAACAGATAAAATTCCTTTTTCTTCTTTGTCCCTTTTTTGTTTTTTCGCAACAAACTGCAAAAGTGGATTTTAAAAGTATAAATGCAAAACTTAATTTAGATGCAGTTGAAAAAACAATTTCTGGTCAAGTTTCTTATGAATTTGAAGTTTTGTCAAACATTGATACCATCAGGATTGATGCAAAAAATATAGATTTTTTAGATGTTCAAATCAATACTAAATCGGTTCAATTTAAAAATTCTCCAAAAGAATTAAAATTGTTTCAAGGATTCCAAAAAGGGAAAAACACAATGACTTTAAGTTACAAAGCAAAACCAAAACAGACTTTATATTTCTTTGGAGAAGGTGACGACCTGCAAATCTGGACGCAAGGTCAAGGAAAGTATACAAGCCATTGGTTGCCGAGTTTTGATGATGTAAATGAAAAGGTAATTTTTAGTATTACAATAAATTATGATAAAAACTTTACAACAATTTCCAATGGAAAACTAAAAAATTCTGAGATTTCTGGAAATATAAAAACATGGAATTATGCCATGGAAAAGCCAATGAGTTCTTATCTTGCCATGCTCGCCATTGGAAAATTCGAAAAGAAGACTGAGACTTCTGCATCAGGAATTCCTTTAGAATTTTATCTTTCTGTGGAAGAAGCTTCTAAATTTGAGACTACTTACAAATACAGCAAACATATCTTTGATTTTCTAGAAAAGGAAATCGGAGTGAAATATCCATGGGAAATTTACCGCCAGATTCCAGTCAAAGATTTTTTATATGGAGGAATGGAAAACACAACTTCCACAATTTTTTCAGAAGATTATGTTGTGGATGAAATTGGTTTTAACGACCGAAATTACATTAATGTCAATGCACATGAGCTTGCACATCAATGGTTTGGCGATTTAATTACTGCAGAATCAGGGAAACATCATTGGCTTCAGGAAGGTTTTGCAACCTATTATGCTTTGCTGGCTGAAAAAGAACTTTTCGGGGATGATCATTTTAATTGGCAACTGTATGAAACTGCAGAACAATTACAGCAGGCTTCAAAAGCAGATACGATTCCGTTGTTAAATGCGAATGCGAGTTCGCTTACTTTTTACCAAAAAGGAGCTTGGGCTTTACATGTTTTACGTGAAAACGTAGGTGAAAAAAACTTCCAAAAGGCTGTAAAATCTTATTTGGAAAAATACTCTTTTCAAAATGTTGAAACTGATAACTTTTTAAAAGAAATTAATAAAATTTCCAAATTTGATACGAAGAAATTTCAAAAAGTTTGGTTGGAACAGTCTGGTTTTGAAGTAAAAGAAGCTTTGGAATTATTGCAGAAAAATAAGTTTATCAAAAGCTATTTAGAATTGCTTCCTTTGGCAGAAAAACCTTTGGCAGAAAAGTATAAAACTTTTGAAAAAATTTTAAATTCAGATGCCTATTATCCAATAAAAGAAGAAGTTATTTTTCAATTGCAGCCATTAGAATTTAAAGAAAAAGAAATCCTTTTAAAGTCGGCAATGGCTTCAAAAGATTTGAAAGTAAGACAGGCAATCGCGAAAACGATTAATAAATTTCCAGAAGAATTTAAGCCAGAATTTGAAACTTTCTTGGATGATAATTCTTATGTCACAAAAGAAATTGCCTTGAATGTACTTTGGTCCCAATTTCCAAAAGATCAAAAAAAATACCTAGATAAATCCAAAACTTGGATTGGAATGAATGATAAAAATCTTAGGATTCTTTGGCTGACAATGGCTTTGATGAGCAAAGATTATGAAGTAGAAAACAAAATAAATTTTTACGATGAGCTTTTAAATTATACAACTCCAAAATTTGAAAGCGTTGTTCGTCAAAATGCAATTACGAATCTTTTGTTTATAAAACCTACTGATACCAATGTTTTAAAGGCACTGGTGAATCCGTTGACAAGCCACAAATGGCAATTCTCAAAATTTGCAAGAGATAAAATTCGAGAATTAACCAAAAAAGAGAAATTCAAAACTTACTATCTTGAATTGTTGCCGATGCTTTCAGAAAACGAAAAAGCACAATTGAAAAGATTATTAGAATAGACTGTTAAAAATAATTTTATTCAAATAATACGTCTTATTTTTAACCCAATTACTAAAAATTTATGCGTGCATTAGTCATTTCGGGCGGTGGAAGCAAAGGTGCTTTTGCTGGTGGTGTTGCCCAATATCTTATTAAAGAAAAAAATATCAAATACGAATTATATTTAGGTTCATCGACTGGAAGTTTGCTGATACCGCATCTTGCTTTAGACAAAGGAAACAAGATTTTTGAACTCTATACAAATGTAGACATGGATAAAATTTTCAGTGTCAATCCGTTTATAATCAAGCACAAAAAAAATCAGGAAATCATTACTGTAAACCACTTCAACGTGATAAAACAGTTTATGAAAGGCAAGCGCACTTTTGGCGAAAGCAAGAGTTTGAAAAAATATATTACTGATAATTTCTCTGAGGAAGAGTTTTTTGAGCTGCAAAAATCATCCAAAGATATCATTGTTACGGTAACAAATATCACTAAAAATTCAGTAGAATATAAATCAATTTTAGACTGTTGTTATACCGATTTTTGCGATTGGATTTGGATTTCCTGCAACTATATCCCGTTTATGAGTTTGGTTAAAAAAGACGGATTTGAATATGCCGATGGTGGAATTTCAAACGTTGTTCCAATTCATGAAGCGATTCATCGTGGTGCCACAGAAATAGACGTGATTGTTTTAGAAACAGAACACAATATTGGTGAAAAAATAGTAGGAAAGAATCCGTTTTCACTTACAATCGACTTATTCGGAACCATTATCGATCAAGTAGAAAAGAAAGATATAATCATCGGAAGGTTAGCCGCCGCTAGTAATAACGTCAAGCTAAATTTTTATTATACGCCGACAAAACTTACTGACAATCCGCTAGTCTTTAATAAGCGATTAATGTTAGATTGGTGGAAACAAGGCTATGAATATGCTAAAAATAAAAGCGAAAGCATGAGCCAGATATAAATAAAAAAGCCTTCTAATTTAGAAGGCTTTTTATATTTGCAAAGAATTACCAAAGTTCTCCGACTTCCTTTTTCAAGTATGCCAAAGCATTATTACTCGGTGATTGTTTATCTAATAAATCATTAAAAATAGCTTCCCGAAGTTTATCGGCATTGCTAACTTCTGAGTTTAAGCTAGCCTTTCTAATCATTTGTATTGTAGCATTTTTAGCGGTTAAAACTATTGTCCAACATTCATCAGAAATATAAATCTGCTGTGTCATATTATGTTCAAATTCTTGATCAATATGCGCCACAAGAAAATTTTGATAATCAATTTTATCGCTTGAAATCGGTGCAACCCTAATTAATAAATTCGTCGGATTAATTCTTTCTAAAAATAAAGCTATTCGTTCATAAGCCTGAAGACGCAAAGGCAACGCATTTTTTTGTGCCTCTTTTTGAATCAAATAACGTCGTCGTCCTTCTTCATTTTTGGTATGTAAGTTGAAAAAATAATAAGCAACGCCTCCAGTAATTAAAGCTGGAAGTGTATAACTTAACAATTCTATTATTTTAGAAGTTTCCATAGTTTTCAATTTTTAAGAACACAAAAATAAACAATAGATTCAAATTTCAATTTTTTATTTGAAGCGAAATAGTCCAAGTAGTTTATCTTAATATTGTGCTTCAGAAAAAGTTAAAAAAACTTATGTAATAGCTACAATATACGTTCTTGAATTCAATCTAAAATCTTTAAAATCACATTATTTTTCTCGACTGAAAATCCGTATTTTTGCAACTGAAAAAAGAAAAAGAAATGCAGCAATATATTAGCCAGCTGAACGATGCACAACAAGCGCCAGTTCTTCAAAAAGATGGTCCGATGATTATCATCGCAGGAGCAGGTTCTGGAAAAACTCGTGTGTTAACTATTCGAATCGCATATTTGATGAGTCAAGGTGTTGACGCATTCAATATTTTGTCATTGACATTTACGAACAAAGCAGCGCGTGAGATGAAAAAACGTATTTCTGACATTGTCGGAAATGCTGAAGCAAAAAATCTTTGGATGGGAACTTTCCATTCAATTTTTGCCAGAATTCTTCGTTCAGAAGCTGACAAATTAGGATATCCTTCTAACTTTTCCATTTATGATTCTCAAGATTCTTTGCGATTATTGGGGTCAATTATTAAGGAAATGCAATTGGATAGAGATATTTACAAGCCAAAACAAATTTTAGGAAGGATTTCTTCCTATAAAAATAGCCTAATTACGGTTAAAGCATATTTCAATAATCCTGAATTGCAGGAAGCTGATGCGATGTCAAAAAAGCCTCGTATGGGAGAAATCTACCAGCAATATGTAGAAAGATGTTTCAAAGCTGGAGCAATGGATTTTGATGATTTATTATTAAAAACCAACGAGTTATTAAATTTGTTTCCAGATGTTTTAGCAAAATATCAGAATCGTTTTCGCTATATTTTGGTTGATGAGTACCAAGATACAAACCATTCTCAATATTTGATTGTTAGAGCTTTATCAGATAAGTTCCAAAATATTTGCGTAGTTGGCGATGATGCTCAAAGTATTTATGCGTTTCGTGGTGCAAATATCAATAATATCTTGAATTTTCAGAAAGATTATGCCGGAGTCCAAACATATCGATTGGAACAAAATTATCGTTCTTCAAAAAATATTGTAGAAGCGGCGAATTCAATTATTGATAAAAATAAAACCAAATTAGACAAAATTGTTTGGACGGCAAATGACGACGGACCAAAAATTAAAGTCCATCGCAGTTTAACTGACGGTGAAGAAGGACGTTTTGTGGCAAGCGAAATCTTTGAAAAAAAGATGCAAAATCAAATGCACAACGGAAATTTTGCCATTCTTTACCGAACCAATGCGCAATCTCGTGCAATGGAAGATGCTTTGAGAAAACGTGATATTCCTTATAGAATTTATGGCGGTTTGTCTTTCTATCAAAGAAAAGAAATCAAGGACGTTTTAGCTTATTTGCGATTGGTAATTAATCCTAAAGACGAAGAAGCTTTGATTCGCGTCATCAATTATCCAGCGAGGGGAATTGGTGATACGACAGTTGAAAAATTGACAATTGCAGCGAATCATTACAAGCGGTCAATTTTTGAAGTAATGGAACATATTGACAAAATTGACTTGAAATTAAACGCTGGTACCCGGGGCAGAATTTCTGATTTTGTAACGATGATAAAAAGTTTTCAAGTAATTGACCAAAATCAAGATGCATTTTATTTGTCAGAACATGTGACAAAAAAAACTGGCTTGATTCAAGAAATGAAAAAGGATGGAACTCCAGAAGGGATTGCTAAATTAGAGAATATTGAAGAATTATTAAACGGTATTAAAGATTTCATCGAAGGCCAACGTGAAATTGACGGAGCAAGAGGCGCATTATCAGAATTCATGGAAGATGTAGCTTTGGCAACCGATTTAGATAAAGACACAGGTGACGATGACCGTGTTGCTTTGATGACAATCCACTTAGCAAAAGGTCTTGAATTTCCCTATGTTTTTGTCGTGGGAATGGAGGAAGATTTGTTTCCCAGTGCGATGAGTATGAGCACGCGAAGTGAATTGGAAGAAGAAAGACGTTTATTTTATGTGGCTTTAACAAGAGCAGAACACCAAGCTTATTTGACTTATGCACAATCTCGCTATCGCTGGGGAAAACTGACAGATTCAGAACCATCGCGTTTTATTGATGAAATTACAGGAGAATATCTAGAATATCTGACTCCGAATGAAGGAAATTATCGCTATAAACCCATGATTGACATTGACGTTTTTGGTGATGTAGATAAATCGAAATTGCGATTAAATAAACCGCAAGCCGGAACTCCTCCAAAAAAATATGGCGAAGATTCAGAAACAAATACAAATGTTCGAAGATTAAAACCTGTTTCCTCAAACGGACCTTCAGCAAGTTCTCAAAATCTTCCAGATAGCAAATTGAATATCGGAAATATGGTAATGCACGAAAGGTTTGGAAGAGGTGAGGTCTTAAATATTGAAGGAGTTGGAGCTGATAAAAAAGCAGAGATTAAATTTGAAGTCGGCGGTATCAAAAAGTTATTGCTTCGCTTTGCGAGATTAGACGTTTTATCATAATTGATTTTTAACTAAAATGTTGTAACTTTAGTAAAATACAACTAAAAAATATGGCACAGTTTATTAAAATATATCCGCAGAATCCTAATGAAAAAGAAATCGCGAAAGTGGTTAAAGTTTTGAAGGATGGCGGTTTGGTGATTTATCCAACTGATACTGTTTATGGTTTAGGTTGCGATATTACGAACACAAAAGCTTTGGAACGCATTGCAAAAATCAAAGGAATCAAATTAGATAAAGCAAATTTCTCTTTCGTTTGTCATGATTTAAGCAATATTTCTGACTATGTAAAGCAAATTGATACTTCTACATTTAAGTTGTTAAAGAAAGCTTTGCCTGGGCCATATACTTTTATTTTGCCAGGAAACAATAATCTTCCGAAGGAATTCAAGAAGAAAACTACGGTCGGAATTCGTGTTCCAGATAATTCAATTGCTTTGGAGATCGTCAAGCTTTTAGGAAATCCGATTGTTTCGACTTCGATTCACGATGAAGATGATGTGATTGAATATACAACTGATCCTGAATTGATTTTTGAGAAGTGGCAAAATTTAGTCGATGTGGTAATTGACGGAGGTTATGGCGACAATCAAGCTTCAACAATAATTGATTTATCTGAAGGAGAACCAATCGTAGTAAGGGAAGGAAAAGGAAGCATAGATATTTTAAATTAGAAAGAATTAAGCATAAAAAAAGCATCAACTAAGTTGATGCTTTTTTTATTTATATGAATCTGGCAAAATTATTGTTTTGCTAAATTTTTCATTTCTTTTTCAATCATATCATAGAACTGATCAATTTTTGGAAGTACAACAATTCTTGTTCTTCTATTTGTTGCTCTATTTTCAGCTGAATTGTTATCCACTAAAGGAATATAATCTGCTCTACCCGCTGCAATCAATTGTTTTGGGTTTACATTCAATTCTTGCAAAACTCTTATGATTGAAGTAGAACGTTTCACGCTCAAATCCCAGTTGTCAAGGATGATTCCGTTTGATTTGTACGGCACATTATCGGTGTGTCCTTCCACCATACATTCAAAATCTGGTTTACTGTTTACCACTTTAGCCACTTTAGCCAAAACTTCTTTTGCTCTATCGCTTACTACATAACTTCCGCTTTTGAAAAGCAATTTATCAGCAATTGAGATGAAAACAACTCCTTTTTCTACATTAATCTGGATGTCTGGATCGCTGATTCCAACAGAACTTTTCAAGCTTGTAACGATTGCCAAAGTCACAGAATCTTTTTTAGTTAGAGCATCTTGCAATCTTGTAATTTTTAAATCTTTCTCTTTTAGGCTTTCTAAAGATTTTTCTAGATTTTCAGCACCTTTTGAAGAAAGAGTTGTAAGATTCCCCATGTTGTTGATCAAATCTGAGTTGTTCTTTTTCAAGAAATCAAGCTGATTTGCTAGCGCTTCTCTTTCTGTAAGACATGTGTTTAGTTTTACAGTTGCAGTATTTAAAAGATCTTGAGTCTCTTTATTTTTAGCTTCAAGTTCTGCAATTTTCTTCTTAGAGCCACACGAAGTCAGTGTCAAGGCTGCGATTGAAAGTACAAAAATTACTTTTTTCATAGGTTTTGAATTTTAAGATTTTAACAAATTTAAGGATTAATAAAAAGTATATAACGGAATCGGCTATAAACTATTGTTAAAATTTATTTCCAAATACCTTGCCCTTTTTCAAGAAATGGTAGTAAACAATACTGTTAATTTTGTAATACTTGTCGTATTGATTTGACTGCCTTTTATTTAAGTTTTTAAATAAATACAAATAAAAATAAAAATGTGCTTTCAATATAGCCCAAAGATGTTTCGGTTTTCCTTGAAAAAGAAAGTGAACTCCGGCCCAACCGTCTAGAGTAAGCCTTATAAAAAGGATTGGAAACAGTTTTTTCTTCGGAAGATTCTTCGTCATCATCCATAAAGAGTTTCTAAAATTTAAAAAAGTCTTATGCGGATTTGATTCGTTTAATGTAGCGCCTCCAACGTGATAAACCGTAGAATTTCCACAATATTTCACTTTATGATTTAAGTTAAAAGCACGCCAGCACAAATCAATTTCTTCTTGGTGGGCAAAAAAATCTTCATCAAACCCATTTAATTGTCTGTAAACTTCTTTACGTATAAAAAAACAAGCTCCGGAAGCCCAAAAAATATCATAAATATCATTATATTGTCCTAAATCTTTTTCTAAAGATTGAAAAATTCTACCACGACAAAAAGGAAAACCATATTTATCTATAAATCCTCCAGCAGCACCAGCATATTCAAACATTTCTTTATTTTTATATGCTAAAATTTTTGGCTGTATAATAGAGATTTGCGATTCGCTTTCAAAGATTTCTGCTATTGGTGAAAGCCAGTTTTCACTAACTTCAATATCTGAATTGATTAATGCATAATATTCTTCTTCCACAAAACGCAACGCTTGGTTATATCCTTTTGCAAAGCCAAAATTTTCAGTATTTTGGATAATTTTTACAGTCGGAAAAGTAGCTTTTATAAACGAAACTGAATCATCTGTAGAAGCATTGTCTGCAACATAAATATTTGCTTCTGGTGAAAATCTGACTACCGAAGGAAGAAATTCTTCAAGCAATTTTCGGCCATTCCAGTTTAAAATTACGACTGCTATCTTCTTCATTTTGACTTCTTAGATTTTTAGATTGTTAGACTTCTTAGAAATAATGTGTGTTTAAATAGTAAAATCAGGAAGTTCTTGGAGGAAATTATATTTTTCTTCGACATAATCCATTTGGCAAAAATAATGATTTAAGCCGTTGGTTACCATTAAATATTCAGCTTCCATAGCCATATTATATCTTGCAATTTGATCAAAAGTATCTTGGCTTATTTTAATGTCTGTAGATTTGCATTCTATCAATAGAAATAATTTTCCATCAGGTTGAAAAACAACAATATCATAGCGTTTAACTAAACCATTAAGTTTAATTAGTTTCTCAACATTTATATATGATTTTGGATACTTTTTTTCTTGTAATAGATATTGAACAACATTTTGTCGAACCCATTCTTCTGGTGTAAGAATGATAAATTTTTTGCGAATTTCATCGAAGATAGCGACTTTATTTTCGCTATTTTTGAATCGGAATTTATAAGCAGGGAAATTAAGCTGTTGCATATCGCAAAGATAGTTTTTACCAAGCCAATAGGCAATAGGCAGAAGGCAATAAGCTAGTGGAAATGCATCAAATAATTATAAGAATAAAATAAACATACATTCTTTTGGACGAAGTAGTAAAAATTGTCAACGATATCAAAGCCGGAAACATCAAGCCAATCTATTTTTTAATGGGTGAAGAGCCTTATTATATTGATAAATTGACTGAATATATGGAAGCGAATCTTTTAGCTGAAGAAGAAAAAGGTTTTAACCAAACAATTCTTTATGGTCGCGATGTATCAATTGAAGATATCGTTTCTACGGCAAAACGTTATCCGATGATGGCAGAAAGACAGGTTGTAATTGTGAGAGAAGCACAAGAACTTTCGCGAACGATTGACAAACTTGAAAGTTATGCAGAAAATCCAATGCTAACGACAGTTTTAATTTTTGCTTACAAGTATAAAACGCTTGACAAGAGAAGAAAGTTACTAAAGTTTTGGGTAAAAACGGACTGGTTTATGAAAGTAAAAAGCTTTATGAGAATCAAGTAGGTGACTGGCTAAAACGTGTTCTTGCAGGTAAGAAATTAAATATCGAGCCAAAAGCTTCGGCAATGTTGGTAGACTTTTTAGGTACGGATTTAAGCAAAATTGCCAATGAATTAGACAAACTAGCTATTATTTTACCAAAAGGAGGCACAATTACTCCAGAAGTTATTGAAGAAAATATTGGTTTTAGCAAAGATTTTAATGTTTTTGAGCTGCGTAAAGCAATTGGCGAAAAGAACCAAAAGAAAGCATATCAAATTGCACAATATTTTGCAGATAATCCGAAGGACAATCCTTTGGTTTTGACCGTTGGGCAGACCTTTGGATTTTTTATTCAACTTTTGAAATATCATGGTTTGAAGGATAAGAATCCAAAGAACGTGGCTTCTGCATTGGGAATCAATCCGTTTTTTGTGAAGGAATATGATGTGGCGGTAAAGAATTATCCGATGAAAAAAGTGAGCGCTATTGTGGCTACTTTGCGAGACATTGATGTGAAAAGCAAAGGTGTGGGTGCCAATGGTTTGGGAAGCGGGGATTTGATGAAAGAAATGCTGGCGAAGATTTTTTTATAAGGATTTAAGGTTTTGGGATCAGGCTGTATGGTTTGACTTTTAGATATAAAAAATGCGTTCTTGTGGGAACGCATTTTTTGTTTAAAAACTTTTTTGTTAAGTTTCTGGCATCTATAATAACTCTATATTTGACTACTAATTTTTTTCAAAATGAAACTTATTACATTGTTATCTATTGTTATTATTTTTGCTAATTGTAATAAAAAAGTTGCAACCGAAAAGAAAGAAATCTCAAAAAAAGAAGTCGTAAAAAAGCAACCTGTTACCATTCATAAATATAAAAATGATTCAATAGTTTATGATAAAACAGAATTAGACAGTTTTAAAATTAAGTTTCCAGAGATGGCTTCGGTAACTTATCCTTTGCAACCTGATGTTGCTTATGCGATTCTTTCAGAAAACGGCGAATTTAATTCTAAATTTTCTAGCGAAACGGGACAAGATGAGTTTTGTATACTTTATACTTATTTTTTAAAGGAGAAGAACGGTAAAAAATATGATGTGCAACGTGAGAATTTAATTGCTATTTTTTTATTAATAAATGAAATTAATCGAACTTTGAATTATGGAGGCACTTATTTTATGCACCAGCTTGACAGAATAAATGCCTATGCAGAATATGCGATTTACACTAGCATTGATAGAGATTATTTTGACAAGAAATATTCAGTAGATAGGCAAAAAAAATTATTTACTGATTCTTTAAGACAGCATATTTTAGACGAAGAAAAGTTTGATTTCGAAACTACCAATTTAAAAGAAAAGAAAGCGCGTCGCCAGAAACTTTTAAGCAAAGTGGATAAAATTGAAACCTTGATTACCGATTATTTTTATTTAAATAAAGCACAAGAATTTCAATATAGTAATTATTAAAAATCAATTAAATATAAAATGCGTTCTAATTAGAACGCATTTTTTTTATGCTTTTTAGATCGTAAAATTCAGTCCTTTTATTAATTTATACTGGTCGGAAGTTACACCATATTGTGATTTCACCATTTCTTTTATTCTGTTGGCTGTTTCAGATAATTGAGCAAAACCGTCTTTTCTTTGGGCGATTTTTGGCTTGAAGGCAGCAAACTTTACCGTTGTTTCATTGTTAAGAAATGTTGCTGTATCTAAAGTAGCTTGCAATTCTGCCAACTTAATGGCTTTATTTGCCGGAGCATATTCTGCACCAAATTGAATGGCAAGTGTCACAAGGTCAGTGAAGTTCTGCAACTGGCTTCCATAAGATTTTTCAGAACGACTGATAGTTTGGGTATCAGATTCTTCAGATGTCTTAATTGGTTTTTCACCTCTGATTTTGTTTACAAGCTTGTCAACATCTGCAAATTGCTGTGACTCTTTTTTAAATTTAGCTTTGACATACGCTTTTAACAATGTTGCTTTTTTGCTTATTGAATCGTCATTTGTAGCAAATGTTTTGGCGCGCTCTTTTGCAGATTCTGCAAATAAATGGTGCGTTAAGGTGTGCTCTTGCTGGGTTGTATCCATCGTTTCAATAAGCAGTTGAAACTTTGCGGGAGACAATGAAGCTACATCTGGATCATAATCAGCAAAAGAGTTGATGAATTGATACAATTGTTTGGCTCTGGAAAGGCGAGCGCCAAATGAGGCTTGAGAATTTTGTGCCATGGTCTTGTTATTTAATGGTTTATAAAAATGATTTTCATTTTTAGCCAAGTAAAGGAAAAGATGGATTAGTAAAAAATTTTTCAATACACTATTATTGTGTAGTGGCTACATCAATTTTGATGTAGTCTGATGCTTACATTATGTTAGGCAATGTCTATCAAATGTTAGGCAATGCTAATTAAGGGGTTGTTAATGCTTATCAAGGGTTTGACAATGTTTATCCAGGGTTGGTTAATGCTTATTAAGAGTTAGGCAATGCTTATCAAGGGTTAGATTATGTTTATTAAGGATTAGGCAATATTTATCAAAGGTTTGTTAATGCTTATAAAGAGTTTGGCAATGTCTATCAAAGGTTTGATTATGTTTATTAAGGGTTAGGCAATGCATATCAGAGAATTTAGATTTTGTTAGTGAGAATGAGCGATAGAGATTTGTTTTTGATGATAATTTATAAGGAAATGGGTATATTTGGAATCAGATTTTAAAAGTGTAGTAATAATTTTTTTTTATCTTTTACATATTAGAATTTGAAATTCTTTGAGCAGTCAGATTATGCGATTGCTTCGTTTCTCGAAATGATTTGTACTTTTTTAAATTATTTCTAAATAGTAAACAAATAAATATTATGAAAATAATAAAAATTGCAATATTGGCATTTTTAGTTAGTTCTTTTTTAACTCTTGGTATTGATTTAGAAGTTAAATCATTGATGAATAATAAAGTTGAGCTCAAAATCCCGAAGGATTTTGAAATTATGAGTAAAGAAATGCTACAACTTAAGTATGCTCGTGGTAATGCGCCTACGCTGGTTTATACTGATAAGACGGGCGGAATAAATGTAGCGATGAATTATACTCAGAGCAAGGCTAATCAAGCAAATATTGGAGAGTTTAAAGATTATTTGGTAAAAACCTTCAAGGGTGGTTTTCCTGATGCTGAATGGAAAGATACTGGATTTAAGGTTATCAATGGAAAAAAAGTAGGTTATATAGAGGTAATAACACCCGCGATTGATACAAAAATTTATAATCTCTTGTTTTTCACAGATATGGGCGGAAGACTATTGTTGTGCACATTTAATTGTACTCACAAAAGTATTAATGATTGGCAACCAGCTGCTAAAGAAATCATGGAATCTTTAAAAATCAAATAATTTAATTTGATAGAATTATATGAAGCATAGAATCGAAATCCTCCCAGAGAAAAAACTAATTGGCATGAATTTAAAAATGTCTTTGGCTGCTAATAAAACCTTTTTGCTTTGGAGTTCTTTTATGAAAAGAAAGGTGGAAATTGAAAATGCAGTTGGTTCTGAGATGTATTCTATGCAGGTTTATGATAAGGGATATTATAAAAACTTTAATCCTGCCAATGAATTTGTAAAATGGTCTTGCTTGGAAGTTTCTAGTTTTGAAAATATTCCAGATGGGATGGGAAGTTATATTTTGAAAGGTGGGAAATATGTAGTTTTTGACTATAAAGGCAATTCGAAAAATGGCGGTGAAGCTTTTATTTATATCTTTCAGGAATGGTTGCCAGCATCGGACTTTGTTTTGGATGATCGGGAGCATTTTGAGGTATTGGGAGATAAATATAAGAATGATAGTGACGAAAGCGAGGAGGAAATTTGGGTTCCAATTAAATAAAATAAGTATGAAAATTAAGTTTATGATTGCTTGCCTGTTGCTTTTGACTGTTTTGGACATGCATGCACAGGAAAGTAAAGAGATGAAACCTTTTATAATTGGGGAAACCAGAGTTTTAAAGTCTGAAATCTTGAATGAAAATAGAACGCTTAATTTTTATCTTCCGAATAATTATGACAAAGCAAAAAGTTATCCAGTGATTTATCTTTTGGATGGTTCTGCGAATGAGGATTTTTTGCATATTGTGGGTTTGGTTCAGTTTTATGTAATGCAATATAATATGCCTGAATTTATTGTGGTGGGTATTGCAAATGTTGACAGACAGCGAGATTTTACTTTTCATACTGACTTGGAAGACTTAAAGAAAGACTATCCTGCGACTGGACATTCTGCTAAATTTATTGATTTTTTGGAGAAAGAATTACAGCCATTTGTAGAGGAAATCTACAAGACGACGGAAACGAAATATATCATCGGGCAGTCTTTGGGGGGACTTTTGGCGACGGAAATTCTTTTGAAAAAACCAACATTGTTTACGCATTATTTTATTGTGAGTCCGAGTCTTTGGTGGGATGATGAAAGCCTTTTGAAAAGTGCAAATTCTTTATTAGAGAAGCAAAAAGAAATGAATCAGTACGTCTATATTTCAGTCGGGATGCAGGAACATAAAACGATGGTTAAAGATGCGAAAGAAATTGTTGTGGTTTTAAAACAAAAGAAAGGCTTGAAAGTAGATTATTTTCCTATGGAAAAAGAAAATCATGCATCGATTTTGCATTTGAGTATTGGTGAGGCGTTTAGAAAATTGTTTCCTTTGAAAGAGTAATTATGAAAAATATATTTGGTTTTGTTTTAATCGCAACTGCATTAAATACTTTTTACCTTGATAAGAACTTGGAAGAAAAACTCTTAGTCGCGCAGACATCAGCATTGAAAACATCCACTCTTAAAAGCGCCAAAGGATATTTTGAAACTTTGAATAATCAAGTTATTTGGAGAAAACAATACATTAAGGAATTAATTGAATTGCGGAAAGGTAATACTAATGACACAATCATTCTTTCTGAACAATATCGATTTGATTGTGATGGTTGTCCTGCAAATTACGTAGAAATGTTCTCCAAATCCGGATATAAGTATTATAGTCTAGATACAAATGGCAATAAGATTCAAGGATATAAGCTAAAAACAGAAGCGCCACTCATTAATTCGAGAACATGGAATTCAGCAATAAACGGAATGTATTTGCATAAAGATTATGAAAAAATAAAATATGCCATCAAAAATGGAATTGACATAAATAAAACTGCACACAAGTTTGGAACAGATAATTGTGATGATGGAACTTGGGTCCTTTACACCATTTTGTTTCCTGACAATAAAGTTTCTGGAGTTTACATGAGATGTTGGAATAATTGAAATTATTCATTTCTATAAAATGTAATGTTATTTCAAAAAACAATTTAAATACCGATATTTGTAGCTTGCTATAAAAGAAAGAAAATATTATGGGAATGAATAAAAACACGATTCTGGGCTGGGCAACATTTATAATGATATCGATGGGATTGCTATTAATCGGCTTGGGAACTTTTAGGTATAATGATGTTGCAGGTTGGGGCTTTGGAGCAGTTGGGATTGGCTTCTTTGCCATTGCTTGGGTATTTAGCTCTTTGAAAGGAAGAGTTTAGATTTTTATAAATCATTTGAAATCCGTTCTTTTAGAGCGGATTTTTTTTATTTCTTAAATTCTTAACACAATAAAATAGAAGTAGTTAATTAAATTATAAAAGAAAGTCCATAAATTTTAAAATGAAAGAAAAAGATTATTTTTGAAAGGCTATTTTATTTGTAAATGCTTTTAAATCTTTTTAATGGAATGAAAACTACTTATATTATTGGTTTATTTTTGTTAGTGTTTCAAACTGTATTTTCCCAATCTGAAAAAATAATTCAAGGCAGCGTCATTAATAAGGATTTCTCCGTTTTCAATATTGATGTCATTAATCAAACTACTTCAAAAATAAGTTCCACAAATTTTGATGGAAAATTTTCTATTCTAGCAAAAGTTGGCGATATTATTATTTTTGGTGGGAAAAATTATGTTACAACAAAGATTTTTCTCAAAAAAGAAGATTTTGAAAAAGGTATTCTTGAAGTTTTTTTAAATCAAGAAATAATAGCTTTAGCTGAAGTAGAAGTTACCAAAACAGTTGATGATTTGAAAATTGAAGCGCCAATTGTTACACCATTGCGATCGGTTGATAATTTGCTTAATTCTCCAACAAATACAATGGTTTACAACGGAAGTATTCAAGATGGATTAAATTTTGTGGCTATTGGAAAACTAATTGGCAAGCTGTTCAAAGGAAAATCTGAAGACAAAAAGGAAATTAATAAAATAGAAATTAAAGAATATATAGCAGCAAATTTCAACAAAGATTTTTTTTTAAAAACATTACAATTAAAAGAAGACAAAATAGCATTGTTTCTAGAATTTTGCTATGCCGATCCGCAAGCAGAAATCAGTGCACAAAATAATAACATACTTCAAGTCACCGATTTTCTACTTTCTAAAAAAGAAGCATTTTTAAAATTGAAAGATTAAAAATGCTAAAAGCTTCTGTTTTTTATTTCGATTTATATTCCTCTTTCATCATTTGCTTTGTTTTTATTTAAAACTATCTTTGTATTGTTAAAAATTATATCCACAAATTATAAAGCAACACTATGTCTGACGATAAGAAAGTAATATTTTCGATGCAAAAATTGAGTAAAACTTACTCAAGCAGCGATAAACAAGTATTAAAAAATATTTACCTGAGCTTTTTCTACGGAGCAAAAATCGGTATTCTAGGTCTTAACGGATCAGGAAAATCTTCTTTGTTGAAAATCATTGCGGGTGTCGATAAAAACTATCAAGGTGATGTGGTTTTCGCGCCAGGTTATTCTGTTGGTTATTTAGAGCAAGAGCCACAGTTGGACGAAAATAAAACGGTTATTGAAATCGTAAGAGAAGGAGTGGCTGAAACTATGGCAGTTTTAGAAGAATACAACCAAATTAATGATTTGTTCGGTCTTGAAGAAAACTATTCAGATCCAGATAAAATGGACAAATTGATGGATCGCCAGGCTGCTTTGCAAGATAAAATCGATGCTTTGGGCGCTTGGGAAATTGATACCAAATTAGAAATTGCAATGGATGCTTTGCGTACGCCAGAGCCTGATACACCAATAAAAGTACTTTCTGGTGGTGAAAAAAGACGTGTTGCTCTATGCCGTCTTTTGTTGCAACAGCCTGACGTTTTGCTTTTGGATGAGCCTACGAATCACCTGGATGCTGAATCAGTTCTTTGGTTAGAACAACACTTGGCGCAATATTCTGGAACTGTAATTGCAGTAACGCACGACCGTTATTTCCTTGATAATGTGGCTGGATGGATTCTTGAATTAGATAGAGGAGAAGGTATTCCTTGGAAAGGAAATTATTCTTCTTGGTTAGATCAAAAATCAAGCAGAATGGCTTTGGAAGAAAAAGTAGCTTCAAAAAGAAGAAAAACTTTAGAACGTGAGTTAGACTGGGTTCGTCAAGGTGCAAAAGGACGCCAGACAAAACAAAAAGCGCGTCTTCAAAACTATGACAAGCTTTTAAATGAAGATCAAAAACAACTGGATGAAAATCTAGAAATTTATATCCCAAACGGACCTCGTTTAGGTACAAATGTTATCGAAGCGAAAGGTGTTGCGAAAGGCTATGGAGACAAATTGTTATACGAAGATCTAAACTTTACTTTGCCACAAGCGGGAATCGTTGGAATCATCGGACCAAACGGTGCTGGTAAAACAACAATTTTTAGAATGATTATGGGAGAAGAAACTCCAGATAAAGGAGAATTTTCAATTGGAGAAACCGTGAAGATTGCTTATGTCGATCAAGCGCACTCTAATATTGATCCAAATAAATCGATTTGGGAAAACTTCTGTGATGGTCAAGAATTGATTATGATGGGAGGAAAGCAAGTGAATTCTAGAGCTTATTTATCTCGTTTCAACTTTGGTGGAAGCGATCAGAATAAAAAAGTAGCTACGCTTTCTGGTGGAGAAAGAAACCGTTTGCATTTGGCAATGACTTTGAAAGAAGAAGGAAACGTTTTGCTTTTAGATGAGCCGACGAATGATTTGGACATCAACACGCTTCGTGCATTGGAAGAAGGTTTGGAAAACTTCGCTGGCTGTGCCGTTGTAATTTCTCACGACAGATGGTTTTTGGACAGAATTTGTACGCACATTCTTGCTTTTGAAGGAAATTCTGAAGTCTATTTCTTTGAAGGTAGTTTCTCTGAATATGAAGAGAATAAGAAAAAACGTCTTGGTGGAGATTTAACTCCAAAACGTATTAAATATAAAAAATTAATCAGAAACTAAATATTCATGAAATCCCGATGAGAGTCGGGATTTTCTTTTTATTTATTATATTTGATATAAAATTATCTAATGCCCCTAAGAATAATTTTATCTACAGTTTTTTTTCTGTTTTTTGTCAATATTTCTTTTTCTCAAGATGATATAAAAAAGATCAGAACAGAAATCTATCCTTACATCTGCAATGCGGATGCACTTCTCATTGACGCAAAATATTATGAATCATTACAGCAAGCAAAAAAAGGCTTAAATCTGGCCTATAAATATAAGCAATATGATTATATAGCTATGATTTACAATACGATAGCTGGTTGTAATGAAGAATTAATGAATACTAATAAAGCGATTGAGTATTATAAAAAAGCGCTTTTTTATGCTTCAAAAACGGATAACGATACAATTAAAGATTGGATTAACAATAATATTGGAAATGTCTACAATTTTGATTTAAAAGATTATTCAACAGGTATTTATTATTATAAAAAATCATTAGAATATGCTGAAAAGCGTAAAGATACTGCTGAAATTACTTCTACAAAATTAAATTTGGCCTCTGCATATTTTCATATTAATGATTATTCAAAAGGTTTTGAATGCATTGAATTTGCTAGAATAAATCTTAAAAAATTCTCTGACATAGAATCTGATGTAATTTTAAATACTTTATATGGAATCTATTATGCCAACCAAAAAAATGATGAAAAGACAAACTTCCATTTTAAGAAAGCTATAAAAATCGGCGAAGAAAATAAACAATTTAAATCGCTATCTGACGCTTATCGTGAATACTCAAATTATTTATTCATTGCTGGAAATTATAAAGAAGCTTATATAAATAATGATTTGCATCAAAAAATAAAAGATGATATTCACAATAATGAAAAAATAAAAAATGCCCAAATTGCCGGAATTCAAATTGAACTTGATGAATCGAGAAGAGAAATAGACAAGATTGAGCTTGAAAAATATTCTCAAGAGCAAAACTTGAAAAATTCTAGAATTACAGTTTTTTTATTTCTTGTAGTGATGCTTGTGCTTTTGCTTTTTCTTTACACATTGTACAGAAATAACAATTTAAGAAAAAAATTAAACGAACAATTGAGTGATACCAATGCTCAATTGCAGATTGCAAAAGATAAGGCTGAAGAATCGTCTATTTTAAAAAGTCAATTTATTTCAACCGTCAGTCATGAACTTCGAACGCCTTTATATGGCGTAATCGGAATTACAGATATGATTTTAGATGAGCATAAAGAACTAGAAAATAGTCCGCATATTAATTCCCTGAAATTTTCTGCTAAATATTTATTGTCACTCGTGAATGATCTATTGCAGATTAATAAAATTGAAGATCGCAGGATCGTCCTAGAAGAAACACCTCTGAATATCTCCGATGAAATTGAAAAAGTACGTGATGCGCTTCAATTTATTGCTTTGAGCAATAAAAATACAACAGTGATTGAAGTAGATAAAAATATTCCAAAATATCTGATCGGCGATAAATTAAGGCTTTCACAAATTTTAGTAAATCTTATCAGCAATGCTTTGAAATTTACTAAAAACGGAGAAGTTAAGCTGACAGCTGTTTTAGAAAATAAGGTTAGAAATTTGCATTATATCAAATTTGAAGTGATAGACAGCGGTTGTGGAATTGCGATTGAAAATCAAGATAAAATTTTTGAAAAGTTTGTACAAATCGATAGAAAAGATGATGATTATCAAGGAACAGGACTTGGTTTATCAATCGTAAAAAGACTTCTAGAATTTATGGGAAGTAAAATTGAGATCAGTAGTGTTGTAAACAAAGGCACAACAATGACTTTTACAATTCCGTTTGAATATAATGAAGAAATAACGCAAAAATATATTGGCGATAAAAAAATAGATGTTACCTCAATTGAGCATTATAAAATTTTAGTCGTTGAAGATAATAAAATCAATCAAATCGTGACGCGCAAAATATTGCAGAAAAATGATTTTGAATGTACGATTGCAGAAGATGGTTTTGAAGCGCTTGAAGTTTTAAAAACAGCTAATTTTGATCTAATTTTAATGGATATCAATATGCCGAGAATGAATGGTTTTGAAACTACGCGATTAATAAGAGAAAAAGGAATCATGGTTCCAATTATTGCACTAACAGCCTTTGATAAAGATGAAATTGAGAAAGAAGCACTTGAATCTGGAATGAATGATGTGCTGATAAAACCTTTTGAGCCAGCACTTTTATTCGAAATTATCAGCAATCAAATCATTAAATCCAAGTCTTAAATATTTATTTTATAAAATTAATTTCTGCATAAACAGGAAAATGGTCTGAAGGATATCGGCAGTTTTTAGAATCACTTAAAGTAGCAAATTTTGTTACTTCCATTTTATTTCTGTTGATAAAAATATAGTCAATTCTTAGAGTTACAGGTTTATTGAATTCAAAGTTATTGAATGTACCTTCTGGTCCAAAAACTACACCTTTACAAACTTTTTGAGCATCATCTAATTCTTCTTTGATTAATTTTAAAGGAAGCGTTTCTGACTCTAAATTAAAATCTCCAGTTAAAATCACAGGAAAATTTTCTTTATTGATTTCCTTAATTTTAGACAAGATTAATTTTGAACTTTCCGCTCTGGCGATATCTCCAACGTGATCAAAGTGCGTATTTAAAATCCACATTTTTTTCTTCGTAATTTTATTTTGGAACAATCCATAAGTACAAACTCTTGGATAAGCTGCATCCCAAGCTTTTGAAGGTTTTTCTGGAGTTTCTGATAACCAAAATGTGTTTTCTTGCAACAATTTAAATTTATCTGAATTGTAAAAAATAGCGCTGTGTTCTCCTTTTGATTGCCCATCATCACGACCTTTTCCAATGAATTTATGAGAAGTCAAAATTTGATCAATATATTCCATTTGATTAGGCAAAGCTTCTTGAACACCCATAAAATCTGGGTTATAAAACTTCACTTGATCTGTTAAATACTCTTTTCTGTTTGACCATTGATTTTCTTTGTCGCTTGCGGTATCAAGGCGAAGATTATAGCTCATAATTTTTAAATCTTGAGCAGTTGCAATTTGAGACATAATTAAAAAGGTGAAAAATAATTTTTTCATTCGTAATTGGTTTATGTAGGATTTTCACAAATTTAAAACAAAAACGCCGGTTAGTACCAGCGTTTTTTATTCTTTTTTGAAGCTTCAGATTTTCTTGAATTGTTCTCTTTAGCTTTATTTTTATTTCTTAAATCAGGTTTTGCATCTAGATTCGGAGTTCCTTCTTTATAAGGATATGGATGATCATTTATTGTTTTGACATTGACTTTAATCAATCTCTGTATATCTTTCCAATACCCTTCTTCGTCTTTTGAACAAAAAGAAATAGCGATTCCACCGTTTCCAGCACGGCCAGTTCTACCAATTCTATGCACATAAGTTTCCGGAATATTTGGCAAATCAAAGTTGATGATGAAAGGCAATTTGTCAATATCAATTCCTCTTGCGGCGATATCAGTTGCTACTAGAACTCCAACTTCCTTGCTTTTGAAAGCATCCAAAACGCGCTGTCTTGCATTTTGAGATTTGTCTCCGTGAATTGCTTCCGCAGCAATTCCTTGTTTTCTTAATGCTTTTACTACGTTATCAGCGCCATGTTTTGTACGAGAAAAAACTAATACATCTGAGATGTTTTCGTTTTTAATCAAGTGATATAAGAGTTGACGTTTGTCTTCTTTGTTCACAAAATAAACGCGTTGTTCAACAGTTTCTGCAGTTGATGAAACAGGTGAAACGGAAACGTATTCTGGTTTTGTCAAAAATGTTTCGGCTAATTCACGAATTGCCATTGGCATTGTTGCAGAAAATAAAAGCGTCTGTCTGTTTTTTGGCGTAAGCTTTACGATTTTCTTTACATCGTTGATGAAACCCATGTCCAGCATTTGGTCGGCTTCGTCTAGAACTAAAGTGTGCAAATGGTCTAAATCAATGAAACCTTGTTTGTGCAAATCCAATAAACGTCCTGGAGTTGCAATCAAAATATCAACACCTTTTTTTAAAGTATCGACTTGAGGAACTTGAGAAACACCGCCAAAAATGGTCAGTTGAGTCAGGTTTGTATATTTTGCATACGTCTCAAAACTTTGTCCGATTTGAACAGCCAACTCGCGAGTAGGCGTAACGACAAGCGTTCTGATGACTTTCGCTTTTTTTGACGAACCAACAATGCGGTGAATATGATGAACAATTGGAATTGCAAATGCGCCAGTTTTTCCAGTACCAGTTTGAGCACAACCAACAAGGTCATTTCCAGCTAGAACAATTGGAATTGATTTTTCTTGAATAGGAGTTGCTTCCAGATAACCGATTTCAAAAACGGCTCTCTGTATACTTTTGGAAAGTGATAAATCTTCGAATAACATAAAATGTAATTTAATTCTCTGCAATTTCGCAAAGACCGTGCAAAGATAGTTTTTATTATTTAAAGGAGATTAATCTTAAACATGCCGATGATTTCAATAAAATTACTGCAGATTTGTATATATTATTTGTATGAAAAAAGAAAAAAGCTCCAAATGAATGGAGCTTTAATCACTACTTAACCAATATAAACCAAACTATTAAACTATTCATGCTTTTTTCTATATGACATATAGAAAATCTGTGGTAAAACGGTCAATGAGAAAATCATGCAAAACAATAGCCCTCCAACAATCATGATGGCTAATGGTTTTTGGATTTCAGAACCCATGCCAGAAGAAAGTGCAGCAGGCAATAATCCCATGGAACCCATCAAAGCAATCATGACAATAGGGCGAATTCTGCTGTAAACTCCTTCGGCAATGGCTTCTTTTAGTGGCATTTTTGCCCGCAGATTTTCTTTCATGACCGCAATTAAGATAATTCCGTTAATTGTATTTACCCCGAAAAGAATTATAAATCCAATTCCTGCAGAAATTCCGAAAATTGTTCCTGTCATCCAAAGTGATAGAAAACCTCCAGCAAAAGCATAAGGAATCGTGCTTGTAGCAATCAGCGTGTCTTTCATATTTCCAAAATTGAAATACAATAAGAACAAAATGAATAACAAAACAACAGGTACTATAATTGCTAATTGTTTCGAAGCACGTTCCTTGCTTTCAAATTCTCCAGCCCATTTCATCGTGTTTTCTTTTGGAAGTTTTATTTCTGCATCCACTTTTTTCTGGGCTTCAGCAATCGTACTTCCTAAATCTCGACCTTCAATACTAAATCCAATAGCAATGTAGCGGCTGTTTCCTTCTCTATAAATAAAAGTTGGACCTGTTTTATAACTGACTGTCGCAATTTCTCTAAGCGGTACTTTTTTGCCATCCATCGTTGGAATCAAAATATTTTCTATTTTTTCTTTAGAATCTCTATATTCTTTCTCAAAACGGATTCTCACATCAAACATTCTTTCATTTTCATAAAATGTAGTTGCAGCTTGCCCGCCAATTGCCATTGAAATTACGGCTTGAGCATCGGCAGTTGTAACAGCATAACGTGCCATTTTTGAATCGTGCAATTGAATTCTAAGTTCTGGAAGACCGATGTTTTTATAGACATTTATATCTTCAATTCCTTCCACGGGAGCGATTGATTTTGCAACTTGATTGGCATATTCTTCCAATTTAAACAGATCATCTCCGAAGATTTTAATTACCAGCGGACTTTTTACACCAGCAACATATTCTTCAACATTGTCTTGAATTGGCTGGCTGAAGCCAAAATTAATTCCTGGATATTCTTCTAAAACGGTCTTTATTTCTCCAATCAGTTCATCTTTAGAAATCTTTCGCTTCCATTCATCTTGGTGTTTTAATTCCATATGGAATTCGATGTTGAAAAAACCAGTCGGATCAGTCCCATCATTCGGCCTTCCGGTTTGGGAAAGAATGAATTTTACTTCCTCAAACTTTTGAAGCTTGGTTTTCATTTCTTTCGTAAGTCTTACAGATTCATCTAAATTAATACTATTTGGTAAAGTCGCACGAACATAAATCGCACCTTCATTCAATTTCGGAATAAATTCAGAACCATAAAAAGCAAACCTTCCGAAACAAACCGCCAATAAAATAATAAATCCATAAACAGTCGCTTTTCGATGTCTTTCGCTCCATTTAAATAATTTGAAAAGATTTTCTCGAAAGAATCTTGAAATTATATTTTCTTTCTCTACAATGTTTTTAGTCAGCAAGACTTTACACATCGCCGGAACGTAAGTCAAACTCAAAATCAGCGAACCAACCAAGGCATAACCGAGCGTAAATGCTAATGGCGAGAACATTTTTCCTTCTACTTTTTGGAAAGAGAAAATAGGCAAGAGCGCCACAATCAAGATGATTAATGCGAAGAAAATATAAGTTGCAACGCTTCCAACGCTTTTCTTGATCAGCCCCATTTTTGACATCCTATTGAATTTTTCCATTCCAACTTTATGTGCTTTCTTTTCTAACGAGACAAAAACCTGTTCGACGATGACGAGCGTTCCTTCGAGCAATAATCCGAAATCTAAAGCTCCCATTGAAATTAAATTCGCAGGAAGACCCTGGATTCGCAACATTATAATCGCAAATAAAAATGAAAGCGGAATTACAGAAGCCACAATCACAGTTGTTCGCCAGTTGTACATAAAAATGAAAACAATCAACGAAACAAGCAAAACGCCTTCAATTAGGTTTTTTGTAACTGTATGGACAGTTGTATTTACCAATTCTGTTCTGTCAATAAACGGGACAATTGTCACGCCTTTAGGTAAAATTCTTTTGTTCAATTCATCAATTCTGTCACGCAATTTTTCGATAACATCACTCGGATTTTCGCCTCGAAGCATCACCACAATTCCTTCAACCAGATCATTATCGTCATCCAACCCAACTTGTCCCAAACGTGGTTTTGAACCAATTTTGACTTCGGCAACATGCTTCACTAAAATAGGCGTGGAGCCTTTTGTCTCAATTAAAATATTTCCGATATCATCAATATTATCAAGCAAACCAACACCTCGAACTACATAAGCTTGATCGCCTCGCTGAATTACATCACCACCAACATTGATATTACTTTTTGAAACGGCTTCGTAAACATCCAACGCCGAAAGATTATAATTTACCAATTCAGTCGGGTTGATTTTTATCTCATAAATTTTTTCTTCACCACCAAAACTGACCACATTTGCGACTCCTGGAACAGAAACTAATTCGCGTTCAATCACCCAATCTTGAATTGCGGTCAACTCTTTTATTGGCAAATCGCCTTTCACTACATATCGAAAAATCTCTCCGGTTGCACCATAAGGCGGGTCAATTTCGGCATCGGCGCCATCTGGCAAACTCACGCCAGCCATTCGGTTTGACGCATATTGCTGTGCATAAAAATCATCTACATCTTCATCAAAAAGAACGGTCACAACCGACAATCCAAACAATGAAATCGAACGAACTTCTGCTTTTTTCGGAATTGTATTCATCTGTTTTGAAATCGGAAGCGTAATAAATTTCTCCACTTCTTCGGCGCTTCTTCCTGGCCATTGCGTGATAATTCTAGCGCGAGTATTCGTCACATCTGGAAATGCTTCAATTGGCGTGTGCATATAACTTATAATTCCTCCCGCCAGCAACAGTGCGGTTGCGAAGAAAACGATAAGCGAATTCTTCAGCGAAAAGGCGACTATATTTTGTACAAACTTTTGCATAAATTTTACTTTAACTTAAATGAACTTATATTTCTTAAATGGTTAAATGTTTACCATATAAGGCAATAAGAAAATTTAAGAGGTTTTGAATTGTTTTTAAGAGAATCTTATTTTAAGCTTTCATAAATAAGAAGCTGATTTTTGGTAATAATCTTCTCGTTTTCAAGAATTCCTTTATCAAAATAAACTACTTCACTGTTTTTGGTAACAGGTTCTACTTGTCTGATTTCTAGGTTGCAGTCATCTATATAAACCAATAAAAAATTATGATTGTCATCAAAAATTACCGCTCTCACCGGAACTGCCATCATTGATTCTGTCGAAATATTTTGCTTGTTCAGGATAATATCAGCAGACATTCCAGGTTTCAGCTTCAGGTTAGTGTTTTTCATTACAATACGCGCTTTTAAAACACGTTCTTCCGAATCAAAAACTTGTGACAAAGTTGTTATTTTTCCTGTAAAAGTTTCATCTGGATAAGCTAAAGTCTTAATTTTAACTTCCATATTTTCTTTAATATTCTGCATATCTGTTGCATAAATATTGACCATTACCCAAACTTCATTAAGGTCAGAAATAGTAAATAACGGCTCGCTTCCAGCAGAAATTTGCATTCCGGAGCTCATGTTTTTTGTTACTATAAATCCGTCAGAAGGTGCTTTAATTTGAAAAACTGATTTTTCTGAACTTGCACTATATAAAGCCAAATTTCCTTTAATATTTTCCAAAGAAGATTTTAAAACATTTACTTCGCTTTCTGCTTGAATTAAATCTTTTTGGGAAGCAATTCCGTCTTCATACATTGATTTTGTGGAAACAAATTGACGCTGGGCAACCAATAGTTGTGAAGCAATCGACTTATTTTCAGATTGTAATCCGTTTAATTCGGTGCTTTTTATTTCAGCTAAAACTTGCCCTTTTTTGACATAATCTCCCAATGAGAAAAATGTATTAGTTACGACACCGTTTACTAAACTTGTAAACTGAATGACGTTATCAGCGTTATATGTCACATTTCCTGTCAAAGAAAAAGTTTCAGAAACTAGTTCTTTTTTAACTTCTTCAATAGTGATTTTCTTTTTCAAATCTTCATTCAAGCAAAATTTGTTACTTTTCTCGGCAACAACTTCTTTTTCCTGACAGCTAAAAAGAAATAATAAGGGTAAAAAATAAGTATATTTCATCGTTTTAATTTTCTAATATTTTGGTTTAAAGTTCTTTTCCAATTACAAATTGCAATTCTTCAAAATGCTCATTCAATTCTTTTTTGGAATCTAAAATGATGGTTTTATTTTCGAGATAAGCTTCTACAAAATCAAGATATTCAAGCATGCTTGTGTTTCGCTGTGCAAAATTTTTCAAGTGACTTTCTAGTAATTTGTCTAAATCATTTTCATAAGAAGCATCAATATTTTCGTATAATTTCTTGGCTACAATCAAATCTTCATACGCTTGAATCACTTCATTTTGAGCCTGATTATTTTTCTCTTCTTTTAAATATTGGCTCTTTTGAATTTCAATTTTTGCAGATTTGATATTTCCTTGATTTCTAGAGAAAAAGGGCAAATCGATTGCAAAACCAAAACCAACAAAATCGTTCATGATATTTCCGCCACGGTCATAAGTTGCCAAGAAAGTCACATCTGGAGTTCTTTGCGCTTTTTCATATTTGTACTTTCTGTTATTGTATTTTTCTTCCAAAATAGAAACTTTTACATCTGGACGATTTTCCAATACAGAAGAAGATAATGTTGCTAAATTAATATTTTCTGTTTTCTCTAAATTTGGAACAAAATTTTCTTTGCTGATTTTTAAGAAATGCTGTGGAGACAGATTCATCAAGGTTTTTAATTCCTTTTGAAGCTGATTGTTTTGTTTTTGCAAGTCGCTCAATTCCTTTACAAATTCTAATTCTGAAGCTTTTAGTCTAATAAATTCAGCCTTACTGATATTGCCTTGTTTGGCTTGATTTGAATAAGCATTCAAGAGCTTTTGAATTGAAACTAGTTGCTTTTGATATACATTTTGCTTTTCCTGAACATATTGTAAATTGGTCAAATTGTTTCGGAATTCAACCTTGACAATACGAAGCAAATCCTGAAAATATTCTTGAGCGATTTCGACGCCCACCTTTTCCATTGCCGTCAGTTTTTTTCTTTTCCCAGCGGTATAAATTAGCTGTTCTAAACCAACCGTGATTTCAGAAGTTCTTCCCCAATTACCAGAAATAGGAGGAAGCTGTTCAGATTTGGCATTTGACCAAAGGTTTATTTCACCAACTTCCAAACGAGGATTTGGCCATAATTTGGCTTGAATTACTTGAGCTTCTGCTTGATCAATGTTTAGTTTTTCGGATAAAAGCCTTAAGTTACTTTTCAAGAAAATTGTTTCGGCTTCAACTCTGGTAATTGTCAATGTGTCTTTTGCGACAGCATTTTGTGCTTTAGTGGAAATCCAAAAGCTGGCGAAAATTGCGGTAAATAAAATACGTTTCAATGTGAGTCTTTTTTATTGACTGCAAATCTATTGGCTAAAGATTACAGTAAAATTTGACTGACATTAAGTGTACATTAATCTAAAATTAGAAAACGATTAGAGTTTTGGAAAAAGCAGTATAATTTGGGTTCCAGAATTTTCTTCAGAAGTAATTGAAAATTGGATATTATTTTGTTTGAATATAATAGTTGCAAGTGATAAACCGATACCGCTTCCCTTGATATCGCCGACATTTTTACCTCGATAAAAAGTTTGTTGCACTAGATTTAAATCTTCCTTTTGGATTCCTTTTCCATAATCTTGAATTTTAATTTGTAGCTGATAATTTGACTCAGAAAGAGAAATTCTAATTGGATTTTTATTAGAATATTTGACAGCATTTTCAATCAAATTATAAAGTGCAAGTTGAATTTGCATTTCGCTTCCTTTTACAGAAAGCAGTTTTTCATCCACGATCTCCAAATCAATTTTTATTTCTTGATTGTTGTAAACTTCAAAAATTTTATCGTTGATATTCCAAACAGTTTCATCTATTCTGAAAGTTTCATTTTCAGAATGAATGGTTTTTAAGCCAGATAGCATCATCAAATTGTTTAGAATTTCCTCGATGTGATAGACATTTTCCAAGGCTTCTGAAGTCACTTTTTGATATTCTTCTGGTGTTCTTTCTTTTTGTGCAAAGACTTCTAAATTGCCAGAAATGGATGCTAAAGGTGTTTTGAATTCATGTGAAACATAATTGATAAAATTCTTCTGAATAGCAAAAGTATCTGATAATCTGCTTAATAAATTATTGAAAGTAGTAATCAAATCTTGTACTTCATCATTTGTATTAGAAGATGAAATAGGTTTATCTAAAGAGTTTAATTCCATCGAATTAACTTGATTTATTACTTCTGTAATTGGGCGATATGCAATTGTAGATAGTAATCGGCTCAAAAAGAAAATCAAAAGTAATCCACCAAACAAAACGACGATCATAATCACTAATAAACGATTGGTTTGGGAGTTGAAAACTTCACTAGTAGTTTTTACAAAAACGACAAAATCTCCTTGGTTGTCATTATAATAAATTCCGTAGTAAAAATGATTATTTGACTTAAAGCTTAGTTTTTTATTATTGCGAATGAATTCTAAGTTTTTAGCATTTATATTGCGATCTGCTTCTTTATTTCCAAAGGCAATACTGTTATATTTATCATAAACTCTAACAATATCATTCTGTATATTCTCCTCAAATTGCTCCTTAATTGCAGAATGTTCATAATTTGGAAGTTCGTCTTTTTCTAAGTAATAAATTCCCGAAAGCAGACAGGTTTTTTGTAATTCTTTAAAAACAACTTTTTCAGAACTGTTATAAAATGAAATATAAATCAAAACCGAAGCGATAATAAAAACAAATCCAAAAGTAGCAGATGAAATTAATGTTAAGCGATTTCGGATTTTCATTTTGTGGAGATTGAAAAATTAAAGATTTAAGAATTGGAAGATTTGTCTTTTCTTTTTTTGCCACAGATTAAAAGGATTTAAAATCTGAGGAAATCTATGAAATCTGTGAAAAAATAAAAACTTTATTCTTTTAACATATATCCAGTTCCTTTAATAGTATGAATAAATTTATGCTGATTTTCGTCGATTTTATTCCTAAGATAAGAAATATAAACATCTACGACATTGGTATTATTATCATAATTTATTCCCCAAACAGCATTTAAAATTTGCGTTCTCGAAATAACTTTATTCTTATTTTCTAATAAAAAAAGTAATAATTTATATTCTCTTGGTGATAAATCTATTGAATTTTCATTTTGAATCACAGAATGTTCATCTAAATTTACTTTTAAATTATGACAAATATAAACCTGATCTTTTTCTTTATAATTGAATTTCGTTCTTCGGGTCAAAGCGTTTATTCTGGAAATTAATTCCTTGAAATGAAACGGTTTTACCAAGTAATCATCTGCGCCGCTATCTAAAGCTGAAACTTTGTCATCGGCATCATCCAAAGCGCTTAAAACCAAAATAGGAGTGTGGTTCTTTTTAAAACGGATCAACTTTGTGAGCTGAATACCATCAATTCCAGGAAGCATTATATCCATTAAAATAATGTCCCATTCGTTTTCAGAAACCATTTCCCTAGCAATTTCTCCAGTAATAGCAAGAGTTATAGAAAAACCGTTTTCTTCTAAACCTTTCACTACAAAGTCGCTGATTCTTTTGTCGTCTTCAATGAGAAGTATATTCATTTTATTCTAATTCGCTTTTGGCTTTTATGAAATCTGTCACAAGATAACCAATTAATTTTCCGACCAAATTATGGTTTTTGTCATCGCCTAAATCTGGTGCACCTTCGCAAATATGGAGGTAAGAAGCATTTTCGTTTTGTCCAAAGAAATGAATAAACCTTCTCAAATCTTCTACTGAAAAACCACTTAAAGTCATCGCACTGCTTGGAATATTTGGAATCGAATCGAGGTCAATTTCAACGCCATAGAAATCATTTTTTATAAAAGAGTAAGCCTTGTCCATTTCATGCCAAAAATCTTTTTCTTTTCGGATATTAATTTCGTCATAGGTATTGATTCTTACTCGTTCTTCAAGTTTTTTTATTTCATGTAAAACGCTTTTTGAAGTATAACTTTCATGCAATCCAAAGACGAAATATTTTTTAAGAAAACCTTCTTCAAAAGCATACGAAAAACCATTTCCACTATGTCTTCCTTCTAAAATTCTAAAATCAGAATGTGCATCAAAATTAATTGCATTGATAGCTTTTCCCTTTGCTAGTGCAGTTCCTTTAATATTTCCGTAAGCATTATTGTGGCCGCCACCAATAATTATTGGAATTTTTCCGGCTTTGACTATTGTAAAAATTATATGTGAAACTTCTTTATCAACTTTTTCTACAACTTTTGAAAGTTCCTGCCTTTCTTCCATAACATTGAAATCAAGATTTTCAACAGATTCCATTTCTGATGTTACATCAAGATGCCCTAATACTAAAATTTGGCTGCCTTTGCAAAAGCGATTATGTTGAATATTGGCAATACTTTTTATAGCGCTTTCCCATGCAGAAGCGGCACCTGGACGTCCATGATTTGCTCTAACGCCAATATCTTCAGGGATACCAAACAATACAAACTTGGCATCCGATTCTTTCAGAAAAGTTGTGGCATCAGATTCTTTTGGAATTGTTTGCATTTTTTCACCAAACTTTACTTCTCCGCTTCTAAAATTTGTTACTCTCGCTAAATCGTGTATTGTGAACGGAATCAGTTTTTCCATAAAAATTATTTTAACACCAAAAATAATATAATTATATAAACTTACGTTAAGACTATCAGAAATCCCCCAAAAAAATATTTATTTTGTTTTAACCTTAACCAACCTAAATTAAAAATGGACAATCAAAAAAACAATTCAAGTCTAAAGGCGATTATCGTCGTTTTAGCAATTTTACTCGCGGGGAGTTTAGCTTACATGTACAAAATCAGCAGTGATGCAAAAACTACTGAAACAGCTTTGGTGAAAGACAAAGACACTGCAATGGAGGAATTAGCTTTGCTTAAAACCAAATTAGATGCAGCAATTGCTGAAAACACATCAGTTTCTGACGAGCTAATTGCTGAAAGAGAAAAAGTCGTAAAATTAATGGCTGATCTTAAGAAGTCTAATGGTGATGTAGCCTCTTTGAAAAAATTTCAAGCACAATACAATGCTTTGAACTCTAAATTTAACGCCTTGGTCAAAGAAAATGGTTTACTAAAAGACCAAAATTTGACTTTGGTTTCAAAAGTTGACAGTTTAAATATGGCTTTAGGAGAATCAATGCGTTTCAATGACACATTGGTTATTCAAAATGAAAATTTAGCAAAAACAGTTGAAAAAGCTTCAAAACTGACAGTAATGAATTTGAGAACACAAGCAATCAAAGAAAAAAGTTCTGGCAGGGAAGTAGAGACAAGCAGAGCGAGAAGAGCGGACAAATTAAAAGTTTGTTTTTCAATTGCTCAAAATGAAGTTGCTAAATCTGGAGACAGAACTTATTATGTTCAAATTATCGATAGCAAAAATAATGTGCTTGGTGAAAAAAGAACAGAGAATTTCGGAGAAATGTCTTTAACCTACAGCTTTACGACAACAGTTGCTTATGAAAACAAATCAGTTGATGTTTGTGAAAACTTAGAAGGTAACGGCGTTGATTTTGAAAAAGGAACTTACTTTGTAAATATTTTTGACAAAGGTACACTCGTTTCAAAAACAAGTTTTACTTTAAAATAATAGACAGAACACCAAAAACTTAAACTGCATAAAAAGGAGCCAATTGGCTCCTTTTCTATTTATAATTTTCGATCAATTACTATATAATCAAATCGATTTCCCTTCAATAATTACTTCATCTATTAAATTAGTTCCAAAGGCATAAGGTAATTGATAATAAGAAGTTATGGGTTTTGTAATAATCAAATTGGCACGTTTTCCTTTTGTGATTGAACCGTGCGTTTCAGAAATTCCCATGGCGTAAGCTCCATTAATTGTGGCGGCGTTGATTGCTTCTTCTGGAGTCATTTTCATTTTGATACAAGCGGTTGCAACTACGAAATTCATATTTCCGGAAGGCGTTGTTCCTGGATTGAAATCTGTGGCTAAAGCTAATGGCAATCCAGCTTGAATCATTTTTCTGGCGGGAGTATATGGAATGCTGATGAAATAAGAACAAGACGGCAAAGCGACTGGTATCGTTTCTGAGTTTTTCAAAATTTCAATGTCTTCGTCGGTTACAATTTCAAGATGATCTACTGATAAAGCGTTGTGTTTTACGCAAGCTTCGATTCCGTTTATAGCTGTAAATTGGTTTACGTGTATTTTTGCGGTCAAGCCGTATTTTTTTCCTGCTTCCATAATTTTTTCAGTTTCTTCGATGGAAAAATAGCCTGTTTCAAGGAAGGCGTCGATGTAGTCTGCGAGATTTTCTTCTGCGATTTTCGGGAGCATTTCATTTATGATTATATCAATATATCCAGCGTGGTTTTCCTTAAATTCTGTAGGAAATGCATGTGCTCCAAGGAAAGTGGATTTTATTTCAGCAGGATAATTCTCTTTTAGTTTTTTGATAACGCGAAGCATTTTTAGTTCGCCTTCGACTGTCAAACCGTAACCTGATTTGATTTCTACGGCGCCGGTTCCTTGGCTCATAATTTCTTCGAGACGAAGTTTTGATTGATTGTAAATTTCTTCTTCGGAAGTTTCGTTTAGTTTTTTAGCGGAGTTTAAAATTCCACCGCCACGATTTGCGATTTCTTCATACGATAATCCGTTGATTCTGTCAACGAATTCTTGGACGCGATTTCCTGCATAAACGATGTGCGTGTGGCTGTCGCACCAAGCGGGAAGCACAACTTTTCCGGTGGCGTCAATTGTTTTTTCTACGGTTATATTTGGAAGGTTTTCCATTTTTCCGAAATCAGCGATGAGATTGTCTTCGATTAAAAGATAAGCATTTTCGATGATTGGAAGAATTGCCATTTCTGCGCCTGAAACTTTTTTTATTGGCGTTTGTCTGACTTGAATCAGTTCTTTTATGTTAGTAATTAGTGTTGTCATTTTAAAGGTACAAGGTTTTAGGTATAAGGTTTTAGTTTTTGCGCAACGGTTCAGACCTATAAAAGTAAGCTCTTTGTTTGTTTTCTAACCCCGATGCTGGAATTGTTTGAGCTCTTAAACCTATGACCAAACAGGTTTAAAGCGAGTTTCAGCAGCGGGAAAATGGATGGCTGATAAATTACCGATTGTTCGTTTCAAATGATGCTAGAATATTTTTGTAAATGTAAAATGGAATTTTAAAAACTCCTATCTTTATGACAAATTAAAATGATTTGAGACGAATAAAATATAAGGAAGTTAGGCGCGTACAACCAAATTATTTTGAATATACCGGAATTTATACGACAGAACCTGTTGAAATGCAGTTGTTTGTGTATGATGATTTGGGTTATGAGGAATATAAGAATGTTTCGCTGGATCGTGTGAAAAAAGAACTTGAAGATCCGTTGCAGGCTAACGATGTAAAGTGGCTGAATGTTCACGGGCTTCATGATGTTGACATTATTAAAGGAGTTGGAGACTTAATTGGCGTTGATAATTTTATTGTCAGTGATGTTTTGAATGTTTCGCGACGCACAAAAATGGAAGAATTAGACGAGGTTTTGTTCTTCAGCATTAAGTCAGTTTTACAGAAAGACGACAGTGATGTTGTTGGCGTTGAGCAGATTAGTTTTTTGCTGAAAGATACTATTATAGTTTCGTTTCAGGAGAAAAAGAGTGAGTTTTTTACACATATTCGGGAAAGAATCAAGACGCACAGTGGAATTGTTAGAAAAAAGAAAAATGATTATTTGCTGTATCTTTTGCTTGATGCAGTGATGGAAAACTTTTTTATTACAATCGAAAATTATGAAAATGGTGTAGAAAATTTGCTTGTGGAAGCCAAGAATAATCACCGTTCGATAGTTTTGGAAGATATTGAAAGAGAGCGTGAGAATCTGAATTTTTTGAAGCGTTCGATTGTACCTTTGCGCGATGCGTTGTTTATTTTAAAATCGGGCAGGGAAGATGAATTGGAGTTGATTGAGAAGGCAAATTATGCATTTTTTGGGCGTCTGCACCAAAAGAGCTTGGAGATTTTAGAACAGATTGATTATGATTTGAAGTCACTTGAAAGTGCTTCGAATATCTTCTTTTCGATGCAAAGCCAAAGGATGAACCAGATTATGAAAACACTGACAATTTTCTCTGTAATTTTTATGCCGTTGACTTTTATCGTAGGAGTTTATGGAATGAATTTCGAAAATATGCCAGAGTTGAAGAGCGAAAATGGGTATTTTATTGTACTTGGCGTGATGTTTTTTACAGTTATTGGAATGGTTTATTATTTTAGAAGGAAGCATTGGTTTTAGTTTAGGCTTCTCAGATTTTTTTGAAAGTTAGACTTCTTAGACTTTCACTTTTTGACTTTACAACTTTTGACTTATTTATTATGAAAAAATTTACTAGCGATATTTCTGGAAGGGAATATTCAGAAGCGGAGAAAGTTTCGGCGAAATTGGTTCGCAAATCGATATTGGATTTTATTAAGGAAGAGCATCCTGATTTTGAAGGTGAAAAATGCATGTCTATGGATGAATTGCATTCTTTCAGAGAGAAATATATTGCAGAAATGCTGATTAAGGAAACAGGGGAATTATCAACAATGGAGCAGACTGTTGTGGATGCTTTGAGTGATAATGCGACGCTTTCCGATAAATTAGATGATGAGATTCAAGATTTTACCTTTGGGCAAAAAGTGGCGGATAAAGTGGCTACTTTTGGCGGAAGCTGGACTTTTATTATTTCGTTTCTATCTTTTTTATTGATTTGGATCGCGGCGAATGTTTTTATACTTTCTAATAAAGGTTTTGATCCTTATCCGTTTATTTTACTGAATTTGATTTTGTCTTGCGTTGCGGCTTTGCAAGCGCCAGTAATTATGATGAGCCAAAATAGAACAGAGGAAAGAGATCGCGATCGTGCCAAAAAAGATTATATGATCAACTTAAAATCTGAATTGGAAATTAGAATGTTGCACGAAAAAATTGATCATTTATTGCTTCATCAAGAACAATCTATGGTTGAAATCCAAAAAGTGCAAATGGATATGATGCAAGATATTTTGGCAAAAGTGAACGAGAAAAAGTAAGTTTTCAATTTTCAGTAAAAAAAAGGAAGGTTATAAGTTTTTGCTTTTAAACATAAACTTATAACCTTCAATAAGATATTAAAATTGTAAGCTAACTCGTAACTTATAATTCATAACTCATAATTATTTCAAGCTTCCAACCATATCTTCTGGTTTTACCCAAGCATCAAAATCTTCTGGAGTAACATAACCCAAACGTACCGATTCTTCTTTCAAAGTTGTTCCGTTTTTGTGTGCTGTTTGAGCGATTTCTGCTGCTTTGTAATATCCAATTTTTGTGTTTAAAGCAGTAACCAACATTAATGAATTGTCAACCAATTCTTTAATTCTTGTGTAGTTTGGTTCGATTCCTTGTGCGCAATGTTCGTCGAATGAAACGCAAGCATCTCCTAATAAACGAGCTGATTGCAAGAAGTTTGCCGCCATTAAAGGTTTGAAAACATTCAATTCATAATGACCTTGAGTTCCACCAATTGTGATTGTCACGTCATTACCCATAACTTGAGCACAAACCATTGTCAACGCTTCACATTGCGTAGGATTTACTTTTCCTGGCATGATTGAAGAACCCGGCTCATTTTCTGGAATCAAGATTTCACCAATTCCTGAACGTGGTCCAGAAGCCATCATTCTCACGTCATTTGCAATTTTATTCAAAGAAACCGCCAATTGTTTCAAAGCCCCATGAGTTTCAACAATTGCGTCGTGCGCTGCTAAAGCTTCGAATTTATTTGGAGCTGTAACGAAAGGGTGACCTGTGAATTCAGCGATATATTCCGCAACTTTTACGTCATAACCTTCTGGCGTATTCAATCCGGTTCCAACAGCAGTTCCACCTAAAGCTACTTCTGAAAGGTGCGCTAAAGTATTTTTTAAAGCTTTTAAGCCGTAATTTAATTGCGCAACGTAACCAGAAATTTCTTGGCCTAAAGTCAACGGCGTAGCATCCATTAAATGCGTTCTTCCAATTTTCACTACGTTTTTGAAAGCTTCTGATTTAGCTTGAAGCGTATCTCTTAATTTTTCAACACCCGGAATTGTCACTTCCACAACTGCTTTGTAAGCCGCAATGTGCATTCCTGTTGGATAAGTGTCGTTTGAAGACTGTGATTTATTTACATCATCATTTGCTTTGATAAACTGCTCGCCTTCGCCAATTTTGTGTCCGGCTAAAACTTGCGCTCTGTTTGCCACAACTTCATTCACGTTCATGTTGCTTTGTGTTCCAGAACCTGTTTGCCAAATTACCAATGGAAATTCTGCATCTAATTTTCCTGCCAAGATTTCATCACAAACTGCAGCAATTGCATCTCTTTTTTCAACTGGCAAAACTCCTAAATCGTGGTTGGCATAAGCCGCCGCTTTTTTTAAATAAGCAAAACCTTCGATGATTTCTTTTGGCATTGACGCCGACGGACCGATTTTAAAGTTATTTCTTGAACGTTCTGTTTGCGCTCCCCAATATTTTTCAGAAGGAACTTTTACTTCACCCATCGTGTCTTTTTCAATTCTGTATTCCATTGTGTGTATGTTTGTTGTTTTATATTTATAAAAAAATGATTTTTTAAAATCAGCCCAAAAATAAGGATTATAAGTAGGTTTAAAAAATGATTTAAAAATTATTTTCCCTGTTTTTATTGGTCAAAACCATTATTCCGCTTATCTTTGACAGATATTCAAAAAAATTCCGGAAAACATGTTTGAATTTACACAGTATTTAGGTTTCTTACTTTTCTTAACTATTTTGACTCTAGGCTTTTGGCTTATGATTTTCTTAGTTGGCTTCGTTCAGTATTGGCTCGGAGGTTCAATAATCGAATTGATTAAAGAAAGAAGAGCAAAAAAGAAACAAGAGCAATCAGTATAATTTGATTCTCCTAAAGAATAAAAAGGAAACCTAATTGGTTTCCTTTTTTTGTTTTATTAATTTTTATATTGCATAAAAAAGCCTCTGCGTTAACAGAGGCTTTTGTCATTTTATCCGCCCATATATTCTTCACCGCCATTGTCGGAATCTGCTTTTCTTGTAGCTGGTTTTTCTCTTTCCGTTTTCTTTTTATTGAAACGATAAGTGAAGGTAAGCGTAATTTGTCTTTCTCTCCACTGCATTTCTGAATAGGTATTTTGTGTTGGCAAATTTGTTTCTGAAATTCTTTTTCTAGAATTAAAAACGTCATTTACATTTAAAGCAATTGTTGCTTTGTCTTTTAAAACATCTTTGCTAAAAGCTAAATTCATACTTGCAATTCCTTTAGATTTTCCTTGCGCATTTGTTTGTGGCGCATTGTAAGTTCCGTTAGTTTGCCAATCAATTCCAAGAGGCAAATTGATTCTTGAATTGATTCTTGCAAACCAAGAATAGGCCGTGTTACTGAAATCAATAGTTTCTTCTTGATTAAATAAGTTTGTAAACGTATAGTCTCCTTTAGTCTGATTTCTGAATAAATTGAAATTACTGTTCATTCTCCACCATTTATATGGATTGTAAGAAAGTGTAAATTCAAATCCAAAACGATCTTCAACACCAATGTTTCTTGGTGATGTTACTAAAATTTGTGTTCCGTCAGTATTTGTCTCTACATTTCTTACAAATTGAACAGCATCTTGAGTTCTATTAAAATACATAGAAGTATTAAATGTAATCTTGTCCCATTTTTTCAAGAAACCTAAATCAAACGCATCACTCAAAGAAGGATCTAAATCTGGATTTCCTCTAAATTGGTTGATATTGCTCGTTAAGTTTGAAAACGGATTGATAGAGCGGGAGCGTGGTCTAGAAATTCTTCGGCTGTAACTAATAGAAGCACTGGTTCCTTCACTAAATTCATAAGCTAAAAAAGCACTTGGAAAAAAGTTATTATATTTTTTATTTCTAAAGTCATTAGTCGTAAACTGGTTTACTTCAATATTTGAATCTTCCCAACGAAGTCCTAATAAATAAGAAATTTTGCTGTTTATTTTAGAACCAAATTGTGTGTATAGGGCATTTACATTTTCTTTATATTGCAATATATTTGTATAATTTGCATTGTTTACCCACGAACCATTTTCAAAATCTTCTACTGCATAATCTGTAGTCAGATCAGTAAAATTTCCACGATAACCAGCTTCGAATTGGCTATTTCCAAATGGTAGAACATAATCAGCTTGTAATAGTGTTCTGTTTTGCTCTTGCAAACTAGCAGTTCTTTGGTTTCCTGAAGTCGAAACATTTGTCAAAACTGAAGTGTCTGTAAAACTGATTCCTGAATTTTCGTCGTCATTGCTTTTTGACACAGAGGCGTCAATAGTCAATTGATGTCCGTTATCATTGAATTTTTTAATCAAATTTGAAGAGAATTCAATATTTTCATCTTTATCATCTTGACTATTAAAACGATTGGTTACAGATTCAAGACTTTTAAATTCATCAAAGTGACGTTGTAAAACATTATCTGGATTTTCGCCTGAACTTCTTCTGTAAGAAAAAGTATTTGTCCAAGTTGTAGATTTATCAAGAAACAAATCAATTCCAAAATTACCATTATAGCTTTTATTTAGTCTTTCATTATTTCTTCTTTCTTCAAGAAAACCAGTAGTTTCTCCAGAATCTTGATCTAAATATTCAGTATCGGTCATTGAATTACCTGGACCTTTTCTATAACTGTAACCTTGTGTAGTAAAAAGATTGAATTGATCAGTTTTGTAATTTACTGTTCCCGTAAATCCATGATTAGCTGGATCTCCAGTTGATAAAGTCACGGTTCCCGTAATCCCTTGGTTTTTGCCTTTTTTAAGAACTATATTGATAATTCCGCCGCCACCTTCTGCATCATATCGTGCTGAAGGATTTGTGATAACTTCAACTTTATCAACAGAATCTGCTGGAAGGAGTTTCAAAACATCAGCAATATTAACCCCTCCTGAAGGTCTTCCGTCAATTAAAATTCTAACATTTTCATTTCCACGAAGACTTACATTTCCTTCAACATCTACAGAAACTGAAGGCACATTATCTAAAACATCGCTGACAGTTCCGCCTTTTACAATCATGTCGCTTCCAACGTTATAGACTTTTTTATCAAGCTTAATTTCAACTGTCGAACGTTCTGCACGAATTTCAACAGCTTCTAACATTTCAGCTTCGGCTTCTAAACTTACTGTTCCAAAATTTTTGTCTTCAGTAAGGCTTTGCTGTTTTAAATCAATTATTTTAAAAGAGATAAACTCAAATTTCACATCATAAGTACCTGCATTTGCTTCTACGCTAAAATTTCCTTGTTCATCAGTCATACCGCCTGTTACAATTTCTGGTCGCTGGCTGTTAGTCAAAGTTACGGTAGCATATCCTAAAGGAAGATTTGTAGCTTTTTCAATAATTTTTCCAGTAATTTTTACTTTTTTCGACTGTGGCCTTTCTTGGGCATAAGTAAAAAAAGAAAGGGTTAGCAATAGGAGGGATATTGCTGCTTTTAAATTTTTCATTCAATTGAAAGTTTGAGTTTATTGCAGTTTAGACCGCAAAAGTAAGGCTTGGTTTAACCGGGATTTCACAAAGGTTTGTTAAATCTAAGTTGTCAATTCTTAAAGAATTTTTTCAATATTTTGTGGCGGGCGGCCAATTGCAACTTTATTTCCATTAATTACTATCGGCCTTTCGATTAAAATCGGATTGTCAAGCATTGCTTGAATAACTTGACTGTCAGAAAGTGTTTTGTCTTTGAAATTTTCTATCCAAATTTTTTCTTTATGCCTAACTAGCTCAATCGGTTTAATACCAAGGTTTTGAATAATGAGCTCAAGTTCTTCTTTTGACATTTTTTTTTCTAAATATTTTACAATTTCGAATTCCTGTCCCGAATTTTGAACAATTTCTAGACCTTCGCGAGATTTTCCACAACGTGGATTGTGATATATTTTAATCATAATTATTTTAAATAGCCTGCAAAGAAATGAAATGCAATTTAAATAAGTGAAATATATTATAATAATTCAATAAATTAGAGGTCAAATAATTTCAATTTTAAACAAAAAACAAATGTTTATAGCTCAAGGTTTTAAAGTAAAAAACAATCATTTTTGGAAATATATTGTTGGCTCAATAATAGTAATTATCGCTTCAGGAATAGGTCAATTGCCGTGGATGATAGCTGTAGGAATAAAAATGGTAAGCGAGGGAAAATCTTTAGAATCACTAAATCCTAATACACTTATGAATACATTAGGGTCAAATTTGACTCTGTTTTTAATGCTTTTTTCTTTCTTGATTGCGATTCTCGTTTTTTATATTATTGTAAGATATTTGCATGGACAGAAATTTATTGAAGTCACCACTTCAAGAAAAAAAATAGATTGGAAACGTATTTTCTTTTCTTTCAGTCTATGGGCAACAATCACAATAATTACAATAATTATCGCCTATTTTGTATCTCCAGAAAATTATGAAGTACAGTTTCAGCCAATTCCTTTTGCCATTTTGGCTATAATTTCTATTGTTTTAATTCCAATTCAAACAAGTACAGAAGAATATGTTTTCAGGGGTTATTTAATGCAAGGATTTGCTCTTTTATCAAAAAATAAGTTGTTTTCATTAGTATTGACTTCCATGATCTTTGGACTTTTGCATATCGCAAATCCTGAAGTTGACAAATTAGGATATATTATTTTAGTTTATTATATCGGAACAGGATTTTTTCTAGGAATCTTAACTTTAATGGATGAAGGAATGGAGCTTTCACTTGGTTTTCATGCTGCAAATAATTTGATTGGAGCACTATTGATTACTTCAGATTGGACCGTTTTTCAAACACATTCGATCTTGAAAGATAATTCCGAACCATCAGCCGGCTTTGATGTTTTGCTTCCGGTGATTGTTATTTTTCCGATTCTTTTGTTTATCTTTAGTAAGAAGTACAATTGGAAAAATTGGAAAGAAAAATTGACTGGAAATATTCAGACAGAGGATACAAAGAATGAAATTAATGAATTAGAAAATAAATATGAATAACCCAACCTACCACAATGTACACAATCGTTTTAAGCTAAACGGATTCAGTTTAGATAAAGACGATTTATGCCGAATTGCCTACAGCTTCATTAAGGAAGGCGATGCTTTTGAAAAGCCAGTTGGTATTTTTATTTTAGACTGGTTTGATCAAAATGAATATATAGAAATGACAACTTCAGGAACAACTGGAGCTCCAAAAAAGATAAAAATAGAGAAGCAAGCTATGGTAAACTCAGCTTTGGCTACTGGAGATTTCTTTGATTTACAACCAGGAAACAGAGTCTTGCATTGTCTTCCAGCACAATATGTTGCAGGAAAAATGATGCTTGTTAGAGGCTTTATTCTGGGCTTGGATGTTGATTTCGTTCCTCCAAGTTCATATCCATTAAAACGAAATGATCAAAATTATGATTTCGCAGCAATGGTGCCTTTGCAAGCACAGCATTCTTTAGATAAATTAAATCAAATCAAAAAATTGATTATTGGTGGCGCAAAAGTAAATGCTGCTTTGGCAAGTGAACTTGCAGATTTTCCTACAGAGATCTACGAAACCTACGGAATGACTGAAACCATAACGCATATTGCTGCAAAAAGAGTAGGCGATGAAGCCTTTAAAACTTTGCCAGATGTTACTGTTTCTGAAGATGAAAGACATTGTTTAGTAATCACGGCACCTAATATATTGAACGAGCCGATCGTAACTAATGATGCCGTAAAAGTTTTAAACGAACATGAATTTATTTGGATGGGGAGAATTGACAACGTAATTAATAGCGGTGGTGTAAAGCTTTTTCCAGAACAGATTGAAGAAAAATTAGCCAGCAGAATAATTGACCGAAGGTATTTTGTAGCTTCACAGGAAAACCATGAATTAGGAGAAAAATTAGTCCTTGTCGTGGAAGGAACTCCTTATGTAATTGACGATGAAGTTTTTGCAGGGTTAGATAAATATGAAAAACCAAAAGTAGTGCTTTTTGCTTCAGAATTTAAAGAGACACCAACCGGGAAAGTCTTGAGAAAAGAAAGCCTTGAAAGTATAACAGAATAAAAAAGAGTGCTCAACGGCACTCTTTTTTATTTGAATTTATTTATAATCTAATTTGTAAAAGAAGCTAGAATCGTCAAATTTCACCAATTCTTTAGGATTTTTTAATTGGTAGGAAGTCCAGTCGTTTGTTGCTTCTATCCTTGTTTCCTTATTATTCTCTTTAAAAACTACTGGCATTTTAAAATCAGCTACATCAGTTTTCCATTTAAAACGAATTCCTTTTTTTTCTTTCTCTACAATCAATTCTGGAATATTTTTGTATTTCAAATATTGATCAAAAATAGGAGTGAGATTAGTTCCAATTTCAGTATTGAAAAAAGTAACTACAGTTTCTGTATCTATTATTTTATGGCGATAAGTTTCTGAATATTTCAAAAGAATTTTCCACCATTTTTGATCATCGTTTACAATATGGCGAAGCGTATTCAAAAGTTGCGCGCCTTTATAATACATGTCGACAGAGCCATGACTATTTACTCCATAATTTCCCAGAATAGGCTTGTCATTGGCGACAGATTTTTTTTGTCCGTTTAAATATAACTGTGCTTTTTCATAACCAAATTGGCATTCTACAAAAACAGATTCTGAGTAAGTTGTAAAGCCTTCGTGAATCCACATATCGGCAATATCTATAGATGTAATGCTATTTCCAAACCATTCGTGGCCTGTTTCGTGAATGGTAATATAATCGAAAAGAAAGCCAATTCCAGTGCGAGACATATCCATTCCAGAATATCCATTTTTATACTTATTCCCATAAGAAACAGCACTTTGGTGTTCCATACCTAAATAAGAAGTTTCAACTAATTTATAGCCGTCTTCTGTAAAAGGATACTTTCCAAATTTCGCTTGAAAGCAATCCATCATCGGTTTTACTTCTTCAAAATGTTTTTTTGCCTTTTCTTCATTTTCACGTAAAACATAATAGTCTAAGTCTAAGCCTTTATAATTGTCGTGAATGTGAACGTAATCTGCAATATTCAGCGTAATATCATAGTTGTTGATCGGACTATTTACTTCCCAATCCCAACGCGTATAGCCATTTTTCAAGTCTTCGCTTCCTAAAAATCTACCGTTCGAAACATTCATCAACCCATTTGGAACAGCTACTTTTATTGAAGTCCCAAAATCAGGCTCGTCGCTCTGCGAATCTTTCACGGGAAACCACAGGCTGGCTCCTGTTCCTTGCACGGCAACGCCAATCCACGGTTTTCCAGCGTTGTCTTTGCTGAAGACAAAACCTCCATCCCAAGGCGCATTTTTTGCTACCAAAGGATTTCCTGAATAATAAAATCGTATTTTTTTATCTAAGCCGTCAACGATTTGAGGCTTTTCGAAATCAATAAAAACAGCTCCGAAATCTCTTTTGTAATTCAATTTTTTTCCTTCAAAAACAATGCTGTCAATTTGCATGTTCTCAAACAAATCCACTTGAATTTTGGAAGTATTTTTAGCTACTTTAAAAGTGATATCATTAAAGCCGAAAATAGAACGCTTTTCAGGATTTACCGTAATATTCAAATCATATCGCTGCACGTCATATGAAGTTCTTTCAGCAGAAAAACCACCTTGAAGCGAATCTTTTCGGGTGAAATTTTGTGAAAATACAATTTGGAAACTTATTAAAGTTAAACCAATAATAAAGATTTTTTTAATGATGCCGATGATTTAAAATTGATTAGGGAATTTATTACTTGATCAAATTTAAGATTTTTTTTATTGAATATGTAAGAAAGGTTGCAAAACAAAATCCTACAAAAAATGCAAAAATTGTAAATAGATTATTAGGTGTATATCTATAGTTTTCTAAGTTAAAGAAATAATCAAATAACCAACTTAATTTAGGATTTCTATATTCATTTCCATAACCACCTTCATCAATTATAATCAATTCTACTAACCTAATATAAAAGAGTATACTAGATGGAATACCGATCAAAATTATAAAAACTACTTTTAATATTTTCTTACTTATTTCATTCATCGAACTTTCATTACAATTCAAAATAAAAAATTCTAAACCTGAATCACTCCCAAATTAAATTTCTTTTCAATAGGAGCGTGGTTTGCTGCTTCAATTCCCATAGAAATCCAAGTTCTGGTTTCCAACGGATCAATGATGGCATCTGTCCACAAACGAGAAGCGGCATAATAAGGAGAAACTTGCGCGTCATATTTAGCCTTGATTTTATCAAACAATTCTTTTTCTTTTACTTCATCAATGACTTCGCCTTTGGCTTTTAACGAAGAAGCTTCAATTTGTGCCAAAACTTTCGCCGCTTGAGTGCCACCCATAACTGCCAATTCAGCGCTTGGCCAAGCAAAAATTAATCTTGGATCATATGCTTTTCCGCACATGGCGTAATTTCCTGCGCCATAAGAATTCCCAATGATTACCGTGAATTTTGGAACTACAGAATTAGAAACTGCATTTACCATTTTTGCACCGTCTTTAATGATTCCGCCGTGTTCTGATTTGCTCCCCACCATGAATCCGGTTACGTCTTGAAGAAAAACCAGCGGAATTTTCTTTTGGTTGCAATTGGCAATGAAACGTGTTGCTTTATCAGCTGAATCAGAGTAAATTACGCCTCCAAATTGCATTTCGCCTTTCTTAGATTTCACCACTTTTCTTTGATTGGCAACAATTCCCACAGCCCAACCATCAATTCTGGCATAACCTGTAATAATCGTTTGTCCGTAACCATCTTTATAAGGTTCAAATTCAGAATTATCAACCAAACGATTGATAATTTCCATCATATCATATTGCTCGTTTCTTGCTTTTGGAAGGATTCCGTAGATATCTTTTTCTTCCAAAGCTGGTTTTTCAGACTTGATTCTGCTGTAGCCTGCTTTGTCAAAATCACCAATTTTATCGACAATATTTTTGATTTTATCCAAAGCATCTTTGTCGTCTTTTGCTTTGTAATCAGTAACTCCAGAAATTTCACAATGTGTCGTTGCGCCTCCAAGCGTTTCATTGTCTATGCTTTCTCCGATTGCAGCTTTCACTAAATAACTTCCAGCTAAGAAAATACTTCCCGTTTTATCTACAATTAAAGCTTCGTCAGACATGATCGGAAGATAAGCTCCTCCAGCCACACAGCTTCCCATAACGGCGGCAATTTGGGTAATCCCCATGCTGCTCATGATGGCATTATTTCTGAAAATTCTTCCGAAATGTTCTTTATCAGGAAAAATTTCATCCTGCAAAGGCAAATAAACTCCTGCAGAATCTACTAAATAAATAATCGGAAGTCGGTTTTCCATTGCAATTTCTTGCGCGCGAAGGTTCTTTTTTCCTGTAATTGGGAACCAAGCTCCGGCTTTTACGGTGGCATCATTTGCTACAACGATACATTGTTTTCCTTTTACATAACCAATCTTTATCACAACTCCTCCAGAAGGACAACCACCGTGTTCGGCATACATTCCATCACCAACAAAAGCTCCAATTTCAATACTTTCTCTTTTTTCATCAAGCAGATAATCAATACGCTCACGAGCTGTCATTTTACCTTCAGAATGTAATTTTTCAATTCTTTTTGGGCCTCCGCCTAATTTTACCTGAGCAAATTTTTGCTTTAAATCTGATACTAAAAGTTTGTTATGATCTTCGTTTTTGTTGAAGTTAATGTCCATAATATGTAAGTAAGTTTTTGCTATTTTTAAACGCTGGCTAAAGTACGAAAACGTTTGCAATAAATAGAAATGAGGAAAAGCAATTGTAATCTGAATATTAAATAATCGTAAATTTTAATAACTGCTTATTCATCTTTACTTAATGTTATCTTAACATTGAGGAGATACATTTGCAGCAATAAAAATCTATTTTATGTCTTTAAACAGCATTTTCCAATTTTTAGTTCCGAAAGATAAAAAGTTCTTTCCACTTTTTGAGCAAGCCTCTTTTAATTTAACGCTTTTGGCAGAAACTCTTCACGAAGCAGTGAATGCTCCAAAAGCTGAAAGAGAGAATTATTTTAGAAAAATCGAGGAATTAGAAGCAGTTATTGAGGAAATCACTCATAAAACGCACCTTGAATTAAGCAGAAATTTTATTACGCCATTTGATCGTGAAGATATTCATGCGCTTGTAAAATCAATGGACGATGTTGCTGATTATTTGCATGGCTCTGCGTCAAGAATGCGTCTTTACCAAGTTGAAAAAATTACGAAGTCAATTCGTAAATTGACAGAAATCAACCTTGAAGCTTGCCAGCAGATTGGTTTTGCTATCAAAGAATTGAAAGATTTGAAGAATTTGAAAGCTATTTCAGACGCTTGTAAAAAAATCAACAAATTGGAAAGCAAAGCAGATAACGTTTTTGACAAAGCGGTTGCTGATATCTTCGAAAACGAAACTGACGCTAAAAATATCATTAAATATAAAGAAGTTTTATCTGCATTGGAATCTGCTTCTGATAAATGTAAAAGTGTTGCAAACGTTCTAGAATCAGTGGTGGTTAAGCACTCTTAATATTCATTTTTGACTAAATAATCTTATGGATTTTACGATATTAATTGTCATAATTGTTCTTGCACTGATCTTTGATTACATCAACGGATTTCACGATGCAGCGAACGCAATTGCAACAATTGTTGCTACAAAAGTACTGACTCCATTTCAAGCGGTTGTTTGGGCTGCATTCTTTAACTTCTTGGCTTACTGGGTTTTCGGATTTGGTGTCGCCGATACGGTCGCAAAAACCGCCAGCACGATGGATATTAATCTTGTCGTAATTTTGGCAGGAGTAATAGCCGCAATCTGTTGGAACCTACTAACTTGGTGGTTAGGAATTCCGTCAAGTTCTTCTCATACTTTGATCGGAGGTTTTGCCGGTGCAGCAATCGCACATGCAGGCTTTAACGTTGTAAATTGGTATTCTGCAGGAAAAAATGGAGGAATGCCTTCTGGAGTCCTAATTATTGTTGCATTTATTGTATTAGCGCCGCTTTTAGGAGCTTTAGCATCTTATTTAATTTCTATTTGGTTATTAAATTCTTCTAAAAAAAGTATCTATCCAAAACTATTTACTGGATCTTTAATGATTGCTACGATCGTCTTCGTTGCTTATCAAATGGTTCCTTTCGAAAAAATTAAAGAGCCTCGTTTTCCTGATTCTCAATTTTGGAGTGTTGCGTTTGAAGCACATAATATCAAATGGTTTTTAGTAGCATTTATAATTTTGTCTGTAAGTACATTCTGCTTATTTTTCAGCAGCCTGAGCCATAGTAAAGCAGAATCTTGGTTGAAGAAAATGCAATTGCTTTCTTCGGCAGCATTCAGTTTGGGCCACGGTGGGAACGATTCTCAAAAAGTAATGGGAATTATTGCAGCTGCAGTTGCTGTTTATATCCACACTACTGGTTTGTCACAAGATAGCATGCCGCATTGGTTAGATGTTGTGCTTCCTGACGAATCAGGACATTTTAAAATGCCTGAATGGATTCCTTTAGCTTGTTATACGGCAATTGCCGCTGGAACAATGAGTGGCGGTTGGAAAATCGTTAAAACGATGGGTTCTAAAATTACAAAAGTTACTTCTTTTGAAGGTGTTGCTGCAGAAACTGCAGGAGCTTTGACTTTATATTTCACAGAACATTTGAAAATTCCAGTAAGTACGACGCACACAATCACGGGTTCAATTATTGGAGTAGGTTTGACAAAACGTGTTTCTGCTGTTAGATGGGGTGTTACCGTCAGTCTTTTATGGGCTTGGGTTTTGACGATTCCAATTTCTGCAATCTTGGCCGCAATTGTTTATTACATACTGAGTTTGTTTATGTAAACACTTTAAATATTGAAAAAGCCATTGCAACTGCAGTGGCTTTTTTGTTTTATACAATCGTATTGTTGAATTACAGAAAAAAATATTATTTTTAATAAAAATTAAAATATGAAAACAAAATACCTGTCACTTTTCTTTACCGTAGTTGTTTCTTCAACAGCATTTGCGCAATTAAAAGCTGTAGATTACAGCGATAAAACTCAAAAATTGAGTGGCTTGGCAGGAATTCCGAATATGCCAAATAAAAACAATCCTGGAATTTTAGTTTTGCCAGCCTGGAAAGGAATTGACAAACATTCTGAAGAAGTAGCTACAGAATTGATGAAAATGGGTTTTTATAGTTTTGTGGCCGATATTTATGGCGTGGACAAACGACCAAAGGACGCAAAAGAAGCTGGAGCAACGGCTGGCTATTACAAATCAAATATAAAAGAATACCAAAATAGAATTTCTTTGGCTTTAGCTGAATTAGTAAAACAAGGAGCGAATCCGGATGAAATCGTAGTAATAGGATATTGTTTTGGTGGAACTGGAGCCATCGAAGCAGCAAGAGCAAATTTAAAAGTGAAAGGCGTTGTTTCGTTTCACGGAGGTTTGGGAAGAGATGCAAAAAGAGAAATTACCCCAATAAAAGCAAAAGTTTTGGTTTTACACGGCGCTGACGATACTTATGTTCCAGAGAAAGAAATTAAAGCTTTTCAAGACGAAATGCGCATTGCAAAAGCAGATTGGCAGATGAATTATTATGCAAATGCAGTTCATGCTTTTACTGAGAAAGAAGCAGGAAACGATAATTCAAAAGGAGCAGCTTACAATGAATTAGCAGACAAGCGCTCTTGGTCAGCTTTAAAAAGTTTTTTAAGAGAGCTTTTTTAGTTGTAATTTACTAATAATTTAGTTGTTGATTATATAATAAAAAATTAGAATTATCTTAAATTATGGATTTGGCAAAATGATGCTACTATTTGAACGAATAATGCTACTTTAAAAATTTGTTTGAAGGTAAATTTGATAAAATTAAAAACATTTTATCATGAGCAATTTAGTTAAAAGACCTGATTTTAAGGATAAGTATGACAATTATATAAACGGAAAATTTACACCACCAGTCAAGGGAGAATATTTCGACAATGTTTCTCCCATTGACGGAAAAGTATTTACAAAAGCAGCAAAATCAAGCAAGGAAGATCTAGTTCTTGCTGTTGATGCCGCTCATGAAGCATTCAAAACTTGGGGAAAAACTTCGGTTACTGAAAGAAGTATTTTATTGAACAAAATCGCCCAAGTTCTTGAAGACAATCTAGAATATATCGCAGCAGTGGAAACTGTAGATAATGGAAAACCCGTTAGAGAAACGCTTGCGGCTGATATTCCTTTGGCGATTGACCATTTTAGATATTTTGCTGGTGTAATTCGTGCTGAAGAAAGCTCGATTGCAGAATTAGATTCCAACACGGTTTCTATTGCTTTAAGCGAACCTTTAGGTGTTATTGCTCAAATCATTCCTTGGAACTTCCCCATTTTAATGGCAGTTTGGAAATTAGCTCCAGCTTTAGCAGCTGGTAATACTGTGGTGTTAAAACCTGCAGAAAGTACGCCGGTTTCCATTTTAGTGATGATGGAACTGATTGAAGGAATTCTGCCTCCAGGAGTTATTAATATTGTCAATGGTTTTGGTGCAGAGCTTGGACGAGCTCTGGTTACTAATCCAAAAGTTTCAAAAGTGGCATTTACGGGTTCGACTGCAACAGGACGTTTGGTAATGCAGTATGCTACTGAAAACATTATTCCGGTTACATTAGAATTAGGTGGAAAATCTCCAAATATTTTCTTCCCTTCAATTGCAGATCACGATGATGATTTCTTTGATAAAGCAGTGGAAGGAGCTGTAATGTTTGCTTTAAATCAAGGCGAAATTTGTACGTGTCCGTCAAGATTATTGATTCATGAAGATATTTACGATAAATTTATTGCAAAAGTAATCGAAAGAACTGAAGCGATTATTGCAGGGAATCCGTTGGATAAGTCTACAATGATTGGTGCTCAGGCTTCGAATGTTCAATATGAAAAAATCCAATCTTATATCAAATTAGGAAAAGAAGAAGGCGCAGAATTGCTGACTGGTGGCGATGTCAATAAATTGGAAGGCGATCTTGCCGGAGGTTTTTATATCAAACCAACTTTATTTAAAGGACATAATAAAATGAGAATTTTCCAAGAGGAAATTTTTGGACCTGTTTTAGCCGTAACTACTTTCAAAACTACAGAAGAAGCCATTGAAATTGCAAATGATACAATGTATGGTTTAGGTGCTGGAGTTTGGACTCGCGATGCACACGAAATTTACCAAGTTCCGAGAGCGATTCAAGCGGGAAGGGTTTGGATTAATCAATACCATTCTTATCCAGCCGGAGCTCCGTTTGGAGGATACAAACAATCAGGAATTGGTAGAGAAAACCACAAAATGATGCTTGGCCATTATCGCCAGACTAAAAATATGCTAATCTCTTACGATAAAAAGAAATTAGGATTCTTTTAATTTAATTGTTGGAAAAAGCACTGCAGACAATTGCAGTGCTTTTTTTTTGAATTGACTAGAAGCCATAAAAGTGTATTTACTTATTAACTATAAAATCAATAATTATGTTACCTAAAACAATGAAAGCCGCCGTAATTCGCGAATTCGGAGCTAAATTACGTATTGAAGATGTAGAAGTTAAAAGACCCGGTAGAAATGAAATTTTGGTAAAAGTCATCGCCAGTGGCGTTTGCCATACTGATCTGCATGCCATTGAAGGCGATTGGCCTGTCAAACCAAAAATGCCACTGATTCCAGGACATGAAGGCGTTGGATATGTTGTGGCAGTTGGTCCAGATGTTAAAAATGTCAAAGAAGGTGATGCTGTTGGCGTGCCGTGGCTTTACAGCGCTTGTGGCGGTTGTGACCAATGCATTACTGGATGGGAAACTTTATGCGATACTCAGCAAAATGGCGGTTATAGTGTTGATGGTGGTTTTGCAGAATATGTAATTGCTGATGCAAGATATGTTGGAAAACTTCCTGCAAATGTAGATTTTATGCAAATGGCCCCAATTCTTTGTGCCGGAGTTACGGTTTACAAAGGATTGAAAGAAACTGAAACAAAACCAGGCGAATGGGTTGCTATTTCTGGCATTGGTGGTTTGGGACATGTTGCTGTACAATATGCAAAAGCTATGGGAATGCACGTTGCGGCGATTGATGTTGCAGATGACAAGTTAGATTTGGCCAAAAAATTAGGAGCAGATATTACGGTAAATGCACTTCACCACAATCCGGGGGAATTTCTTAAAAAAGAAGTTGGTGGCATGCATGGTGCTTTGATTACTGCGGTTTCGCCAATTGCTTTTAGACAAGGTTTGGAAACATTGAGAAGAAAAGGAACAATTGCCTTAAATGGATTGCCTAAAGGAAGTTTTGATTTGCCGATTTTTGATACCGTTTTAAATAGAATTACAGTAAGAGGTTCTATCGTCGGGACAAGAAAAGATTTGCAAGAAGCTATTGAATTTGCTAATGAAGGAAAAGTAAGAGCAACGGTGACAGAAGCTAAATTGGAAGATATTAATGAAGTTTTTGATGACATGAGAGCTGCAAAAATTCAAGGAAGAGTTGTCTTGAAAATTGCTGATGCATAAATCTAGGAAACAATTCGTAAATTTATAAAACATACAGCCGTGGGACTAAATCATGGCTGTATTTTAAAATAAAAGCTATGATAAAGAGAGTTGAAGCAACAAAAGAAGCGATAGAATTAATTAGAAAAATTCATGAAATCCATGGAGATTTGATGTTTTATCAAGCTGGCGGATGCTGCGAAGGAACGCAACCCCAATGTTTCGAAAAAGGTGGCTTTTACTTAAGGATGGGCGACGTTTGTATTGGAACTATTGAAGGATTTGAGTTTTGGGTAGACCGAGATTTATTTCAATATTGGAAAAACGCACATTTCACAATGGATGTTCTGGACGGAGTTCCGACGGGCGGTTTTTCTTTGGAAACTCCTTTAGGGAAAACTTTTAAAATACATTATCGCCTTTTTACGCCACAAGAAATTGAAGATCTAGAACCTATAAAATTAGAAGAATAAATTTTTATAAATCGACATAACAGCTTGAACAATTTAGCTGTTGGTATTGTTTTGGAGTAATCCCTTCGACTTTTTTGAATAATCGAATGAAGTAATTGCTGTCTTCAAAACCCGATTGAAATCCGACTTCATTTATTTGGATTCCTGGATATTTTAAAAGCTGTTTGGCAATTTTTATTTTCTCGTTTAAGATAAATTCAATCGGACTCATTCCTAATTCACGCTTGAAAAAACGATAGAAAGAAGTAGTACTCATTCCTGCTTTATTGCTTAAGTCTTTGAGATTAAAATTTTCTTTAATATTACTGCGGATGAATTCTAAAACTATAGAAATTGGCGTATTTAGATCTAAATTTTTATTGTCACTAATCGATTTTAAAGTCTGCGTTTGGATAATTCGAATAAGCAATTCCTGTAAAGTCAAATCTGCCAAAACATCTTTGGTAATCGACGTACTCATGCATTCTTTGATCAATTTATTTATTGTTGAAGCAAGTTCGATATTATTATAAAAAAAGTAATTTTCAGAATCTAAAGTCCATAAGCTATTTCCTTCCTTTGGATATTTTTCATTCAGTAAATTTAGCGTATCATTAATTTTCCAATGATCAATAGCCAAAGCCAAACACTGTGTCGGATTACTTTTGGAAGCTTCAGGAAAATCAATTTTCATTTCTACATTCGAAGGAACTACAACAGTTTCACCAGGAAGATAAATGAATTCTGGATCATCAAAAAGATGCATGATTTTCTTTCCTCGCAACATGCTTGTTACCACTAAATCATTGAATTTTAAAGGAACCAACTGTGATTCTTCATAGGTTTCAAATAAATTCAATTCGCAATTTTCTAAAGAATAAACTGTTCGGTTTTCAACCAAAGTTTTCAGTGATTTTTCATGCGAAAGGTGTGGAGCGTGAAGCAGGGATTTTACAGATTTCATAAAGCATCGTTTGATGCCCAAAAGTTAGGCATATAAAACGATGTAGTAAAATTTTTGGCTAAAATTTAATCTCTGTCAAAATACTCTGAATCTTCATGCATTGTATAGATAATTGGAAGCGAGATAAAGAATGAACTTCCTAATTCTTTACCAGGACTTTTTGCAAAAATCTGTCCGTTATGCAATTCTACCAATGATTTACAGATGGAAAGTCCTAATCCGTTTGAGCTTTCTCTGCCAGTTGGTTTCGAGCTTAATTTTGCAAATTTTTTGAAAAGTTTTTCAGCATCTTCATCATTTAAGCCTTGTCCTTTATCTTGGAATTCAATTTCTACGAAATCGTCAATTTTCTTCGCAATAATTTTTATAGTAGTGTTGCTGTAAGAATATTTGATAGCATTGCTCAAAAGATTGTGAAGAACATCAGAAATTTTAGTTTTGTCTATATTTATTTTTGGCAGAGAATCTTCAACTGTCAACTCAATAATTTGGTTCTTTTTATTAGCCAATAATTCAAAATTTGTAACCAATCGATCTAACATCTCTTTTAAATCAGCTTCTTCAATAGAAAGTCTTTGGTCTTTATCTTCGTCTTCTGAAAGTTTTAAAAGATCGGCTAATTTAGCTTGAATTGTAATGACACAGCGTTTAATCATATCCGTCATTTTTGGTGCTTTTGTTGCGTCAATTCTAAGGATATCATTGGCTAAACTTATCGAAGCCAACGGATTTTTGATTTCATGCAAAGCAATTCCCATCAAATCGTTCTGCGACTTTATAATATTATTGTAGCGAAGTCTGCTTTCCAGCTTATTCATCACAATATCAGCCATCGTTCGCAACATTTCCATTTGATTTTCATTAGTCTCTCTTGGAATGCTGTCTAAAACGCAAACGGTTCCAATCAAATAACCTTCTGGAGATTTCAAAGGCGCTCCTGCGTAAAAACGAATACCGCTTTCATTAGAAATCCACGGACTTTTCATTAAATCTGGAAAATCATGAGTATCGTTAAAAACAGTAGTTTTATCGTCTAAAATAGCCAAAGCGCAAATGCTTTCTTCTCGGCGAACTTCATTCGTATTATAATTTCCGATTATGGCCTTCAGATAAACTCTGTCTTTATCTACAAAAGTGATAAAAGCAGTAGGTGTATTAAAAACTTGGGACGCCAAAAGTGCAATTTTATCAAAAGTATCTTCCGAATGCGTATCCAAAATTTGATAATCATAAAGCTTCTGCAATCTTGCAGCTTCATTTATGGGAATTATTGATAGTGGCTTTTCGTAAATCATAATAGTTTCTTTTGATAGTCAATTCTTTGTAAGTATATCACAATTATTGGCTAAATTCTATGTAAAGATAAGTTATGTATTTCAAGAAAATGTTACATTTAAACCATATTTCTTAAATAAATCTTAATATTTTTTTTAACATGTATGAAAAATGCACTACGTTCTTAAATAAAGAAAGTAGTACATTTTATCTCTTGTGAAAAGAAAAATTTTATTCTTCTTCTTTTTGTCCCATCATCATTAAAAATGCTTTCAAGAATTCGTCAATATCACCATTCATAACGCCTTCAACATCGCTAGTTTCATAGCCAGTTCTTACATCTTTTACCAATTTATAAGGATGCATGACATAGTTTCTGATTTGAGAACCCCATTCGATTTTCATCTTACTTGCTTCAATATCTGCACGCTGTGCCATTTGTTTCTTAAGCTCGATTTCATAGAGCTGAGATTTTAACATTTGCATAGCACGTTGCCTATTATCTTGCTGTGAACGTGTTTCAGAACATTGCACCTGAATTCCAGTTGGTTTGTGGAACAATTGTACTTTGGTTTCTACCTTATTTACGTTTTGCCCACCGGCACCACTTGAACGGGAAGTAATGATCTCAATATCAGCTGGATTGATGTCGATTTCTATAGTATCATCAACTAACGGATAAATGTAAACCGAGGCAAAAGAAGTATGGCGTTTTCCGTTGCTATCAAAAGGAGAAATTCTAACTAAGCGGTGAACGCCATTGTCGCCTTTTAAATAGCCAAAAGAATAATCGCCTTCAAATTCTAGAGTAACGGTCTTGATTCCAGCGACTTCGCCTTCTTGAAAATTCAATTCTTTGATTTTGTAGCCATTTTTTTCGCCCCACATCATATACATTCGCATCAGCATTGACGCCCAGTCGCAACTTTCGGTTCCGCCAGCGCCGGCTGTAATTTGCAAAACAGCGCTCAAAGAATCGCCTTCGTCAGAAAGCATGTTCTTAAATTCGATGTTTTCGATGTGTAAATTGGTCGCGTTAAATTGTTCGTCCAATTCGTCAGCTGTGAGTTCGCCTTCCCTGTAAAATTCATAGGCGATTTGTAACTCATCAGTCATTGAAACCGCTTTATTGTAATCTTCTACCCATTTCTTCTTGGAACGCAATACTTTAACAAAAGCTTCAGCTTCTTTTGGATTGTTCCAAAAATCAGGAGCCAAGGTTTTTTCTTCTTCGTTTGTGATTTCGATTAGCTTCTTATCGACGTCAAAGATACCTCCTCAACGCACCAAGGCGCTCCACAATACCTTTAATTTGTTCGGTAGTTGTCATAAATTATATATATTTTTGTGTAAAATTTCAGGCAAGTTCTCAATTTGTACTCTTGATTAATTGTAATCAAGATTAGCTTCAAATGAAGAAAATAGCCGTTTTGATGAAACAAAAATAAGGCATACTTTTGATATTATGGAAATAAATTTAATAAGTGATACTGTCACGAAGCCAAGCAACGAAATGCTACAACAAATGTTTCGTTCAAAAGTAGGCGATGACGTTTATAAACAAGATCCGACTGTCAATGAATTAGAAGAGATGGTCGCAAATATATTTGGCATGGAAGCCGCTTTATTTTTTCCTTCGGGAACAATGGCAAATCAGACCGCAATTAAATTACACACGAATCCTGGTGAGCAAATTATTTGTGATAAATGGGCACATATTTTTCATTATGAAGGAGGTGGCGCATCTTTTAACAGCGGTGTTTCGTGTAATTTGGTAGATGGAAATCGAGGAATGATAACAGCTGAGCAAGTTAGGGAAGCTATAAATCCACCAGATTTTTATCATAGTCCGTTAACTAGCTTAGTTAGTTTGGAAAATACTACAAATAAAGGTGGAGGAGCTTGTTATGAAATGGACGACATGCTTCGAATCAAGGAAGTTTGCAAGCAAAATAATCTAAAATATCATCTAGATGGCGCCAGAATTTGGAATGCTTTAGTGGCAAAAAGACAAAATCCGAGGCATTTTGGAGAAATTTTCGATACAATTTCTGTTTGTTTGTCAAAAGGTTTGGGTGCTCCGGTTGGTTCAGTTCTAGTTGGAGATAAAGAAACTATGAATCGTGCTTTAAGAGTCAGAAAGATTTTTGGAGGAGGAATGCGTCAAGCCGGATATTTAGCAGGAGCCGGAATTTATGCTTTGCAAAATAATGTGAGCCGTCTCCAAGAAGATCATAACAAGGCAAAAGAACTAGGTTTTTTACTTAAACAATTACCTTGGATAGAAAGTGTTGAGCCTGTGGAAACCAATATTTTAATATTTTCAGTTAAGAAAGAAATTGACGAAAATAATGTTATTGCAAAATTTAAAGAAAAAAATATCTTAATCAGTTCTTTAGGAAAAGGAAAACTGCGTATTGTGACACATTTAGATTATCGCGATGTCATGCATAGTTATGTCATGGAAGCTTTGGAGAGAATTGTTATAAAATAGTTAAATATAAGTTTTTTTTTATATTTAAAAAAGGAAATTTTATAAAAAATAGTACGCTTTACTGTTAAAACACTTACAAAAGTAATAGAGTTATAAAAAATCACATTTTATTATTTTACATATCTAAACAATAACAGCTAAATTATTATGAGATAATTGATTATGGTTAATTTTACGAAAATCCTAAATCAATTTACAATGAAGAAAACTTTACTTATTTTATCATTTTTTGCAAGTTATGGACTAAAAGCCCAAGTTCCTATTTTTTCACCTTCATCTTCCATCAGCGCTTCCGGAAGCGTATATTCTCCAAGCAGTGAAGGATATTGGAATATAATTGATGGAGATGTAAATACTAAGTTTCTAGATTTTAATTATTATGATGGCCTTGGCTTTGTAGTAAATCTTGGGAGTGTTCAAACCATTGCTACAAGCATGGATTTTTCAACAGCAGATGATTCTCCTGAAAGAGATCCTATGAATTACCAAATTTCTGGCTCAAATAATGGTGTTAATTATACTACTATAGCCAGCGGAACAATTAGTTGCAACACTACAAGATATAATACAAGAAATTTTACTTTTTCAAATACTGTGGCCTATAGTTATTATAAACTGAATTTTACAAACCAATGCAACACAATTGAGCAGATGATTCAAATTTCTGAAGTTCAATTGTTTGGCACAGTTTTGAAAGCAGATTCTTTTTCTTTAGCAGATAGTGTTGAAATATATCCAAATCCAAGTGATGGAAATTTTGATATTTCATTAAAAAATCAACTGCCAATTGATGAAATTTTGATAACAGACACGTTAGGAAAAACGATACAGATAGAATCGCTAAAAAATATAAATGAGCATCAAATAACAATACAAGGCGCTTCTGCAGGAATTTATTTTGTAAAAATAAAATCTGGAGAGAAAAGCATTGTAAAAAAATTAATTGTGAATTAGAATAAAAAAAAATGGCTGTCAATTTAGACAGCCGTTTTTTATTTAAACATATCCAATCCTGGAATATTTGGCATTTCGTCTTGAGCAACAGCGCCCAATTCAGCTTCGTTTACCTTTGTAGCTTTTTCAATTGCTTTGTTCATAACTAAGACCAAATAATCTTCCAATTGCTCTTTGTCTTCTAATAAAGTGTCATCGATTTCTATTGATTTTACGGCACGATTTGCAGTCAAGGTTACTTTCAATAGTCCGTCACTGCTTTGTTCGTCGATTAAAACGCTATCTAGTCTTTTTTTAGTTTCTTCCATTTTTTGCTGAGCTTCTTTAAGTTTGCCCATCATTCCCATTAAGTCTCCAAACATGTTAATAAATTTTATGATTTGTAACTGCGAATTTACTAAATTGCATAGTCACTATCAAGAGATAAATTGATGAAGAATAAATTAATTTTAAGTTGTCTTTGTATTATTTTTGCAAATTCATATTCGCAAACCGCATCACTAAAAATGTCAAAAAATATAAATCCCCCAGTAGCAAAAAAAATATCTAAAACGCTTGAAAAGCACGGAGACAAAAGAATCGATGATTACTTTTGGCTCAATGATAGAGAAAACGCTGAAGTTATAGATTACTTAAATAAAGAAAATGAATATTATGAGCAATCGACTGCGCATACAAAGAATTTTCAAAAGGAATTATTTGAAGAAATGAAAGGGAGAATTAAGGAAGACGATTCATCGGTTCCTTATTTTTTCAACGGATATTGGTATATCACTCGTTTTGAAACTGGAAAAAATTATCCGATTTATGCCAGAAAAAAGGGAAATTTAAATGCAGAAGAGGAAATACTTTTTAATTGTAATGAAATGGCAGAAGGTCATTCTTACTTTCAATTAGGAGGCATGAGCATCAGTCCAGACAATACATTTGCTTCTTTTGGAGTAGATTTCGTAGGACGAAGAATTTATACTATTCAGGTAAAAGACCTTAAAACGGGTAAAATCTTAGGAGATAAAATCGAAAATGTCACAGGAGGTTCAACTTGGGCAAGCGATAACAAGACTTTATTTTATACTAAACAAGATGCACAAACTTTACGTTCTGATAAAGTTTACAAACATAAATTAGGTGAAGAGGAATCAAAAGATGTTTTAGTTTATCATGAAAAAGACGATACTTTTAATGTTGGCGTGAGCAAGGAAAAATCGCGAAAATATATAGTAATTACGTCTTCAAGCACATTAACAACAGAGTTCAGAACACTTTTAGCTGATAATCCGGAAGGAGAATTTAAAGTTTTTCAAAAAAGAGTTCGAGGTCTCGAATATGATATTTCTCATTATGGAGACAGTTTTTATATTTTAACCAATAAAGACAAGGCAACTAACTTTAAGTTGATGAAAACGCCTGAAAATGCCACTGGAAAAGAAAATTGGAAAGATTTGATTTCGCATAGAGAAGATGTTTTGTTAGAAGAAATTGAAATTTTTAATGATTATTTAGTTGTCGGAGAGCGTTCAAATGGCTTGAACAAAATCAGAATTATGCCTTGGAACGGGAAAGGAGAATATTACATTCCGTTTGAAAGCGAAACTTATACGGCAAACATTTCTACAAATCCAGATTTTGATACGCAAATTTTGCGTTACAGCTACCAATCCATGGGAACTCCGTCGTCTGTAATAGACTTTAACATGAAGACCAAAGAAAAGGAAATCATGAAAGAACAGCAGGTTTTAGGTGGAAAATTTGACAAGAAAAATTATATCGAAGAAAGAGTTTGGGCAACTGCTGGAGATGGAACTAAAATTCCGATTTCGATGATATATAAAAAAGGAATTGAAAAAAACGGAAATAACCCTTTGCTACTTTATGCATATGGCTCATATGGAGCTACAATGGATCCTTATTTCTCTTCTACACGACTTTCGTTGCTTGATCGAGGTTTTATTTACGCCATCGCTCACATTCGAGGAGGCGAAGACATGGGAAGACCTTGGTATGAAAACGGGAAACTTCTGAAGAAGAAAAATACTTTTACGGATTTTGTAGATTGCTCGAAATTTGTAATCGCTGAGAAATATACAAGTCCTAAACATTTATATGCTGAAGGCGGTTCTGCTGGAGGTTTATTAATGGGAGCTGTTGTAAATATGGCGCCAGAATTATATAAAGGAGTGATTGCGCAAGTTCCTTTTGTGGATGTAATTACGACTATGCTTGACGATACAATTCCATTAACGACGGGAGAATATGATGAATGGGGGAATCCGAATGAGAAAAAATATTATGATTATATGAAATCTTATTCGCCATATGACAACGTTAAAAAGCAAGAATATCCAAATATGTATGTTTCAACCGGGCTTCACGATTCACAAGTTCAGTATTGGGAACCAGCAAAATGGGTTGCTAAATTAAGAACTTTAAAGACCGATAAAAATGTCTTATTCCTTGATACTAACATGGATGCAGGTCACGGAGGTGCTTCTGGAAGGTTTGAAGCGCTAAAAGAATTAGCCAAAGAATTCAGTTTTTTGTTAGATTTAGAAGGAATTGAAAAGTAATTAGATTTTTTTTGTTAAATTTGCAAGGATTTGAGGCTGGCAAAATTTAGAGTCGCCTCGATTAACTATTTTTTTTATGAAAGAAGAAATAAAAGCTTATAATAATGTATTGGAATTGATTGGCAACACACCGCTTATCAAGCTCAATAAAGTCACTGAAAATATAGAAGGAAATTTCTATGCAAAAGTAGAAGCTTTCAATCCAGGACACTCCACTAAAGACAGAATTGCATTATATATTATCGAAGAAGCTGAGAAGCAAGGAATCTTGACGCCAGGTGATACGATAATTGAAACTACCTCTGGAAACACAGGTTTTAGCATTGCTATGGTGAGTATTATTAAAGGCTATAACTGTATTTTAGCGGTAAGTTCAAAATCATCCAGAGATAAAATCGACATGTTAAGAAGCATGGGAGCAAAGGTTTATGTTTGTCCCGCACACGTTTCTGCAGATGATGAAAGATCTTATTACATGGTTGCCAAAAGACTGCACGAAGAAACTAAAGGTTCTGTTTACATCAACCAATACTTCAACCAACTGAATGTTGATGCACATTACAAATCAACTGGTCCAGAAATTTGGGAACAAACTAACGGAAAAATCACACACTTAATTGCATGTAGCGGAACAGGAGGTACAATCTCTGGAGCTGCAAAATTCTTGAAAGAGAAAAATCCAAATATCAGAATTTTAGGAGTTGACGCTTTTGGATCGGTTTTGAAAAAATACCATGAAACAAAAGAATTTGATGCTAATGAAATCTATCCTTACCGAATTGAAGGCTTAGGAAAAAATCTAATCCCAACGGCAACTGACTTCGAATCAATTGATAAATTCATCAAAGTAACTGACGAAGAAAGCGCACACGCCACACGAGAAATTGCTAAAAAAGAAGGTTTATTTGTAGGCTATACTTCTGGAGCAGTTTTGCAAGCTATCAGACAATATGCAGAAGAAGGTGAATTTGATAAAAACAGCAATGTAATCGCAATTTTTCCCGATCACGGTTCAAGATATATGAGCAAAGTTTTCAGCGATGACTGGATGAACGAACAAGGATTCTTTGACAGCATCAATTTAGAAGAAGCCCAAAAAATTGAATTCATAAAATAATTAAGTTCTTTAATAGGAAAAAAAGCTCCAGAAATCTGGAGCTTTTTTTATGTAAAATTTTAAAATAATCTGCATAATTTTTCATTATAAAACACTAACTACAAGAAAGTCAGGTATAAATACTCGCATATAGATTTTGGTTTTAGATTAATTTAGTCGCTTAACCCCCAAAACTATTATATGAAAACTACTATTTATCCCTTAGTACTGCTACTTCTCATCCTTATAAGCTGTAAGAAGGAAGTTGAAGAAAAACCAGAAGCGCTGACATCCGAAAGTATACAGCGCTATATAAGGAAAAATGCTCATTCTCCAGAAGCAAAAGATGACCTCGAAGCACTGGAAAAAGCAATTCAAATTATGAAACAGAAAGATTGCAGTGATCCATTGAGTTGGTATTATCAAGGAGCAATGCATTGGGTTCCCGATACAATCATTGGAAAAAACAAACTCTGTTCTTCTTATCAGACTTATCTAGATAAAAAAGCGGCTTGGGATAATTGTACGCATTCTGAAAACGGTGATGAAGAATTACACTTTTTAGTTTGGCATAGAATGTATACCTATCATTTTGAAAAAATTATTCGAAAATTATCTGGACGTTCTCAATTTGCACTTCCTTATTGGGGTTATACCAATCTTCAGGATTCACTAAAAAATCGCACTTTGCCAGAAATATATAGAAACAAAGCCACATCTTTATACCAATCAGCACGTCTCGACAGTCTTTTAAATGGATTGCCAATTAGCGGAAAAACTGCACGCCGGATAAGCCTTACCAAATTAAACGAAAATAATACATATGCGCTTTTCAATAAAAATATTGACGCTGCGCCTCATGGAGCAATGCATAATTATATTGGCTTCGGAAATGATAACAAAGGCAAAAACAAATACAATGAAATATGGCAAAAAGACACTGACGGAATGATGGCCGAAGTTGCGACTGCAGCTTTCGATCCTATTTTTTGGTTGCATCACTCAAATATTGATAGAGTTTGGCAGCAATGGACTAATTCGCAAAACGGACAAAAAGTATTATTGGAAGAACTAAAAAAAGTACCTTGGGATTATGTGTTTTTTGATGAAAATGGCAAAAAAGTTACTTATACAGTCGAAGAAGTAGTCGATATGCTTTATACCATGGACTATGATTTTGATGACACAAAAGTATATTCTAAAGAAGAAGAAAAAAAGAAAGAAGTAATTGTTTTTAGCACAAAAAACTATGTCGCTGGCGATACACTTACAATATCAGCAAAAAAAATAGCTTTAAATAAAGATGTAAAAATTTCACTTCCGAATACGAAAAGTAAAAATTTGAAACTATTAAGCAGTTCAAATAAAAAAGGAGAAATATTGATTTTGTCAATAACTGTTTCTTTCGATAAAGCACCAAAAGGTGATTTTGAAGTATACTTGAACTTACCTACGAATGTAAAAGCAACGCCAGAAAGCAAACATTTTGCAGGAGCAATGACTTTCTTTGGAGCAAGCCATAAACATTCAGATGGACAACACAATCACAATGCTTCGCAAAGAAGAACTAAAACATTTAATTTTGAGATTACAGATGAAGCAATTGATACTGATGCGCTAAGCAAAACCACGTTTGATATTTCAGTGTTGAAATTTAATGGTTCAGCTACTGACGATATCCAAGTTGAAAAAGTTGCAGTATTCAAACAATAATAATTATTATTAATTCAAAATGCATCCTGTTTGTGCAATTATAAACAGGATGTTTTTATTATAAAATCTTAAGATGAAAATAAATTATTATATTCTGGTTTTATTATTAATACTTCTTATAGGTTGCAAAAGTGAAAAAGGGGAACAAAAAAAACTCATAACTTCACGCATTGATTGCGTTGCATCTGAGAGAATAAAAATACCTGAAAAAGTTGATAACACATCTGAAATTGAAGATAATATAGTTGTCACAGCAATAAAACAATCTCGATAAAAAAAACTCCGAAGATAAATTTCTCCGGAGTTTTCTATTTAAATGCAAAAAATTAAACTTCTTCCATAGTGTGATAAACGTTTTGAACGTCATCATCCTCTTCAATCTTTTCTAATAATTTTTCCACATCGGCAACTTGATCTCCAGTAAGCTGTTTTAAAACCTGCGGAATTCTCTCAAATCCAGAAGACAGAATTTCAATATTTCTGTTTTCTAATTCTTTTTGAATTGCACCAAAACTTTCAAAAGGAGCATAGATTAAAATTCCGTCTTCGTCAGCAAAAATTTCTTCTGCACCAAAATCAATGAATTCTAATTCCATTTCTTCAACGTCAATTCCTTCTGCAGGAATTCTGAAGTTGCAAGTGTGGTCAAACATAAATTCTACCGAACCTTGCGTTCCCATCGTTCCGTTGCATTTGTTGAAATAACTTCTGATATTAGCAACAGTTCTGTTGTTATTATCAGTCGCAGTTTCGATCAAGATTGCGATTCCGTGAGGCGCATATCCTTCAAACAAAACTTCTTTATAGTTTGCCGTGTCTTTGTCAGTCGCTTTTTTAATTGCTCTTTCGACATTATCTTTTGGCATGTTTACCGCTTTTGCATTTTGAATAACGGCTCTCAATCTAGAGTTTGACTCTGGATTTGGACCACCTTCTTTAACTGCCATTACGATGTCTTTTCCTATTCTTGTAAACGCTTTTGCCATTGCTGACCAACGTTTCATTTTTCTATTTTTTCTGAACTCGAACGCTCTTCCCATTTCTAAAATTATTTAATCAGTGCAAAAATAAGCTTATCCTTTTTTATTTCAAATATTTTTTAATCTTTTGAAAACTAATAATCATTTCTTTTGCCAATTATTTCCTTGAATCGCCAAAAAGACTTTTATAATCGGCAACAATATTTAAAGCTTCCATGACATAAGCATTTGTTTTTAGCTCTTTTATACGATAATCATTGAGACTTTTCTGAAATTCATCAATTGTTATGGCTTCGAGTGCATAAGAAGTATTTTTAATAGTAAAATTTAAAGAAACTTCTGAAAGTTTTTTCACTTTATCAAAAAGACTATCGATAGAATGAACATTCTCAAAAACATCGGTAAAATTCATTAAGATTGGCGCTTTTTGGCTTTTAAAAATAGTATCAATTTTTATATTTAGAGACTTAATTTCATTAAAGTAAGAATTTGAATTAACTCGCATTTGGCTCAAGGGAATTAATTTATCTAAAATTTTTCTAGAATAAGGAGTAAATCTAGTTTTTACATCAATTTTATCATTCTTAAAAGCTGTCTTTGAATCATTTTCTCTAGTAATAATTCCGTCGTATAAAGTAGGAATCTTTACATCTGGAATTACGCCTATCATCTGATGACTATTTCCGGTAACTCTATAGAATTTTTCGATCGTAAGCTTTACAAAATCTTGTTGGCTTTTATCAACAGGCAAAATCTGTTGCATCGTTGCTTTGCCTAAAGTTGTTGCTCCGATTAAAATTGCTCGATTATAATCTTGTAAAATAGAAGCAAAAAACTCACTTGCAGAAGCAGAGTTTCCGTTTAACAACACTAATAGTGGTCCGTTATAAATCGTACCGCGATTGGTATCTTTCAAAACCTGCACATTCTTTTTATTGTCTACCAAAAATGAAATTGGTCCAGAATCTATGAACATTCCTGATAAACGAATGGCTTCTTCCATTGAACCTCCGCCGTTATTCTGAAGATCTATCACGATTCCTTCTACATTTTCTTTCTTTAATTTGAATATTTCTCTGGCCACATCATCAGCGGTTCCTTGAACAGAATTTGAGTCAAAATCGGTATAGAAACTCGGAATATTTATATAGCCAAGCCTTATATTTTCTTTAGAGACAATAAAACTGAAAACAGCATGATCTTCTGCTTTCATTATTTTTTTTTCAAGAGTGGTACTGTATTGATTTCCATTTTTTTTACGGAAGGAAATAATGACTTTTTTATTAGAATCAGAGAAAATTATTTCGCCTATATTTTCCAATGAACTACAGGAAACCATAAATTCTTGACCACTTTCTGTTGCTACTTTTATCACCTGATCGCCTTTTTCAATAATTGGTTGCTGTGAAGCTGGACCTCCCGGGACAATTTCTGCAACAATTAATTCTTCTTTTTCATTTAAGCTAACATAAATTCCGATAGAAAGATTATCTGTAGAAAGTCCAGAAAGAAAAGATGATTTTGTATCATAGGAAAAGTAGGAGGAATGTGGGTCAAAATAAGAGCAGAAAGTAGTATAGAAATCATCACGAATTTCTTTTTCGAGTGTCTCTTTAGATTCTAACCTACTATTTATTTTGCAGAGAGCAATTTCAAAAATTTTCTCATGAGATACTTTTTCTAATTCCTGAAAATGCTGTTGTAGGGAATCAATATTTTTACTGTTTTTTGAAATATCCTCTAAAATATCATACTTCAGTCTTTTCGTTAAAACTTTTTCTACATTTTCTGCTTTTACATAAAAAGGATATTCTTTTTTGGTAAAGCGAATGGTGTCGTTTGAATTATAATTAAGTTTTTCTTTGTAGATTTTTTGAATTGCTGAACGACTTCTTTCTAGGGCATTTTTATAAGTAGAAAAAAAATCTGCAAAAAAAGAGCAATCATTTGCTTTTAAATAATCGTCTAATTTATATTTATACTTAGACAGGTGCTCATATTCTGTTTTTAAAAAAATATTTTTATCAGTATCTAAATTACCCAAAAGTGTTTCAAAAACATAAACCGATAAACTATCGTCTATCGGTTTAGGATTATAATGCTCACGTTGAATAAGCGCGCTTATTTTTTGAAGTACATCGCATGATTTTTCATTGTCTTGTGCAAATGACGAGAAAGAAAAAAATAATAAAGCAAGCGAAAAGTTCTTCATATGAATTAATAGGTTTTAGCCAATTTTTTTAAAAATTATAATTGAATTATTGATTTCATTAATTAATTTACCTTTAAATTAATAAAAATCAGCATATTCAGGGCTAAAAACAATATTATTTTTTATAAAAAGGCAATTTTACTACTTTGGCAGGAATATCATTTTTTCTAATTCTGATAAAAATTTCGCTATCAACGTTGGAGAACTCTGTAGTCACATAACCAAGACCGATTCCTTTATTTAAAGATGGCGCCATTGTTCCTGAAGTTACAAGACCTATAATATTTCCATTGGCATCAACGATTTCATAATCATGACGAGGAATTCCTCTTTCTGTCAATTCAAAAGCTACTAATTTTCTAGAAACACCAGCTTCTTTTTGTGCTTTTAGGTTTTCAGAATTTGTAAAATCTTTATTGAATTTTGTGATCCAGCCTAAACCAGCTTCAAGTGGAGAAGTCGTATCGTTAATATCATTACCATATAAGCAGAAGCCCATTTCAAGACGTAAAGTATCACGTGCAGCTAAACCGATTGGTTTAATTCCATAAGCTCCTCCTGCTTCAAAAACTTTTTTCCAAATCTGCTCAATTTCTGTATTTTTAGCATAGATTTCAAAACCTCCTGAACCGGTGTATCCTGTTGCTGAAATAATTATGTGTTCAATTCCAGCAAAATCAGCTACTTCAAAATGGTAATATTTAATTGCAGCTAAATCAACTGAAGTCAATGATTGCATTGCTTCCATTGCCATTGGACCTTGAATTGCAAGCAAAGAATAATCATCTGAAATGTTTTTCATTTCTGCACCCACGTCATTTTTAGATGAAATCCAGTTCCAATCTTTTTCTATGTTCGAAGCGTTTACAACCAACAAATATTGTTCATCTTTTATTTTATAGACAATCAAATCATCAACGATACCGCCGTTTTCATTAGGCAGACAAGAATATTGCGCTTTTCCGACAATTAAAGTTGCAGCGTCATTTGTAGTCACTTTTTGTATTAAGGCCAAAGCATTTGGACCAGAAACTAAAAATTCGCCCATGTGTGAAACATCAAAAACGCCAACACCATTTCGAACCGTTTCGTGTTCAGCATTGACACCTTCATATTGAACAGGCATATTATAACCAGCAAAAGGAACCATCTTAGCTCCAAGACTTTCGTGAATGTGCGTTAACGCAGTATTTTTCATTTGTGTTGAATATAAAAATTAAAGTGGCTAATTTATTGATTTTTTTGCAGTTTCAAAGTACGAAAACAGATAAATTATATGAATAATATAATTGTAATGGAACTAAAAAGATTCCTTTTTGAGTTTTTGGATATTGAATTTTTCCTTGATTAAATAAAAAAAATTATCTTTAGATATTGTAAATGATAAATTGTGCATTATGAAAAAAAATATTCTTAAAAAATTTCTTTTTACTCTCTTCTTTTTATGCAATATATTAATTGCTAATGCACAAGACAAAGTTGATTCTGTTTATATGATCAACGGTCAAAAGAATCAGGGTAAGGTAACAGCTATAACTAGTGATGCTATCAAATTTATCCATAAGGGTGAAAGCCTTGAGTATGAATTTAAAAAATCAGACATAAACAAAATTGAGTTTTCTAGTGGGCGTATAGAAATAATAAACAATATAACAAATACATCATCTTTAAGTTCACCAATGGACAGAAAAGGAAAGATTGCCGTACTTCCTTTTGAGTATATTACTAACGATCCATCTTTAAATGGAGAAGCGTTAGCAGAGCAGTTACAGTCTGATTGTTATATTTCGCTTAAAGAAAATACTTCAAAATTAGATTATCAAGACCCCATCACAACAAATAGCATCTTGATAAAAGAGGGAATTAGTCATTCTAAAATTAATACAAAAAGCCCTAAAGAAATGGCAGTGCTCCTTGGTGTAGAATATGTAATTTATGGAAAAGCAAATGTAACAAATAAAGGAACTTCAACCTATGGTAGCGGTATTTCTACGTATGATGGAAAAGAAACAGAAAAAAAAGAAGGAAGAAAAGAAAAAACAAAATCATCAGGAACAGTTTATTCGTCAAATAACGGAACCACTGTCACAAATTATGGCACTAAAATAGATTTAAGTTTTTATAATGATCAAGGAAATAGTGTCTATTCTGAATCTAGAAATTCTTTTGGAACTGGTTTAGATGCTTATCATGCTACATTAAATTACTTAATCAAACGTACTCCTTTTGGTTCAAAACCTAAACGCTAACACATAGTGAACAATCATAAAATAATATTCCTATGAAAAATTTAGTCATACTTTTTTTGTTAAGCACTTTTTCTGCTAATGCACAAATAGCAACTGTAGTAAATGATACTTTAAAAAATATAGCAACGAAAATTGACATCAAGCCTAAATACAAAATTGATGACAAAATTGTATTTTCGCAATCGCAAGAATTACAGCCTTTTATTATCGAAAGCAGGCAACAGCGTGATCCTTTTCTAAAACCTGAAGTAAACATCTATAATCCACACGATGTCAATTCATTAAAAGATGGTTTATTAGCAGGAAGCTTCGATTTTATATTTAGTTTATTTGCTAAAAAGTAAAATTATCTTACTAAGCAATTCTTCGTAAATTAGTAAAGAATTAATCAAGAATTCTTATGGATGTTATTGAAATAAATAGGGAAAAAATACTCAAAATATATAAACCTTTTAAAGCAAATACTCACAAAGGAACCCAGGGACATGCCTTGCTTATTGGCGGAAGTTATGGCAAAATTGGTTCTGTTGTGCTTTCAAGTATAGCCTGCTTAAAATCAGGATGCGGGTTAGTAACTGCTTTTATTCCAAAATGTGGTTATGAAATTCTTCAAATCTCTTTTCCTGAGGCAATGATTTTAACTGATAAAAAAAAGAAAATCATCAGCAATATCATTTTTGATATAGAGCCAAAAGCAATTGGAATTGGTATGGGAATCGGGCAGGAGCAAGCAACCCAAAAAGCCTTTCTGCAATTTTTAGAAAGAAATAAAAAACCTTTATTAATTGATGCGGATGGCTTAAATATACTTTCAAAAAATAAGAGCTGGATTGCGTTATTGCCTGAAAAAACAATCTTTACTCCACATTATAAAGAACTTGAAAGATTAGTTGATACTTGGAATTCAGAAGAAGAAAAACTCGAAATAACTAAGAAGTTTTCTTTAAAAAATAATTTGATTATAGTTATTAAAGGAGCGCCAACCATCATAGTTGAAGGAAATAAGCTTTATAAAAATACTTCAGGAAATGCTGCTTTAGCTACAGCTGGAAGCGGTGATTCTTTATCAGGAATTATTACTAGTTTTTTAGCACAAGGTTATGAACCTATAAATGCCACAATTTTAGGTGTTTATATACATGGACTGACAGCAAACATTGCTTTGCCAGCAACTGGATATGAATCTTTTGTCGCTTCAGATATTTCTGAAAATTTAGGAAAAGCTTTTCTATCTTTGGTAAATAAATAAGTAATGGAAAAGTTACAAATACATACAGAAAGACTGTCTATAAGAAATCTAGAAATTAAAGATTTAAATGATTTTCATAGTTATAGATCTAATCCAGAAATAACTAAATATCAAGGATTTGATGTTTTTACACTTCAAGAAGCCCGAGATTTTATTGATACCCAAAAAGATAAATTGTTTGGAAAACCAGGTGAATGGGTTCAATATGGCATTGAGGATAAAATATCTAAAAAATTGATTGGAGATTGTGCTATAAAATTGTATCACGACGACAGAATTGCTGAAATAGGCATCACGATTTCAGATAAACATCAGAAAAATGGCTTTGCCAAAGAAGTGCTTTTAAGCATAATAGATTATCTTTTTGCAGTCAGAAATATTCATAGGATAGTAGAAACTGTAGATGCTGAAAACATTGCTTCAACCAGATTAATGGAAAGTATTGGTTTTAGAAAAGAAGGCCACTTTGTGGAAAATATCTTTTTTAAAGGAAAATGGGGCAGTGAATTTCAATATGCCATGCTAAAAAGCGAATGGAAGCAATAATTACTTTTCTTTTATGATAATTACTGTAGCTTTAAATCCGGTGGCAAGATTCCATTGATTGTAGGCTATAAGTTTTCCTTTGTCATCAAAAACATGAAATTCAGCTGTGTTTGGTCCTGAAAAACCTTGGTTTAAAGCTTCAAAATCAATTTTATTAAATCCGATTTTTAATGGTAAATCTAATATTTTATAATCATTTGTCAATCTTAAAGAACCAACAACGACAACATCATTTACTGAAATCTTAATTAAATCACCATCTTCCAGACCAAAGTCACGAAATCTTAGATTTACATAGTCTCCATTATTTTTAAAGTCCCCAAAATATTGGTTTCCTTTTGGTGCCATTTGTGGTTCTTTTCCATATTGCTTGTTCATTTGCTTTTCTTTTCCTTCCGCCGGATTACCAAAAGTTTCTGTTTTTGCTCCAAAGTTTACGCCCGCAGATTCCCCAATTTTAAATTTATCAGATTTTGGCTTGCTAAAAGTAGAGAAATCAATATTTGGCGCAGGATTATTTGTTCCTGTTGAAGAAGGAATTGCTATGCTTTTTGTATCATTTTTTGTAGCTGGAATCGCAATCGAATTGCCCATATCGACTTGTGAAAATGAACAGAAAGAAATAAGAAATACAAAGAAAGATAAAAATTTCATTAGGCAATTTTTTGATATATTGATTTGCTCAAAATCTGTGCCTAAAAATAAACAAATTCGATGACTTTGATTTTGTTTTTAAATAACTTTAGCATTTTCTATTCCTCCTATATAAATTTATTGTCGTATTTTAGAGATTAAATAAATCATTTTAAAGATGCATTATATTAAACAGCATCTGAATCTTATAAAATACCGCCTATGAAATTGTCTGTTGAAAGAAAGCCAGTTAAAGTATACCCAGATTCTGGACGTGTTATTGCCCGTTACTTTTTTAATGGCGAAGAACGTGCAATTGCTTTAATCAAAAAAATTTTAGAATTGGATAGCGAAACTATTTTTGGACTTATTTCGCCAATACTACAGGATTATTCAAAAAGACATCGGAATATTACTAAAAAACTCCTTAAACACTGTGATAAAGTAAAACAGTACATTGAAAAAGCAGGCTATGAATATGAAAAACTTAATGAGTATTCAAAATTGCTTATAGGTTCTTATTTTACTCACGAATATTCTATAGAATCAGCGGCTTTTTTCAATCCTTCAATTGTGCCAGATCCTGATCAAACTAACCTTGAAGAAGGGCAATTACGCGTGTTGATCAGTTTTAGAGCTGTTGGAGAAGGACATATTTCATCAATAGTTTTTCGTCGTGCCATGATTGATCAGCATAATAATATTACGGTAATTCCTGCAGGAAATTATATAGATGAAGCAGAGAAAGTTCATAATATGATTTATAATAAAAGGTTGTTTTTAAAGA
>Ga0247731_1000012_pt1 | contig 157438 bp, 153 predicted proteins | sample UWRJL088202R2_FD_180938 | JGI IMG/M metagenome (GOLD analysis project Ga0247731, IMG submission 180938) | Plant litter microbial communities from Arlington Agricultural Research Station in Wisconsin, United States - UWRJ-L088-202R-2 | ecosystem: Environmental > Terrestrial > Plant litter >...
AGCGAGAGGGAAACGCCCGGTCACATTCCGAACCCGGAAGCTAAGACTCTCTGCGCCGATGGTACTGCAAGGGGGACCTTGTGGGAGAGTAGGACACCGCCGGACTTAACTTAGACAATGGCCACCCCCGTGTTGAAAAACACGGCGGGTGGCCATTGTTGTTTAACCACGTATCTGAAGGGCACCGCCTGTGATCCTGAAACGTAAGCGCGCCACCGATCCGACTCCGCTCGACGGGGTTGACCTCGTGCTGGCCGACCTCGACGGGGTCGTGTACAAGGGTGCGGATGCGATCCCGCACGCGGTCGAGAGCATCAACACCGCGACATCCATCGTTCGTGTTGGATACATCACCAACAATGCGTCGCGCACTGCCGCATCGGTAGCCGAGCACCTCACAAGCCTGGGCTTGGATGTCGCGGCCGACGACGTTGTCACGAGCCCCCAGGCGGGCATGCGTGTGCTCAAAGGCCTCATTCCCGATGGTTCGACAGTGCTCGTTGTTGGCGGCGAGGGCATCACCCACGAGCTCGAGAAGAGCGGTTACGTCGCAACACGCTCGGCGCTCGACAAGCCCGCAGCGGTCATCCAGGGGTTTGCTCCCGACGTTGGCTGGGTTCACCTCGCCGAGGCCGCCTTCGCTCTGCACGAGGTCGAGGGTGAGCTCGAGGTGCCGTGGGTTGCAACGAACACCGACTGGACGATCCCTGTTGCCCGGGGCATCGCACCCGGCAATGGAACACTCGTCTCGGCCGTTCACACAGCCATCGGGCGACTGCCGATCGTGGCGGGAAAGCCCGAGGTTCCGATGTTTGAGGTCGCGCGCGAGCGGTTCGCCTCGAAGCGCGCACTCGTTGTTGGCGATCGCCTCGATACCGACATTCTTGGTGCAAATCGCGCGGGCATCGACTCTGTTCTTGTGCTCACCGGTATTGACCAGGCGAAGCAAGTGCTCGCGGCAGTGCCCGAGCAGCGCCCGAAGTACATCCTCGAAGACCTGCGCCAGCTGCTCGAGCCTTACCCGGTAACGGTCGAAGAGAAGCGCGGCGCGGGCGTTGTCACGACAGTGGGCGACTGTGTTGTTGTGCGCACCGCCGAGACGCTCGTTGTCGAGAAGCAGGGAAGCGCGATCAACCGGCTGCGTGCCGGCGCCGCGGCGATCTGGGGGTCGGGTTCGGCCATCTACGGCCTGCGCGTGCCGCCAGAACTATATTCTTGAGACCATGAGCGACTCCGAGAACTCACCAGCCGGCAACGATGAACTTCTGTCGCGCCTGCGACTCATCGAAGACCAGCCCCTCGCCGAGCGTGCCGCGTCATTCGCGCACGTTCACGACGAGCTGCAGGCGTCGCTCGAGCGCGGCGACGCGCACTCGCGCAACGGCTAGCGCGACATCCACCCCGCTGCTCGTGCCAGGTGCGCGCTAGTGCGTCTCACGCGCGCTACGGCGCAGTAGCGCGCACGATACCTAGTAGCGCGCACGCGGCTGAGGACAACGAAAAACGGCCCCGGGGAGAACCCCGGGGCCGTTTGTTGTTAAGCGGGTTAGGCTGCGTCTTCGCCGAGCGTACCGAGGTACAGCGAGATGACGGCCGGGTCATTCATGAGGTCACGACCGGCGCCGGTGTAGGCGTCTTTACCCTGGTCGAGCACGTAGCCGCGGTCACAGATCTGCAGGCAGCGACGTGCGTTCTGCTCGACCATGATCGTTGTTACGCCGGCCTTGTTGATATCGGAGACGCGGATAAACGCCTCGTCCTGACGAACCGGTGACAGGCCAGCGGAGGGCTCGTCGAGCAGGAGCACCTGCGGGTCCATCATGAGTGCGCGCGACATGGCAACCATCTGGCGCTCACCACCCGAGAGGGAACCAGCGCGCTGCTTGAGGCGCTTGCCGAGCTCGGCGAAGATGCTCGTGACGAACTCGAGGCGCTCTTCGTAGATCTTCGGGTTCTGGTAGAGCCCCATCTGCAGGTTCTCTTCGATCGACAGAGACGGGAACACGTTGTTGTTCTGCGGAACGAACCCGACGCCCTTGGCGACGAGCTTGTTGGCCGCGAGACCCGTGATCTCGTCACCGTTGAGCAGGATGCTTCCGTCGCGCACCTTCACCTGGCCGAAGATGGCCTTGAGAAGCGTCGACTTGCCGGCGCCGTTCGGGCCGATGATGCCGATGAGCTCGCCCTTCGCAGCGGTCAGTGACGCACCGTTGAGAATGTTGATCCCGGGCAGGTAGCCGGCCGTGAGGTTCTTCACCTCAACGACGAGGGGTGTTGTGGTGGGGCTCACTTGTCGGCCTCTTTCTTGGGAGCGCGCTTCGCGGGCTTGGGCGCGGGTTCGACTGCGTCGGCCTCTGCTTCGCCCGCCGAGATGATTTCGTCTGCCGTGATGGCCGGTGCCGCAGCGTTGGGGTCAACGTAGCGGCCCGTGACGACTCCGAGGTCGGTGTCGATGTGCGCACCGAGGTACGCGTCGATGACCGCGGGGTCTTTCATAACGATGTCGGGCGGTCCCTCAGCGACGACGCGACCCTCGGCCATAACAACTACCCAGTCAGCGATGTGGCTGACCATGGCCATGTCGTGCTCAACGAAGAGCACCGTCATTCCCTGGGTCTTGAGGTCGAGGATGTGATCGAGCAGCGACTGCGTGAGCGCCGGGTTGACGCCTGCCATCGGCTCGTCGAGCATCACGAGGGCCGGCTCGCTCATCAGAGCGCGAGCCATCTCGAGAAGCTTGCGCTGTCCACCCGAGAGCGACGCTGCGTAGTCGTCAGACTTAGCGTCGAGCTTGAACTTCACAAGGAGGTTCTGCGCGCGAGCCTCGAGCTCTTCGTCCTGCTTGCGCCAGAGGAAGGGGAAGAGGCTGCGGAACAGTCCCTCACCAATCTGGCCCTTAGCGCCGAGCTTCATGTTGTCGAGCACAGTCAAAAGGCCGAGAGCCTTTGTGAGCTGGAACGTACGAACCTGGCCCATGCGGGCGACCTTGAAAGCGGGGACTCCCGAAAGAGGCTTGCCGTCGAAGGTCCACGTTCCGGTGTTCGGCTTGTCGAACCCGGTGAGCAGGTTGAACAGTGTTGTCTTACCGGCACCGTTGGGGCCAATGAGTGCCGTGATGGCGTTGCGCGGGATCTCGAGGTGTTCGACGTCAACAGCCTTGAGACCACCGAAGGTGCGCGAGACACCGTCGGCGATGATGATCGGGTCGACCTTCGCAACACCGGGAGCGATGTCACCCTTGTGAAGTCCCGTTGATTTGACCGGCTTGCCTGCCGTAGGGAGCGCGTTACTTGACAAAGGTCAGCTCCTTCTTGTTTCCGAAGATGCCCTGAGGCCTGAAGATCACGATGAGCATAAGTGCCACACCGACGAGGATGTACCGCAGCACACCCGCCTGGATGGTCGTCATAAACGGCAGTGCGCCGACCTGGACGAGCGCGGGGAGAACGTTCGAGAGGAACGCCATAATCACCCAGAAGATGATCGAGCCGACGATCGGTCCGAAGACCGTCGCGGCTCCACCCAGCAGGAGGATTGTGTAGAGGAAGAACGTAAGACTCGTCACGTAGACGCTGGGCACCACCGCGGAGGGCAGCGCCATCACAACTCCACCGAGCGCGCCGAAGACACCACCGATGATGAGTGACTGCATCTTGTAGGCGAAGACGTTCTTGCCGAGGGCGCGAACCGCGTCTTCATCCTCACGGATTCCCTTGATGACTCGGCCCCAGGGGCTGCGCATCAGGGCCCAGACAATGAGCGCCGCGATAACCACGAGCAGGATGCCGAAGATGCGCACCCACCACTGGTTGGCGTTGTAGACCCACGGGCCAAAGCCCACGCTGCCCTCGAACGTAAACGGGTTGGCCGCACGGAAGCCCGCGTGGTAGTTGCCGAGTCCGTCAGCCGAGTTGGTGTACTCGTCGAAAGCCTGCGTTGTGAAGAGCAGTCGAACGATCTCGGCCGCAGCAATCGTCACGATGGCGAGGTAGTCGGCACGCAGTCGCAGGGTAGGGATACCGAGGATAAACGCGAAGACAACCGAGCCGAGGATTCCGACGATGATTCCGACCCACCAGGGGAGGTCGAAGCTCAGGATCGAGATCGCGTAACCGTAGGCACCGATTGCCATAAAGCCGGCCTGACCGAAGTTCAGGAGGCCCGTGTAACCGAAGTGAATGGCGAGGCCGAGCGCAGCGAGTGCGTAGGCGATGGTCTCGGGGCTGATGAGCCACGCGGCCGTATTAGAGAGGATTGTTCCCCAGTCCATGCTGTGCCTAACCTATTCTCTCGCGGCGGCCCAGGATGCCCTGAGGACGCACCAGCAACACGAGGATGAGAACGACGAGCGCTCCCACGTATTTGAGGTCGGAGGGAATCCAGAGTGTGGATACCTCGACCAGGAGTCCGACGACGATCGAGCCGATGAGGGCACCGAAGGCTGTTCCGAGTCCACCGAGTGTGATCGCGGCGAAGATGAGGAGAAGGATGCTCGCACCCATGTCCCACTTGATGCCGGGGCGGAAGTAGGCCCACAGGATTCCCGAGAGACCCGCGAGGGCCGCTCCCAAAATCCAGACGATTCGGATGACGCGGTCAACATCGATACCGCTGGCCGAAGCGAGCGACGCGTTGTCTGAGATGGCTCGCGTTGCCTTACCGATGCGTGTACGCAGCAGCCAGAACGCAACGGCGAGAAGCACGATAACGCTGACACCCATGCTCACGAGGTCGGTTGCCGTGAGCTTGACCGAACCGAACAGGGTGAGGTTGTCGGCCGACGAGCCGGGCAGCTGGTAGGTGCCACCACCAATGAAGTACTGGAAGATGTAGCGCAGCGCGAGCGAGAGACCGATGCTCACGATCATCAGCTGCACAATGCCGACGCCTTTTCGACGCAGCGGTCTCCACAACGCAGCATCGAGCGCCCAACCAAACCCGGCACTCAATATCAGCGCGATCGGAATGGCGACGTACAGCGGCAGCTGAATGAAGACGCTGAACACGAGCGCCATAATGGCGCCGAACGTCACCATCTCAGCGTGCGCGAAGTTCGACAGGCCGGTTGTACCGAAGACGAGTGAGGCGCCGATTGCCGCGAGTGCAAGCATCAGGCCGAAGTTGATGCCGTTGAAGAACCGCTCGACAAACTGGTCGAACACACTCACCGTGACACGAACACCTTCACCGAGGAAGAAGTTGACAGCCGCACTGTTGGTGAGGCCGAACTCGGCTTCACGCGTTGCCTGGCCTTCAACGACGATAACGCCCGCGGGGAGCGTCGACTCGTCGAGAGTGACGTCGTACTTTTCCTTTTCAGGAACGCCGATCTTCCACTTTCCCTCTGCGTCGGTTACGACTTCGGCGTTGTAACCGCCACCGGATACCTTGATCAGCACATCCTCAAGGGGATCCCCGTCATATTTGACGTTGCCGGCGAAGTAGTAGTCGTACTCATCGGTACCGATTTCGTCAGCTGTCGCTGCGCCAACCGATCCGAAAGCCGTAAGAGCTACAACTGCCGCAAATAGGGACAGCAACAGGCGTGACCTGCGCTGGCGTGTCTTTCGAGCGACTTCCACGAAACCTCCAAGACGCGACCAGCCGAGATCTGCTATCTCGCGGGTTCTGGCGCAACGTCGTCGTTGACGATACAAGTGTTTTGTTGCCTCCGTGTTTCCATCGGGGCACAAATCTGGTTCCGCTTATTATCCTCGCGGAATACCGGAGGGCATAACGGGTTAATATTGGGTACCGGGATCACCGTCGCATCCGGGGCATTTTTAGATTTACCTTCGCTTCGCACCCAAGGGGATTCATGGACCAGCCCGACCCGTTCGGCTTTATCGGACTCACATACGACGACGTCATGCTGCTCCCAGGGCACACCGACGTCATCCCCAGCGAGGCTGACACGGCGACGCGACTCACGAGGCGCATCACCGTCGCCTCTCCCCTTCTCTCCGCGGCAATGGACACTGTCACCGAATCGCGCATGGCAATCGCCATGGCGCGCAACGGTGGTATCGGTGTTCTGCACCGCAACCTGTCGATCGAAGACCAGGCCGCGCACGTTGACAAGGTCAAGCGCAGCGAGTCGGGAATGATCACCAACCCCGTTACAACAACCCCCGACGCGACAGTCGCCGAGGTTGACGCGCTGTGTGGCCAGTTCCGCGTGTCGGGTCTTCCCGTCGTTGAAGCCGACGGCCGTCTCGTGGGAATCATCACGAACCGCGACATGCGCTTCGTCTCCGACTTCGAAAAGCACACGACTCTCGTGCGCGACGTTATGACAACGCAGGGCCTCATCACCGCTCCTGTTGGTGTGGGTTCGGATGTCGCGATTGCGCTTTTTGCCCAGCACAAGATCGAGAAGCTGCCGCTCGTCGACAACGACGGCATTCTGCGCGGCCTGATCACCGTCAAAGACTTCGACAAGAGCGAGAAGTACCCCAACGCAACAAAAGACGACGAGGGTCGCCTGCGCGTCGCTGCCGCAATCGGTTTCTTCGGTGACGCGTGGGACCGCGCCGTCGCCCTCAACGAGGCCGGTGTTGACGTCATCGTCGTCGACACCGCCAACGGCGACTCCGCCGGTGTTCTCGACATGATCAGCCGCATGAAGAGCGATGCCTCGTTCGCGCACGTTGACGTCATCGGCGGCAACGTCGCGACGCGCACCGGCGCCCAGGCGCTCATCGACGCGGGAGCCGACGCGATCAAGGTCGGCGTCGGCCCGGGATCGATCTGCACAACTCGCGTTGTCGCGGGTGTCGGAGTTCCGCAGGTCACAGCCGTCTACGAGGCCTCACTCGCGGCTCGCGAGGTTGGTGTTCCGGTGATCGCCGATGGTGGACTCCAGTACTCCGGCGACATCGCGAAGGCACTCGTTGCCGGCGCCGACACCGTGATGCTCGGCTCGCTTCTCGCCGGTTGCGACGAGAGCCCCGGAGACCTCGTCTTCGTCAACGGCAAGCAGTTCAAGAACTACCGCGGAATGGGCTCGCTCGGCGCTCTCCAGACCCGCGGCAAGAAGACGAGCTACTCGCGTGACCGCTACTTCCAGGCCGACGTGCCGAGTGACGAGCAGCTCATCGCCGAGGGCATCGAGGGCCAGGTTCCCTACCGTGGACCGCTCAGCGCCGTCGCGTACCAGCTGCTCGGCGGACTGCGCCAGTCGATGTTCTACACGGGCGCTCGCACGATCACCGAGCTCAAGCAGAAGGGCAAGTTCGTGCGCATCACGGCGGCTGGCCTCAAAGAGAGCCACCCGCACGACATTCAGATGACTGTCGCTGCGCCGAACTACTCGCGCTGAGCGCCTCTCAGCAGTGGGTCTTTAGGTGTGAGCCCACATAAACACCCAGTGGCCGCCCATCTCCTCGCGGATCTCCGCGAGGAGGGGTGGCTCCGAAGGTGAGTCACTCTGGATGTCCCAGTCTTCGAGCTCGAGTGTGAGATTCGACGCGATTGGATGCGCCGTGCCGACCCAGTCGCGGTAGGCGACGTCTTTGCCGCAACCCTCGCACTGTAAGACCGGGTACGGGTCGTCGTCGTCGTACTCCTCGAGCCACCAGTCGATGTCTTTTTGCGTGCCGCAGTAGGGGCACGTTGGCCCCTCCATGTCGACGCCCTGCATGTTGAGCCTCGGCTCGCCGTGCACGGTGAGCTTGCCGCCGCGCCCGTTGAACAACGCACCGGTGTCGAGGGCGCGCGGGCCGGGGTCCATCAGCGGTGTTGCCCAGCCCGTACGCACGAGCCAATCGCCGAGGCGCTTGCCTTCGGCCGCTGCATCGGCCTCGGCTACGTCAAAGGAAAAGAGAAATACGGAATCGCTCATGCACCGAGGGTAGGGGTCAAACGTGTGATTGCCTCAGTGAGTACATCAGGTGCACAGGCGAAGTTCAGCCGCGCGAAACCTGGCGCGCCAAAATCCGCACCGCTCGCGAGGGCAACGCCACGCGACAACGCGAGTGCCGCGGGGTCGTCGCCCCACTCGGTCGGGAACTCAAGCCACGCGAGATAGCTCGCGTCGGGCAGGTGATAGATCACGCCCGGGAGTCTCTCGGCGAGCAGCGTCGCGAGCAGGTCGCTGCTGTGCTCCATCGCCGCGATTGTGCCGTCAAGCCACTCGTCACCGTGGGTGAAGGCCGCTACGCTCGCGTGAAGACCGAGAATGCTGGTGCGCCACAGCACCTCGTCACTCATCGTTGCGAGAAGTTCGAGCGGGAGACCTTCGTGCGCAACCATCACAGCGCACTTCACGCCGGCGAGATTAAACGCCTTGCTCGCGCTCGTGACGCACACGCCCGTGGCCCGGGCAGCGTCAGACACCGACAGGTACGGGGTGAATGTCGCCGTCGAGTGCACAAGTGGCGCGTGAATCTCGTCGCTCACGACTGTGACGCCGTAGTTCAGCGCGAGGTCGGCGACCGCCGCCAGCGTCGCCTGCCCGTGCACAAGACCGAGAGGGTTGTGCGGGTTGCAGAGGAGAAAAGCACGGGCGCCAGCGGAGAAGGCCGCCTCGAGCGCTTCGAGATCGAGTTGCGCATCACGCAGCGGCACGTCGACGACAACCCCGCCGGCCTCGACCGGCAGCTCGAAAAACGGCGGATAGACGGGGGAGCAGACGACGACCCCGTCGCCCGGGGCTATTGCCTGCCGCAGGGTTTCGACGATTGCCACGCTCACGTCGGTTGTTGTGAAGACCGTCGCGGGCGCGACATCCCAGCCCCATCTTCGACGGGCGAAGCCCGCGAATGCCTCGCCCACGGGCAGCGGCGAACCGACATAACCGGTATCGGAGGCGAGAATGCGGTCGATCATTGCCTGGGCGATGACCGGGGCGAGCGGGTAATCCATCTCGGCGACAAAAAGCGGAAGCACGTCGGGCGGGAAGGTTGTCCACTTCTCGCTCGTGCGCTCGCGCAGAAGATCGAGGGGGTCGGCATGTACGCGCATATCAGCCAGCTTGCAGCATCCGAGGGAGAAGGGCTGTACCCCGGTAGGCTTGGCGGGTGAGTGATATCGAAATCGGCCGCGCCAAGCGCGCTCGCCGTGCCTACGCTTTTGACGACATTGCAATTGTGCCGAGCCGCCGTACGCGCGACCCGCGCGACGTGTCGGTGAGCTGGACTATCGACGCCTATACCTTCGACATCCCCGTGCTCGCCGCCCCGATGGACTCCGTTGTGAGCCCGGCGACGGCCATCGCGATCGGCAAACTCGGCGGACTCGGCGTTCTCGACCTCGAGGGCGTCTGGACGCGTTACGAAAACCCCGAGCCGCTTCTCGAGGAGATCCGCACGCTCGCACCCGCCGACGCGACGAAGCGTATGCAGCAGATCTACGCAGAGCCGATCAAGCCGTCGCTCGTCGCCGACCGACTCGCCGAGATCCGCGCAGCAGGTGTTCCGGTCGCCGGAGCCCTGAGCCCGCAGCGCACCCAAGAGCTCTACAAGACGGTCGTCGACGCGGGAGTCGACCTCTTTGTCATCCGCGGCACAACGGTGAGCGCAGAGCACGTCTCGAAAGAGACGACCCCGCTCAACCTCAAGGAATTCATCTACGAGCTCGACGTTCCCGTTATCGTCGGCGGGGCGGCGACCTACACGGCGGCCCTGCACCTCATGCGTACGGGCGCTGCGGGCGTTCTCGTTGGCTTCGGCGGAGGCGCCGCGTCGACAACCCGCGCGTCGCTCGGCATTCACGCTCCGATGGCAACGGCCGTGGCGGATGTCGCGGGCGCACGTCGTGACTACATGGACGAGTCAGGCGGCCGCTACGTGCACGTCATCGCAGACGGCGGTCTCGGAACGAGCGGTGACATCGTTAAGGCAATCTCGATGGGTGCCGATGCCGTGATGCTCGGCTCCACCCTTGCCCGCGCGACCGACGCACCCGGTGGCGGCTACCACTGGGGCGCAGAAGCCCACCACTCCGAGCTTCCGCGCGGTAACCGCGTCGAGGTCGGCACTCTTGCACCGCTTGAGCAGATTCTTTTCGGCCCGTCGACCTTCGCCGACGGCCAGGTCAACCTCATCGGCGCACTGCGTCGATCGATGGCAACGACCGGATACTCCGACCTCAAGGAGTTCCAGCGCGTCGAAGTTGTCGTCGCACCGTACAACCGCAGCTGATTCGGAGAAACCCGTGGCCAAGCTCAAGTCAGTAACCCGTTCGTCAAAGCTCGGGCCGGAGGAGCGCGCTGCCGCGATTAGCACCCTCCGCACCAAAGAGCTCGACATTCTCGTTGTCGGCGGCGGCATCGTGGGCACGGGTTCGGCGCTCGACGCCGTCACTCGCGGCCTCTCGGTCGGCATGGTTGAGGCGCGCGACTGGGCTTCGGGCACCTCGAGCCGTTCGTCGAAGCTTGTGCACGGTGGCATCCGCTACCTCGAGCAGCTCGACTTTCGACTCGTGCGCGAGGCGCTCATCGAGCGTGGACTGCTCTTGCAGCGCATTGCACCGCACCTCGTCAAGCCCGTGCGCTTTCTCTACCCGCTGACCAAGCCGATCATCGAACGTGTCTACATCGGCGCCGGGATGCTGCTGTACGACCTCTTCTCCTACACAGGTGGGCGCCCGCCCGGTGTTCCCCACCACCGTCATCTGACCAAGCGCCAGATGTTGCGGGCTGCTCCGAGTCTCGCGAACGACGCCTTCGTCGGCGGCCTCACCTACTACGACGCCCAGGTTGACGACGCGCGGTATGTTGCGGCACTCGCCCGTACTTCGTCGTTCTACGGCGCCCACGTCGCATCCAGAGTTCGCGTTGAAGGTTTTATCAAAGTGGGGCAGCGCGTTGTCGGCGTCAGAGCCCACGACCTCGAAACGGGCGAGCGGTTCGAGATTCGCGCGCGCCAGGTCGTTAACGCCACGGGTGTGTGGACCGACGACACGCAGGCAATGGTCGGCGAGCGCGGGCAGTTCAAGGTTCGCGCCTCGAAGGGTGTGCACCTCGTTGTGCCGCGCGACCGTTTTCAGTCGAAGCTCGGACTGCTGCTGCGCACCGAGAAGAGTGTGCTGTTTGTGATCCCGTGGGGTCGTCACTGGCTCATCGGCACCACCGACACCGACTGGAACCTCGACAAGGCCCACCCCGCGGCAACGGCCGCAGACATCGACTACATTCTCGAGCACGTCAATAAGGTGCTCGCCGTCAAGCTCACGCGCGACGACGTCGAGGGTGTGTACGCGGGGCTGCGTCCGTTGCTCTCCGGTGAGTCAGACGAGACCTCGAAACTCAGCCGTGAACACATCGTCGCGCACACCGTGCCCGGTCTCGTTGTTGTCGCCGGCGGCAAGTGGACGACGTACCGCATTATGGCGAAAGACGCGATCGACGAAGCTGTCGCCGCCCTCGATGGCAAGGTTCCCGCGTCGGCGACCGACGACATCGCACTGCTCGGCGCCGAGGGATACCACGCCGCGTGGAACAAGCGCTCGAAGATCGCTCGCGCCTTCGGTGTGCACAAGGTGCGCATCGAGCACCTTCTCAACCGTTACGGCGTGCTGACCGACGAGCTGCTCGACCTGATCCGCGAGCGCCCGTCGCTGCTCGAGCCGCTTCCCGGTGCTGACGACTACATCGGCGCCGAGATTGTCTACGCGGCAACCCACGAGGGAGCGCTGCACCTCGAAGACGTGCTTGCCCGACGCACCCGCATCTCGATCGAGGCCTGGGATCGCGGAGTCTCAGCTGCACCCGTCGCCGCGGCACTTATGGGGGCGGAACTCGGCTGGGACGACGAGCGCATCGACCGCGAGGTCAACCACTACCTCAAGCGAGTTGCCGCCGAGATCGAGAGCCAGGAGCAGCCCGACGACGCGTCGGCCGACCGGGTGCGGCTCGAGGCGCCCGACATCGTGACGTCGGCGTAGGTTCCCTGCCCCTGCCCCTGCCCCTGCCCCTGCCCCTGCCCCTCCCTGCCGCTGACCGCGGGTGACCGACCCCCAACTAACGGATTTCGGACAAACAAACGCGCATCGGCGCGTTAGTTTGTCCGAAATCCGTTAGATGATGCCCAGGGCGCGAGCTGTTTCGCCCTGCAAAGCGCGAGGCGCTGGCTTCAGACCAAAGGGCAGCAGATGGGAGGCGAGTACCCGGCGATTGCTGGTCTTTTGCCAATCGATTCTGGCGAAGGATGCCACGACCCGACGCATGCGGTCTTCGCGGCCTTTCTCCTCAAGAAGAATTGTGCGTGGGCTCAGGTTGCGCTGGTATCGGCGAGAGTCTCCATACTTTGATCGCCCGTCGAACTCGACGACGAGGTCGAGCTCGGGCCAGTAGAAGTCCGCGTAACCGATGGAGCCCCGCTCGTCGCGGATCTCGACCTGCAATTGCGGTGGAGGGAACCCGAGCGCGAAGAACTGCACGCGCGCAACGGATTCTCCGGGCGATCCTGACTTGCCGGTGCAGAAGTCCAGCACCCGTTGTGCTTTCACGCTGCCCGCATACGGTGCAAGCAATTGAAGAGTTGACGCGAGAGTCTCGACGTCCACGTTCGAAGTTGCCCAACCCCAGCGAGGATCACCCTTACGCGCTGTCCGCAGCCCATCGTCGACCATTGCCACTGCGCGAACGAACGCGCTTGTGCAACTCACGTCGATCAAGGTTCGCGCGAGTGACGTCACGGAGACGCCGTCGATCTGCTCCGGTCGAGAGTCCATCCCGCGCGCATGCCTGACAACTCCGACTCGAGAACTCGTCGCGAGCTTCGCGTCGATGAGTTGGTGCGCCTTGTGCGGCCACGGGCCAACGCTCGGCAACCGCCACATCGCAGCTGCAGAGTCGTGAGAAAACTGTGGCGTCGATCGAGCCCGGACCGCGACAGCGCGAACTCGGGCACGATACTTGCCATCAGCGTCGAGAGCGTTCCACTCGGCGGCGGGTATGTAGACGCCTGCGCCGAGTCGCGTGAGCGTGCCCCGTTCGCGCCCTCGTCGAAGTTCTCGATCGGAGAGCAGGAGCACCGCTTCCTTCGTGAGGTACAGGTTCGGGAGGTCTGCCATGAGTTCGATGATCGTCGCTGCAATCGTGCGGCGTTCGGCCGCGACATCCAACTGTGGAAAGCCTGGTTGGCCCGCCACCAACAAACGGATTTCGGAAAAATTAACGCGCCGATGTGCGCGAGTTTGTCCGAAATCCGTTAGATGACGCGGCGTGCGGCGTGCGGCGAGGGGCGGGCGGGCAGCGGGCAGCGGGCGGGCGCTCCGCCTCGGGCGAACCCGACGGCGCGGCCCCGGGGCTCTCGATAGACTGGGGTTATGGTCGACGTACGCAGAGTCAAGCTTCCCGGAGTCGGTGTGCTGCACACCTTCGTCACCGATGACGGCGGCAAAGTTGGCGTCATCACGCACCGCTCTGGCCACAGCGACCTCATTTCATTTGCCGATTCAGAAGACGGTTCCGACTCGAGCAAGGTCAGCCTGCGCCTCGACGAAGATGAAGCGCACACGCTTGCCGAGCTTCTCGGTGGCACGCGCATCACAGAGTCGCTCAGCAAGCTCGACGCGATTCCGGGGCTCAGCATCGACTGGTTCACCGTCGACTACGAAGACCACATAGCGGGCCAGGAGCTCGGCAACCTCGCGAGCCGCGGCGTCGTCGGTCTCACTGTCGTCGCAGTTGTGCGCGGGGAGTCTGCCAACCCGGCGCCTGCCGATGACTTCAAGGTTTTTCCCGGTGACACGCTTGTTGTCGCTGGTTCTCCCGAAAAGGTTGCAAAGGCTTTCGCCTTCTATCGCACTGGTGAGATGAAGTCCAAGACGTCCGTCGACGCCCCGCCCGGGGGCTAGCGTGCACCTCGGCGAAGAACTCCTGACACTGGGCGTCCTGTTTGTCATCGCCTACATCCTTGGCCGGGTCGGCAAGCTCATCGGCCTTCCCGCGATCCCGATCTACATGCTCGTCGGACTCATCGCGAGCCCGAACACCCACTTCTTTCCACTGAGCTTCGAGTCGGCCGACGTTGAGCTCATCGCCGTATTCGGGCTCATCCTTCTGCTCTTCAGCCTCGGCCTCGAGTTCGATCAGGATGAGTTCTACGGCAACGCCGGTTCGCTTCTGGTGTCGGGTGGCACGCGTCTTGCGATCAACATGGGCGCGGGTTTTGCCCTCGGCATCTGGATCGGCTGGGGTACCCGCGAAGCTCTCATCATCGCGGGCATGACTGCCGCGTCATCCAGCGCCATTATTACGAAGCTCATCATCGAGCTTCGTCGCCTGACGAACCGTGAAACGCCCACGATTCTGGGCATCATGGTTCTCGAAGACGTGTTTATCGCGATCTATCTCGCGATCGTGTCTGTTGTGCTGAGCGGATCGACGGATGTCTGGGCCATCGTTATGCAGTTGGCGATCTCATTCACGTTCCTCATCGTGATGTTCGTGGTCGCGAGGTGGGGCGGAAAGTTCGTCTCGAAACTCGTTCAGACCAAAGACGACGAGCTCTTTACGATTCTGTTCTTCGGCCTCGCCGTCGCCTTCGGTGGCATCGGCGAGCTGCTCGGGGTCTCCGATGCGATCGGGGCCTTCCTCATCGGGCTTGTGCTCGGGGCGACGAGGTTCCGCGGGCGCATCGAGCAGTTTGCGCTGCCGCTGCGCGACGTTTTCGGCGCGTTCTTCTTCTTGAACTTCGGCCTCGCCCTCGACGTGTCGACATTTGGCGAGGTGCTCATTCCGGTCGCCGTCGCCGTTGTGATGACGCTCATCATCAACACGGGTGGCGGCCAGCTCATCGCCTGGCAGAACAAGCTCACGCGTGCCGAGGGGCTCAACGTGAGCGCGATGCTTCAGAACCGCGGTGAGTTCGCGCTTATTCTCGCGACCCTTGCCGTGGGCGCGGGTCTCGATGCGCGGCTCACGCCCTTCGCCGGTCTCTACGTCTTGTGCATGGCGATCATCGGCCCGATCATCGCCGTCAACTCGGAGAAGATCGCCGGAGTGATCTTCGCGAAGAAGAAGGCCGCGCCGAGGCCCAATCGCGAGGCAGACGAGAACATCGCTCTCGTCGAGGCCGCGCTCGCCGGACGATCGACGGCAACCGACGACGACCTCTTCGAGCAGCAACCAGAGCCAGAGCCCGTGCGCGAGATCGACCCCCTCATCGAACAGGCAATGCAACAATCCGACGAGACGCACGTCGAACGCAAACGCGATCCGGAGTACTAAACAACATGTGGCAAATCGCGCGCCAGCCGCGCTGGATCGGTGTGCTGTTCATCTGCCTCGCGGTGGCTGCAGCCTTCGCAGCTCTTGGACAGTGGCAGCTCAGCCGCGCCGTCGAGGGCGGCGAGACGATCGACCGAGCGACGGAGGTCGCCGTGCCGCTGTCGACGGTCGCCGAACCGCAGACCCCCGTCACGAGCGACGCGGCCGGGCAACGCGTCACCTTTCCGGCGACCGCTGTCGAGGGCGACTACGTGATCCTCGGTGAGCGCTTCAACGGTGGTGTGGCCGGCTACTGGGTTGTGGCGCACGTTCTTGTCGGCACAGACGTGGATGCAACGACACCGAGTCTTGCGGTAGCCCTCGGCTGGGCTCCCGATCGTGAGGCTGCGACATCCATTGTTCAGAAGCTTGATGGCGTTGATGCGGAACTCACCGGACGCTACCTCGCGACCGAGCCGCCGAACGAAGACGACTTCGAAGAAGGCGAGCAGAGGTCGGTCGCCGTCGGCGCACTCATCAACCAGTGGCAGCAGAACCCCGACACCGTCTACGGCGGTTACGTGATCGTCGACGATGCGCCCGCGGGGCTTGAGACTATTGACTCCCCGAAACCGTCGAGTGAGATCACTCTCAACTGGCTCAACATCTTCTACTCGATCGAGTGGGCAGTCTTTGCGATCTTCGCTGTCTTCCTGTGGTTCCGCCTCGTCAAAGACGAATGGCAGCGGCAGCAGGAAGACGAAGAGGGCGAACTAAACTAGCTGTATGCCCGCAACTCCCCGGCGTTCTGACGCTCCCCGCATTCGCTCGGCCCTCAAGCTCTACAAGGTCACCTCGATCATCACCGGATCGTTCCTTCTTCTGCTCTGCCTCATGATGATTCTGCGTTACGGGTTCGGTGTCGACATCGAGCTCGGCGGCCCCGCTGGCCTGCTCGCCCTCACACCCAAAGAGCTCATCACCGGCGTCAACATCTCGACAGTGATTCTCATCGTTCACGGCTGGTTCTACGTGCTCTACCTCTACAGCGATTTCCGTCTCTGGAGCCTCGCGCGCTGGCCGTTCACTCGCTTTTTGTTCGTCGCTCTCGGCGGCGTCATTCCCCTCTCTTCATTCTTCATCGAGCACCGCGTGCACAAGCAGGTGGAGCAGCAGCTCGCAGCCCTCGAGACCCCTAAGCCCGCGGAGGCCAACGTATGAGCAACGAGACATCCCAGCAGCCCGTTCTGGTTGTCGACTTCGGTGCGCAGTACGCGCAGCTGATCGCGCGCCGCGTGCGCGAGGCGAGCGTCTACTCCGAGATCGTGCCCCACACGATCACGGCGGCTGAAGTTGCGGCGAAGAACCCGGTGGGCATTGTGCTCTCTGGCGGTCCGTCGAGCGTCTACGACGCCGGCTCGCCGAGCCTCGACCCGGGCATTCTCGAACTCGGCATTCCGACCCTCGGCATTTGCTACGGCTTCCAGGTCATGGCGCAGCAGCTCGGCGGCGAGGTAGCCAACACGGGACTCCGTGAATACGGGGCGACGGATGTCACGCTGGCGCCAGGGGCATCGACCCTGCTCGGCGACCAGCCTTCTGCCCAGACCACGTGGATGAGCCACGGCGACTCCGTCTCGAAGGCTCCCGGGGGCTTTACGGTTCTCGCGTCGAGCGCCTCGACCCCGGTCGCTGCCTTCTCGAGTGACGAGAAGAAAATGTACGGCGTGCAGTGGCACCCCGAGGTGAAGCACTCGGAGTACGGCCAGGCCGTGCTCGAGAACTTCTTGCACCGCGCCGCGGGCATCCCCGCCGACTGGAACTCGACGAACGTCATCGACGAGCAGGTTGCGCGCATCAAAGAGCAGGTCGGCACCGGCCGCGTTATCGTCGGGCTCTCCGGCGGCGTGGACTCCGCGGTTGCAGCAGCGATCGTGCACAAGGCAGTCGGCGACCAGCTCACCGCCATCTTCGTCGACCACGGACTCTTGCGCCAAGACGAGCGCCGCCAGGTCGAAGAGGACTACGTCGCATCCACCGGTGTTCGTTTGATCACCGTCGACGCCGTCGACCAGTTTCTCGACGCGCTCGCCGGAGTCACTGACCCCGAGCAGAAGCGCAAGATCATCGGGCGTGAGTTCATTCGCTCGTTCGAGGCCGCGGCCGAGGCGCTTGTGCTCGAGGCGAAGGGCGATGGCGCGTCCATCGACTTCCTCGTGCAGGGCACGCTCTACCCCGACGTCGTAGAGTCGGGCGGCGGCACGGGCACAGCGAACATCAAGAGCCACCACAACGTCGGCGGGCTTCCCGAAGACCTGCAGTTCAAGCTCGTCGAGCCGCTGCGCACCCTCTTCAAAGACGAGGTGCGCGCGATCGGTCGTGAACTCGGACTTCCGGAGGTCATCGTTTCGCGCCAACCGTTTCCGGGGCCAGGCCTCGGAATCCGCATCGTGGGCGAGGTTACCCGTGAGCGTCTCGAGCTGCTCCGCAAGGCGGACGCGATCGCTCGCGCCGAACTGACTGCTGCCGGTCTCGACAACGACATCTGGCAGTGCCCGGTAGTGCTGCTCGCCGACGTGCGCTCGGTGGGTGTTCAGGGCGACGGCCGCACCTACGGTCACCCGATCGTTCTTCGCCCGGTCTCTTCGGAAGACGCGATGACCGCCGACTGGACTCGACTGCCGTACGACGTGCTCGCGCGCATCTCGAACCGCATAACCAACGAAGTTTCCGGTGTGAACCGCGTTGTGCTCGACGTCACGTCGAAGCCGCCGGGAACCATCGAGTGGGAGTAGGGGTCGGCTCGATCTGAGCAGCATCCGTTTTCAGCTCAAACATTGAGTGAGTTGAACGGCCGAAAAGCGTGGCCATTCAACTAACTCAAAACTCGCGAGAAAACGGACACTCCCCAGATCGAGCTGAGTGCTGGGCAGCTTGGTGGTTGAGTAGGCGCGCCGCCGTATCGGAACCAGCCCCGCCTTAACGCGAGCCCGCGGGTATTGAACGACAGCGGTGCACCGCTGCGTTCTCGCGACCCGAAAATACGGGCGCGGTCACTATGAAGGGACTCATCATGGATGACGTTGTAGTCGAGCGAGTAACGGCAATTCTCAGGGAGTTCGACCTCTCTGAGATCGGGTTCAGCGGCGAGTTTGCCGCGCCCGATGACGAGTACGAGCCCGAGGCTCGCGATCTCGCTGCGCTGCTCTCGGTGCGCAAGGTCGGGTTCGCCGACGTTGTCGCGGTCTGGCTGAAGTGGTTCGACGACGACCTGACACGCGTGCAGGTCGACCGGGATGCGCTCGTTGCGGCGCTCAACGGGTCGCGCTCCGAGCGCTAACGCAAAAGCCGCCCCGATCGAGAGACCGGGGCGGCTTTGTTGAGCGAGCTAATTACTCGCGCGCGATTCCGATGATGCGAAGAATCTCGAGGTAGAGCCAGACGACAGTCACCATGATTCCGAACGCGGCCTGCCACGCGAAGATGCGCGGGGCGCCACGCTCGACACCGGTCTTGATCGAGTCGAAGTCGAGCACGAGCGAGTACGCAGCGAGAACGACGACGAAGAGGCCGATGATGATGCCCCACGGGATACCGAAGATGAAGCTCGGTTCGCTGCGCAGGCCGAACGCCGAGTCGTTGACGCCGGTCCACATAAGAACGAGGTTGAGCAGCGAGAAGACCGCGTAGCCGACCATCGCGATGAGGAAGACCCTTGTCGCACGTGCCGATGCGCGAATCTTGCCGCTCGCGAAGAGGGCGAGGGTCACGCCGATGACGGCGAGGGTGGCCAGTGTGGCCTGCACGACGATGCCCGGGTAGATGACCTCGAAGATCTGCGAGATGCCACCGACGAAGACACCCTCAACGGCCGCGTAGACAAGAATGAGCGCGCGTGACGGCTGCTTCTTGAAGGTGTTGACGAGGCCGAGCACGAGACCGACGATTGCGGCCGGGATCGTGAGAGCGGGGATGGTCCAACCGACGACAGCGCCGACGAGCAGGATGGCGAATGAGATCGCGATCTTGACGACGGTGTCTTCGTAGGTCATGCGGCCTGCTTCGTCGGGCGTTGCCGACGGGCGGCCATACATGTCAGAAAGCTCTTCTGACGAGACGGGGCGGTTGAGCTGCGATGCCTTCGCGGCGTTCAGGGTGAACGCTGCGGAGTTCGTGAATGCGGGGTTCGAGTTGGCGGCGGCCATCATGTCCTCTGCTTTGTGCGGGCGAACCTTTCGCCCTACACCGATTTTACTGAGTAATGCTGGGTGAATGCCGGAGCGGCCTCACCCGAGCATCGCGTAGCGTTTGCGTGTGAGCACTCAGCGTCGTCCCCTTGTCATCGCCCATCGCGGCGCGAGTGGCTACCGCCCCGAGCACTCGAGAGCCGCCTACGAGCTCGCCTTCGCTCTCGGCGCCGACGCTGTTGAACCCGACATCGTCGCGACCAAAGACGGGGTGCTGGTTCTGCGTCACGAAAACGAGATATCAGGCACAACGGATGTCGCGCAGCATCCACAATTCGCTTCTCGCAAAACGAGCAAAACGATTGACGGTGTCTCGCTCACCGGTTGGTTCACCGAAGACTTCACCTGGGCCGAGCTCAGCACCCTGCGCGTCGTCGAGCGACTGCCGCAGGTGCGGCAGACGAGCACAACGTTCAACGGGCGCGAGGGCATTCTGCGGCTCAGCGACCTCGTTGAGATCATCGACGCGGCGTCGGCCAGGTATGGCCGCGAGCTGGTTATGGTCGCCGAAATCAAGCACGCGACCTACTTCGAGTCGATCGGGCTGCCGCTTGACGAGCTCTTCGCCGACGCGATTCGGCACTGGGCGACGCCCACAAATCTCGTCGTCGAGTGCTTCGAGCAGACTGTGCTCGGCAAGATTCGCGAGCGAGGGATTGCGGCGAAGTACATCTACCTCGTTGAGTCGAGTGGTTCGCCCGCCGACCTCAAGGCGAAGCACGGCAAGAAGGCGCTGAGTTACGCCGCGCATCTCACTGACGCGGGGCTCGCGAAGCTCGCGAAGAGCGTCGACGGTGTGAGCTTCGACAAGCGCATGATCATCGACAAAGACGGGCACGGTCTCACCGACGTTGTCGATCGCACGCACGCCGCAGGGCTACTCGCCTTCACCTGGACCTTTCGCGCGGAGAACCGTTTTCTCGCCAAGCGGTTCCGGTCGAGCGGGGTCGCGAGCGAGTGGGGCGACTGGGCGGCCGAGTTCGACCTGCTTGTCACCGCGGGTCTCGACGGAATCTTCTGCGATCAGCCGGATCTGGGTGTGGCCGCCCTCCGTTCGGGGGCTTAGGCGCATTCGGCCAATAAGTTACGGTCGATAGCGGGGCACGTGGGCTGCCCGCCTCCCCCCTTCCGTTGCTAGGAGTCTCATGCGTGCCGCTGCCATAAGTCGATTGGCGGCGGCCACGGCCCTTGCCTTGTTGATCGCTATCGTGAGTGTTCCGGCTACTGCGTCTGCCGGTGTGCCACCGCAAAAGTGGACCGGTGTGGGAAGGGTCACAACCCTTCCGGCGAGTATCGAGGCCGCTGATGTCAAACAGGTCGCCGTGGGCAGCTATCACGTGCTCGTTTTGCTCAACGATGGCACCCTCGCGACATCGAATCAGTTCGGGACCGACTCCTACAACGTCGGAACAATTCCGGCAGCGCTCAGTGGCAAGACAGTTGTCTCGATCAGCGCCGGCCACCAGTCTTCGTTCGCCGTCACGTCTGAGGGAGACCTGATCGGGTGGGGCTGGAATGGCAACGGCCAGATTTCGCTCATTCCCAACATCGGCAGCCTCGACTTTGTCGAGGTGCACGCCGGCTTCAGCGATGTGGTTGCGCTGCTCTCCGACGGTACGGTTCGTGGTTGGGGCACCGGTGGCAACGTGAGCACGATCCCCTCGGCGCTCGCGGGAAAGACTGTCACTCAGTTGTCGTACAAGGGCGACCACGCCGTTGCGCTGCTCGACACCGGAAAGCTTATTTCGTGGGGCAATCGCACTCCTGCTTACGCGGTGGTTCCTGCCGCGCTCAACGATGAGGTTGTCACGCAGATCGACACTGCAGCGAACCACACGCTCGCGCTGCTCGACGACGGCACCGTGGCAAGCTGGGGCTACTTCAACCGGGGTGCAGTGCCGACACAGCTCACCGACGGTTCGCGCGTGGTTGTTAAGGTCGCGGCGACGCAATGGGGCTCTTATGCGCTTCTCAACACGGGCGAAGTTGTGTCGTGGGCATTCGCCGGAGAAACCCCTGCGCCGCCGAGCATTCCCGAGGTTTTCGATTCGCGTCGCGTCATCGACCTTGAGTCAGGCAGCGAATCGGTGTTCTTCAAATACTTTGACCTCGGCACACTGAGCTACTCGACCGGCGGCTTCGATCCGTTCAACGGGCCTGTCGCGCCGGGCTCGACAATCGAGATCGCGGGAACAGAGTTTCAGGCGAACGTCGCCGTCAAGCTCGACTTCCGCGGCACAACTCAGACGATCTCGACAAACGACGATGGTGACTTCGAGGTTGTCCTACCGGTGCCCGTCGATGCCGAGTGGGCCACCGAGCAGCTGACGGTGACCATCGATAACCGGGAGTACGGCGGGGCCGTGCAGATTTCGGCTCAGCCGCTTACGGCAGTGACGCCGCTCATTGTCGGCCCCGAGTCGGCCAGACGCTGACCGTCGACACCTCGGAGTGGACGAGCGGCGTCAAGCTCGACTACCAGTGGTATCGCGACGGCAAGCCGATGAAGACCGCCGTTGGCGCTAGCTACACGCCCGTGGCAGCGGATCGAACCCACGTTCTTCACGTCAAGGTAACAGCGAGCAAAACTGGCTTCGCAACGGTGAGCAAAGTGAGTGCCAAGACCGTAAAGCTTGCCTACGGAATTCTTGCCGTATCAACGCCTGTGGTGGAGGGCACCCTCGACGTCGGGCAGGTGCTTACTGCAGACACAGGCGCGTGGGCACCCGCACCACGCTTCACGTACCAGTGGTACGTCAATGGCTCAGCAGTGAAGAAGGCAACCAAGAGAACCTTCACGGTGCCCGCGAACGCGGTTGGTGGTTATGTGCGCGTCGTCGTGACGGGCTCTGTGGCGGGCTACACGAGCGTGACGCGGCTCGGGCGCGCGACATCCACCATCGGGCTGGGATCGTTCACCGCGACGCCGAGCCCGACGATCACCGGTGTTGTGCAAACCGGCAAGACACTGACCGCAGCGACCCAGGTGTGGTCGCCTGCGGCGAGCAAAGTCGACTACCAGTGGTTCGCTGACGGCGAGCCGATCGCGCGCGCGACGAAGCGTACGTTCGTGATTCCGGCGTCGGCGAAAGACGCCCTGATCTCCGTCGAGATCACCGGAAGTCGTTCCGGGTTCGAGTCGGTTCAAGCCTCGAGCGCGCAGACGAATGCAGTACTCGGCACTCTCGCCGCGGCATCGCCACGGATAACGGGCTCAGCGAAGGTTGGTTCCTCGCTCACCGCGGTGCCTGGCGCGTGGACTCCCGGCGCGACGCTCGGCTACGAGTGGGTGCGCACCGTGGGAAAGACGCAAACGGTCGTCGGCAGCGAAGCGACATACCCTGTTGTGCTGGCGGATAAGGGGCGCACGCTCACGCTGCGGGTTACCGGCGTGCTCGACACGTACGCGACCGCAACGAAGTCGTCCATTCCGACGAAGAAGGTCAACTAGCAGGTCGGAGGTCGCGCCTACAATTAGCAGGCCATGACCTTCGTTCTCGAACCTTTTGAATCTGCCGAACCTTCGAACGGTGGCGGTGCCTTCACCGACGCCCTTCTTGACGGACTCAACCCGGCCCAGCGCGAGGCCGTCGAGTATCGCGGCCAGGCGCTGCTTATCGTCGCGGGAGCGGGCTCGGGCAAAACGAGTGTTCTCACCAAGCGCATTGCGGGACTTTTGCAGAGCCGCGAGGCGTGGCCGAGCCAGATTCTCGCGATCACCTTCACCAACAAGGCCGCTGCCGAAATGCGCGAGCGCGTTCATGCCCTCGTCGGGCAGGCGGCCGAGGGCATGTGGATCTCGACGTTCCACTCTTCTTGCGTGCGCATTCTGCGGCGCGAGGCCGAGAACTTCGGAATGAAGCAGTCGTTCACGATCTACGACTCGGGCGACACAAAGGCCCTCATCAAAAGAATTATCAAAGAGTTGGATGCCGACACCCTCGGCTTTACGCCCGCTAACGTTGCGGGGCGCATCTCAAAGCTCAAAAACGAACTGGCCGACGTCGAGTCGTTCGCCCGCAACATGAATGCGGCCGACCCGAAAGATGTTGCGTTTCTCGAGATCTTCGGCCGCTACACCGCGACCCTGCGCAAGGCCAACGCTCTCGACTTCGACGACCTCATCGCCGAGACCGTTCACCTGTTCCGCGCGTTCCCGAAGATCGCGGCGCTCTACCAGCGCCGCTTCCGTCACGTGCTCGTCGACGAGTACCAGGACACCAACCACGCCCAGTACGCGCTCATTCGCGAGCTCGTGCGCGGGGTCAAGCCCGAGAATGTCCCGGCCGATACCCGCACGGCTCTCGAGCCCGACGGCGGCATCGCCCCCGCATCTCTCACGGTCGTCGGCGACAGCGACCAGTCGATCTACGCGTTCCGCGGAGCCGACATTCGCAACATCGTTGAGTTCGAGCGCGATTTTCCGCGATCGAAGACGATTCTTCTCGAACAGAATTACCGGTCGACCCAGAACATCCTTGATGCGGCGAACGCGGTCATCTCGAACAACTTCGACCGCAAAGACAAGAAGCTCTTTACGACAGTCGGTTCGGGCGAGAAGATCGTCGGCTACACGGGATACACGGCTTATGACGAGGCGCAGTTCGTTGCCGACGAGATTCAGGTGGCCCACGACGGTGGGCTCGCGTACAGCAGCATCGCCGTGTTTGTGCGCACAAACTCGCAGACGCGAGCTCTCGAAGACATTCTGATTCGTTCCGCAATCCCGTACCGCATTCCGGGCGGCACAAAGTTCTACGACCGCGCCGAGATCAAAGACGTGATGGGCTACCTCATCCAGATCGCGAATCCCGACGACGATCTCGCGCTTCGCCGCATTATGAACGTTCCCAAACGGGGAATCGGGCCTGCGACCGAAGCGGCGCTGCAGTCGTATGCCGACCGCACCGGAACGCCCCTGCGCGACGCTCTCGGTGACGCGTCGCAGCTTGGGCTCGGACCGAAGGTGACGGGAGCCATTCTCGGTCTCGCCACGATGCTCGAAGAGGTCACCGATATGGGCCCGCAGGCCAAGCCAGCCGATATTCTCACCGCCCTTCTTCAAAAGTCGGGCTACGTCGAGTCGCTTCGTGCGACTCGTGACGCGCAAGACGAGGCCAGGGCAGAGAACGTCGAAGAGCTTCTCGCGCTCACCAAGGAGTACACAAAGCGCAATCAGACCGGAACTCTCATCGACTTTCTCACCGAAGTTCAGCTTGTTGCTGCGGCCGACGAGCTTGATGACGAGAGTGGAACCGTCACGCTGATGACGCTTCACACCGCGAAGGGTCTCGAGTACGACACGGTGTTTCTCACCGGCGTCGAAGAAGATCTTTTGCCGCACCGCATGTCTGCAAACGAGCCCGGCGGTGTCGCTGAAGAACGCAGGCTCTTCTACGTGGGCATCACACGCGCGAAGCGCAGGCTCTACCTCTCGCTCGCAATGTCGCGCGCTCAATTCGGAGATGTCTCGGTAGCGATGCCGAGTCGCTACCTTCAGGAGATCCCCGTCGACCTCATCGAGTGGCGCCAGTCGCCCGGTAACGCCACGAGTCGCGACGGGTCCCGCCCGCGTGCGCTCAACGCGCGCAAGGATGGTTCGTCGTGGGGCTCATCGTGGCGCGAACCCGCTGCGCTGCCCCCTGCGCCGCCCCGGGTCAAGACCGAATGGACGAGTGCCGTTACCGGTGTTGTGCGCGACAACGGTGACCTCGCGCTCGCGGCAGGCGACCGCATCAAGCACACCGACTTCGGCGAGGGGCGCGTTTCTGCCGTCACAGGCGAGGGTGCAAAGCGTGTGGCCGAGGTGCAGTTCGACACTGCCGGGCGCAAGCGCCTGCTCATTAAGATCGCCCCGATCGAAAAGATCGACGCGTAGACAGCACTGTCTATCGCCCCGTTTAGGGGCGCGCTGCCGCGGGAGTGCGCTGCTATGTTCACTTCCACTGGCAACGTCGCCGGGGGAGAAGGTGTAGTTATGGTCAGGGTAGACCGTCGTAATTTGGGAGCGCTCTCAGCGCTCGCAATTGTTGCAGCATTAGCTTTGTCGGCGTGTGGCACCGACGCGGGCGCCGGGGTCGCAGGGGACTTCCCCGACCTGACGCTTGCCGCCACCAAATCACCCGTGCAGCTCTTGCGCAACGATGCCGCGGGCCGCATACCGCCCGCGGTCATCGACAGCATCGAAGAGACCGACGACACATCGGTCGCGTGCCTCGAAGAAGAAGACGACCCGACGGGCATCGTTCGCTCGTGGCACTCGACGGCCATCGTCACGGTGGAGGCCGGCAGCGTCTGGCGCATCGACGACATCGTCGACAAACTTGTCGCGTCGTATGTGGATCAGGACTGGCTGGCTCGCTCTCTCGGACAGTCGGCAGACTTTCGGTCGAGCCTTCTCACGAGCGAGAAGTCGCTCGCCGAGATCACCGTCATTGGGCAGCGCCCCGACGAAGACCAGTCGGCCACATCGACCGCCGAGGTCGTCGACGACGTGACGATCGAGATTCAGGTACACGGGCCGTGCGTGCGAACCGATGGCGCCGAATCCGACGAAATTCTCGACCTCGAGAAGCCGTAGTTCGGGGCGCGAGACCGGTCTGTCCCCATGTTTGGGGTCAGGTTCTATGTGACGACTGCGTTACGTGAGGCAAATCGGGCTAAACCCACTGGTAACTTCAACGCTACTGGTGATGGCGCCGGAGTGAACGACCGCTGAACACTTCAGCGAGTCGGCTCCGGGTCGCTCGATAAACGAGGTGCACAATGTCGCGGACGAAACAGGTTCGGGTAGTCGCGGGACTCTTGACGATGCTTGCGGTGAGCGTTGCGCTCTCCGCGTGCTCGCCGGCCGCCGAGCCAACGGGCAAGTATCCCGATCTCAGCCTCGCCGAGACCAAGTCGCCCGTGCAGCTACTGCGCAACGAAGCGGCCAGCAGAATTCCCGAGTCGGTAATCGAAGAGGTCGTGCACTCGCAAGACGTGTCGACAAACTGCATGACACCCGAGACCGACCCCGATGGGCTCATCAGGTCGTGGGACTCGAGTGTGCGCGTGACGATCAACGCCGAGAACGGTGCCGATGTTCAGGGCATCGTCGACGATCTTTCTGCGTCGTTCGTCGAGCAGGGATGGGAAAAGGGCACATTTGGTGTCGCATCCATCATCGATCTGTCGAGTGAGACGTCGCCCGTTTCCATTCACGTATCGGTCTCGAAGGCCGATGCAGAGACCGGCGAGGGCGGCGCGATTCAGCTCACCGCGAGCGGACCGTGCGTCGAAACCGACGGCGCAGAGTCAGACGAAGTGATCAATCTCGAGAAGCGCGCGAGCGAAGAGGACTAAGCCTCGAACGGGGGGATTCGGCAGGTCGGCCGTTATTGGTACGTTCGACTGTCGGATTCTGGAATTAAGGTGAAATTCATGGTCGGTGGGGACCACAAGTGGGTCGCGATTGTCGCGGTCTCAGTACTATCTGTTTCTTTGCTCGCGGGGTGTGCAGCAGAAACTGAAGCAAATGTCTTGACTCTCGCGCAGACGAAGTCGCCCGTGCAGCTCTTGCGTAACGAGACAGCGTCGCGGGTGCCAACGACGATGATCGACGAGGTCGCCGAGAGCGTTGACGTTTCGGTTGCCTGCAAGACCGTCGAGGCAGACCCGACGGGCATCATGCGCAAGTGGAAGTCGTCGGTGCTTATGACTATCAAGAGTGGCAGCGCATGGCGCACACTCGACGTCGCCGACGACATCGTGCAGACCTACGTCGACGAGGGATGGACATCGTCGCGTGGCTTCGATTCCGCGGTCACCGTGTCGGTGCTTGAGAGCGATCGCCAGGCCACAGACATTGAAATTCAGGCGAAAGAGCCTGAAGAAGGCAGTGACAAGGGCGCGACACTTCGTGTGACGACAACGGGCCCGTGCGTCGCGACCGAGGGTGCCGACTCCACCGAGATTCGCAAGCTCGAAAACCGCGACGAGTAAGACACCTGCGAGCTACCGGGCGTTCACCCGCGCTCCCTAGGTTCTCTCCACGTGAGGGAATCAGTATGGGGAAAGCGGGCGTGGCCGGTGGGGGCTGCCCTCGCTGTAGTTCTTGCGTTGTCAGCGTGTGCGGCAGCTCAGCCGGGTTCGTTAGAGGCCGAGAAACTCGCTGACGCGACTCTCGTCGAGACGAAGTCGACGGTGCAACTGATTCGCAATGAGGCAGCGTCGCGCGTTCCCGACATCGTTGTTAACGACCTCACCGAGGTCTCTGACACATCGGCGGCGTGCCGATCGACCGACATCGACCCCGATGGCTTCGCGCGGCACTGGCTGTCGTCGGCGACAATCGACCTGACCAACTCGCAGGCGGCTCGCGTTGCAACAATCGCAACCGACCTCGTTGCCTCGTTTGCAGACCAGGGCTGGAAGGCCGAGGTGAGCGACGGTGCGACAGTTCTGACCCAAGACGTCTCGCTCGTCGAGCTGTCGATCGCGGCGGTCGAGAAGACCTCGACCGAGCACGCCCACATTGCAATCACGAGCACCGGTCCGTGCGTCCTCACGGCCGGCCCGGAGTCAGACGAAGTGCTCAAGCTCGAGGCTGCTGCTAACGAGTAACAACGGCTCGCACTGAGCTCACACCCTGAGCGGGTAGAGTGCTTGGTGGTCAAAGTGTCTCGACGTCGAACTATCTCTGCGTCGAGATTTACCGCCAATTCACCCATCGACGCGCGATTGAGAGAGCCACGTGGATCTTTTCGAGTACCAGGCCAGGGACCTCTTCGAGTCCTACGGAGTGCCTGTGCTTGCCGGCCTAGTAGCCGACACACCAGAAGAAGCAAAGGCCGCAGCTGAGAAGCTCGGTGGAACCGTCGTCGTCAAGGCGCAGGTCAAGGTAGGCGGCCGCGGCAAGGCTGGCGGCGTCAAGGTTGTACACAACCCCGAAGACGCGTTCACCGCGGCGGAGGCCATTCTCGGACTCGACATCAAGGGCCACGTCGTCAAGCGCGTGATGATCGCCGCTGGCGCTCGCATCGCCCAGGAGTTCTATTTCTCCGTGCTGCTCGACCGTTCGAACCGTTCGTTCCTCTCGATGACTTCGGTCGAGGGCGGAATGGAGATCGAAGAGCTCGCAGTCGAACGCCCCGAGGCGCTCGCGCGCATCGAGATCAACGCTCTCGAGGGCATCGACCTCGAGAAGGCAACCGCAATCGCCGAGGCAGCAAACTTCCCGGCCGAGCTCGTTGGCAAGGTCGCTCCCGTCATCGTCAAGCTCTACGACGTGTTCAAGGGTGAAGACGCGACGCTCGTCGAGGTCAACCCGCTCGTGCTCACCGAAGCTGGCGATGTTGTCGCCCTCGACGGCAAGGTGACTCTCGACGAGAACGCCGAGTTCCGTCACGAGAACCACGCCGAGCTCGAAGACAAGGCCGGAGCCGACCCGCTCGAGGCCAAGGCTAAGAACGCCGGACTCAACTACGTCAAGCTCGACGGTGAGGTGGGAATCATCGGTAACGGTGCAGGCCTCGTGATGTCGACGCTCGACGTTGTCTCGTACGCGGGTGAGAAGCACGGCAACGTGCGCCCCGCGAACTTCCTCGACATCGGTGGTGGAGCGTCGGCCGAGGTTATGGCCGCCGGTCTCGACGTTATCCTCAACGACCCGCAGGTCAAGAGCGTCTTCGTCAACGTCTTCGGAGGCATCACGGCGTGTGACGCCGTCGCCAACGGAATCGTCGGAGCGCTCGAGGTTCTCGGCGACACGGCCACAAAGCCCCTCGTTGTTCGCCTCGACGGCAACAACGTCGTCGAGGGTCGCCAGATCCTCGCCGACCGCAACCACCCACTCGTCACAGTCGTCGACACCATGGACGAGGCAGCCGACAAGGCAGCCGAACTCGCCCACGCTGCCGCCTAAGGAATAGGGAAACAGAACATGTCGATCTTCCTCGACGAGAAGTCCATCATCATCGTGCAGGGCCTCACCGGCTCAGAAGGCACAAAGCACGCGGGCCGCATGCTCGCGTCAGGCTCGAACATCGTCGGCGGTGTTAACCCGCGCAAGGCGGGAACCACCGTCGAGATCGAGGGCCACGAGCTGCCGATCTTCGGTTCGGTCGCAGACGCCATCGCGTCGACCGGCGCCAACGTCTCGGTCATCTTTGTGCCGCCGGCCTTCGCAAAGGCAGCAGTCATCGAGGCCGTCGACGCCGAGATCGAGCTCGCGATTGTCATCACAGAGGGCATTCCGATTCATGACTCCGCGGAGTTCTGGGCCTACGCCGTCTCAAAGGGCAACACGACCCAGATCATCGGGCCGAACTGCCCGGGCATCATCAGCCCCGGCAAGTCGAACGCGGGAATCATCCCGTCGACGATCACCGAGGCCGGCCCCATCGGTCTTGTTTCGAAGTCGGGAACCCTGACCTACCAGATGATGTTCGAGCTGCGCGATCTTGGCTTCTCGACCGCCATCGGCATCGGCGGCGACCCCATCATCGGCACAACGCACATCGACGCTCTCAAGGCGTTCGAGGCTGACCCCGAGACGAAGGCGATCGTGATGATCGGCGAGATCGGTGGCGACGCTGAAGAGCGTGCCGCCGCCTTTATCCAGGCCAACGTCACAAAGCCCGTCGTCGCCTACGTCGCGGGCTTCACCGCCCCCGAGGGCAAGACGATGGGCCACGCTGGCGCGATCGTCTCTGACGGCGCGGGCACGGCTCAGGGCAAAAAGGAGGCCCTCGAGGCTGCGGGCGTTCGCGTCGGCAAGACCCCGAGCGAAACCGCCTCGATCATGCGCGAAGTCTTCGCAGCTCTGTAACCAGTTTCAGTAAGGAGGGGAGGGCTTCGGCCCTCCCTTCTTTCGTTAACCCAGCACAATGGGCTTATGACCTTCCCTCGCGTCGCGCGATCGACAGCCGTTGCCCTCGCACTAGTGATGCTGGCGAGCGGCTGCGTTTCGGCGCCGGCGCCGGTGGAATCCGATGCGCCGACGGGGTTCGAAGAATATTTCGCGCAGGATGTCGCGTGGCAGAGCTGCGGCAGCTCCGCCGAGTGCGCGAGCATCGACGCCCCGCTCGACTGGAGCGATGCATCCAAGGGCTCGATTGAACTCGCCCTCTCGCGGGTCACAGCCCTCGACGACAGCAAGGGGTCGATTCTTGTAAACCCGGGTGGTCCCGGTGGATCGGGCTATGACTTCGTAAAGAACAGCATCAGTTATGCGGCATCGGGTGAGCTGCTGAGCAACTTCGACATGGTCGGATGGGACCCACGCGGCGTCGGCCAGTCGAGCCGCGTCGAGTGTCTCGACGGCGACGCCAAAGACGACCTTCTCTTCGGTGAGTGGCAGAACCCCTACGATTCCGACGCGTGGATCACCGAGCTCGAGGCCGCCGAGCAGACCTTCGTCGACGCGTGCGAGGCCAATACCGGCGCGCTGCTCGAGTTTGTCGATAGCGCCTCGACCGCCAACGACATGAACCTCATGCGCTCGCTGCTCGGCGAGGAGAAGCTCAACTACCTCGGCTATTCGTACGGCACCTACTTCGGTGCGATGTTCGCAGAGCTTTTTCCCGAGCGCGTTGGCCGTCTTGTGCTCGACGGAGCGCTCGACCCGAAGGTCGAAGCCATCGACTGGTTCAGCGTGCAGATGTCGGGCTTTGACGGCGCGATGAACGCCTTTCTCGAGAATTGTTTGGACGCCGCCAGCTGCGCCTTCAGCGGAACCCTCGCCGACGCACAGAAGCAGTTCACCCGGTTGCTCGAATCAATGGACGACCGCCAACTCGTCTCGACCGACGGGCGCGTGCTCGACTCGGCGACCCTCGGGTTCGCCGTGGCATCCGCGCTCTACTCTTCGTCGAACTGGCCGTCACTGAGCCAGATGTTTACCGAGGTCGAAAGCGGCGATGCGTCGCTCGCCTTCACGTTCGTCGACTCGTACTACGGGCGCTCGGGCGACGGCGTTTATGCGAACAACTCGTTCGAGGTGTACACGGCGACCCTGTGCCTCGACGATGACTTTCAAACCGACGCCTACACGGTGCGCGACGGCCTCGACGTGATCTCGAAGGCCGCACCGCTCGTTGGTGGCCCGTTCGCCTATGACGACTACGGCCACGTTGAGACGGCGTGCACACTCTGGCCGTACCCGCCCAAACCGAAGCCCGACAACTTCGACGCGGCCGGTGCCGACCCGATTCTCGTTATCGGCACAACCAACGACCCCGCGACGCCCTACTCGTGGGCGGTCTCTCTCGCCGATCAACTCGACAGTGGCGTTCTTGTCACCTACAACGGTGAGGGGCACACGGCCTACGGTCGCAGCAATGAATGCATCACCGCGGCCGTCGACGAGTACTTCATCAATGGCACGGTGCCGACGAGCGATCCCGACTGCTGAAGCTGCGCGTCTAGACCTCGTAGCTGAAGGTTCCGCGGTAGACGAACCACTCGCCGAGTAAAGGTGACGAGAGCGTGACATCAACGCGCTGACCGGTTGCCACCGACTGCTCGGTCAGGCGCAGCGTCGCGACTCTCGGCAACGGAATTCTCAGCGCACCCAGGTGTATCCATAGCCGCGTGGAGGTCATGTGAAGCGCCCCGTCGGCGACGGTGAGGCCGAGCTCCACCTCGAGCCCGCCGCGGCGCCCGAGAAAGTCGTGAAGCTCGCCGTCGACGATGCGCATCTCGTCGAGCATGACGCGCTCGGTCTTCGCAAAGGCGAAGGTGCGCCGACCGCGCAGTTCACCGCCCGGCGTTGGTGTGTTTGTGACGGTGAAGGGCACGTTGCGCTCGTACTCGGGAAAAAGAATGCGGCGCCAGGCGAGAAACGACAGAACGGGCCACAGCCAGCGATGGCGTGACCCGGCGATCTCGTACAGCCCCGTGCCGCGGCCGACGTGGCCAGCGGGTAGCAGAGCGAAGTAGTCGCGCAACCCCGGGCTGAGTTCGTTGACGCGATCGCCGAGCGCGCGCTGCCAGACCGAGAGGGTCACGCGGCTCCGCGTCCTGCGGCCCGCTCGAGGTCGCGGCGAGAGCGCAGGCCGAGCTTTGCGAGAGAGTTGGCGAGGTGGTGTTCGACGGTCTTGACCGAGACGTGCATGGCTGCCGCGATCTCGCGATTGAGCATGCCCTCCGAGGCGAGAAGTGACGTATCGTGCTCGCGCGGGGTGAGGGTCGCCCAGCCTTCGAGCGAATCGAGTCCCGCGACCACGGCATCAGAGGTGGGCAGAAAGGCCGTTGCGCCAAGTCTTGCGAAGTGACGGTCGGCGCTGCGGAGCGCGATTGAACCTTCGAGAAACTCGCCGCTCGCCGCGAGCGCGGTGCCCAGTGAGCGCAGTGCGAGCGCGTGCGAGAACGGCGTGCTCGACTCGTCGCCAGAGCGGATCGCGGCTCGATACTCGGCGATCGCCTGCTCTGGATCGCCCTCGGCCTCGGCCAGAAGCCCTCGAAGCCAGGCGGGGTAACCGAAGTACTTGATGCACTGCTCGGTGTCGAAGAGGCTGATGATCGTGCGAGCGCGATCGTACGAGCCGAGCGCGATGAGTGCCTCTGCCTGCATCGCTCGCCAGCCGGTGAAGCCGGTCGACGTGAGGCCGATGCCAAGAAAGCCCTCAGACAGGGGAGCGAGAGCGTGAATCACCGCGTGCGGATGCCCGCCCTGTCGCTCGACAACGGCGGCGGCGATGGCTGCGGCGGCAGTGTGCTGCGGAAGCGGGCGCTCGACGCCGAGGCGGCGCGCGATGCGCACGGACCGCTCTGCGTAATCGATCTCACCCGAGCTCGCTGAGATCATCGCGATGACCCCGTGTGCGAGAACGTCGTGGTTGCCGTTTCGACTCGTTGTCGTGTGGGCGAGAACGCCCTGCGCGTCGGCAAGAGCGGAGTCCCACTGGCCGAGCGAAAAGCTGACGTGAGCCCGGAGCGCGAGGCACAGCGGAATTATGTGTTTCGCGTCGCTCGCGCGGGCGGACTCGAGTGCGCGGTCAACCGTCGCGAGAGCATGGGACGCGTCGCCGCGGTAAAACTCTCGCTGCGCGTAGATCGTGAGGGCGTCGGCACGCTCCGGACGCGTGAGCGGCAGGGCGATAACAGGCGCGAGGATGTGGTCAGAGGCATCAACGAGGCTTGCGATCCACAGGGCGAAACCGTGCGTGATGCGCAGCCGAGCCTCGGCGGGTGAGAGGTCGACACCCTCCGGTGCCGAATACACCGACAGCGCCGTCGCGCACCGCTCGATGCAAGCCGGCAGATCGACGACGGCGAGCTCAAGACTCGCAACAACTGCCGCCGTAAAGTGGCCGTGCGGATCGAGACCGTCATTCTCGCCATCGTGCTCGGCGAGTGCGCGCCGAACCAGACTGAGCGACTCGTGAAAGTCGCCGAGCAGGTAGCCGATTCCGCCGAGAACAATGTCTCGACCGAGGCTTGCCGAGCACCGCGCGATGCTGGGGGCGAGCGAGGAGGCGAACTCCGCGTCATCCGAGTAAAAAACAAGCGTGCCAGCGATCTGCAGGCGGCGTTCGCGATCGACAGGTGTGCTCGTGACGCCACTGGCCCTGCCATACATGCGTGCGGCCTCGGGATACAGGCCCGACGCTGCAATGCGCGCGCCCTCGGCCTCGAGTTCGGCCGCGAGGGCGTCATCGGTGTGCTCAGTTGCATGAAGAAGGTGCTCGAGCCGCGGCCAGCCGATGAACGAGTCAGCGGCTGCGGCATGCAGGGCGCGACGGACCGGTGCCGCGAGCGCGTTGCGCACCCCGGCTCGCGCGCGGGCCGAGTGCAGAGTGAGCTCGCGCTGACCGTGCTCGTTGAACGCGCTCACCAGGCCAGACTCGAGGGCGTCATCGAATGACACCTCGACTCCAGCGCGTTCGGCGATCTGCATAATCGATGAGATCGCGATCGGTTCGTCAACAACGGCGAGCAACTCGATGAGGGCGCGTCCGGCGGGGGTGAGGCTCTCGAGCGTCGATTCGAGCTCTGCGGTGAAACCTGCGGGCGCGGGCAGCGTACGCGGAACAGCAACGTGCAGACGCTGGCCAAGATCGTCGAACGCCTTGACGAGGTGCAAGGCGTTGCCGTCGGTGAGCTCGGTGAGAATCTGCGCGCGGGTCGGCTCGAGGGCGGCAATGCCTCGTTCTGCCGCGAGCTCAATCGTCTGCTGCGGAGTGAAGCCGGCGAGCTCGAGCACGGCACCGCGGTCACCGCGACTGCTCGTTGGCTTGAGCTTGGTAATGAGCGTGGATGAGCCGGTTCGCGCCGCGACAATAACGAGAACCTTGCCCTTGCGAAGGCCGTGCAATTCGCGCCAGATCGCTGCAAACTCTGCGGCATCGAGCTCGTCGGCGTCATCGATGACGCGAAGAACGGGGCCACTCGACTGGGGATCGGTGGAGAAGTCGGTGAGCTGGGCGGCGACATCATTCAGTAGCCAGGTTTTGCCGCTGCCCGCTTCGCCCTCGACCGTCACGACGTTGGCTATTCCGGCGCGCGCGCGAGTGGCGGCCGCCAGCACTGCTGCTCGCTCCCGAATGCGATCAACCACTTTTTCCTTCCGCGCGCGAGTATCACCCCCACGCGTCGGATCTAACCCTACCCAGTGAGAAAATCTCCGCGGCCGGGGTGTTCTGGCGCATTCGTAACCCGTACATTGCGCGATCGACAAATCGAGGGTTTAACCCTTAACTCATTCGGGTTCGCGGCGGCGACACTTGAGTCTGCTCGACCGCGTTCCCCCCGACGCGCGCTGCTTCCTCCCGCGTGAACTGCCCCCCGTAATCGCGCGGGAGGAGCAGTTCGGCCCCCGAATTGGGGCAGCCACATCGAGCGCTTTGGGGTTAAACCCCTAAGTCGGTTGGGCCGCCACCGATCATGCTTGACACATGCCCGATCACCTTTCTGCCGTGCCGCGATCAGCGCGCCGCACGTCGCTCTCCCTTGCGCTCATCACGGCGCTCATTGCCGCGCCACTTGCGCTCGCTCCGGTTACGTTCGCGAGTGCAGACGAGGTGGTTGGGCCCGCCGCGGCGGAGGCCGTCGTCGAGACGGTGCCTGTTGTCACGGAGCCAGCGTCGGAGCCCGCTCCAGAGTCGGCACCCGAGCCAGAGCCGGCGGCCGAGCTGCCCGTCGAGTCGCCGAAGGCTGATGCTCCCGAAGCGCAGGGCCCCGTCGCTGAAGACGCCGCCCCTGGAACACCCGGGCGTACGGCCGAGTCCCTCCCCGTAGCGCTTCCGACGCCGACCTTCACCGCAACAACCACCATCGACTCGATCACTTTCACCTGGGACCAGCACATGCCCGTAGGGGAGAACTGGAACCTGCAGGTTGAGGTGGGCGACCCGGACATGCCGGTTAACGGGTGGGGGCTCTATGGGGACTACCAGCAGCAGACCACAGTGACCATTCCGTACCCGAAGCACACTCCCGTGATTTTTCGCGTTCGCAGCGCTAGTCAAACGGGCGGAGTGAGCGGCTGGGCCACGAGCGACACCCTCGTCGTGGGCGAGGCGCCCGGCGAGGTGCCGAACCTCGGCTTTGTGCCAACGGCGGGCGGGCTCATCCTTCGATGGATGTACCCATCGGAAGGCTCAGGAAACATGGTCGTCGACGTGCAGTACCGCAAGTCGACGGTCGACGACAGCGCTGCGTGGATCTCCGCGCCAGCCAACGCCTGGAACCTCACGGGACTGAGCGGCGGAGTCGAGTACGAGGTGCGCGTGCGTGGCACGAACCCCGTGGGCAGTAGCGCGTGGAGAACGGCAAGCGCTACGACCTTGGAGACCACTCCGCCGTCGGTACCGACCTCGGTGAGTGCCGCCAGCTCTCTCGGCAGCGTCTCCATTCTCTGGTCCGCCCCGGCCGCTGCCGGCAGCTCGGACGTCACGGGCTATGAGTGGGCGTGGAAGCTTCACTCGCAAGACGACACGGAGTGGACGCAGGTCGCCGCGACAAACTCGCCGGGCACCCGTTTTACAAGCACCATCCAGCTTCACGACCTGCGGGTACGTGCTGTGAATCAGGCCGGTCCCGGCCCGTGGTCGGACACGGTATCTGCCATCCCGCAGACCATCTTTATCCCGCCGATGTTGCCGACGGCCCCAGGGACGCCGACCAACCTCGTGCTGACCGGTGCAGACTCAACAATCAGCGCGAGCTGGACCGCAGCCACCGGCACCGTCACGAGCTATTCGGTCTCCGTCACAACGTCGGATGAAGCAGCGCGAACGTTTACCCAAACGATGACGAGCCTTGAGATCACCGGACTCACGAACTCGAAGCAGTACCTGGTCACGGTCACTCCCTTCAACACCTACATGCCAGGCCCCGCCGTGTCTGAGTACGGCCGGCCCTACACCTTCGCGCCGGTCTTCACCCTTGCCGACGGTTCGTCGGCAACGGGTGCCAGGCTCACGGCGGGCGACAAGGTCACGATCAGCGGCACAGGGGCGATCCCGTTGTACACGGTCTATGCCGAACTGCACTCCGACCCGATCGCGCTCGGTAACACGATGACCGCGGGTGACGGCAGCTTCAGCTTCACCGTCACGATTCCGAAGTCCGCGTCGGCCGGAGCACATTCGCTGTATGTGTACCTCGCCGGTGACGACGGGATTGCCGCGGACACCGCAATCTCGGTCACCATCCCGGCGATCCTCGTTGTCGCGGCCGACGGCAGTGAGACTCTCGCGATCACCGGCGCTGACCCGTCGAGCGCCCTCTGGCTCGCGCTCGTCGCCCTGCTCACGGGCATCGCGCTCACTGTGAGATCGCGCCGACGCAGCGTGTAATCCGTCGTACAGCGGTAGGGCGCAGTCTCTTCGGGGCTGCGCCCTTGTACGCTCGCACGAGTATGAACCGCCCACTCACCGCCCTGTTTGCCGCATTCGAGGCCGCCCTTGTTGTGGGCATCGGCATTGCAATTCCGCTCGCACCGCTCACTCTTCTCTGGGGTGTGCAGTTTGGCTTCGCCGTCGACTGGAGCGCGTTCTGGCGTGCCTCCGCCGACATCTGGCTGATCGGCCACGGTGTCGATTTTGAGATGATGCTCGACCCGACGATCGCGGCAACCCTAGGACTCACGGGGGCGGATGTCGCGTTCCCCGTCACCATCGCCGCCCTCGGGTTTGCGCTGCTCACCCTGTTGCTCGGCGTGCGCGCGGGTCGGCGGGTGAGCGAGACGCGCTTCAGGCTCGTTGGTGAGAGTGCTGCCGTCGGAACGTTTGCGGTGCTGTCGGCACTCGTCACGGTGAGCGCTGTCAATCGGTTTGCCGCGCCATCCATCATTCAAGGCATAGTTCTGCCGACTCTCGTATTTGCCACTGGAATTCTTATTGGTGCACTGCGCACGCGCCGCGCCGCCGGCGACATAGACGGAAGCTCGATCAAAGACTGGGTCGACGACTGGCACCCCACAGTGCGCTCGGCAGTGGGGGTCGCGTTGCGCGGAGGAGCGATGGCGGTTCTGGCAATCATCGCGGTGTCGGCGACGGCGCTCGCGGTGCTTATGGCCGTCAACTACGCGAAGCTTGTGTCGCTCTACGAGGCTCTGCACACCGAAGTGCTTGGCGGGTTCGCGCTCACCGGGGCGCAGCTCGCGATTCTGCCGAACGCCGTCATCTGGACGTCGTCGTGGTTTGTCGGCCCCGGATTTGCGATTGGTGCGGGATCCGCGGTGAGCCCGCTCGGCACAACACTCGGGCCGCTGCCCGCCCTGCCGCTTCTTGGCGCGCTGCCCGTGGGCGACCTGTCGTTCGGATTCGTCGGTCTGCTCGTGCCGATTCTCGCGGGTTTTCTCGCCGGTGCACTGCTCTACCCGCGGTTGTTCGAGCCGCGACTGCGCAACGTGCTCGGTGCCGGACTCGGTGTCGGCCTGACCGCGGGAGCGATTCTTGGGCTGCTCGCCTGGTTCTCTGGGGGCGCCGCCGGCCCGGGTCGGCTCGTCGAGGTTGGTCCTGATCCCTGGGCCGTTGCGCTCTGGGCGGTTCTCGAGGTGGGTCTCGCCGCAATTGTTGGGCTGCTTGCCGCCTCTCGTATGCCCCGCGACTGACGCATAAGGGGCGCGCGAACCGCCCGGTAAGCTAAAGATCGTGCTTTCGGTGGTCGTGCTTATCTCTGGCGGTGGGTCCAACCTCCGTTCCCTGCTCGACGCCTCGCAGGATGCCGAGTTTCCCGCCCGCGTTATTGCGATCGGCGCCGACCGAGACGCCGAGGGCTTTGCCCACGCCGAAGAGTTCGGAATTCCGACCTTCTCGGTCGCGCTCTCAAACTTCGACTCCCGCGACGAGTGGGGCGACGCGCTTCTCGAGCAGATAGCCGTCTGGAACCCCGACCTCGTTGTGCTCAGCGGCTTTATGAAGCTTCTGCCGCCCGCGGTCGTCGCTGCCCTGAGCCCGGCGCTCATCAACACGCACCCCGCCTACCTGCCCGAGTTTCCCGGAGCACACGGCGTTCGCGACGCTCTTACCGCCGGAGTCTCGCAGACCGGTGCGAGCGTCATCGTTGTCGATAACGGCGTCGACAGCGGCCCCATTCTTGCCCAGGAGCGCATTCCCGTGCTTCAGGACGACACGGAGGCCAGCCTCCACGAACGCATCAAGCCCGTCGAGCGTCGCCTGCTCATCCAGGCCATCCTCGACATCGCCAACGGACACATCGACCTCAAGGAATACGCGACATCATGAGCGGCCCGAGCCACGACCCAGCCCTGTACCGACCGCGCGACGTCGTCGCCATAAAGCGTGCGCTCGTTTCTGTCAGCGACAAGACCGGGCTCATCGAGCTCGCTACGGCGCTCGCCGATGCCGGTGTCGAGATCGTCTCGACCGGCGGTTCAGCTGCAGCCATCGCGGCAGCGGGCATTCCCGTTGTGCAGGTCGGCGACGTCACGGGCTACCCGGAGTCGCTCGACGGACGTGTTCGCACGCTGCACCCCGTTATTCACTCGGGACTTCTCGCCGACCTTCGCCTCGAATCGCACGAGTCCGAGCTTGCCGCTCAGGGCATCAAGCCCTTCGAGCTCGTCGTCTCGAACCTCTACCCCTTCGTCGAGACCATCGCGTCGGGCGTCACGGGTGACGATGCGATCGAGCAGATCGACATCGGTGGCCCCGCCATGGTTCGAGCCTCGGCGAAGAACCACCACAACGTCGCGATCGTCACCTCGCCGGAGTCATATGCTCTTGTGATCGAGGCGCTCGCCGCCGGTGGAACGAACCTCGCACAGCGCCGCGCGCTCGCTGCCGAAGCCTTCGCCCACACCGCCGCCTACGACGCAGCTGTTGCTGGCTGGTTCGCTGGTGCCGATGTGGTTTCGACAAGCTCGACCGCCGACACGTTTACCGTCTCCGCCACCCTCAAGCAGACCCTCCGCTACGGAGAGAACTCGCACCAGACCGCTGCCCTCTACCTGCGCGAGAACGGCACCGGTATCGCCCAGGCCGAGCAGCTGCACGGCAAAGAGATGTCGTACAACAACTTCGTCGACGCCGATGCTGCAGTGCGCGCGGCCTTCGACTTCGACGAGCCCGCCGTTGCGATCATCAAGCATGCGAACCCCTGCGGCATCGCCGTGGGACGCGGAGCCGGCGATGCCGTGCTCTCCGCCCACGCCCGTGCCCACGCGTGTGACCCGGTCTCGGCCTTCGGCGGAGTTATCGCCTCGAACCGCACGGTAACCCTCGCGGCAGCCGAGTCGATCAAAGACATCTTCACCGAGGTTGTCGTCGCTCCCGATTTCGACGCCGACGCGCTCGCCGTGCTTCAGACCAAAAAGAACATCCGCCTTCTTCGCCTGCCCGCTGACTTCTCGCGCGAGACCGAGGAGTTCAAGCAGATCTCCGGCGGCCTGCTTGTGCAGTCGGTCGATAATTACGACGAATTCTCTTCGGATGCCTGGACTCTCGTCTCGGGCGACGCAGCCGACCCCGCCACTCTCGCCGACCTCGAGTTCGCGTGGCGTGCCGTGCGTGCCGTCAAGTCGAACGGAATCCTGCTCGCCCACGAGGGCGCGTCAGTCGGCGTCGGAATGGGCCAGGTCAACCGTGTTGACTCCTGCCACCTCGCTGTCACGCGTGCGGGCGATCGCGCTGCCGGTTCGGTCGCGGCCTCCGACGCGTTCTTCCCCTTCGCCGATGGCCTCGAGATCCTTCTCGCTGCGGGAGTCAAGGCAGTCGTTCAGCCCGGCGGCTCGGTGCGCGACGAGGAAGTCATCGCGGCAGCAACCGCCGCCGGCGTCACCATGTACTTCACGGGAGAGCGTCACTTCTTCCACTAGGTCTGAGTCGGTCGCGCACGCTAGCGCGCTAGTGCGTAACGTGCGCGCAAGGGCGAACTGGCGCGCGCGAGACGCCGTAGCGCGCACGCCTCTTCGACGAGCTCAATCACCGCGGGCTGCGCTCGTTCACCGCGACTAGTCGACCAGCGCGGGCTCCTCTTCTGCGCCGCCGGCGAACTGCGCCATGTACAGGTTGTAGAAGGCGCCCTTCGCGGCGAGCAGTTGCTTGTGGTTGCCCTGCTCGACTATGCGGCCTTCTTCCATTACGAGGATCGTGTCGGCGTCTTTGATTGTCGACAACCGGTGCGCGATGACGAACGAGGTGCGGTCGGTGCGGAGCGCGGCCATCGCGTGCTGCACGAGCAGCTCGGTGCGGGTGTCGACCGATGAGGTCGCCTCGTCGAGGATGAGCAGCGAGGGGTTCGCGATGAACGCGCGAGCGATGGTGAGCAGCTGGCGCTCGCCGGCCGAGACACTTCCGCCGTCGGCATCGAGAACTGTGTCGTAGCCGTCGGGCAGTTGGCGCACAAACCGGTCGACCATCGTCGCCTCCGCGGCCTCGATGACTTCATCGTCTGTCGCATCCAGTCGTCCGTAACGGATGTTCTCGCGAATAGTGCCTTCAAACAGCACGGCATCTTGAAGAACCATGCCGACATGCGAGCGCAGGTCGGCGCGCGAGAGTGTGGTGATGTCGATTCCATCGAGAAGGATGCGACCGCCGGTGAGCTCGTAAAAGCGCATAACGAGGTTGACGAGCGTGGTTTTTCCGGCACCCGTCGGCCCGACGATGGCGACAGTGTGCCGCGGCTCTGCCGAGAACGAGAGGTTCTCGATGAGCGGGGTCTCTTCGCTGTAGCTGAACGACACGTTCTCGAACTCAACGTGTCCACTTGCGCGGTCTGACAGGAGGGTATTGACCGTCTCGGCCTCTTCTTCATCTGCGTCGAGAAGCTCGAAGGTGCGCTCCGCCGACGCGACTCCCGACTGCAGCATGTTAGCTAGTCCGGCGATCTGCGAGATCGGCTGCGTGAACTCTCTCGAGTACTGGATAAAGGCCGTCGCGTCTCCCAGCGTGAGCTGGCCCGAGGCAACGCGCAGCCCCCCAACCACGGCGATAAGAACGTACGAGAGGTAAGAAACGAATTGCATGGCGGGCATGATCATGCCCGAGATGAACTGCGCGCCAAACGACGCGGTAAAAAGACTGTCGTTGCGCTTGTCGAACTCGTCGAGCATCTCTTTATCGCGGCCGAAGACGCGCACGATCTCTTGCCCGGAGAAGGTCTCTTCGATGTGGCCGTTGAGGGCACCCGTGTTCTTCCACTGCGCGGCGAAGAGCTTCTGCGACCGCACGCCGATAACGCCAGCGATGACACCCGAGAGGGGCAGGGCGATGAGCGCAATGAGCGCGAGCTGCCACGAGACGATAAACATCATCGCCGTGATGCCGAGCACGGTCAGTGCAGATTGCACGAGTTGAGAGAAGGCCTGTTGAAGCGCTGCCTGAACATTGTCGACATCGTTGGTGACTCGCGACATAACGTCGCCGCGCTGCCTCGTGTCGAAGTAACGCAACGGAAGGCGGTTGAGCTTGTCTTCGATGTCCTGGCGAAGGTTGAAAACGACGCGCATCACAATTCGGTTGAGCAGGTAGCCCTGCCACCACATCAGGAAGGCCGCGATCGAGTACATGCCGAGCACCGTAAGGATAAGCATGCCGAGGCGACCGAAGTCGATTCCCTCGCCCGGAACGACGTCGGTGCCCATCAGCAGGTCGGCGAACTGCCCGTTGCCCGATGCGCGCGCCTGCTCGATCACCGTCTCGAGCGGAACACCCGCGGGCAGCGACTGCCCAAGAACACCGTTGAAGATGGTGTCCATCGCCTGGCCGAGAATCTTTGGTGCGATAACCGTGAGCACGACGGAGATCACCACGAGCACAACGACGAAGGAGAAGAGGGTGCGCTCCGGCCGCAGCAGCCCAACCAGCCGCTTGGCGGACGGCCAGAAGTGCTGGGCCTTCTTGGCGGGTGGTCCGTCACCGAACATCCCGCCGTCGTCGGCGGTGGGCTCGTATTCGGGGGTGAGTTCGTCGTCGACCGTTGCCTCGACCGGGACCTCAGACTGCGTCTTTTTGGTCTGGCGGGCCATGGTTATGCCACCTCCTCGACGGTGAGTTGCGACTCGACGATCTCGCGGTAGGTCTCATTCGAGTCGAGAAGTTCGTCGTGGGTTCCGCGACCGACGATGACGCCACCGTCGAGCACAAGAATCTGGTCGGCACTCATAATCGTCGACACCCGCTGGGCGACGATGATGACCGTCGCGTCGGCGGTTGCGACGCCGAGCGCTTCGCGCAGTCGGGCGTCGGTCGCGACATCCAACGCAGAGAACGAATCGTCGAAAAGGTAGACACGAGGCTTCGCGACGAGCGCGCGGGCGATGCACAGGCGCTGGCGCTGGCCGCCCGAAACGTTGGTTCCGCCCTGCGCTATCGGATCATCGAGTTGCTTGGGTTTCTCCCGCACGAAGTCGGCGCCCTGAGCGATGCGCAGGGCGTCCCAGAGTTCGGTGTCGGTTGCGTTGTCGCGGCCGAAGCGCAGATTCGAGCCGATGGTTCCCGAGAAGAGGTATGGCTTCTGCGAGACGAGAGCGACGACCTCAGACACCTGCGCGCGCGTGAGGTTCGACACGGGAACGCCACCGATTGTCACAGACCCACCCTGTGGGTCATAGAGCCGGGGGATGAGGTTGATGAGCGAGGTCTTGCCCGCGCCGGTCGAGCCGACGATCGCTGTCGTCGACCCTGGCTCTGCGGTGAACGAGAGGCCATCAAGCACCGGGCGCTCCGCACCGGGGTAGCCGAACGTGACGTTGTCGAAGACGACGCGACCTGCCGTGGGGGTGGCGACGGTGGGCTCGGCGGTCACCGCCTGGCTCGACTCTGTGGTGAGCACCTCGTTGATGCGCTCGGCACAGACGACGGCCCGCGGGATCATCATGACCATAAACACGCCCATCATGACCGCGGTCAAAATCTGCAGCAGGTACTGGAGAAAGGCGGTGAGCGAGCCGACCTGGATGTCGCCAGCGTCGACGCGATGGCCACCGAACCAGAGAACCGCGGCGGTTGCGAGGTGCAGGATCATCATGATCACCGGGAACATCAACACAAACAGGTTGCCAACCTTGAGCGAGGTATCGGTGAGCTTTTCGTTCGCGACTCGGTAGCGCTCTGACTCGAAGGGCTCGCGCACAAAGGCACGCACAACACGAATACCCAGGATCTGTTCTCGCAGCACACCGTTGATGCCGTCGATGCGATCCTGCATCAGGCGGAAGAGCGGAAGCAGAAGAAAAACAAGGAAGCCCACGACGGCGAACAACACGGGCACCGACACCCAGACGAGCCAGGAGAGCCCCGCGTCTTCGCGAAGCGCCATGATGATTCCGCCGATGCACATGATCGGCGTCGAGACCATAAAGTTCAGGGTCATCAGCACAAGCATCTGCACCTGCTGCACATCGTTTGTGCCTCGGGTGATGAGGGTCGCTGTGCCAAAGCGACCGAGCTCGAGTGCGCTCAGCGAGTCGACCTGGCGGTAGACCTCGCGACGCAGGTCACGGCCGACGGCCATCGCGGTGCGCGCGCCGAAGTAGATGCCACCAATTGCGGTGACAACCTGCACGACGCAGACGCCAAGCATCAGCATGCCGATCGACCAGATCAGATCGGTGTCGCCCGACGACACGCCCTCGTCGATGATTCGCGCGTTGAGGCTCGGCAGGTAGAGCGCCGCCATCGTCGACACAAGTTGAAAGACGAAGACCGCGAGGATCCAGGCGCGGTAGGGCCGCGCATGGCGCAGGGCGAGTGAGACAAGAACCACGATTGTTCCTTCAGAAGCGCTATGTTGACGACGTTCACATTCACGCTAATGCACACCGGCGACATTGTGCGAGCGCGAGTGCAATACCGTTGCAGAATGACTTCTCGTGCCACAAGCCTGCCCCGTCGCATAGCCGCGTCCATCATCACCGCGCTGGTTGTCGCGGTCGCAGCTCACTTCGCGACGATCTTCACCTACTCGGTTTCTCAGGGATTCGAGCCGACGATGCTGGGCATCGCGAACGGCGCCTACCTCGCGGGCAGCCTCATCACGTTTCTTCTCGTTTTTGTCGCTGCGCTCGCCGGAGCGTTCACTCGTTGGTACGGCATCCTCATCGCGGCGGTTGTCATCTCGGTGGTCGCTCCACTCGCCGGCCTGTTGCCGCGACTTCTCAGCGCAGGGGTGCCGCTCACGGCCGAGGTCATCGTGCCGCTCGTTGCTACCTTGACCGGCATCGCTCTCGCTCCGCTCGTCTTCACAGCGCTCTCGATTGCCACCCTCGGCCGCTTTACCTGGAACCGCGTTCTCGCCGCGCCCGCGTCGTTCAGCGAACCGGCGACGCAGACCGCGCTCGTGCGCCTGCCTTCGCCGCGTCTCGCCGAGGGTGAGATCACTCACATCGAGCGAACGCCCGTCGACGTGGATCTCGCCGACGAACAGTGGGACGCGTACGTCACGGCCCTGACCGATAACGGCTGGACAACACTCGAGGTGGATGCAGCGCCCGAAGCCCCCGACTCGGTATTCATTGAAGACGCGGTGGTCATCTTCGGTGACACCGCGGTACTGGGAAGCCCCGGCGCTGACTCCCGCGCGTCAGAGATTCTCGGGGCTGAAGAGGCCGTGCGCTCGCTCGGTCTCGCCGTCGAGCGCATCGAGCTTCCGGGAACCCTCGACGGCGGCGACGTGCTCAAGGTCGGCTCGACCGTCTACGTCGGCCGCGGAGGCCGAACAAACGCCGAGGGCATTCGCCAGTTGCGTGCAATCGTCTCGCAGCTCGGCTATTCGGTCGTCGCCGTGCCCGTCACCAAGGTGCTGCACCTCAAGAGCGCGGTGACTGCCCTTCCCGACGGAACTGTTATCGGCTACGCGCCGCTCGTTGACGATGCATCCATCTTCGATCGTTTTCTCGCTGTTCCCGAAGAGGCGGGCACAGCGGTTGTTGTTCTCGCACCGGACACCGTGCTGATGAGTGCGGCAGCGCCGAAGAGCGCGGCGCTCATCACCGAGCTCGGCTACCGGGTTGTGACTGTCGACATCAGCGAGTTCGAGAAGATGGAGGGGTGCGTCACGTGCCTCTCGGTGCGCGTGCGCTAACCAGTTGCAACCCGGCTGCAAGAGACGTAGCCTGTAAGGCTGCCCACAGCCACGAACCACTCCACCACCTTCGGCCGCCCGCCACGGCCACGCACCATTTTTGGGATATATCCATGCCTGCACAGACGACCGGTCACGGTCGCACCACCAAGGGTCCCGGCACAATTTCCGCGATCGCTCGGCTCTACCCCTATGCGAAACCTGCAATTCCGCGCATCATTCTCGGCATGGTGTCGGCGCTCGCCGCGGGCATCGTCGCGCTCATCATTCCGCAGGTGCTGCGCTCGCTCGTTGATGGTCCGCTGCAGTCGGGCGACTCCGACCAGATCTGGCCCGCCTTTGTTATTGTGCTCGCGCTCGGCATCGTCGAGGCGATTATGATCGCGCTTCGCCGGTGGTTTGTGCTCACCCCCGGCACACACATCGAGGCGCGGATGCGCAACGGACTGTATGCGAAGCTGCAAGACCTGCCGGTGAGCTTTCACGACCGCTGGCCGAGCGGGCAGTTGCTCTCGCGCGCGGTGAGCGACCTCAACCTCATTCGACGCTGGATCTCGTTCGGCCTTGTGCTGCTCGTTGTCAACGTCGTCACGATTCTCGTCGGCTTCATCTTTCTCATAAACATCTCGTGGGTTCTCGGCGTCGCGTTTATGGTCTGTTCGATTCCGCTCTGGATCTACGGCTACGTCTTCGAGAACAAGTACTCGGTAGTCGCTCGCCGCAGCCAAGACCAGTCTGGTGACCTCGCGACAACCGTCGAGGAGTCGGTGCACGGCATTCGTGTGCTCAAGGCGTTCGGTCGCGGAAAGCACGCGCTGCGCGGCTTCGAGCGCCAGGCCGAAGACCTTCGTGGCACCGAGATCGAAAAGGCGAAGGCCATCGCCGGCATCTGGCTCTGGCTGCTGCTTGTGCCCGACGTCACTTTCGCGCTCTGTCTTCTCGGCGGTGTGTGGCTCACGGCCGACGGGCAGATCTCCGCCGGCGAGCTCGTCGCGTTCTTCGCAACCGCCACGGTTCTGCGATTCCCGGTCGAGTCGATCGGCTTTTTGCTCTCGATGACCTTCGACACCCGCACGGCGGCCGATCGTTTCTTCGAGGTTATGGATTCGGTCAACACCATCACCGACCCAGAGAACCCGAAGAGCGTCGAGAAGGCCGAGGGGCGCCTCGTCTTCGACGACGTGCACTTCAGGTATCAGGACGCCAGCAGCGACTACCCCGACCTGCTCGACGGCATTTCGCTTGAGCTTGAGCCGGGCGAGACGATGGCGGTTGTCGGCATCACGGGCTCGGGCAAGTCGACGCTGACCGCGCTGACAACCCGCCTCTACGACGTCACCGGGGGAACCGTGCGCATCGACGGCGTCGACGTGCGCGACCTGACCCGCGCCGAGCTGCGCACGCACATCGCCATGGCCTTCGAAGACGCGACGCTCTTCTCCGCCTCGGTGCGCGACAACGTGCTGCTTGGTCGCCCGGATTCGACAGATGAAGAACTCGCAGAAGCGCTCGCCATCGCACAGGCTCAGTTCGTCTACGACCTGCCCGAGGGGCTCGACACCAAGGTCGGCGAAGAGGGCATGAGCCTCTCCGGCGGACAACGCCAGCGCCTCGCACTCGCGCGCGCGGTTGCGGCGAAGCCGTCGGTGCTCGTGCTCGATGATCCACTGAGCGCATTGGATGTCGACACCGAAGCTCTCGTCGAAGCCGCCCTTCGCAAGGTTCTCGCTTCAACGACGGCGCTCATCGTTGCGCATCGCCCCTCGACGGTCATGCTTGCCGACCGGGTTGCACTGCTCGAGAACGGCCGCATCACCGCCGTCGGAAAGCACTCAGAACTGCTCGTCACGAGCGAGCACTACAAGTTCGTCATCTCGTCTCTCGAAGACGAAGAGAGACGAGAGGCGGCCGACCAGATCGCGGCCGACAACGAAGCGACAGAGAAGGAGGTGGAAGCGTGAGCGTCACAGGTGTAGAGGGTGAAGAGCGTAACGACTTCACCAAGGCCGAGAGCACGCAGATCAGGCAGCGCTCGATTCGCCTTCTTGGTTCACTGCTGCGCCCGGTGCGCGCGCAGGTCATTCTCACGATGGCCGTTGTCATCATCTCGACGGCGGCCCAGGTCGCTGGCCCCGCTCTCATTGCGTACGGCATCGACCACGGTCTTCCCGCCCTGATGAAACAAGACTGGTTCCCGCTCGGGGCCACGGTTGTCATCTATCTCATCACGGGCGTCGTCGGTGCGCTGCTCATCGCCTGGTACACGGTGCTGACGGCGAAGATCAGCCAGGCGATTCTTCTCGACCTGCGTAAGCGCGTCTTTTTGCACACGCAGCGACTGAGTCTCGAGTTTCACGAGAGCTACACATCGGGCCGAATCATCGCTCGCCAGACGAGCGACCTCGACTCGATTCGCGAGCTTCTCGACTCGGGCGTCAACCAGCTCGTGCAGGGCGCGCTCTACATGATCTTTATTGCCATTGCGATGTTCACCGTCGACTGGCAGTCGGGGCTTGTGCTGTTCGGCGCGCTCATTCCGCTCGCGCTACTCACGCGCTGGTTCCAGGTGCAGTCGCAGCAGTTGTTCCGCAAGACGCGCGTTGCGTCTGCGCGCCTCATTGTGCACTTCGTCGAGACGATGACCGGCATTCGTGCGGTCAAGGCCTTTCGAAAGGAGAAGCGCAACGAAGACGAGTTCGGCGAGCTCGTTGAGGATTACCGATACGTCAACGGCCGCGTCATCCAACTGTTTGGAATCTTTGATCCCGGCCTTGTGCTGATCGGAAACGTCGCGCTCGCCGTTGTGCTGCTCGCCGGCGGGTTGCGCGTCGCCAACGACGGGCTCGCGATCGGTGCCTTGCTCGCGGCTCTTCTCTATACGCGGCAGTTCTTCGCGCCCGCGCAAGAGATGGCGATGTTCTACAACTCGTACCAGTCGGCGGCCGCAGCGCTCGAGAAGATCTCGGGCGTACTCGAAGAGACCCCGAGTGTGCCCGACCCGACCGATCCGATCGACCTGTGGGAGGCCAAGGGCGGCGTGCGGTTCGACGCCGTCAAGTTCGCTTACAACGAGGGTCGCGTCATTTTGCCCTCGTTTGATCTCGACATTCCCGCAGGCCAGACGATCGCGCTTGTCGGCTCGACCGGTGCCGGAAAGTCGACGCTCGCGAAGCTCATCTCGCGCTTCTACGATCCCTCAGAGGGCACTGTGTCGCTCGATGACATCGACCTGCGTCGCCTGCACCCGAAGGATCTGCGCCGCGCCATCGTTATGGTCACGCAGGAGGCGTACCTGTTCTCGGGTTCTGTCGCTGACAACATCGCGCTCGGAAACCCCGACGCGACGCGCGACGAGATCGTTGCAGCGGCGAAGGCGGTTGGCGCTCACGAGTTCATCTCGTCGCTGCCCAATGCCTACGACACCGACGTGAACAAGCGCGGTGGCCGAGTGTCTGCCGGTCAGCGCCAGCTGCTGTCGTTTGCGCGCGCGTTTTTGGCTGACCCTGTTGTGCTCATCCTCGACGAGGCGACGGCATCACTCGACATTCCCTCGGAGCGACTCGTGCAAGAGGGCCTCACGACCCTGCTCGCCGACCGCACGGCGATCATCATCGCCCACCGACTGTCGACGGTTGCGATTGCCGATCGCGTGCTCGTGATGGAGCACGGACAGATCGTCGAAGACGGCACACCGCGCGACCTCATCGCGGGCACCGGCCGGTTTGCGCAGCTGCACGCGGCCTGGCGCGACTCGCTGGTCTAGTCGCTGTCGCTGGTTGAGTAGGTCGCTCAGCGACCCACTCAACCAACGAGCGCGGCGAGTGCCGTGAACACGACGACGGCGAGGCCGGTAAGCGGTGCGGCGAGAAGTACCCAGGTGCTGAAATCGTCCATGTACCCAGTTCAGTCGGTCTCACGAACCAGGGCATCGGCCGCGGGGCGCGCGATGCTCACCCGCGAGGATGACCTGACCCTGAGTCGCGACTCAGGGTCGGTGGCGTGCCCGCGAAAGATCGACACGATACACGTCGCCCGACCACTTCAGTGGGGTGTTCTCGGCGCGGTAATACTCGAGCGCCCGCGACTCGTGCCCGAGCGGTGGATGTCCCGACGCGCGTATCACTCGCCACCACGGCTGCTCCGAGCCGTAATAGGCCATGACCTGGCCAACGCCGCGTGCTGCACGCGAACCAACGGCCGCCGCGACATCGCCGTAGCTCATCACCGAACCGGCGGGGATGGATGCAACGACCTCAAGCACACGAGAGACAAAGTCTTCTGACGGGCCGGCCATTACAGGGCGAGAGCGCCGATCTTCTCGCCGTACTGGGTTTCGCCGATGAGGGTAAAGCCGATGCGCAAAAAGAACTCTTCTGGGCTGTCTTCGCCGGGCTCCCAGATGACGGTGAGCTGAGTGAAGCCGCGCGAACGGGCCTCTTCTGCGAGAGCCTCCACGGCGAAGCGGCCGATGCCGAGGCCCTGTGCGCTGGCCGAAACGTTTATACGCCAGATGCAGCTGCGAAACTCCGGGCTGGCGTTGTCGGGGTCAAAATTGCCACGAATAAAGCCAACAACCTCGTCGCCGTCGAGCACTACCCGGGGCCACGACGTGAGCGGATTGATGTACGCATCAGCTATCGCATACGAGGTCGGAGTAACGAACTGCTCCTGACCCGGGCGCAGTGTGAGGCTGTTTGCAGCCACAATCGTGCTCGCAGACAACTCTTCCAACCGCAGTTCAGCCATGGCAACAGGCTATCCCGCGCAGCCGACTCTCGGTAGCGCCCGCTGCGGGTGAGCGCAGAACTATCTTGACGTCAAGATAGTTTGACCGAGGCGGTAGGCTTACAGCGGCTCTAAGAGAGGAAGCACACGTGGCAAAAATTAAGGTTGAGGGCACGGTCGTCGAGCTCGATGGCGACGAGATGACCCGCATCATTTGGCAGAAGATCAAAGACACTTTGATCCACCCGTATCTCGACGTCAACCTCGAGTACTACGACCTCGGCATCGAGCACCGCGACGCGACCGATGACCAGGTAACCATCGACGCCGCACTCGCCATTCAGAAGCACGGCGTTGGCGTCAAGTGCGCGACGATCACCCCCGACGAGGCACGCGTTGAAGAGTTCGGCCTCAAGAAGATGTGGAAGAGCCCGAACGGCACAATCCGCAACATTCTCGGCGGCGTTATCTTCCGTGAGCCGATCATCATCTCGAACATCCCGCGCCTTGTGCCCGGCTGGAACAAGCCGATCATCATTGGCCGTCACGCGTTCGGCGACCAGTACCGCGCAACCGACTTCCGTTTCGCGGGCAAGGGCAAGCTCACGGTCGAGTTCACCCCCGAAGACGGTTCAGAGCCGCTCAAGTTCGAGGTCTACGACGCTCCCGGCGACGGTATCGCGCAGGTTCAATACAACCTCGACGAGTCGATCATCGACTTCGCTCGTGCGTCGCTCAACTACGGCCTCAGCCGCAACTACCCGGTGTACCTGAGCACAAAGAACACGATCCTCAAGGCCTACGACGGCCGCTTCAAAGACATCTTCGAAGAGGTTTTCCAGTCGGAGTTCAAGGAGAAGTTCGACGCTGCCGGGCTCACCTACGAGCACCGCCTCATCGACGACATGGTCGCTTCGGCCATGAAGTGGGAGGGCGGCTACGTCTGGGCCTGCAAGAACTACGACGGTGACGTGCAGAGCGACACCGTGGCCCAGGGCTTCGGCTCGCTCGGTCTTATGACGAGCGTTCTGAGTGTTCCCGACGGATCGGTCGTTGAGGCGGAGGCCGCACACGGCACCGTGACGCGTCACTACCGCCAGCACCAGGCCGGCAAGCCCACGTCGACGAACCCCATCGCGAGCATCTACGCGTGGACGCGCGGCCTCGCGCACCGCGCAAAGCTCGATGGCAACCCGGCGCTCGCCGAGTTCGCCAACACGCTCGAAGACGTCGTCATCAAGTCGGTTGAGGCCGGCCACATGACGAAGGACCTCGCGCTGCTCGTTGGGCCAGACCAGAAGTGGGAGACCACTGAAGAGTTCCTCGACACGCTCGACAAGAACCTCGCTGCTCGTCTCGCCTAAGCGTTAAACGAAGAAGCCCCGCCGAGAAATCGGCGGGGCTTCTTTTCGTTGGTGCTTAGGAGCAAACCGTTCCGAGCGCGGTGACCTTGGTCTGAACGTCGGCAGCGGTGTCGGAGACGACCGTGAAGTCGGCGGTCTCGGGGTCGGCTGCAACTGTTGCAACGGCGTCAGCGAACGCGGTGACCGAGGCGGCTGCGGCGTCCGACGGAGGCTTGACCTCTTCGTTGGTGATCTTCTTGACCTCGACCTCGAAGGCCTCGGCAGCTGCAGACATGTCGGCCGACGCGCCTTCGGGGTCGGTGGTCAAGTCGCCAGCGGCGTCAGTGATTGCGGTTCCGAGGGGCTGCAGGCCACCGGTGAGGATCGTGCACGCCTCGACCTTGCTCTGGCCGCCGGCACAACCGGTCAGCAGAAGAAGCGCGACTGCGGTCGTGGCGAGAATGGATGTGGTCTTGCGTGCTGTGAATGACAACGGTGGCCCCTTAAATTCTGAGTTTGACTCCTGCAAACCTATCGGGTTTGAAGACCCCCGGAATGGGGAGAACTGCCCATTCGCATAACAATGGCCCCGGGATCGCTCCCAGGGCCATTGCGAGAATGTCGCGTTACGCGGCTGCGACAGGCTCGGTGGATGTCGCGGAGGCGCTGCCCGCCGAGATAGTGATCTTGCGCGGCATCGCCTTTTCGCTCACCGGGATAACAACGCTCAGCACCCCGTTGTCGTAGCTGGCACTGATCGCGTCGGCATCGATGCCGTCACCGAGGCGCAGGCGCCGCTGGAATGATCCGGCTTGGCGCTCGCGCGACAACCACGTCACGCCCTCGTTCGCGCCGGCAGTGCGCTCGGCACGAATTGTGAGGAAGCGGCCGTCGACGTCGAGGTCGACAGAGCCGGGGTCAATGCCGGGAAGGTCTGCATTGAGTACAAAGTGGTCGCCGTCGCGGTAGAGATCCATCGGGATCGGGCGGGCGGCCTGGCGGGGGTCAAAAGTTACGGCCATGTCGAGCATCTCCTTCACGTGGGCCGCCATGGTGGGCGACTCGCGACTGATTTTCAAACTTGAGTCTGTTTGACTCAACTACGTCAATTATGCAGAAGTGAATACGCCCCAGGGCACGAGTTCGCTCAGGGCAAACGAGAGCTGCGACATCCATTCAGATAACGAATTGGTAACAATGACCCCCGATCGGGGGACGCTTGGGCAAAACATGAGCGAGGTTAGAACTCGTGCGCAGGCCCGACTGCCGCTTTGCAGTGTCCCTCTCTATCCAAAGGAACTCCCTGTGAACAGCCATGTCGGTCGCACAACGACCCGTTCATTTGTCGCAAGTCTCGCCACAGCCGCACTCGTTGCAACGAGTCTCGCTCTCGGATCAGCCGGAGCCGCGATCGCCGCGCCTACCGCGCCGGGGCAGACCAGCGAGGTCAAGCTCACCGCCGGTCGCTACATCGTGACTCTCACCGATGCCGCGGTCGCCACCTATAACGGCGGGGTGTCGGGGTTCGCCCCGACACAGCCCGATGAGGGAGACCAGCTCAACGCTCGCAAGGCGCCGGTCACCAAGTACAGCGACTACCTCGCCGACAAGCAGAAGCAGGTCGCGAAAGAGGCCGGAGTGAAGATCGACTCCTCCTACACGATGGCCTTCAACGGCTTCTCGGCAAACCTCAGCGCTGAGCAGGCAGCGAAGATCGCCGCGAATCGCGACGTTCTGACGATCTCGCGCGACGAACTCAAGCACGTCACAACAACGTCGACCGAGTTTCTCGGCCTTGAGGGTGAAGACGGCGTCTGGGCAGACGTCGGAGGCGCCGAGCAAGCGGGCAAAGACGTTGTTATCGGCATTCTCGACACGGGCATAGCGCCCGAGAACCCCGCCTTCGCGGGAACGCCGCTCGGCACCACACCAGGGGCAGAGCCCTACGTCGACGGCACGGCGACGAAGTTTGTGCGCGGCGACGGCGGCACCTTCACGGGCGCGTGCCAGACCGGCGAGCAGTTCACGGCCGACGACTGCTCGACCAAGGTCATCAGCGCGCGGTACTACCTCGAAGGCTTCGGCGAAGAGAACCTCGGCGACGCGACAACCGGTCCGGGAGAGTTCGTCTCACCGCGTGACGGCGACGGCCACGGATCACACACCGCGAGCACGGCGGGCGGCAACGTCGCAACCGACGCGACGGTTGATGGCATCGACTTCGGCTCCATCTCGGGTGTAGCCCCGGCAGCAAAGCTCGCCGTCTACAAGGTCTGCTGGTCGGGCCCCGACCCCGCGGTTCGCACCGACGATGGTTGCTCGACCACCGACCTTCTCGCCGGCATCGACCAGGCGGTCATCGACGGGGTCGACGTCATCAACTATTCGATCGGTGGCGGCTCGGCCACAACCACCTACTCGGCAACCGACGACGCGTTCCTAGGTGCGGCGGCCGCGGGTATCTTCGTCGCGGCTTCTGCTGGTAACGACGGCCCCGACGCATCGACCCTCGACAACGCCTCGCCGTGGATCACCACCGTCGCGGCGAGCACGATCCCTGGCTACGAGGCAACCGCCACTCTTGGCAACGGCGAGCAATACGCCGGCGCCTCGATCTCGGTTGACCTCGACCCCGAGGCAGCGCCGGTCGAGGGAGCCCTTGTGAACTCGACGGCCCTCGCGTCCGAGGGTGAAGCGGGAGCCCAGGCCAACCTATGTGGCCCCGGCACGCTGGGCGCCGAACTCACCGAGCCCACGATCGTTGTGTGTGAACGCGGCACCTTCGACCGCGTCGCGAAGTCGGCAGAGGTCGCGCGCATCGGCGGCATCGGCATGATTCTTGTCAACGTCACGCCCGGTTCGATCGACGCCGACGTTCACTCGGTGCCGACAGTGCACCTGGACAGCCAGTACTACGAGCAGGTCACCGCCTACGCGGCGACCGAAGGTGCGACGGCATCGCTCAAGACCGGCAACACAACCGACTACACGCCGCCGGTTCCGGTGGTCGCGGGCTTCTCCAGCCGCGGGCCCGTTCTGGCCGACGGTAGTGACCTGCTCAAGCCCGACATCACAGCTCCCGGCGTATCGATTCTCGCCGCGACATCCAACGCAGAAGGGGTAGAGCCGACCTTCGGATTCCTCAGCGGAACCTCGATGGCCTCACCGCACATCGCCGGTCTCGCGGCGCTCTACCTCGGCGAACGTCCGAGTGCGACGCCCGCCGAAATCAAGTCGGCGATGATGACGACCGCGTACAACACGGTCGACGCCGAGGGCAACGACGTCACCGACCCGTTTGCGCAGGGCGCCGGACACGTCAACCCGCCGAGCTTCTTCGAGCCAGGGTTGCTCTACCTCAACGACATCTACGACTGGGCCGCCTACCTTCAGGCGATCGGTTATGACTTCGGGGTGGATCCGGTGGATCCAAGCAATCTCAACCTCGCGTCGATCGCGGTCGGCGCCCTCACAGCACCGGAGAGCGTTACCCGCACCGTAACCGCCACAACCGCGGGCACCTACACGGCCTCGGTCGAGGGTCTCGAGGGGATCAACGCCACAGTCGAACCGTCGACGTTCACGATCGCCGAGGGTGGCGAGCAGGAGTTCACGATCACCTTCGAGCGCACCGATGCTCCGCTCGACGAGTTCGCGACGGGCGCACTGGTCTGGAAGAGCAGTGCCAAGACGGTGCGCAGCCCCATAGCCGTGCAGCCCGTGACGATCGTCGCTCCTGACGACGTCGAGGGAACCGGCGTCAACGGCAGTGTGGATGTCACTGTCACCCCCGGTGGCGACGGCGAGATCCCGCTCACAACAACGGGTCTCTCGCGCGGCGAGTTCCAGGCCGACCCCGCGGGTGTCGAAACCGACCACTCGGGTTCTGGCGCGACGGGAGCCAGCGCGGAGTACGAGGTCGTTGTGCCAGCGGGCACAGCGTTCGCGCGGTTCGACCTTGATGCGACAGACGACACAATCGACCTCGATCTGTTCGTCTACCAGCTCAACGCGGCGGGCACTCCAGTGTTCCTCTTCCAATCGGCGACGGGCTCGGCCGACGAGCGGGTTGACCTGCTCGAGCCGACAGCCGCGACCTACCTCGTGCTTGTCGACGTGTATTCGGCGCCCGCGGGTTCGACGTGGGATCTCGTCACAACCTCGGTCGCGCCCGAGGGTGAAGAGCTCGCGCTCGACCCCGAGGTGCTCAACGGACAGCAGGGAGTGGATGTCACGTACACGGCGTCATGGGAGGGACTCGACGAGTTCTCGACCTACGTGGGTCTCGTCGAGTACTCGGGTACGAGCGCGTACACGGTCGTCGAGGTTGTGACAGCTGAAGACGTCGAGCCGGGCACCCCGGTCAATGTCACGGCGCCAACGATCACGGGCACGCCGCAGGTGGGCAAAAAGCTCACGGCGACTCCCGGCGAGTGGGACACCGAGGGCCTCGAGTTCAGTTACCAATGGCAAGCCGATGGCGTTGACATCGCGAAGGCGACGAAGAAGACCTACACGGTGAAAAAAGCCGATCAGGGCAAGACGCTTACGGTAGTTGTCACGGCCGCGAAAGAAGGGGTTCCCCCGGGAACCGCCACGAGTGCCGGAGTGACAGTGCTCTTCGCATCGACGACAACCCTGAAGCTGTCGCGCACCGTGCTCTTCTCCTGGCAGCAGACGAAGGCGACGGTCACGGTCAAGGCCGGCGACACTGCGGCCACGGGCGACGTCACGATCTCGGTCAATGGCAAGGTCGCATCCACTGTCGCGCTCAACGGCGAGGGTGTCGCAACCTTCACGATTCCGAAGAAGAAAGCGGGCGTCTACTCGGTGACCGCGAGCTACGCGGGAACCGAGACCGTCTCGCCGTCGAAGAGCAGCGTCAAGGGGTTCTGGGTCATCTTCTAAGGCTCGACTCTGAGGCTTGATTCTCAAGCCAAGCGCACAGGCCGAAGGCCGGGCGGCTCCCGTGAAGAGTCGCCCGGCCTTCCTGTTCCTGCGTGCTTAGTACCCGCTGAAGTAATCGGTTGTGATGCGACGCACCTTGAGCGACCGCAGCAGCGCGCGAGCATCGTCGACGAGGGCGGGCGGGCCCGAAACGAAGGCGTGACGCGCGTCGGCATCGGGCACAAGTGCCGACAGTGAGCGCTGCGTGAGTCGTGCCGGACCGGCATACGTCCAGTGCTCAGGAAGATTAGCGGGGGTGGATGGCGCGATCACTATCACTCGCGCCCCGCTCGCCTCGAGCTGCTCGCGGTAGGCAAGTTCTTCTCCGGCAGAGACCGTGTAGATGACAACAGTGTCGCGCCCCTGTCCCGCCTCGTGGGCGAGCTGGCTCGCGAAGGGGGTGATGCCGATGCCGCCGGCGATGAGCAGCACGGGAACCGCCGGGTCGCGCGGCAGAAGAAAGTCGCCGCCGACGCTCGTCGCTCGAACGCGCTCGCCGGGTTCGAGGGCGAGCATCGCTGTCTTGAACGAGCTCGAGCGCTCGCTGACCTTGACGCCGATCGTGACCGGCCCGTCGGTCGTTGGCGCAGACGAGATGCTGAAGATGCGACGCTGGCCGCGCAGGTCGGCCGAGCCGTGCGGCAGGGCAAGCTCGAGGTACTGGCCGGGGCGGAACGAAACGGGGTGCGACGGCTCGAAGGCGAACTCCCACGTCGTCGGCGTGAGAGTGCGCTTCGAGAGCAGGGTGAGTGCGAGGCCGCGACGTTGGCCGACGAGAAACGCCAGAAGGTTGCCGATGACGAGTGCGAGCTGCGGGCTCGAGTAGAGAACACCGGCAATGTCGAAGGGGATCGCGAAGAGCGCTGCGACAACTAGGGCGAGCACGAGCTGCTGCCAGCGCCGCGGAGGCAGGGTGAGCGGCTCGCTCAACATAAAGCCCGCAAAGAACACCGTCGCCGTGCCGAGAAGGGCGAGCCCGATCGGGTCGGCCGGGCTGCCGGTGAGCACGGTGCGCAGCAGCGAGAAGCCCACTACCGCGAGCACAAAAACGAGACCCATCGCGACGCGACGTGTGCGGTACAGAATGGCGAGGGCGCCGACCGCGACGAGGGGCAACAGGTATTGGTTGCTCACCCACCAGCCGCTGAAGGTGAGGCCGGTCGCGGTTACCACGAGGGCGCCGAACGCCGCGGGGTTGAAGATGTGTCGGCCGCGAATCGCGAGTACAAACTTTGACGCGCTCGCGATGATCGCCGCGAAGGCGATGACGCCAAGCCCGAGCGGCTCGGAGGTCGGAGGCAGAGCGAAGAGCAGCAGCAACCCGGTGATTGCTGCCGACTCGAGATGAGCACGAGTGCCGAACACTCGACCAAAGAGCCAGCTCGACCCGAGCGAGACTGCGACGGCGACAACCCAGGTGAGAACTATCGCGAGCGGGGTGAAGCTGATGATGCCCAAAAACGAGAGAACCAGCGAGTACACGGCAAGCAGCAGAAGCAGCCCCAGCACAAGCTTGTACATGGTTACTCCGCCGAGCACGGCATCGAGTCGCTTCTTCAGGGTGATCATAAAAACAACTCTCCATCAAACTGCGCCGAGTGCTCTACCCGGCCGGTCGACAACATACGCGCCCACTGAAAGTCGCCGAGTGCGGCAAGGCGTTCGGCGGGGGCGAAAAACAGGGCGGTCGCGAGCCCGTCGGCGACGAGACCCGTGGGCGCCATGACCCAGGTCGCGATGACCGAGCTCGTGGGAAGCCCGGTCGTTGCGTCGACAACGTGGTGCAGGCCCGTGCCCCACGCTCGACGGTTCGAGGCCGAGGCGCAGAGCGCACCGTTGGCGAGGGCCACAACGCCGATGGCCTTCGAAGAATCGAGTGGATGCTCGAGCGCAACCCGCGTCTCGCCGACGCCCGCGTGAACAATGTCACCACTCGCGTCAATCACAAAGTCATCAACACCGTTCTCGCGCAGAACGTCGCCGACGAGGTCGACGAGGTAGCCCTTGCCCGCCGCGCCGACATCGAGCACAACGGGTGCGACTGTCGCGAGCGACTCGCCATTCCAGGCGATGGCGTCGTCCCACACCGGAGCCGGAGCCGCCGCCCCGCTCGGCCGCAGCGAGTAGGCGGCGTCGTAGCCGAGCCGCTCGAGCGAACGACCGACGAGCGGGTTGACCGCACCGTCGGTCGCCTCGTAGAGCTCGCGATAGAGAGCGAAGAGGGCGGGAGCGTCAGGCGGAAAGCTCCACGTGCCGGGTGTTGCGGCGATTCGTGTGACGAGGGAGTCGGCGCGAAAGCGTGACCAGGTGCGGTCGAAGGTCTCGATGCGGTGCGCGACGGCGGCCGCGACATCCACCCCGAGGGGTTCTGCGGTTTCGACGCGCCAGTCGGTGCCGATCGCCCCGAACTCGAGAACCTCCACGTTTTAGGCGGCAGCCTGAGTCTTGATGTCGGCGACCGCAGCCTTGAAGCCAGTGCTCGAGAGCGACGAGCCTGCGACGCGGTCGACCGTGAGTTCGTCGATGTCTTTGCCCACAACAACATCGGCGATGCCACCGATGAACTCGGCCTGGTAGCGCTTCGAGTCGGGGTTGTCGCCGTTTCCGACTACCTCGACGTCGGTGACGATGTCGCCCTCGAGGGTCAGGGTGACGTCGAGCGATTCTGTGCCGTTGGGGGAGTCGTATGACCCGGTCGCCGAGTAGGTTCCGTCGGTGTAGGGGGCGTCGCTCGCCGTGTCTTCTGCTCCGGCGGCCGTGTCATCGGTTGTGCCGGTGGGGGTCGAGCACGCGGCGAGGGATCCGGCGAGGGTGAGGGCTGCTGCCGCCGAGAGGGCGATCTTTAAAGGGAGCTGGAGCACGATGGTCTCATTCCGTGGTGGTGGGAAGGGCATACCCATCATGTCCGAGTTTGCCTAAGAGAACCGTTAGGTGATCCTGAGAAAGCTCTCATACTCCGCGCTACAGCTCGACGACATTGCTCGCGCATTTCGCCGTGTAACGAGTATGTAAACCGTACAAACAAACCTTGCGCACAGTTAGTTCGTAAGGTTTACTAACAAACATGACTGCATCGGAAGTGCAGCGAAGCTCTTCCGTTGGACCTTCGGTGAACCCATCGAACGCTCCGGCCGGAACCTTCGCTCAGGGAGCAACAGCCGCGTTCGCGACGGGTCGCGGTCGCGCCCTGCGCCCCAGCACCAAGGTGCTGCCGGAACACGCTCGCGGGCACAACCGCTCACTCGTGCTGCAGACCCTCTACCGCTCCGGCCGCCAGAGCCGCGCCGACATCGCGCGCGAGACAGGGCTCACACGCGTCACAATCTCCGACCTCGTGGCAGAGCTGATGACCGAGGGGCTCGTCGTCGAGACCGGCCAGCGCGAAGACGCCCGCCCGGGCAAGCCCGCAACCCTGCTCGACCTCAACCGCGAGGCGTTCCAGATCATCGGCATCGACCTGAGCGCCGCCGAGACCTTCCGCGGTGCGGTTCTCGACCTCGACGGACTCATCCTCGCTCGCGCCGAACTGCCGCTCGACGGAGCAACCGGGGTGGATGCGACGGCCACCGTTGTCGCCCTCACCGAGTCGCTCGTGGCCCAGGCAACCCTCCCCGTGCTCGGCATCGGGGTCGGCTCTCCCGGTGTCGTCGACCTCGCGGGTGTGGTGCTCAGTGCGCCCAACCTCGGCTGGATCGGCGAGACACTGCAAGACACCCTCGCCGCACGCTTCGGAGTTCCCGTGCTCGTGAGCAACGACGCCAACGCCGCCGCGCTCGCCGAGCACTCCTTCGGCGACGCCGACAGCGACATGATGCTCGTCAAGGTGGGGCACGGCGTTGGAGCCGGCCTTTTGCTCGACGGCACACCGCTCTTCGGCAGCCGATTCGCCGCCGGGGAAATCGGCCACGTCGTCGTGGGAACCGACGGGGGAGCGGCGTGTGCGTGTGGAAAGCGCGGCTGCCTCGAGACCTGGCTCGCGACACCCCGATTGCGCGCGGCGCTCGCCGCGACATCCACCCAGGAAGAAAAAGACACGATTCTTCGGGAAGCGGGGCAGCGCCTCGGCATTGCTCTAGCCCCCGTGGTCGGCGCCCTCAACCTCGCAGAGGTTGTGCTCAGTGGCCCGACCGAACTACTTGATGGAGTGCTTGCAGAAGCCACCATCGAGACACTCCGCGCGCGCACGATGGCCGAGTTTCATGGCGATCTGACGGTACGGATGACGACTCTCGGCGAGGACATAGTGATGCGCGGCGCAGCCGTGATGGTTCTCTCGGGACAACTCGGGGTCTCCTGACCCCAGCCCTGCACAGCGGCGCGCTCGCTCGAACGCACCGTCGAAACGAACAAGAGGAAGACACAATGAAGCGAAAGATCGGAGTGCTTGCAGCCGCGACTGCTGCAGCTCTCATTCTCGCCGGGTGCTCCACCGCAACACCCGAAGAAGCCGGTGGAAAAGACATCACCCTGTGGCTTATGGGTGGTGACACCCCGGAAGCACTGCGCGACTACCTTAAGACAGAGTACGCAGATGCAACCGGGGGCACCCTCACTATCGAGGAGCAGGCCTGGGGCGATGCCCTTGCGAAGCTCACCACGGCACTGCCTGATGCCGAGAATACCCCGGATGTTGTGGAGATCGGCAACACCTGGTCGCCAACGTTCACAAACGCCGGCGCATTCACCGACCTGAGCGACGAGTACGAAGAGCTCGGCGGCGACAAGCTGCTTCCCTCGTTCGTCGAGGTCGGCGAGGTTGACGGTGCGAACTTCGCCCTTCCGTACTATTTCGGTTCGCGCTACGTCTTCTTCCGTAAGGATGTCTGGGCTGCAGCGGGCAAAGAGGTTCCGACGACCCTCGCCGAGTTCAACACGGCGGCGGCCGACCTCAAGACCAGCGGCCAGAGCGGCTTCTACATCGGCGGAGAAGACTGGCGCAACGGCGTTTCGTGGGTCTTTGCCAACGGCGGAGAGCTCGCGAAGAAAGACGGCGACACTTGGAAGTCGTCGCTCTCTGACCCGAAGACGATCGAGGGTCTCACCCAGCTGCAGACTCTCTTCGCTGACGCGTCGCTCGCGCCCGTGACCGAAGCCGACAGCACCCCGTGGGTCAACATCAACAACAACGAGGGAACGGGCAAGCCCGAAGCCGCAACGATCATCGCACCCGGCTGGGCGCACTGGTCGATCGGTGACCTCGAGCCCGACCCGGAAGACGACACAAAGACAATTGCTACCTGGAACGACGACGTGTTTGGCACGTTCGTTCTTCCCGGTGCAGACGGTGGCGTTGCTCCCGTGTTCGCCGGTGGCTCAAACATCGCCATCTCGGCGGCGAGCAAGAACCAGGCTGCGTCGAAAGACCTGCTGAAGATCATCTTCTCTGAGGAGTACCAGACACTTCTCGGCGAAAACGGTCTTGGCCCGGCAAACCTCGACTACGCGTCGGCACTCGGTGACGACCAGTTCGCGCAGGCACTCATCGCCTCTGCCGCTGAGTCGAAGCTCACGCCCGCCGCTCAGGGTTGGGCTGCCGTCGAGGGTGCTGGCCTGCTCGAGGAGTTCTTCGGCAAGGTCAACGCCGGTGGCGACATTCCCGCGCTCGCTGCGGAGTACGACGCCAAGATCGACGAACTGATCAACGGCTAACACATCACTATCGCTGGTTGAGTAGGCCGCCCGCGGCCGTATCGAAACCCCACGAGGGACGGTTTCGATACGGCCCTGGCGGGCCTACTCAACCACCAAGAGTTTCGATACGCGCGCTCAGCGCGCTACTCAACCACCCACATTCTTGAAAGGGGGAGACGTTTGTCTGTCACACTCGCCAGGCGCCGCAAGAACCGCGCACCGTACGTCTTGCTCATCCCCGCCGTAGCGATCCTCGCCGTAGGAATGGGCTACCCGCTCGTCTGGCAGGTCGTCACCTCGATGCAGGAGTTCGGCCTGCAGCAACAGTTCGGCAAACCCGCTCCGTTCGTCTTCTTCGATAACTACATCGAGCTGGCATCGCGCCCGTCGCTCTGGCTCGTTGTCGGCAAGTCAATACTCTTTTGTCTCGCAACCGCCGTTGTCACTCTCGCGATCGGCACGCTTCTCGCGCTGCTGATGAACTCTGTGAACAAGGGCGCGCGCATCACCCTGCAGATCTCCCTGCTTCTTGCCTGGTCAATGCCGGTTGTCGCGGCAATGACCGTCTGGATCTGGCTCTTCGACCGTCGTCGCGGCGCCATCAACTACCTTCTCGACCTGATTCCGGGCGTCGAGATGAACCGCTTCAACTGGCTCGAGACCCCGCTCACCTTCTTTATCGTTGCGAGCATCATCGTGGTTTGGATGTCGGTTCCCTTTGTTGCGTTCTCGACCTACGCCGGGCTCACTCAGGTCTCCGAAGAAGTTATGGAGGCCGCCCAGCTCGATGGCGCAAACGGCTGGCAGCGGTTCTGGGGAATCATCCTCCCGATGATTCGCCCGGTCATTGCGATCGTCTTTCTGTTGCAGATCATCTGGGACCTCCGGGTGTTCACCCAGATCACGATGCTGCAAGACGCCGGTTCGAAGTCGAGCGACTTCGACCTGCTCGGCACCTACATCTACAAGCTCGGCACCAAGTCGCAAGACTTCGGAATGGCCTCGGCCGTCTCGATTCTCGTTCTCGCGATAACGATTCTGCTGAGCTGGTTCTACATTCGCAGCCTGCTCAAGGAGGACGAGCAATGAGGGCTCGCGCAATCACAACCATCCTGAGCGTCATCGCGATAGTCATCGCGATCGCCTGGGTGTTCCCCGTCTATTGGATGGTCAACTCATCCCTTCTGCCCAACGTGCAGCTGCAGTCGTTTATCCCGACGTTCATTCCGTTCGGCGGCTCACTCGACAACTTCACCAACGCGCTGTCTGACGGGTCGTTCTACGCGGCCCTCGGCATGAGCGTGGGAATCACGCTCACGGTTGTTGTCTTCTGCCTGCTCTTCGCTTTTCTTGCCGCCGTGGCCATCAGCCGCTTCCGCTTTCGTGGGCGCAAGTCGTTTGTCATCGCCGTGCTCATCGTGCAGATGCTCCCCGCCGAGGGACTCTTCATCGCGCAGTACAAGATGGTCGCGAGTGTTGGCCTTCTCGATTCGGTGATCGGCCCGAGCGTCATCTACATCGCCGCGGTTGTTCCCTTCACCGTGTGGATGCTGCGCGGCTTTGTGGCCGGCATCCCGGCAGATCTCGAAGAGGCAGCGATGGTCGACGGCCTCTCGCGGTTCGGTGCGTTTATGCGCATCACCTTCCCGCTGCTCGCCCCCGGGCTCGTGGCATCCGGCGTCTACGCGTTCCTTCAGGCCTGGAACGAGTTCACCGTCGCGCTTGTGCTGCTGCCGAGCGAGGCGAACCAGACGCTGCCGCTGTGGCTGCGAGGATTCGTTCAGGCGAGCGCCACCCGGGCAACCGACTGGGGCCAGGTGATGGCGGCATCCACTCTCGTTGCTGTTCCGGTCATCATCTTCTTCTTGATCGTGCAGGGCAGACTCACGTCGGGCCTCGTGAGTGGGGCGGTGAAGGGATGACCGCGTTGCGCGTGGGCGTCGACATCGGCGGCACCAAAACCGAGGCCGTTGTGCTCGGCCCTGGTGGAGAGATCATCGGCCAGTTGCGTGTACCCACCGGGTTCGGCGCCGAGTCGGTCGTCGCTACCGCCGTTCACGCGGTCACCTCGGTCGTCGGCTCGTCGCTCGCAGACGTCACCTCGATCGGTGTCGGAATCCCCGGTGCCGTTGACACGTCGCTCGGTCGCGTCTCGCACGCGCTCAACCTCGGCGTCGAGTCTCTTGACCTTGGCGCGGTACTCACTCGCGCGTTGCCGCTCGAGGTCGCAGTGCGGGTCGAAAACGACGTCAATGCCGCGGCGCTCGGGGCGTTTCACCTGCTCGACCTGCCCGCGACGGCCTCGATGGGTTACCTCAACCTCGGCACCGGACTCGCGGCTGGGCTTGTGCTCGGTGGGCAACTCTGGCGCGGATCGCGCGGGGCAGCGGGCGAGATCGGGCACATCCTCGTTGACCCGAACGGCCCCCTCGATCTCGACGGGCAGCCGGGCGGACTCGAGGTGATGGCCTCGGGCTCTGGCATTGCTCGGCAGTGGGCGACCGGTGAGAGCAATTCTGTAACTGCGGTGTTGGATGCCGCGGACTCGGGTGACGACCGCGCGATCGAGATTCGGCGACGCCTGTTCGAGAGTGTCGCGACATCCATTCGAATTCTGATTTTGACTGTTGACGTCGACCTTGTTGTGATCGGCGGCGGTATCAGCCGACTCGGCCCGCGTTTGCTCGACGGTGTCGACCAGGTCTTTGACGGCTGGGCGGCAAGCTCGCCATTTATCAAGTCACTTGACTTGCCGTCGCGGGTGCGGCTTCTGCCCGAGGGGTCGCCGGTTGCGGCTCTCGGTGCGGCGTATTTGGGAGGTCGCTGATGGCCGAAGTGGTAATTGTTGGCTCGGCGCTCGAGGGTGGCGAGATCGCGGCTTCGGCGATCGCGGCTCTCGTGGCCGAACGCTCCGATGCGGTGCTCGGTCTCGCGACGGGGTCGACGCCACTCACGACGTGGGCCGCGCTCGCCGCTCGCGGGCTCGACCTGTCGCGCGTGCGGGGCTTCGCGCTCGACGAGTACGTGGGGCTGCCGGCCGGTCACCCCGAGAGCTACGGTGCAGTCATCCAGCGCGAGGTCGTCGAGCCGCTCGGGCTCACACCGTCGCTCGTGCGTGTGCCCGGCGACGACGGCCCAGCGCGCGGTGCCGGTGAACGGTACGAAGAGGCAATTGTCGCGGTCGGAGGGATCGATCTTCAGATTCTCGGAATCGGTCGCACCGGGCACATCGGGTTCAACGAGCCGGGCTCTTCGCTCGCGTCGCTCACGCGGGTCAAAACCCTCACGCAGCAGACCCGTGTCGACAACGCGAGGTTCTTCCCCTCGGTCGATGACGTGCCGCGCCACTGCATAACCCAAGGCCTCGGAACGATCCTGCGGGCGCGGCACCTCGTGCTGCTCGCGTTCGGGTCGGCGAAGGCTCCCGCTGTCGCGGCGGCGCTCGAGGGCCCTGTCTCTGCCGCAACTCCCGGTTCGGTTGTGCAGCTGCACCCGCGCGTCACGGTGATCCTCGACGAAGAGGCCGCCGCCGGTCTCGCGCACGCCGACTACTACCGCTACGCGTGGGAGAACCGTTTCGACTGGGAGAAGTAGCCCCTGTCGTTGGTTGAGTAGGCGCGCCAGCGCCGTATCGAAACCAGAGCAGTCCGCGGTGATTGAGCTTGTCGAAATCTCGCCTCGGCTGCGCTCGGCGTGGTTTCGATACGCTCGCTGGCGCTCGCTACTCAACCAACGACAGGTACCGGTGATTGAGCGAAGTCGAAATCAGATCGGGCGGAGTCGAGTTTCGGCCTGGTTTCGATACGCTCGCTGGCGCTCGCTACTCAACCAGCGACAAGGACGGCTCGCTACTCAACCAACGACGGCACCACGACGGCGCCGGCGGCCCAGACCTGCTGTACCTGCCACTCGTCATCGAGGATTACCGCGTCGGCCGCGAAGCCGGCAGCCAGCACGCCGAGCCGGTCGTGCATACCGATCGCGCGCGCCGGGGTGAGCGTGAGCGCTTCGACCGCCGCCTGCGGGTCGATGCGTGAGCGATTGATGGCCACGCGCAACGCAGCGTCTTGCGTGAGGGTGGAGCCCGCGATGGTTGTGGTTCCGCGCAACATGGCGATGCCGTCGCGCACCGACACCGTAAGGGAGCCCAGCGTGTAGTCGCCGTCGTGCGAACCCGCGGCCGCCATCGCGTCGGTCACGAGCGCGATGCGGCCGGGGGCCGACGTAAAGGCGAGGGCCGCGACATCCGGATGCACGTGGTGTCCGTCGAGAATCAGCTCTATCGTGACGCGCTCGTCTTCGAAAGCCGCGATGACCGGGCCGGGTGCGCGGTGGTGAATGCCGGGCATCGCGTTGAAGGCGTGGGTGAGAATCGTGGCTCCCGCGTCGAAGGCCTCACGAGAAAGCTCGAAGGTCGCCTCGGTATGGCCGACGGCGACAGCGACACCCGAGCCGACGAACGAGGCTATGGCGTCGAGGGCTCCGGGCAGTTCGGGGGCGAGGGTCACCTGGCGCAGGGTGCCGGCAGCGGCACTCACGAGCTCATCGATGTCGTGAAGGTGCGGCTCGCGCAGAAACTCGGCGTTGTGGGCTCCGCGACGGGGGAGCGAGAGAAACGGCCCCTCGAGGTGCGAGCCGAGGATGAGCGGATCAACCGCCGCTAGCTCTGCGATCTCGGCGACGCTCGTGCGCAACGAGGCGAGGGGGTTGGCTACGAGGCTCACAACCGAGCGCGTGGTTCCGTGTGCGCGATGAACTGCGATGCCCGCGAGCATCTCTTCTGTGCCCTTGTCGTAGCTGTGTCCGCCGCCGCCGTGAGCGTGAAGGTCGATAAAGCCGGGAACGAGCCAGGCGCCGCCCACGTCAACGTGAGTCGTTGCATCCGGGCCATCGCCTGTTCCGGTTGCCGCGATCGTCTCACCGTCGACGAGCATCCAGAAGCCCTCGACAGTTCCGTGTGCGTCGAGCTTGCGGGCGTTGCTGAATAGCGTGGTCACAAGGCTCAGCGTAGTGAGGTGTGGGCTACTTGAAGATGATTGTGCGTGCGCTGTCGAGAAGTACGCGATCTTCGGAGAACCACTTGACTGCCTGGGTCAGGGTGCGGCTCTCTTCGTCCTGTCCGATGGCGACGAGCTCGCCCGGAGTACGCGAGTGATCGACACGCACAACGTTCTGCTCGATGATCGGCCCCTCGTCGAGGTCGCTAGTTACAAAGTGGGCGGTCGCGCCGATGAGCTTCACGCCACGAGCGTGCGCCTGCTTGTAGGGGTTGGCGCCCTTAAAGCCGGGCAAAAACGAGTGGTGAATGTTGATGATCTTGCCCGCGAGAGCGGCACAGAGCTCGGGCGAAAGAATCTGCATGTAGCGGGCGAGCACAACGAGCTCGATGTCGTGCTCTTCAACGACCTCGAGCACACGCTCTTCGAAGGCGAGCTTCTGGCCGGGCGAGGTGACGGGGTGGTGCTCGAACGGCACGTCGTAGAAGTCGGCGAGCGAACCGAGGTCTCCGTGGTTGCTCAACACGAGGGGAACGTCGACGGTCAGCTGGCCGGCGCGCTGTCGGTAGAGAAGGTCGTTGAGGCAGTGGCCGGCCTTGGAGACGAGCACAAGGGTGCGCAGGGGGCGGCCGACGACGTCGAGCGTCCACTCCATGTCGTAGGTCGCGATGACCGGCGCGAGCGCGGCCTCGAAGGTCTCGCGGTCGGCGGATGACTCAACCTGCAGCCGCATAAAGAAGTGACCGGTGTCGTCGCTCGAGAACTGCTGCGACTCCGTGATGTTGCCGCCGGCCTGAACTATGGCCCCGCTTGTTGCGTGAACGATACCGGGGCGGTCTTCGCAGACGAGGGTGATGATCCAGTGGGTTGAGGTCTCCGACACGATTCCAGAGTAGTGGGCGGCGGCTACGCTGGATTGATGTCGACTTCGGAAACCCCACCGCCGTTCCCCTGGGTGGGACTCCTTACTCTTGCCGGAGCGATCTTCGTCTCGGTAACGAGCGAATTTCTGCCGACCGGGCTGCTGCCCGAGATGGCGGCCGAGCTCGAGGTGAGCCTGTCGACCGTCGGCTACCTCGTGACGATCTTCGCTGCGACGGTTGTTGTCGCGACGACACCGCTCGCGGCGCTCACGCGAAAGTACTCACGCAAGTCGCTCGTTGTTGTTGTGCTGCTCGTCATCGCCCTCGCGAACACGCTCGCCGCTGCCGCCCCGACCTACGAGATTCTCGTCGGCGCGCGCATTCTCGGTGGGCTCGCGCACGGCCTGTTCTGGGCGGTTGTCGCGGCGTACTCCGCGCATCTTGTGCCCAAGCAGCAGCTAGGTCGGGCCGTCGCCATCACGGCCGGTGGTGGCTCGGCTGCTTTTGTGCTCGGTGTTCCCGTTGGCACGGCGCTCGGCCATGCGCTCACCTGGCGCGCGGCCTTTCTTATCATTGCCGCCGTCGTTGTAATTCTCGCGATAGTCGTTATCAAGTTTCTGCCGGCCGTTGACCACCACGTGCCGCTCAAGACCGGCGAGATTCCGTTGCCGCTCTACAAAGACAAGAGCCTCGGCGCCGTCATCGTCTTGTGCGTCGTCATCCTCTTGATGCTCACCGGCCAGAACCTCTATTCGACGTACATTGCGCCGTGGCTGATCCAGGTCGGCGGGTTCGACCCGGACGTTGTGCCGTTTATGCTCTTCCTCTTCGGCGGCGCTGGCGCGATCGGACTTGTGCTCGCGGGCCTCGTGACCGACCGGTACCCGCGCCGCGGGCTCATCGGCGCCACGATTCTTGTGATGATCTCCGTGTTTGTGCTCGCTGTTGTCTCGGCCAACCAGTTCGCGGTAGTTGTCGCGTTTATCGTCTGGGGCGTGAGCTTCGGTGGTCTGCCGGCGATGCTTCAGACGCGCATGCTGCACACCGCGTCGTTCAGAATGCGTGACCTCGCGGCAGCGCTGCAGACCACGGCGTTCAACATCGGCATCGGCGCTGGCGCCCTCATCGGTGGTCTTTTGCTCGAGGGAATCGGCATCGGCTCACTTCCGCTCGTGCAGATCGCGTTTTTGCTCGCCGGTGTTGTTGTCTTTCTCGTATTCGATGCGCTGCGCGTAGCCAAGGCGCGACGGCTGGCCTAACCGCGGTAGCGCTTGACGCCCCACGTGTCGAGCCTCTCGCCGAATGTCTCGAGAGCCGCTGGGTCGTGAGCAGTCCCCTGCTGCGACCAGGCGATTTGAGCGATAGCGGCGAGCCTCGGAAACGCCATAACCTCGAGGTCGTCAACTGTGGCGAGGGTCTCGGTCCACAGCGGAGCCTCGACGCCGAAAATCTGAGCCTCGCCGACGCCGGGCACAATCTCTGTCGGCTCCCACGACGCGGCCTCTGCGACGCTCGTCGGCCCCTTTGCCCAGACCAGACCCAGCGGGGTGGATGTCGCGTACTTCATGTCGAGATAGGCGACATCGGCGGGCGACATAATGAGCTGCCCGCCGCGAGCGATGAACGTTGCGGCCTCTGCGGCCGAGTCACCCTCGGGCGTTGTGAAACCCCAGTACTGGCCGATCGTGCCCGCCGGCAGCTCTGAGCTCTTGCCGAGCTCGTGCCAGCCGATGAGGGTCTTGCCCGTGGCCGCACCGATCTCACCGAGCCGCTTGGCGAAGATCAGAAAGTCTTCTGCGGTCGTCGACAGTGACTCGTCGCCGCCGACGTGCAAAAACGGGCCGGGCGTGAGGTCGGCGACCTCGGTGAGCACGTCGCGCACAAACTCGTAGGTGCGTTCGCTGCCGATTGTGAGGGTTGAGAATCCGACCTCGATTCCCTCGTACAGTTCTGCCGCAGCGCCGTCGGGTGTGAGTTCTGGGTATGACGCAAGTGCCGCGTTGGTGTGGCCGGGCAGATCGATCTCGGGCACGATCGTGATAAACCGCGACGCCGCGTACTCGACGATCTCGCTGTAGTCGGCCTGCGTGTAGAAGCCACCGCCGTCGCCATTGACCGACGTTGTGCTGCCGTGCGCCGTGAGGTTCGGCCACGACAGAATCTCGATGCGCCAACCCTGGTCATCGGTGAGGTGCAGGTGCAGGTGGTTGATCTTGAGTGCGGCGATGTCGTCGATGTAGCGCTTGACCTCGGCGACGCCGAAGAAGTGCCGCGCGACATCCAACATGGCCCCTCGGTAAGCGAACCGCGGCTCGTCGCCGACGCGAACGTGCGGGTACTCGCCGTTCGCCTTGAGCTGCCGCAGGGTTTGAATTGCATAAAAGAGTCCCGCTGCTGATCCGGCTGTTGCGTGGATGCCGTCTGCCGAGACCTCGAGCGTGTAGCTCTCGCCCGGCGCTCCGGCGAGCGTGAGGGTGACGTCGGCGTCTCCGTTCACGGGAAGCCCCAGAACTTCGCTCGCGTAGCCGGCGAGTGGTCCGCGAACGGCGGTCGGGCGAAAGGTGCCCGCACCGCGCTGGAACGAGACGGGCGCGGGGATGATCGTCGACACAAATAACTCGCTTTTGTAAAGAGGGTTAACTAACTGTGGGTCAATTCTGCCAGCCCCGGCGCTGTGCCGATAGAGGCACATTGTGTTTCGACTGGCCGGCGGCTCGAATGGGGGGTCGCGGCGAGGAGCCGGGGGGATTAGTTTGTTCGAATTGTGGGAATTCGTCAGTTCCCCTGACCTTCTGGAGACTCATGTCGCGTCACGCGCTATCCCGTGCCCTCGGAGCCTTCACGGCTCTCGCTCTTGTCGCCGGCGGTTTCGCCGTAACCGCGGCGCCGGCAAGCGCCGCAGCGAAGAAGGGCTCGATTTCGGGAGTCATTTATAGCGAGGGCGACACCGAGGGATCATCGATCGGCACTGACGGCGTAGCGGTGCTCGGTAAGTGGGTGGCTGACGGCAAGTACTACAACTACTCGATCGATTCTGAGACCGACGAGACCGGAGCCTACGAGTTCACCGGGCTCGCAGCCGGCCGCTACTCGGTGCGATTCGTAACTCACTCCGGACGCTGGATTTCAGAGGACTGGGACAACGTCGAGGTCGACGGCCCCGTGACGCCGACCGCGATCAATCTCGCTGCCGGGCAGAACGTCGTCGCCAGCCCTGAGCTCGCGCAGGCCGCAACGATCAGCGGAGTTGTGACCGGTTCGGACTCGGAGGGCGTCGAACTCGACTGGATAAGTGTCTCGGCGTTCGACGCGGAGACCGGACTGGGTGTCGGATGGGTCGGCCAGCAAGAGCCCGATGACGAGCTCACGGGGTACACCGTCAGCTACCTCACCCCTGGCACGTATCGCCTGCACATTGAAGCGGAATGGGGAGGCAACTACGTCAGCGAGTGGTACGGCGGATCCACCTACGAGTCAGCGACCGACGTTGCGGTAGAGGCGGGCGATCAGCTCACCGACTTCGATGTTGAGCTCGCACTGGGTGGTGTGGTTTCAGGCACGATCTCCACGCCGAATTCGGATGACCTGTCAATCCAGGCGAGCGCCTACGACCCCGAGGGCAATCTCGTCGCGACCGGTGATGTGTTCGGTGGCGACTACGAGATCACCAATCTGCCCGTCGGTGACTACCGGATTGGTTTTAAGAGTTCCCGCTATGCGAGCGAGAAGATCGTGCCCGAGTTCTACGAGAACGCTGAATCGCTCGAGACGGCGCAGACAATCACGGTAACCGCGGGCGAGACGATCAGCGGCATCGACCCAGAGCTCGAGGTCGCTCCGACGTTCACCGTTGCCCCTCGACCGACGATCACCGGTACCGCGAGTGTTGGCTCGACCCTCACCGCGAAGGTGGGCGCCTGGACGCCGAGCGGCGCGACGTTCACCTACGGGTGGTCCATCGACGGAGAGCAAGTGGGCACGTCACCCACCTACACTGTCGTTCCGTCAGACGTGGGCAAGCGCATCGTCGTCGAGGTCGAGGGGTCCCTCGAGGGCTACGGCTCGGTCGTCAAGTACTCGAAGCCCACGCCCGTTGTAGTAAAGGGCACAATCACTGCCGTTACCCCGAAGCTCAGCGGCACCGCGAAAGTTGGCTCCACCCTCACGGCAGTCACCGGCGAGTGGAAGCCCTCCACGGCAACGCTCGGCTACACCTGGCTGCGCGCCGGCAAGGTCATCACGGGCGAAACTGCCTCAAGCTACACGCTCGCCGCAGGCGACAAGGGCAAGAAGATCTCGGTCAAGGTAACCGGCACCGGAGCAGGGCTCACGTCGAAGTCCGCGACATCCAAGCCCAAGCCTGTTGCAGCTGGCGTGCTCGTTGCACCTGCCGCACCGCTCGTCACGGGAACCGCGCGCGTGGGCGAGACGCTCACCGCCACGTCGGGCGCCTGGGCACCCGACGACACCGTGGTCAGCTACCAGTGGAAGTCTGACAAGAAGGCCATCAAGGGCGCGACTTCGCCGACCCTCGTTGTTCCGGGCACGGCGGCGGGCACCAAGCTCACCTTCACAGTCACGGGCAAAAAGGCCGGCTACACAACAGTGTCGAAGACCTCTGGCGCGACCGCGGCGGTTGCAAAGGCCGACCTGGTTGTGGGCGAGGCTCCCACCTTCATCGGCGACGAAACGGTTGGCTCGACGCTCACCGCTTCGGCAGCCGGCTGGGAAGACACAACAAAGCTCAGCTACCAGTGGTCGCGCAGCGGTTCGAAAATCGCTGGGGCGACCAAGGCGAGCTACGTCGTCTCGCGCTCCGACCGTGGTCACTCGATCACCGTGAAGCTCGTCGCTTCGCGCACCGGGTACAACTCGGTGACGCTCGCGGGCACAAGCACGCTCGCGATTCCCGCGGTGATTGCGACTGTCAACTCCGAGCCCTGGGACTGGGCCGAGAGCGAAGACTTTGCGGTCTACATCTACAAAACCACCCCCAAGACTGTGACCGTCGGGGGAGGCGAGTACTTCGAATTCCATGCAGAGCCGGGCTTCTTTGAGTCGGACGACGTGCAGGCGGCCGTCGCCTGGTCGAAGGGCGACAAGAGCGATGGCAAGATTCTCAGCGCAACGGTGTCAGACGACGCGTCGACCCTTCGCGTGAAGGTGCCCACCGGCTCGACGCTCGCAAAACTCAAGGCCAAGAAAAAGGCGGGCTACGCAATTGAGCTGCAGGTTCTCGCTTGGTCGCCGGACTACGCCGAGCTCAACGGGGTCTTTACGGTACTGAAGTTCTAATCGAAGTGTCACTCCCCGGCTGGTAGTCTTACCTCGTCGCAACTGGCGTTGAGGTGGGCAACCACCGGGGAGCGACTACTGACATCGATTTGGCCGTACGCCTGGGCCAACCGGATACCTTTGTTCTATCCGTCTGAGTGTCTAGGAGCTGCCAGTGTCTTCCACCTTCAATTCCCCCCTGTCTGAGGTCGATCCCGAGATCGCCGCCGTGCTCGAGCAGGAGCTCGGCCGCCAGCGCGGAACTCTCGAGATGATCGCGAGCGAGAACTTTGTTCCGCGCGCTGTGCTCGAGTCGCAGGGCTCGGTACTCACCAACAAGTACGCCGAGGGATACCCCGGTCGTCGTTACTACGGCGGTTGTGAATTTGTGGATGTCGCGGAGTCGCTCGCCATCTCCCGCGCCAAGAGCCTCTTCGGTGCCGCATACGCCAACGTTCAGCCACACTCGGGTGCCTCCGCGAACGCGGCAGTGCTCTCGGCGATCGCCCAGCCCGGCGACAAGATTCTCGGCCTCGAGCTCGCGCACGGTGGACACCTCACGCACGGCATGAAGCTCAACTTCTCGGGCAAACTCTACGACGCACACGCCTATGGCGTTGACCCCTCGAGCTACCTCGTCGACATGGACGTCGTTCGCGAGAAGGCCCTCGAGGTTCGCCCCGACGTGCTCATCGCAGGGTGGAGCGCCTACCCCCGCCAGCTCGACTTCGCAGCGTTCCGTGCGATCGCCGACGAGGTCGGCGCCAAGCTCTGGGTCGACATGGCCCACTTCGCCGGACTCGTCGCCGCCGGACTGCACCCTAACCCGGTGCCGCACGCGCACGTCACGTCGTCGACGGTGCACAAGACCATCGGCGGACCCCGCTCGGGCTTTATCCTCACCAACGACCTCGAGCTTCAGAAGAAGCTCAACTCGAACGTGTTCCCCGGCCAGCAGGGCGGACCGCTGATGCACGTCATCGCTGCAAAGGCGACAGCGTTCAAGCTCGCTGCCGAGCCCGAGTTCAAGGATCGCCAGGAGCGCACCATCCGCGGCGCCCAGATTCTCGCCGACCGCCTCACCCAGCCCGACGCGGTTGAGGTCGGCATCGACGTTCTCACCGGCGGCACCGACGTGCACCTCGTGCTCGTCGACCTGCGAAACGCGGCGATCCACGGCCAAGACGCCGAAGACATCCTGCACTCGGTGGGTATCACCGTGAACCGCAACGCTGTTCCGTTCGACCCTCGCCCGCCCATGACGCCGAGCGGTGTGCGCATCGGAACCCCCGCGCTCGCCACCCGTGGCTTCGGCGACGAGGAGTTCACCGAGGTCGCAGACATTATCGCGACAGCACTTAAGCCGAGCCCGGATGTCGCGGCTCTGCGTGCGCGTGTGCTCAAGCTCACCGATGGCTTCCCGCTGTACCCGGGCCTCGAATCGCCCGGTAGCTGGAACTAATAGAACGACTCGTTGATTGAGTAGGCCCGCCAGGGCCGTATCGAAATCTCACGTAGTTTCGATACGGCCGCGGGCGGCCTACTCAACCACCAAGGAAGTGTTGAAAATGACAGCAGTAAAACTCGACGGCGTCGCGACCGCCACGGCCGTCAAAGACGAGCTTCGCGAGCGCATCACCGCACTCAAGGCGCGGGGCATCACACCCGGCCTCGGCACGCTGCTTGTCGGCTCCGACCCCGGGTCGATCTCGTACGTCGCGGGCAAGCACCGCGACTGTGCCGAGGTGGGCATCGAGTCGATTCGCGTTGACCTGCCCGCCGACGCGACCGAGGGTGAGGTTCGCGCAGCAATCGAGGGACTCAACGAGAACCCCGCGGTCACGGGCTACATCATTCAGCTGCCGCTTCCGGCGGGACTCGACGAGAATGCGATGCTCGAGCTGATGCACCCGTCGAAAGACGCCGACGGCCTGCACCCGACCAACCTCGGCAAGCTTGTGCTCGGCGTCAACACACCGATGAACTCCCCGCTGCCGTGCACACCCGCGGGAATCGTCGAGATGCTCGAGCGCTACGGCGTCGAGATTTCGGGAGCCCACGTTGTTGTCGTCGGTCGTGGCCTCACCGTCGGTCGCCCGCTCGGCCTGCTGCTCACGCGCAAGGGCCTCGACGCGACGGTCACCCTCACACACTCACGCACGCGTGACCTCGAGGCCGAGGTCAAGCGCGCCGACATCGTGATCGCGGCGGTCGGTGTCGCCGGTCTCATCAAGCCCGAGTGGATCAAGCCCGGCGCGGCCGTGCTCGATGTCGGCATCACACGCGTTGTTAACTCGGAGACCGGCAAGGCGCGCCTCGTGGGCGACGTCGACCCCGGTGTCGCCGAGGTTGCTGGCCACCTCTCGCCGGTTCCGGGCGGGGTCGGACCGATGACGCGAGCGATGCTTCTTCACAACGTCGTCGAGGCCGCAGAGAAGCTGTAGTCCGCGTGCGCGTACTCGGGGCGACGGTCGACGGCCAGACCCGCTGCATCCACTGGTCGGGTGACTTGGATATTGTCGCGATGCGCTTTGTGTGCTGCAACGAGTACTACCCGTGCTTTGAGTGTCACGCCGCGGCTGGCCACGAGCCAGCGGTATGGCCGCTCGCGCGCTTCGACGAGCCAGCCGTGCTCTGCGGTGTGTGCGACACGGAGTTGAGCGTCACCGCCTATCTCGCGACCGAGTCGTGCCCGAGTTGCGGCGCCGGGTTCAACCCCGGCTGCTCGCTGCACCACCACCTGTACTTCGAGACGCCCCGCTGATCGAGCGTGTCGAGATCAAATCGAGCGCCTGCGGTGATCGAGCTTGTCGAGATCAAATCGAGCGCAGCCGAGATTCCACTAACCTGATTCGCATGCCAGAGCACCCCGCCGTCACCCGAGTAACCACGGCCCTTCGTGCCGCCGGCGCAACCGGCGAGGTGCGCTGGCTCGACGACTCAGCGCCCACGGCAGCAGCAGCCGCCAAAGCGCTCGGCATCGAGGTCGGCGCGATCGCCAACTCGCTCATCTTTACCCTCGACGGCGAGCCGATTCTGGTGATGACGAGTGGGGCCCATCGCGTTGATACCGCCTGGCTCGGCGAGCAGATCGGTGGAACACTCGGGCGCGCGGATGCGGCTCTGGTCAAAACCGCAACGGGGCAGGTCATCGGCGGTGTCGCCCCTATCGGGCACCCCGCACCGCTGCGCACGTGGATCGACACGGCGCTCGCCGATTACCCACAAATCTGGGCCGCCGCGGGGCACGCGCACACGGTTTTTCCGACGACTTACGACGAACTCGTTGACCTCACGGGCGGGATTCCAACGGCGGTCGTTCCGGAGCAGTAATCTATTTCGCATGCCCATCGATCTTCCCTCACGTTTTGCGGCTGCAATCGGTGCTCTCGAAGGCGCAGCGCCCGCGCTCCGTTTTGAACTCGCGCCTCCAGCGACCGAATCCGACTTGGATGTCGCGGAGGCGACCCTCGGCTACGCTCTACCGCCCGACCTCCACGCGCTCTACCTGTTGCACAACGGCCAGTCTCCGTCGGGGCACGGCCTGCTCGGAGGACTTCCCTTTCTCCCGCTCGACCGGGCACTCGACGAGTGGACGACGTGGCGACAGTTCGAGACCGCCGCGCACAACGGTAGTTATTCGTCGGTTCCACGCGGGGCTGTTGCCGAGACCTACACGCACGCCGGGTGGTTTCCGATCGCGCGCGACGGTGGCGGCAACAACCTCGCCGTCGACATGGCACCCGGCCCGAACGGGATCGCCGGGCAGGTCATCACCTTCGGCCGCGACGAGAGCGACCTCTTCGCCTACGCGCCGAGCCTTATCGAGTTTCTCGAACGCATCGTCGAACTCGCCGTGGCGGGGCGCGCGCGAGTCTCTGACGATGCCGACGAGCCGTACTGGGGTATCGACGACGCGGAGAGTGGCTGGCCCGACTACGCAAACTTTGCGAGTGAGGCGGCAGGCGACATCCAACTGAGTGATGAAGAGTGGTTCGCAACACTCGACGCCGACTGGCAGGCCTATCTCGTCAATGCGAAGGGAGTCGCCGACTTCACGCGCAAGACTAAGTTCTACGCGTTCACCAACTCGAAGAGCCCGGTTCCGGTTGCCAACCTCGAGCCGCTCGCGCGCTGCACAAACCTGCGCGAGGTCATTATTTACACGCGCGTGCTCGACTCGCTGCACGACCTGCCGCTGCTTCCCGACGTTCGACAGCTCTACGTGTCGACCCTGTCGAACGAGGGCATCGAGCGGTTCGGGAGCCTGCGGGACTACAACGGTGTGCTGCCTGCGGGCGTCGCTCCTCGGGCTGATCACCTCGAGCCGCTCACGCGCGCACCCGCGCTTGCGACGCTGCGCCTCGGCCCGGCCGCTTACGACCTCCGGCCGCTCGGGCGCTGCGCCAAGCTGCGCGAGTTGAGCATCGACCTTCACGACTCCGAGCAGTTCAGCCAGCTCGCGGGCAGTCGTTCGCTCACCAAGCTGCACCTCTCGGCAGGCAACATCAACGGTCTCATCGACGACCTCGACTGGGAAGCCGTCGCAAAACTCAGGCACCTCACGATCGACCAGGGTGCGATCTCGAGTTTCGACTTTGTAGCGGCGCTGCCCAGACTCACGGCGCTCATCGTGGACCGCTATGAGCAGGCGACCGAGGTCGTCTGCGTCGCGAGCATCGCGAAGCTGCCCAAGATCGAAGAGGTGCAGCTTGAGCCGAAGCGCTACTCGGGTGTCGAAGGCTTCGCGAGCACGCCAACGCTGAAACACTTTTCTGCCGGATTCGAGGCCTTTGACGTTCTCAAAGACCTCAGGCCCGACCTGCCCTTCGGCTCGATGAGCGGAGACATCACCGATGCGCAGCACGACGTGTGGTTCACCTGGCGTCGTGCGACGCGCTAACTGACTCAGACGTCGCGCAGGGCGCCATCAGACGCCGACACAACGAAGGTCACCGGCTGGCCAAAGCCGTGCTCGGCGAAGGCCCCGTCGATCGCAACCTGCAGCCGTGAGACGCCACCGGTGGGAATGAGCGCGATGGCCGAGCCACCGAAACCGCCGCCCGTCATGCGCGCTCCGAGGGCGCCGTTGGCCTGGGCTGTTTCGACCGCAAGGTCGAGCTCCGGCACGGAGATTTCGAAATCGTCGCGCATCGAAATGTGCGAGGCATCCAACAGCTCGCCGATTGCGGTTGGTCCCTCATCACGCAGTGCTCGCACCGTGTCGAGCACGCGCTGGTTCTCGGTGACGATGTGCCGCACGCGGCGAAAGGTCTCGTCGTCGAGAATCTCGCGCGCACGGTCGAGGTCGTCAACGCTCACGTCGCGCAGCGAGGTAACGCCGAGCGCCGCGGCGCCCTTCTCGCACGATGCGCGGCGGTCGGCGTAACCGCCCGTTGCGTGGTCGTGCGAGACGCCGGTGTCGATGATGACGAGCTCGAGGCCCGCAGCTGCGAAACCGAGATCGATGACCTCGGCCTCGAGGCTGCGGCAGTCGAGAAAGACTGCGCCGTCGGCCTTGCCGAGCAGGGAGGCCGACTGGTCCATAATTCCGGTCGGTGCCCCGACCGCCTTGTTCTCGGCGAGCTGCCCGACCTTCGCGAGAGTCGCGCGGTCGAAGCCGAGCTGCCAGACGTCATTGAGAGCGACGGCGACCGAGCTCTCGAGCGCCGCGCTTGATGAGAGTCCCGCGCCGACGGGAACTACCGAGTCGATGTAGAGGTCGACACCGGGAACCGCCGCGAGGTCAGCGCCGTGCTGGCCAAGCGCCCACGCGACTCCAAGCACGTAGGCCGACCAGCCGCCGAGAGCGTCGGGAGCGAGCGCGGAGATGTCGATCTCGGCAACTTCGTCGGCGAAAGACGACGCGACGCGAATGACCCGATCATCGCGGGTGCCAAGCGCGAGCACGGTGCGACGGTTGATGGCAAAGGGCAGCACAAAACCCTCGTTGTAGTCGGTGTGCTCGCCGATGAGGTTCACGCGGCCGGGAGCCGACCAGACACCCTGCGGCGCGTAGCCGAAGAGCTGCTCGAAGTCGTATTGAACATCGTCTCGAATGTCGCTCATGCGCGGTTGATGCCTTCTCTAATAAATGCTGCTGATGCTTCGGGAGTGACATCGCCGATCCAGGCGCCCATGGCCGCCTCGGATCCCGCGAGAAACTTGAGCTTGGATTCTGCGCGACGGGGCGACGTGAGCTGAAGCATCAGCCGGATCTCGTCGCGAGCGACATTGACCGGTGCCTGATGCCACGCCGCGATGTACGGCGTCGGCGTTGAGTACAACGCGTCGATGCCCCGCAATAATTTCAGGTAGAGCCCGGCAAGTTCGTCGCGCTCTTCGTCGGTGGTCGCCGCGAAGTCGGCAACATGGCGGTGGGGGAGCATGTGCACCTCGATGGGCCAGCGCGCCGCGAAGGGCACAAAGGCCGTCCAGTGTGTGCCACTCAGTACAACCCGCTCGCTTGCGCGCTCGCTCTCGAGGATGTCTTCGAACAGCGTCGGAATAGCCTTCACCGACTCGACGAGCCGCTGCGTGCGCGGTGTGACGTACGGGTACGAGTAGATCTGCCCGTGTGGGTGAAGCAGGGTGACCCCAATCGCTTCGCCGCGATTCTCGAACGGAAATACCTGCTCGACACCGGGCAGAGCGCTCAAGAACCGCGTGCGGTCTGCCCACGCTTCGATGATCGTTCGCGCGCGGGTCTCGGTCTGCGAGCCGAATGACCCCTCGTGGTCGGGGCTGAAGCAGACGACCTCGCAGCGACCGATCGATGGCGCGGTGCGCCCGAACCCGATGCCCGACAGGTCGAGCTCGCCAAGCGCCGGACCGAACGACGGCGAACGGTTCTCGAATACCGCGACGTCGTAGTTGCTCGGAACCTCAGAGGGATTGTTCGGCGTTGTGGGCGCGAGCGGGTCCTGGTCGGCGGGCGGAAGAAACGCGCGGTTCTGCCGAGCGGCGGCAATCGAGATCCACTCGCCAGTGAGAACGTCCTGGCGCATCACGGCGGTGTCGGGCCGCGGGTCGAGCGCTCGCGCGTCGACGGCGCGCTCGCCCGTGAGCGTTGTGTCGGGGTCGTCGTAGTAGATAAGTTCGCGACCATCGGCGAGCGTCGTCGGGGTCTTGGTGATCGGCATGGCATTACGATAACGAAAACCGCACTTACGAATACGAAAGCTTTCGCAAATGGATGACGCAGCTCCCGCCGCCGTACGCCGCGACCAGATTCTGCGGGCAGTGACAGAGCGCGGCTTCCTCCGGGTTGCGGATGCCGCCACCGAGCTTGGGGTCAGCGTCGTCACCGTGCGTTCCGACCTTGCGGCGCTCGAGGCCGGCGGCTCGCTCGTCAGGGTGCACGGCGGCGCGATGCCTCGCTCTCTCGGTGCGAGCGAGTCGAGCTTCGAAACCTCGCTCGAGCAAGAGGCGGCCGCCAAGCGCGCTATCGGCAGGCGTGCCGCGGGGCTCGTGAGCTCGGGCCAGAGCGTGCTGCTCGACGTTGGAACGACTGCGCTCGCCGTCGCCCACGCGCTCGCCGATCGTCGCGATCTTGATGACGTGCTCGTTGTGACAAACGGCCTCACCATCGCGCTCGCGCTCGAGGCCGCGATGCCGCGCTTCACCGTTGTTGTCACCGGCGGAACACTGCGCCCGCTTCAGCATTCGCTCGTCAACCCGTTCGCGTCTCAGTTTCTCGAGACCCTCAACGTTGACCTCGCGTTTATCGGGTGCAACGGGGTCGACCCCGACCGTGGAGTGACAAACGTCAACCTCCCCGAAGCCGAGGTCAAGCGCCGTATGGTGCTCTCGGCAGAGCGCGCGATTCTCATCGCCGACTCGTCGAAACTCGGCCGCACGCGTCTCGGCAACGTCGGGCCGATCGCAGACTTCGACGCGCTCATCACCGCGGGAGACGCTCCCGCCGATGTCGTCGCACGACTGCGCGCCGCTGGCCTCACCGTGCTCCTCGCAGACAGCTGACACCCAGCAAACTCACAAGTCCCGGGCTAATCCCGGCCCCCGTTGGTACAGTGCGGGAATGAGCGATGTAGCCTCCACACTGTCCGCGTGGATGCCGTTGCAACGTTGGTACGCAGCCAAGGGCGTCACGCCTCGACTGCGCATCATCGCCACCCTCGAGTCGCGTCAGGGTGACTCCGGCATCACAACGTACTTCGTCATCGACGAAGGCCCGATCGAACCCGTGCTGTACCAGGTGCCCGTTGTCGCGCACTCCTCACCGGTCGCAGAACTGGAACACGCCCTCATCGGCACCGTCGGCGACGAGTGGCTGTACGACGCCCCGCACGACCCGTACTTCGCGACGGCGCTGCTTCGCGCCATCGCCGAACGTGCGCCGGTCATCGGGCAGGGGGCGAGCGCGCAGGGCGAATCGCTCGCAACGCCCGGCCGCGTCATCCATGCCCGCGTTCTGAGCGGTGAGCAGTCGAATACTTCGATCATTTGCGAGGTTGAGGGCGCCGCTGTTCCCTTTGTCATCGCCAAGGTTTTTCGGGTGCTTCACCACGGAGAGAATCCGGATGTCACAACCCAGGCCGCGCTCACTGCGGCGGGTTCGCGTCGGGTGCCCGCGTCGTTTGGTTTCATCACGGCCACCTGGCCAGACCCCGGTCGCGGCGACGGTTATGCAACCGGGCACCTCGCGTTTGTGCAGGAGTTTCTGCCGGGTCTCGAAGACGCCTGGCGGGTTGCTCTCGTTGCGGCCGCGGCGTCTGAAGATTTCACGGCTCGCGCCTTTGACCTGGGAATAGCAACCGCCGAGGTGCACGCGACCCTTGCCACCGCCATGCCCGCGATTGAGCCCGGCGAGATCGAAATTTCAGACTCAACGGCGAGCATGCGCGCGCGCCTCGACCTCGCGGCCGCCGAAGTTCCCGCGGTCGGAGCCCACGCCGAGCGCATCCACGCCCTGTACGACGCGATCGAGTCGCTGCACTGGCCGCTGCTTCAACGCATTCACGGTGACTACCACCTCGGTCAGGTGCTCGACGCTAACGACCGCGGCTGGGTGCTTCTCGACTTCGAGGGCGAGCCGTTGCGGCCCATGGTTGAGCGTTCGCGTGCCGATGTTCCGTTGCGCGATGTCGCCGGAATGCTGCGTTCTTTTGACTACGTCGCCGGAGCACTGGCCCACGGCGCACCCGCGATTGATGCGCGACAGTGGTCGTCGGCCGCGCGCAATGCGTTTCTCGACGGCTACATCTCGGGAACCGGCGTTGACTTGCGTGCCGACCGCGCGCTTCTTGACGCGTTCGAGATCGACAAGGCCGTGTACGAGGCCGTTTACGAGTCGCGCAATCGTCCGACCTGGCTCGGCATCCCGCTCGCGGCGATCGAGAGGCTCGTAGAGCGTTCGGCGTCGTAGCCCGTCGGCTCGACAAGCTCGGCCTGGTCTCGGCTGTGCTCGACCACCGGCGCTCGACCACCGGCGGTCGAGCTTGTCGAGACCAGATCGAGCGCAGCCGAGATTAGGCTTGCCCCATGCGCGCTCCCACCGGCCAGCAGTACTCCCTCCGTCTCGGCACCGTCGAGGCGACAATCACGCAACTTGCGGCGGGTATCCGCGAGCTGCGCGTCGGGGGTGTTGAGATTGCCGAGCCGTTTGCCGCGATATCCACCCCGCCTATGGGCTGCGGAATCGTTCTTGTGCCCTGGCCGAACCGCATCCGCGACGGCGTGTGGACCCTCGACGGCAAACAGCAGCAGCTTGACCTGACCGACCCCGGCTACAAGCAGGCGACGCACGGACTGCTGCGCAACACCGCCTACGAGGTGCTCGAGCAGAGCGAGGGCGCCATAACGCTCGGCGCAACAGTTCACCCGCAGCACGGGTACCCGTTTTTGCTCGACACGAGCGTGCGTTACGAACTCACCGAGACCGGCATGGATGTCGCGCACACCATCACCAACGTCGGCACAGCGAAGGCGCCCGTCGCCGTGGGTGCACACCCCTACTTTCGCATCGGTGAGGTGCCGACTGCCGAGCTGACCCTCCGTGTTGCGGCGGGCACACGCTTTGAGCTCGACGAGAAGCTGCTGCCCACGACCGAGCACCCCGTCGAGGGCGACTTCGACTTGCGCGACGGGCAGCGCCTCGGTGACATCGACCTCAACGTGACCCTCGCCGACCTGCCCGCCGGAGTGACCTCAAGCGTTCTCACGGCGCCCGATGGACGCACCGTCGAGGTGTGGCAAGACGAGAACTTCCGCTTTGTACAGGTCTACACGCCGCGAAACTTTCCCGGCCTCGAGGGTGAGAAGCACGCCGTCGCGATCGAGCCGATGACCGCCGCCCCCGACGCCTTCAACTCGGGTCTCGGGCTGCACTGGGTCGAGCCGTGCGAGAGCTGGACTGTGCGCTGGGGCGTGCGGTACTCGGCATGAGCCAGCCATCGGCGAAGTCGGTGCGCAAGTGGCGCCGCTTTCTCGCCGACGAGCGCGCCGAGGCCTCGGTCTACCGCGACCTCGCCGGGCGCCGCACGGGCGAGGATCGCGAGATTCTGCTCGCGCTCGCCGACGCTGAGGCCCGCCACGAAGCGCACTGGCTTGCGCTGCTCGGCGATCAGGTGGGCCGACCGCAGCGCGGCGACATCCGAACTCGTTTGCTTGGATGGCTCGCCCGCAGGTTTGGCTCGGTGTTCGTTCTGGCGCTCGCCCAGCGTGCAGAGGCGCGGTCGCCCTACGACACCGATGTCGACGCAACACCAACAATGGCGGCCGACGAGCGCATTCACGGCGAGGTTGTACGTGCGCTCGCCGCACGTGGACGCAACCGTCTCTCGGGCACCTTTCGCGCCGCGGTGTTCGGCGCCAACGACGGACTCGTGTCGAACCTCGCTCTTGTGCTCGGTGTTGGGGCGACGGGAATCCCGACGCCGCTCATCCTGGCGACCGGTCTCGCGGGACTGCTCGCCGGCGCGCTCTCGATGGGCGCGGGGGAGTTTGTCTCGGTGCGGTCTCAGCGCGAGTTGCTCGCGGCTTCCGACCCCGACCCGGATGCCGACGACGCCCTGCCGTTTCTCGACGTCAATGCCAACGAACTCGCGCTCGTCTATCGCGCTCGCGGTATGTCCGAGGCCGAGGCCGCCGAGCACGCCGCCGAGATTTTGCGTGACCTGTCGGTCGAGCGTCCGGAGGTTGTCGCGCGCGAACACGAAGAGATCGGATCCGCTCTCGGGGCAGCCGTGTCGAGCTTTCTGTTCTTTGCGTCGGGCGCGATCATCCCCGTGCTGCCGTACATCTTCGGCGCTTCGGGCATCGTCGCTGTGATCATCGCCGCAGCCCTCGTCGGAATCGCGCTTCTCTGCACGGGCGCCGTCGTCGGTCTGCTCTCCGGAGGCCCGCCCCTGTCGCGCGCCCTCCGCCAGCTCGCGATCGGTTTCGGCGCTGCCGGCGCCACCTACCTCCTGGGGCTCGCCTTCGGCACTGTGGTTGGTTGAGTAGCGCGCTAGAGCGCGCACTCAACCAGCGAGGGTGCTCCGCCCGCGGGCATATGTCGTTGGTTGAGTAGGCGCGCCAGCGCCGTATCGAAACCCGGTCGTGTGGTTTCGATACGCGCGCTAGAGCGCGCACTCAACCAGCGAGCGTGCTACCCGAGAAAGTAGTTCCAGATCGTAGCGAGCACCGCGATGCCGGCGAGCGAGATTGCTGTCACGGCCGCGACCCAGGGCTTGCCAAACCGGTTCACGTTGATGAGGGCAATCGTGGCGAAGGTCGCCGTTGACAGGGTGAGCGCGAGTCCGAACGGGGAGGCGCCACGCTCGTTGACGGCAATGATCACTGCCACAACACCGATGCAGACCGCTGTGACGCCGAAGCCGTTCTTGTGCGGGTCGATCCTGTCATCGGCGACCGGCGGGGGATACTCGGCCGAGGTCGCCTCCGGCTGCGAAACGGGTGGCACTGCGCCTGCGGGCGGGCCGTAGGGCGACGATCCAGATTCGTACTGTGATGCGGTCGGGTCATCCATGGGCTACCACCGAATGAGGGCCCAGAAAACAGTGGCGAGCACGGCGAAGGCGGCGAGCGAGGTTCCGACTATTGCGGCGACCCGTGGTTTGCCGAGTCGGTTGACGTTGACGAGTGCGATGACCCCGAACGTCGCAGCGAGCAGCGTCAGCAGCACCCCGATACCGGTGAAACCGCGCGCATTCGCGGCGAACAGAAAGGCAAACGAGCCGATCCACACCGACGTAACGCCGAAGCCATTTTTCGGTCGGCTCGGGGTTGGTGGGGCGAGCGAGTACGGCGGGGGCGGTGGCAGCTGCGTTGCGGCCGCGGGCGGCGCAAAGGCCGGTGCGGGCGATACGGGCGCGATCGAGGGCACAGGGTGAGGCTCCGGTGCGGATGCAGATTCCGGCGCAGGCGCGGGTGCCGCGCCAGTGGGCGGGCCGTAGGGGCTCGACCCGGGCGTGAAGACAGAGTCTGACGCGTCATCCATGTGTGAAGTGTTGCACACCACGTTCGCTCGCGAGCAACCCCGGTAGGCTCGAAATCTGATCTACCGGGAGGCAATGATGCAGTTTCACGAGGTGCGAGTTCACCGCAGTGACGAGAACCTGGCGCGAGAGGCACAGCTCGCGTGGAAGATTGCGCAAGTCGCTTCTGAGCAGGTTGAGGTGACCCCCGAGGTTGCAGACATGGTGATCAACCGCATCATCGACAACGCAGCGGTTGCGACGGCTTCGCTCACGCGGGCCCCGGTTGTCGCGTCGCGAGCGCAGGCAGAGGCTCACGCCTACTCTCCAGGGGCCACCGTTTTCGGTGCAGCCGGTCGCTACAGCCCCGAGTGGGCCGCCTGGGCTAACGGAGTCGCGGTTCGCGAGCTCGACTACCACGACACTTTTCTCGCCGCCGAGTACTCCCACCCCGGCGACAACATTCCGCCGATCCTCGCCGTTGCGCAGCACGCCGGGCGCTCGGGTGCCGACCTACTGAAGGGCATCGTCACCGGCTACGAAATCCAGATGGACCTCGTGCGCGCCATCAGCCTGCACAAGCACAAGATCGACCACGTCGCGCACCTCGGCCCGTCGGCCGCTGCGGGCATCGGAACCCTTCTCGGCCTCGACACCGAGACCATCTTCCACGCAGTTGGCCAAGCGCTGCACACAACGACCGCGACGCGGCAGTCGCGCAAGGGTGAAATCTCCACGTGGAAGGCTCACGCTCCGGCCTTCGCGGGCAAAATGGCCGTCGAGGCAATCGACCGCGCGATCCGTGGACAAACCAGCCCCACGCCCATCTATGAGGGAGAGGACGGCGTCATCGCGTGGCTTCTCGATGGGCCGACGGCTTCGTACCAGGTGCCGCTTCCGGAAGCGGGGGAGGCGCGTCGGGCGATTCTCGACAGCTACACAAAGGAGCACTCGGCGGAGTACCAGGCGCAGGCATGGATCGACCTTGCGCGGGCGCTCGGTACGCAGCATCCACACCTTCGTGACCCCGCCAACATCGCGCGGGTTGTGCTGCACACGAGCCACCACACCCACTACGTGATCGGCTCGGGCGCCAACGACCCACAGAAGTACGACCCGACTGCGTCGCGCGAAACGCTCGACCACTCGATTCCTTACATCTTCACCGTCGCGCTTCAAGACGGCGAGTGGCACCACGAGCGCAGCTACGCGCCGTCGCGGGCCGCGCGCGCCGACACCGTCGAGCTGTGGAACAAGGTCACAACCGCCGAAGACGCAGAGTGGACCCGTCGCTACCACTCGACCGACCCTTCCGAAAAGGCTTTCGGCGGCCGCGTCGAGATTGAGCTCACCGACGGAACCCGCATCGTCGACGAGATTGCCGTCGCCGACGCGCACCCGCTCGGTGCCCGCCCGTTCGCGCGCGATGACTACATTCACAAGTTCCGTTCGCTCGCCGAAGGCGTGCTCGAGCACAGCGAGGTCGAGCGTTTTCTCGAGCTCGTGCAGCGCCTTCCCGAACTCTCGCCGATCGAGGTCGGGGGACTCACCGTCGCCCCCTTCGGCCAGTTGCCCGCGGGCCCGAAGGGACTCTTCTAATGCTGTACTCCACCGTCACACCCGCCGAGAAGCGCGCTTCTCTACGCGCAGCTTTGAAGACCGGCGAGCTGCTGCGCTTTCCGGGTGCGTTCAACCCGCTCTCGGCTCGCCTGATCGCGGACAAGGGCTTCGAGGGCGTCTACATCTCCGGTGCCGTGATCTCAGCCGACCTCGGCCTGCCCGACATCGGACTCACCACCCTCACCGAGGTTGCGGCACGCGCGCAGCAGATCTCTCGCCTGACCGACCTGCCCTCGCTCGTTGACGCCGACACCGGATTCGGCGAGCCGATGAACGTTGCCCGCACCGTGCAGGCGCTCGAAGACGCCGGGGTCGCCGGACTCCACATCGAAGACCAGGTCAACCCGAAACGCTGCGGACACCTCGATGGCAAGTCGGTCGTCGACTCTGACACGGCCATCAAGCGCATCCGCGCGGCGGCAGATGCGCGCCGAGACCCGAACCTGCTCATCATGGCGCGCACCGACATCCGGGGCATTGATGGCTTGGATGCCGCGATCACCCGTGCCAAGCAGCTGGTGGATGCTGGCGCTGACGCGATCTTCCCCGAGGCGATGGCCAACCTCGAAGAGTTCGCGGCCGTGCGTGAGGCAGTCGACGTGCCGATCCTCGGAAATATGACCGAGTTCGGCAAGAGCGACCTGTTCACAACCGAGCAGCTTGCTGATGTCGGAGTGAACATTGTGATCTACCCCGTGTCGCTTCTGCGTCTCGCGATGGGTGCGGCCGAATCTGGTCTCGACACCCTTGTCGCCGAGGGAACCCTGAAGCCGACGGTGCCGAGCATGCAGACGCGCGCGCGGCTCTACGAGCTTCTGGATTACGAGTCGTACAACACGTTCGACTCCGGCGTTTTCAACTTTCAGGTACCGACCGGCACCGCTGGTTGAGTAGCGCGCCAGCGCGTATCGAAACCAGATCTCGATACGGCCGCGGGCGGCCTACTCGATCAGCAAATAGATTCTAAGGAGCACGACATGACCGACATCCACAAGGGCCTCGCCGGCGTCGTCGTCGACACCACAGCGGTCTCGAAGGTGAACCCCGACACCAACTCGCTGCTCTACCGCGGGTACCCGGTGCAAGAGCTCGCCGCGAAGTGCTCGTTCGAAGAAGTCGCGTACCTGCTGTGGCATGGCGAACTGCCGACGCCCGAGCAGCTTGCCGAGTTCGAAACTGTCGAGCGTTCGATGCGCAGCCTCGACCCGATCGTCAAACGTGTCATCGATGACCTGCCCGAGACCGCCCACCCCATGGACGTCATCCGCACAGCGGTGAGCGTCATCGGTGCCTCGGACTCATCGCTCAACGAGATCGACGCGTTCGGTGATCCGGAGCTCAACCTCGGCCGGTCGATGTTGCTGTTCGCGCAGCTTCCGGCAATCGTGGCCTACACCCAGCGCCTACGCCGCGGACTCGACCTCGTCGAACCCCGCGACGATCTCAGCTACTCCGCCAACTTTCTGCACATGACCTTCGGCGAGGTGCCCGATCTCGTCGTCGTCTCGGCCTTTGACGTCTCGATGATTTTGTACGCCGAGCACTCGTTCAACGCATCGACCTTTACTGCTCGTGTTGTGACATCCACCCTGTCTGATTTGTATTCGGCGGTCACCGCGGCGATCGGCGCGCTCAAGGGGCCGCTGCACGGCGGGGCCAACGAGGCGGTTATGCACATCTTTGACGAGATCGGCTCCGCCTCAGCCGTAGATGCATGGTTGGATGACGCGCTCGAAGCGAAGAAAAAGATCATGGGTTTTGGCCACCGGGTCTACAAGAACGGCGACTCTCGTGTGCCCACGATGCGTGCCGCGCTCGACACACTCATCACCGAGTTCGATCGCCCCGACCTCATCGAGCTCTACGACGCCCTCGAGCAGGGCATGGGGTCGCGCAAGAACATTAAGCCGAACCTCGACTACCCGAGCGGGCCGGCCTACAACCTGATCGGCTTCGACACCGACCTGTTCACGCCGCTGTTCGTCGCCGCGCGCATCACCGGCTGGACCGCGCACATCATGGAGCAGCTCGCCGCGAACTCGCTTATCCGCCCGCTGTCGGAGTACGTCGGGCCGGAGGAGCGGCACGTTCCCTAGTTCTGCGTCTACACGGCGGGTTCGTGTGCAAAACTCCTGCACAATGCGGCAGCTGTGACAGTGTGCCCCCGTATTCGGTGGCTCGGCTGACCCGGTCGAGGCATTCTGCAGGAGTTTTGCGCGTCACGCGTCACGCGTCGCGGGCTAGCGCCCGATAGCTCTTCCAGCTCACGGTGAGATGCCCGACCGCGAGCACGGCGGTCGCCGCAGCGAGGCTGAGCGATGACCCCCATGCCGCGGCGAAGGCGAAGGCCAGCACTGGGAAGACCGCCATGGGTATCGGGATGAATCCGAAGGGAGCGAAGAGCGCGCGGGCGTCGCGGCTTGCGAGGTAGCGCGACCAGAGCCCCCAGTAGAGGGCGATGCTCCCGGCGACGAGGACGCCCCAGATCGGTTGCGAGAACTCGCCGGGGCCGAAGATGAGAAGCACGAGGCATCCAAGTTGCCCTGCTCGTTCGAGCGCCGTGAAGACGATGCCTACGTGCGGCTGCGGCAGCTCGTTGTGCGGCGGAAAGGCCACGAGCAGCAGGTTCGGCAACAGCACCGCCGCCGCGATGAGGGTGCCGACAAGCCAGGGTTGCATACCCGCGACTAACGCGTCTCGACCTTGCCCTGCTCGGTCACGAACAGCACAACGCGCTTGGTCTTGCGGTTGAGGGCGCGGTAGATCACGAAGATGAGCCAGATGCCGGCGGTGATGAGCGTAAGGATCAGGTTCCAGAACCAGCCGATGCGCTTGGTCTTGACCATCACGGCCTGGGTGTTGGAGATGGACTCCGTCGCCCAGCCCTTGCGCGCGTAGTCCGCGACGGTGCGGCTGAGGATGTCGGAGCGCTGCGAATCGGAGAGTGCGGGATCAGTCATGGCTCCGAGCGTATCCGCCCGCGCTGGGAGGCGGGGGTCTGGCGGCGCGCGTGTGGGGGGAGCAAGATTGCGTAGTGCCGATCGAGGAGGAAGAGCATGCTCACCGCAATTGCTGAGGGCGTTTTTGTTCTCGAAAGCGAGTGCCTGCAGACCAATTCGACGGTCGTCGTCGGTGATGCCGGGGTGCTGCTCGTGGATCCGGGGCTCACGAGAGACGAGCTCGAGACAATTGCCGCCGATGTGCGCGACCTCGGTAAGCCTGTCGTTGCCGGGTTCTCGACCCACCCCGACTGGGACCACGTTCTGTGGCACGCGAGTTTGGGTAACGCTCCCCGCTTCGCGACGGCGCGGGGTGCGGCGTCGCTCGAAGAGCTTCTCGCTCAGTCCGATTGGCAAGAACAGGTGGCCGAGGGGCTGCCAGAGGAGATTGCGAGCGAGGTGCCGATGGAGCTTTTTGGCCTCGTCACGACGCTGCCGGAAGGCGCGACGATGATCGCGTGGGATGGCCCGCCCGTGCGCATCGTCGAACACTCGGCGCACGCGCCAGGGCACGCAGCACTGCTCGTCGCCGACCGCCGCGTGCTCGTCGCCGGTGACATGCTTTCAGACGTTCTTGTGCCCATGCTCGACCTGTACCGTGCTGCTGACCCTGTCGGTGACTACCTCGCCGCTCTTGACCTGCTTGAGCGTGAATCCGCCGCGGTTGAGGCTTTTGTGCCCGGGCACGGTTCCGTGGGCGATTCAACCGAGCTGCGACGACGCATCGCTGCCGACCGGTCGTACGTCGAGGCGCTGCGCGACAAGCGAGTGCCCGATGACCCGCGCATTGGCCCCAACGCGAAGCCGGGCTGGGAGTGGGTCGTCTACATTCACGAAAACCAGGTCGAGCGGCTGGGTTAGGAGCGCGGTCGGTCGCCGTCGAGCACCGGGTGCGACACCCGCGCGTTCAGAACTCCTGCAAACTCGCGCCGAGATGACCTCGCGTGCTGGGCGGGCGGCGTCGGAGAAGCGAAAGTGCAGGAGTTGTGAACGCCCGCGCAACTGAAGCCGCCCGCGCGCACCCGATCTGCGACAGAATGGGCCCGACTTAAGGGGCGCCATGACACGACGCGCGATTGCGGCAATTGCCGCCGGAAGCGGCCGAGGAGATTCAGTCGTACCTATTCCACTGAATCCCACACAAAAAGTGGGCCCGCCGGGGCTCGAACCCGGGACCCGCGGATTAAAAGTCCGATGCTCTACCAGCTGAGCTACAGGCCCTACACATAAAGCGTACCGTGGAGTTGTGACCGACGAGTTCCATAAGCCCACCCAGTATTCCGGCGACAAGTTCGACACGTTCGTCGGCGGCGAAGATCCGGCGTCGATTTTGCGCGCGGCACGCGACACGGCCAACGCGCTTGTGCACCGCGATCGCGGGGCAGACGATGATGCTGTCGTCGATCGGCTCGTTGCCTACACCGATCAACACGGGGTGGATGCCTTGGCGGAACTCTGGGCGCGGTCGAGCCCGCGCAGCCTTCCAGGGGCTCTCTGGCGCATCTATCTCATGCGACTGCTCATTCGGCAGGCGCCGGAAGACACCAGTTACCTCTTCCAGCGCGGAACAGAGGTGCTCGGCACCATCGACACAGCGGTTGCGGGCGCGCCCATGCCGACCGGACCGGAGGAGATCACCGAGCTCGCCGACCAGATTCTTCGCGGGCTTTTTCGTGGAGAATTCGCGACAGCCCTCGACCGCGCTGCGGCGTTCTGCAGGGTGACGAGCGCGGGTGCCACAAGCGTGGCCGATGACCTCGACAACATCACTCCGGAGCGCGCAACCGAGCTCACAACGCGCGCGCTCAGGCTCAGCACAACCGCGGAGGAGCTCACGAGCGCCGCGCGGCTCTACCGTGCGGGAACGCTCGAGTAGCGACATCCACCGCTCAGCTCGCGATCAGCGCCGCGAGCACGAGCTATGTAAAATAGTCGAGCCGGGCCGCGGTAACCCCGGGCTCCACTAATAGCCGCTTCGAGCGGCCTTGCGCCGAGAGGCGTTCTGCGGCCCGGCACCCTCGGCATTACTCCGGTTTCTCAAGAGAATCCGTGGAGAAGCAATCCGTTTCGGCATCTGCGTCGAACTACTGACATGCTTGAACTCGTGACCAGCGAGACCGACGACCACAGGGACCTGAGCCCTGTGACAAACGACGATCTTTTGGCGCGCGTGGCACTGGGAGACCAGGCCGCGTTTGCAGAGCTCTACGACAACATGGCGCCGCGTGTGCTCGGACTCGTAAAGCGACTGCTGCGTGACCACTCCCAGTCTGAGGAAGTGACGCAAGAAATCTTTCTCGAGATTTGGCAGAACGCCACACGCTACGACTCAAGCAAGGGCGGGGCATCGGGCTGGATCCTGACGATGGCCCACCGCAGGGCGGTTGACCGGGTGCGTGCCTCGCAGGCATCCAGAGACCGTGACGTGAAGATCGGGATCAGAGATTTTCAGTCCGACTACGACAACGTGGCCGAGACTGTGCAGGTTCGCATCGAGCACGAAAGGGTGGAAAAGGCGATGAGCAGACTCACAGAGCTACAACGTCAAGCTGTCACCCTCGCGTACTACGGAGGCTTCAGCCACAGCGAAGTAGCAGAAAAACTGAGCGTGCCGATCGGCACGGTCAAAACCAGATTACGAGACGGAATGATCCGTCTGCGAGACGAATTGGGGGTGGCATCATGACCGAAGCATCAGACCTGACCGGCGCATACGCCCTCAACGCTCTGACCGAGACCGAGCGCGCTGCCGTTGAGGCCCGCGCCGCGCAGTCAGAGGCGACGCGCAACGAACTCACCGAGCTGCAAGACACCGCGGTTGTGCTTGGGCTTGCAGTAGCCCCGGTTCAGCCCTCAGCCGGCCTCAAGGCCTCGCTTATGGCTCAGATTGCTACGACGCCGCAGTTGTCGCCTCTGCCGGTCGAGACCCACGAGATCGCCCCGACGACGACGTCTCCCGTGCCTCTGCCGTCGCCGGCCGAGTTCAAGGCGCAGGCGCGCTGGTTCTCGCGCCCAGTGCTCGCACTCACCGCCGCTGCAGCTGCAGTTGTGATTCTCATCGGTGGCGGAGTCTTCGTCAGCGGCGTTCTCGCGCCTCAGCAGACCGCACCCGTGCAGGCATCGGGAGTCGAAGCCATCAAGGCGGCGGATGACGCGCAGCAGGCTAAGGCGGAGGTCGCCGGTGGCGGTACCGCAACCCTGGTCTGGTCGGGTGAGCTCGCCTCTGCGGCGCTCATCGCTGACGACCTGCCGCAGCTGCCAGACGACAAGGTCTACGAACTCTGGTACATCAACGAATCCGGGGCACGCCCCGCGGGCATCTTCACCGTTGATGCAAGTGGCACAGTTGCGCAGGTGCTCGAGGGCGACATGCAGACGGGCGACATGGTCGGAGTGACCGTTGAACCCGCCGGCGGCTCCGAGTCGCCGACTACCGACCCGATCGTCGGTATTCAGGCGTAACAGCCTCTGGCGGGTCTTCTCAACCAACGACAAAGGCGCGGCTCCCGAGGGGGCCGCGCCTTTGTCGCGCAAATAGGTAGTAGTTATCCGAACTTGCCCGAGACGTAGTCTTCGGTCGCCTGAACGGAGGGCTTCGAGAACATCGTTGCCGTGTCGTCGTATTCGATGAGCTTGCCGGGCTTGCCGGTTCCCGCGATGTTGAAGAACGCCGTGCGGTCGGAGACACGCGATGCCTGCTGCATGTTGTGCGTGACGATGACGATTGTGTACTGCTGCTTGAGCTCTTCGATGAGGTCTTCGATCGCGAGGGTCGAGATCGGGTCGAGTGCGGAACACGGCTCGTCCATAAGAATCACCTCGGGCGAGACGGCGATCGTGCGCGCGATGCAGAGACGCTGCTGCTGTCCACCAGAGAGGCCAGAGCCGGGCAGGTTCAGGCGGTCCTTGACCTCGTTCCAGAGGTTGGCGCCGCGCAGCGACTGCTCGACGAGGTCGTCGGCGTCGGTCTTCGAGATGCGGTTGTTGTTGAGGCGCACACCGGCGAGAACGTTCTCGCGAATCGACATCGTCGGAAAAGGGTTCGGGCGCTGAAAGACCATGCCGACCTGGCGACGCACGAGCACGGGGTCAACGCCCGGTCCGTAGAGGTCATTGCCGTCGATGAGAACTTCACCCTCGACGCGAGCGCCGGGGATAACTTCGTGCATGCGGTTGAGCGTGCGGAGGAACGTCGACTTTCCACAACCGCTCGGCCCGATGAAGGCCGTTACTGTGCGCGGTTCGATCGTGAGCGAGACGCCCTCTACGGCCTTGAACTTGCTGTAGTAGACGTTGAGGTCGTTGACTTCAATGCGCTTAGACACGGGTTTCCTTTACTGGTGCAGGTCGCGTTAGCGGCCGAGCTTGGGGGAGAAGATCTTGGCGACGAGTCGCGCAATGAGGTTGAGTGCCATAACGATCAAAATGAGCGTAAGCGCCGCGGCCCAGGAACGGTCGAGGTACGGCTGAACGACGACGCCGGGGTTCTGGAACTGCGTGTAGAGAAAGACCGGCAGTGACATCATCTGGTTGTTGAAGAGGTCGTAGTTCATACTCGTTGTGAATCCGGCGATGATAAGCAGCGGAGCCGTCTCACCGATGACGCGCGAAATGGCGAGCGTGACACCGGTTGTAATGCCGGCAATGGATGTCGGGATCACGATCTTCACGATGGTCAGCCATTTCGGCACACCAAGTGCGTACGACGCCTCGCGCAGCTCGTTGGGAACAAGCTTGAGCATCTCTTCGCTGGAGCGCACAACGACGGGGATCATCAATAGCGATAGTGCGACAGCGCCACCAAAGCCGAAGCGAATCGCGGGGTTGTCAAGGATGAGCGAGAAGAACGCGAAGGCGAAGAGGCCAGCGACGATCGAGGGGATGCCCGTCATAACGTCGACGAAGAAGGTGATAGCGCGAGCGAGCGGACCGCGTCCGTATTCGACGAGGTAGATGGCGGTCAGCAGGCCGACGGGCACGGAGATCAGTGTCGCCATTCCCGTGATGAGCAGGGTGCCGATGATCGCGTGGAGTCCGCCGCCGCCTTCGCCGAGAACGTTGCGCATCGAGTTCGTGAAGAATTCGATGTCGAAGCGTGGAAGTCCGTTGACAACAACCGTAAAGAGCAACGAGATGAGTGGCAGCAGCGCGACGATAAACGCCGTTACAACGAGCGACGTTACGAGGCGGTTGGTGGCCTGGCGTGAGCCCTCGACGAGCAGCGCCACGATGTAGAGAAGCACGTCGAAGACGATGGTTCCGAGGAAGATCGCAATGGCGATGTTGAACTCGGAGCCGTCAGCCGCGGCAACGAAGCTGAAGATGACGATGAAGACGGCCCAGCTCGCGCCGAGCAGTGCCCAGGGCACCCACTTGGGCAGGCGTCCGGTCGTCAGGGAGTTGACGGTACCCGTGACGGGTGCGGTTGTCGTGGCGGTCATCAGTTCGCTCCCGAGAAGGCCTTGCGGCGGTTGATGACGACTCGCGCGATCGAGTTGATGATCAGGGTGATGACGAAGAGGATCAGTCCTGTCGCGATGAGGGCGTTGACGCCGAGACCATGAGCCTCGGGAAAGTTGAGGGCGATGTTACCGGCGATCGTCGACGGGTTTTCGGAGCTCGTGAGCACAAAGCTGATGACGAGAGCGGGCGAGAGCACCATGGCGACGACCATTGTCTCGCCGAGTGCGCGACCGAGGCCGAGCATCGCGGCGGAGATGATTCCGGGGCGCCCGAAAGGCAGAACGGCGATCTTGATCATTTCCCAGCGTGTGGCGCCGAGGGCGAGTGCGGCCTCTTCGTGAAGCACGGGAGTCTGCAGAAAGACCTCGCGGGTGACGGCCGTGATGATCGGGAGAATCATCACCGCGAGCACAACGGCAACGGTGAAGATGGTTTTACCCGTGCCCGAGACGTCGCCAGCAAAGAGCGGGAACCAGCCGAGGTTCGACGTGAGCCACTGGTAGAGCGGCGTGATGCCGGGGGCGAGCACGTTGATGCCCCACAGGCCGAAGACAACCGAGGGCACCGCGGCGAGCAGGTCGATGATGTAGCCGAGGCCCTGAGCGATGCGGCGCGGCGCGTAGTGCGAGATAAAGAGAGCGATGCCGAGGGAGACCGGGAGGGCCATAACGAGGGCGAGGAACGCGGCCCAGACGGTTCCGAAGGCGAGAGGGGCTACGAAGGCCCAGAAGCTGTCGGGCGAACCCTTGAGGTCGGCCGGATCAGCGGTGAGAGCGGGGATGCTCTGTGCGATGAGGAAGATCGCAACGGCCGCGAGTGCAGCGAGGATGATGACACCCGCGGTGAGAGTGCTTCCGGAGAAGACCCTGTCGCCAAGTCTGGCCTTTGCCTTTATGCGGGGCGACGCTGGTGCTGTCGTCATTCCTGGTCCTGGGGCCCGTCTGTCAGTGAAGAGTATGGGTGAAACCTAAGTCTGTCGGGCTGCAGGCCACCGTGCAATGACGGCGGCTGCAGCCCGACAGCGGGTGAAGCTTTAGTTACTTGATGACCGCGAGGGCTTCAGCAACCTTTGCCGAGTACTCGGCCGAGAGGGGTGCGGCGCCGGCGGCGTCAGCTGCAACAGCCTGGCCCTCTTCGCTCGTGATGTACTCGAGGTACGCCTTGACGAGCTCGCCGGTTCCTTCCTCGGTGTACTCCTGGCACGCGATTGCGTAGCTCACGAGAACGAGGGGGTACTGGCTTGCGTCGGTCGTGTTGCGGTCGAGCTTGATCGCGAGGTCAGTCGCGTCGCGGCCCTCGACGAGGGGCGAGCCCTCAACGACTGCTGCAGCGGCTTCTGCCGTGTAAGCGACGAACTCTTCGCCGACCTTGATCGATGCAACACCGAGGTCGCCAGCAGCCGAAGCGTCTGCGTATCCGATGGTGTTGACGCCGTTGGTCACTGCGGAAACGACGCCAGCGGTCTTAGCTGCTGCCTCGCCACCGTAGGGGAACGCGTCAGCGGCTTCTTCGGTCCAGATCTCGGGAGCAACCTTGCCGAGGTAGTCAGCGAAGTTCTTGGTGGTACCCGAGTCGTCCGAGCGGTGAACTGCGGTGATCGGAGCGGAAGGAAGCGTCGCGTCGGGGTTGAGCGCAACGATTGCTTCGTCATCCCACGACTTGATGTCGCCCTTGAAGATGCTCGCGAGAGTTGCAGCGTCGAGGTTGAGTGCGTCAACACCCTCGACGTTGAAGATCACTGCGATGGGGGAGATGTAGACGGGAACCTCGACGTAGCCGGAGTCCGCGACGCAACCGGCGAAGCCGCCCGCGATCTCTTCGTCGCTGAGCGACGAGTCGGTTCCTGCGAAGCCGATGCCGCCGGCGATGAACGCCTCGCGGCCAGCGCCCGAACCCTCGGGTGCGTAGTTGATGGTGACGCCGGTGTTGGCGGTCTGGAAGCCAACGGCCCATGCCTCCTGTGCTGCACCCTGTGAGGATGCGCCAACGCCGTTGATCGTGCCTGAGAGGTCAGAGACGGGAGCCTCTGTGTCTGTACCCTCGTTTGCTGCGCACGAGGAAAGAAGAATGGTGCCTGCAATGGCGATGGCGCCAACGGTGCCAAGACGCTTGAAGTTCACTGTGGTGAAACCCTTCGAATGTGATTCGTTACGGGGGCCGGATCGACCCACACTGTCGAAGCTAAGTTTCAGACTTAACAAACTTGCCGGTGCTTGGTAAACGGAAGGTTAACGCAGCCCTAACGCCTAGTGCTCCGAGGGGCCGTGGGTCTCGATCGCGACAATGCCCGAGAGAGGTTTGTCTCGCGAGATGTGCAGCACGGTGTATTCGCCCGTCGAGAGCATCGTCGACTGGCGAAGCGCCGAGTCGAAATGCGAGTGCGTCTGTCGAGCCACCTCTTCGATGATGTCGGGTAGTACCGGTCCGTGACTGCAGAGCACAACGGAACGCTGCTTGTGCAGGCGCTTTGTCACAATCGATTCGATGGATGCTTCGCCCGACTCGTAGGCGTCTTGGCTGATGTCCGCCGTGACCTTGATCCCCAGTCCGAGAAAGCCGGAGAGCGGTGTGACGGTGCTGACGCAGCGGGTTGCCGAGCTGCTCACGATCCTGGTCGGCGCGTAGGCCGCGATCGCGGAGGCAATGCTGAGCGCCTGGTCGGCGCCGCGCTGCAACAGCGGCCGCGTTGCATCCGGACCATCCCAGCTCGATGGCGGCACGGCTTTGCCGTGGCGCACGGCGATGATCGCGAAGGTGCGAGCTCTTCCCTCATCGAGGCGCTCGGCGAAACGGTCGAGCACGTCGATGTCATGTTCGTAGCTGAGCTTCGTGCGGGCTTTGGCGAGCGAGACCCACTCAAGGGCGGATATCTCACTGTTGGGCGTGAACTTGGCGATCTCGAGTGCGTGTGCGCTGACCTCGGCCGACCAGTAATAGACGACCTTGTCGCGACCGCTGGGGAGGGAGTATTCGACGGTGCCGAGGGGCGCGCCGAGGCTCACCGTGAGGCCCGTCTCTTCGGCGATCTCGCGCACAGCAGTCTGCGGCAGGGTCTCGCCGGGGTCGAGCTTTCCCTTGGGGAGCGAGACGTCTGCGTGGCCGGCGCGGTGGACGAGGAGAACGCGCGCTTTGCCGTCGACCATGCGCCAGCACACGGCGCCCGCAGCCAGAACGGGTCCGGTGCCCGAGGTCACCGGGCTGCCCCGCTCCGTTTTCTCGACGAAATTCTCTTCATAAGCACATTCTGCATGTCTTGAAGCAGCTCGCCGTCCTCTGCGAGGTTGTGGCGCGACCATTCGCCAGAAGCATCGAGCCACCACGACGACGTGTCGTCAGAGAGGGCGAGTTCGAAAATCTCGTCGATCTGCGTGAGCTGCTCGGGGTCGGTGAGTCGCACGAGGGCTTCGACGCGGCGGTCGAGGTTGCGATGCATCATGTCTGCACTGCCGATAAACGTGTGCTGGTCGCCACCGTTGACGAACGAGAAGATGCGCGCGTGCTCGAGGTAGCGCCCGAGAATCGACCGCACGCGGATGTTTTCGCTGAGGCCCTCCTGCCCAGGCTTGATCGCGCAGATGCCGCGAACGACGAGGTCAACGGGCACGCCCGCGTTGCTCGCTCGGTACAGCGCGTCGATGATTGCCTCGTCGACGATCGAGTTGAGCTTGATGCGAATTCCTGACTCGAGCCCGGCCTTCGCGTTCTCTGTCTCCTGGTTGATGTGCTTGAGCAGACCCTTGCGCAAGTGCAGGGGAGCCACGAGAAGACGCTTGAACTTCTTCTCGATCGCGTAGCCCGAGAGCTCGTTGAACAGGCGGGTGAGGTCTTTTCCTACGGTGTCGCTCGCTGTGAAGAGTCCGAGATCTTCGTAGATGCGGCTCGTCTTCGGGTTGTAGTTACCGGTTCCGATGTGGCTGTAGTGCTTGAGCACCCCGCGCTCCTGGCGCACAACGAGTGCGAGCTTGCAGTGAGTCTTGAGCCCGACAAGACCGTAGACAACGTGCACGCCGGCCTTTTCGAGCTTGCGCGCCCACGAGATGTTTGCCGTCTCGTCGAATCGCGCCTTGATCTCTACAAGCGCGAGAACGGCCTTGCCTGCCTGAGCCGCTGCGATGAGCGCCTCGACGATCGGGCTGTCACCGCTCGTGCGGTAGAGCGTCTGCTTGATGGCGAGAACGTTCGGGTCAGCGGCGGCCTGCTCGAGAAACGTTTGAACGCTCGTCGAGAACGACTCGTAGGGGTGGTGCAGCAGGATGTCGCCGCGCGAGATCGACTCGAAGATGTTCGGCGGGGTGTTCGGCTCAACCGGCAGCAGGCTCACGCTCGTCTTCGGAACGTGCTTCGGGTAGCTCAGCGAGGGGCGGTCGATGCGCGTGAGCTGAAAGAGGCCACCGAGGTCGAGGGGTGCCGGCAGCCGGTACACCTCCTGCTCAGTGATATCGAGCTCGCGCACGAGCAGACCGAGAGTTCTGTCATCCATGTCGTCGGTAATTTCAAGACGAATGGGCGGGCCGAAGCGACGACTCAGAAGCTGCTTCTCGAGAGCCTGGATGAGGTTCTCGCTCTCGTCTTCTTCGACCTCGACGTCTTCGTTGCGCGTGACGCGAAACTCGTGGTGTTCGAGAATCTCCATTCCCGGAAAAAGTTCTTCGAGGTGGTTCGAGATGAGATCTTCGATCGGGATGAACCGCAGGCGGCCGCTCTTGTCGTCGGGCAGCTGCACAAAGCGCGGCAGAACTGTCGGCACCTTGAGGCGCGCGAACTCGACCTTGTTGGTCTTCGGGTTGCGCACACGCACCGAGATGTTGAGCGAGAGACCCGAGATATAGGGGAACGGGTGCGCCGGGTCGACGGCGAGCGGCATCAGAACCGGAAAGATCTGGTTCGAGAAGATCTCGTCGACGCGGGCGCGGTCGCTCTCTTCGAGGTCGCTCCATGCCTCGATGTGAATGTTTGCCTCGTCGAGGGCGGGCTTCACAAGGTCTTTGAAGACGAGGGAGTGACGGGCCTGAAGCTCGTGCGCCTTTGCGCTTACCTCGGCGAGCACAACCCCTGGAGGTGTGCCGATGTTCGTGGGAACAGCGAGCCCGGTCTCGATGCGGCGCTTGAGACCAGCGACGCGCACCATAAAGAACTCATCGAGGTTGCTCGCGAAGATCGCAAGAAAGTTCGCGCGCTCGAGAAGCGGCAGCGCCGGGTCTTCGGCGAGTTCGAGAACCCGCTGGTTGAAAGCGAGCCAGCTCAGCTCGCGGTCGAGAAAGCGATCGAGAGGCAGGGTGCCGTCGTCAATGCTCGACGACTCATCGAGGTCGTACTCGTCGAGAGTGTCTGTGCTGTCCGAGGCGCCGCCGAGGAGGTTGTCGCTGTTCATCCGCCAATCCTGCCACCTGCGGGTGAACTAAGCCTTAACCGTGTCGGCGGTCGAGCTTGTCGAGACCAACTTGAGCCTGTCGAAATCTCGGCTTTGCTCGATGTGATTTCGACTCCGCTCAAGCAGCGACGCTTTTAGCCAACCGCAGAGGGGAAGCGCTCGTTCTCGTCTTCGTACACGTTGAAGCGGTACCCGACGTTGCGCACGGTTCCGATGAGCGACTCGAGGTCACCGAGCTTTGCGCGCAGGCGGCGCACGTGAACGTCGACCGTGCGGGTGCCGCCAAAGTAGTCGTAGCCCCAGACCTCGCTGAGCAACTGCTCACGCGTGAAGACCCGCGAGGGGTGCGTTGCAAGAAAGCGCAGAAGCTCGAACTCTTTGAACGTGAGGTCGAGCGGCTTGCCGTGCACCTTTGCCGAGTAGCTCGCCTCGTCGATGATCACGCCGGACGCCTGAATCTTGCTGCTCGACTTATCTTGCGCCTGGCGACCGATCGCGAGACGAATGCGTGCATCGGCCTCGGCAGGGCCGGCATTTTCGAGAATGACGTCGTCAACACCCCAGTCGGCGCTCACCGCTGTGAGCCCACCCTCGGTGAGAACGAGCAGCAGCGGAACCGTTACGCCGGTGGTGTTGAGAATCTTGCACAGTGACTTCGCGCTGGCCAGATCGTAGCGAGCGTCAACGAAGATCAGGTCGCACGTGGGCGCGGTAATGAGCGAAGCCGGCTCGGCAGGAATCTGCCTAGTCTTATGGCTGAGTAGCCCCAGGGCGGGTAGGACGTCGCTGTCACCCGCCGAGGTCAGGATCAGCAACTGCGCCACGGGTCCTCCAAAGTGCGTTCCCACAGTCTAAAGCGCCTTAAGATCGACTTGTGACGTGGAAATTGCAGAGCATCGTTCCTGTGTGGGCCCTCGCGACCCTCGGAGCCGTGCTCGTTGGCGTATTTTCCGGCCCTGACGAGACCAATACCTGGCTCGCAATTGTCTTCGCGGCGGTTGTTCTTGCCACCTTCGGCATCCAACTTTCGCTGAAAAAGACCGAGGGATTCGTCACGCGGGCCATGTCGAGCATCGGTGGCGGCCTCGTAATCCTCGCTCTGGCGACCGGGATTCTTTTTCTCCTGCCCTAGGCCGTGCAGCAAATCGCCCCTGCGGATAGGCTGACACTATGAACTTCATCCTCGCGCTCGAGCTCTTCTTTACGGGGCTACTGATTCTCGCGACACTGGCGATCACCGGCACGAGCATCGTCGTTTTGTACAACCTCTTCCGGGGCCAGCGCTAACTTCCGTGATCGATCTCGACGCGAGCCTTCCGGCCGAACTCGTTCCGCTCTCCTGGCTGATCGGCCTCTGGGAGGGCACGGGTGTTGTGCACTACAAGGTCGGCGACGAGGTGCGCGAACTTGAATTCGGTCATCGACTGAGTTTTTCGCACGATGGAATGCCCTACCTCAACTACTCCTCGTACACGTGGTCGCTCGATGACGAGCAGACACCGCACGCGACCGAGACCGGTTATTGGCGCCTGAGCCGCCCGGCCGAAGACGGCGACCAGGGCCCCGGCATGCTTGCCGGTGTTGGACCCAACCCGTACCCGGACGCCGAATCGGTAGAGTCGCTGCGCAATGCTGCGGGTGGTTTCGACATCGAAGCCTCGATTGTTCACCCGCGCGGCGTGAGCGAGCTGTACCTCGGCCAGGTCAAGGGGCCGCGCATTGACCTCGTCACCGATGCCGTTGTGCGAACTGCGACGGCGAAGGAATACTCGGCGGCCACCCGTCTCTATGGGCTCGTCGACTCCAAACTTCTCTGGGCCTGGGATATCGCAGCTCTCGGCCAGGACCTCCGCACCCACTCGTCAGGAACCCTCTCTCGTGTCGAATGAATTCGAAACGCTCCCCGGTGCCGTCGGCACGCCGCCCCAGCACTACGGCAACCCGCTCGGTGAACAGAAGGCGCTTGCCGCGGGCGGCGCCGTCGTCGACCTGTCGCACCGCAGCATCATCACGGTCTCCGGTGCCGATCGCCTGACCTGGATCGACTCGTTGACATCACAGTCGGTTGCGCGCCTCGCCCCCGGCGAGTCGAGCGAGACGCTCCAGCTCGACCCGCAGGGCCACCTCGAGTTCGCGATTCGCATCGTGGATGACGGCGAAACCGCCTGGCTTCTTCTCGACGAGGGTGAAGGCGACGGCCTCTTTGCCTGGCTCAACCGCATGCGCTTTATGCTTCGCGTCGAGATCACCGACCGATCTGATGAGTACGCGGTCGTTGGCACCTTTGGCGACGCACCGATCGCGGCCACAGCCCCGGCCGGTGTGCCCGTCATCTGGCGCGACCCGTGGAGCTCAGTCGTCTCGGGCGGTCACCAGTACGCACTCACCGCCGACCACCCGGGCGCGCAGTGGAACTACAGCGAGATCGTCATCGAGCGTTCGCGTCTCGCCGAGGCCGCGGCGCTTCCGCACGCGGGACTTCTCGCACTCGAGGCCCTGCGCATCGCCGCGTGGCGCCCGCGCTTCGCAACCGAGGTCGATGCGAAGTCGATTCCGCACGAACTCGACTGGCTGCGCTCTGCGGTGCACCTGACCAAGGGCTGCTACCGCGGACAAGAAACCGTCGCGAAGGTGCACAATCTTGGGCACCCGCCGCGTCGGCTTGTGCTGCTGCACCTCGACGGCTCCGACGGGGTACTTCCGGTCGCGGGCGACCAGGTCTTCGTCGACGACAAAGAGATCGGCACAATAACCACATCCGGCCTGCACTACGAGCTTGGGCCGGTTGCCCTCGCCGTTGTAAAGCGCTCGGTTGACCCCGCACTCGAGCTCGCCGTCGCAACCGACGGCATCCGTGTCTCGGCCGCGCAAGAAGTGATTGTTCCCACCGACGCCGGCGCCGTTGCCGACGTGCCCCGCTTGCCTCGCCTCGGCGCCGTCGCACGCTGACGCGTCGCACGCAGACAATGAGCGAGGGAACGCAGGCTGCGAGGCTGCGCAAGCTCGAGCGCGACATCCGTCGACGCATTGATATTCGGATGGCGCTGCGCAGGGCCGCGACATCCGTGCCTGCCGCGCTGCAGATCGTTGTAGCCGCGACGGGTGCGTACTCGGTCGCGCACTTTCTCTTCGGGCATGCGGTGCCCCTCGTCGCCGTGACCGTAACGATCTCGGCGCTCGGGTTTACGCGTGATGCTCGCCCGAGGCGCGTTCTCGAATCGGTCATCGGAATTCTCGTCGGAATCGCGCTCGCCGAAGTTCTGCTGCTCGTCGTTGGCTCGGGTGTCTGGCAACTCGCGGTTGTACTGTTCGCGACCCTCGTTGTCGCGCGGCTCGTCTCGCCCAGCAACGCCTTCGCGGTTGCGGCCGGAGTGCAGTCGATGCTTGTGCTGCTGCTACCTGCGCCCGACGGTGGTGTGTTTATCCGCAGCGTCGACGGCATGATCGGCGGTGCGATGGCTCTCATCGTGACGGCGCTGATTCCGCGCGACCCTCGGCGGCTCGCACTTTCTGACACTCGCAAGCTGCACTCGATTCTTCAAGAGTCGCTCGACACTCTTGTTGTCGCATTGCTGCGAGCCGACGAACCCGCCGCGTCTCTGGCGCTCGAACGGCTGCGGCGCACCCAGGCAATCATCGAGGAATCGAACGCCTCGCTCGAGACGGCGATCGCCGTGAGTCGCATTTCACCGTTTCTGCGCAGGCACCTGCCCGCGCTGCGACGGCAGGCCGCGCTCAATACCGGGCTCGACCTCGCCGCGCGGCACATGCGCTTGCTCGCGCGCCGCATCGACTTTCTTGTGCGCGACGGGGTGCCGCGCCCGGAGCTCGCGGCGCTGTTCGAGCGCGTGGGCGATGGACTGGCCGACCTGCGGGGCGAGGCGCGCGGAGGGCGCGCGGTCGGTGCTTCAAGCGCTTCGCCCGATCTTTCTTCGCCCGGCGCTCCCTCGGGCGCTCCCTCGGGCGCTCCCTCGGGCGCTTCGCCCGGCCGCGAGGCGCTCGAGAAGCTCGCCGCGACACTCGACCCCGCGATAGTTCTGCCCGACGCCCAGATGACCGACTCGATTGTTGTGCATCTGCTGCGTCCGCTGGTCGTTGATCTGCTCGTCGCCTCTGGCATGACTCTCGAAGACGCACGGGCGCTTCTTCCCAAAGTGTGAGCAGCTCGATGCATGAATAACCCTCGCAAAGCGCGCCCGTTCGGCTTACTCTGAGGGTGCGGCTCCCCGCCGCGGGAAGACCGAGGATCCCATGTTCAACTCAGAGCGCACGCGCGAGCGGTCTACATTCTTCGCGGGACTGGCCGTGGCCATCATCGGGCTGGCGGCCACAATCGGGGGAGTCGTTATTTCGGCGGCTCAGCTTTCCGCTGCCGAGAGCGGCGCGAACCTCGCCGTCGCGACGGGCGGGGTTGAAGGCGTCGGCTACACCGACCCCGTCACATTCGAGGCGGCGGAGCAGTCATACGCGGTGCGGTTGCTCGTTCCGATCAGTGGAAGCTCGGACACCGAACGTGAAGCACGCACCCTGTCGTGCGATGTCACCGACTCCGCCGGAACTGTCACCGCGATCGACGGGGCGGGCGCGAGCGTACACACGCTCGTCAACGGTGCGTATGAGATAGGCCGGGTCAACCTCGCCGCGGGAACGGCGAGCGTTCGCTGCGGATGGGCAAACCCCGAAGACGCTGACGCCCGACGAGCCATTTCGCGCGAGTTCGACGTGATTGTTGCGCGACCCGGATACCTCGACAACGGTGCGGCGATAGCGTTCACCGGCGTCGTGGCACTGCTCGCCGGCGCACTAGTCGTCGCCGTCGGCTGGAAGAGGTTTCGCGTTACCAGCCGAAACCGAGAGGCTCAACTGCAGACCACTGCACGGTGAGCTCGCCGAGCTTCGCTCGTGCGCGCGTCGTGAGCACGGGCCATCCATTCGTTTTGAGGGTGTCGACTGTGGCGATCCACCGCTGGCTCGGGCCGTAAACGCCCAGGGGCGCGTGCACCTGCCAGGCCCGGTCGAGCGCGATGAGCAGCTCGTGAATGCGCTCGCCCTCGACGTTGCGATGGATGAGCACCTTCGGCAGCCGCTCGGCCACAATGCTCGGGCGCTCGAGCTCGGCAAGCCGGAGCGCGATAGTGAAGCGCTGCGGGCCGTCGGCCGCGACATCCACCCAGCTGGCGACTCTGCCGACCTCGTTGCAGGTTCCCTCGACGAGAAGGCCGCCGGGTTGAAGCCGGTCGACCATACGATGCCAGTTGTCGATTACCTGGGATTCGTCGTACTGGCGCAGCACGTTGAGTGCGCGGATGACCGCGGCCTTGCGCCCGTTGGGCAGGGGCACCTCGAATCCGCCGAGCCGAAAGCTGACGCCGTCTTTCGCTGACCGGTTCGCGAGGGCAACGCGCGCCGGGTCGATCTCGATGCCGATGAGCTCGACGTCCTTTCGCACGCGCGCGAGCCGCTCGTGCAGCTCGAGCGTCGTCGTTGCGGATGCCCCGTATCCCAGATCCACAACAAGAGGGTCTTCGGCCCTTTTTAGGGCGGTGGATGCAGCGATCCAGCGATCGATGCGGCGCAGGCGGTTGGTGCCGGTCGTTCCGCGCGTGATCGAACCGATGGGCATACAACAAGTATCGCGCGCCCGGTAACCGGTGGTTGAGCCTGTCGAAACCAGGTCGAGCGAAGCCGAGACCACGCCTGGTGCGCAAAACTCCTGCGAAACGCGCGGCCCGCAAACGTGAGCGCCCAGAAACCGGGGCTGGGCCGACGCCGGGCGCCCAAACTGCCGGAGTTCTGAACGCGCGTCGATAAGCTAATCCCATGACTTACACGCTCATCCTCTTGCGCCATGGCAATTCCGACTGGAACCAGAAAAACCTCTTTACGGGTTGGGTCGACGTTCGACTGAGCGACCAGGGCGTCGCAGAGGCGAAGCGCGCGGGCGAGCTGCTCGCCGCTTCGGGGCTCAAGCCCACAGTGCTCTACACGAGCGTGCTGACTCGCGCCATCCAGACCGCGAACCTCGCGCTCGAGACGGCCGACCGTCTCTGGATTCCCGTCAAGCGCAGCTGGCGCCTCAACGAGCGTCACTACGGCTCGCTTCAGGGGCTCGACAAGGCAGAAACCCTCGCCCAGTACGGCGAAGAGAAGTTCATGACCTGGCGCCGCAGCTTCGATGTGCCGCCGCCCGTGCTCGACGACGACGCCGAGTACAGCCAGGTGCACGACGAGCGCTACGTTGGCATCGACGGCGAGATCCCGCGCACCGAGAGCCTCAAGATCGTCATCGACCGCATGCTTCCGTACTGGGAGAGCGACATCATCCCCTCGCTCAAGGACGGCGAGACCGTGCTCGTCACGGCTCACGGTAACTCGCTGCGTGCGCTCATCAAGCACCTCGACGGCATCTCTGACGAGGCGATCTCTGAGCTCAACGTTCCGACCGGAATCCCGCTCGTCTACGAGCTCGACGACAACTTCGCCCCGATCAAGCCCGCGTACTACCTCGACCCCGAGGCCGCTGCTGCCGGAGCCGCGGCAGTCGCAGCGCAGGGCAAGAAGTAGCGGGCACCGCACAGCCTCACCGAAGCGCGCTCCCGAGAGGGGGCGCGCTTTTGCGTGCGCGCTAGTACGGAACGTGCGCGCTAGCTCGACATGGCGCGCGTGTACCGCACTAGCGCGCACGCGGAGGGTGGATGTCGCGGCTCGCGCCCGCGCACTCTCATCGAGTTGTCACAAAGTGTCGTTGGCTGCGCGTTTAAGAGCACTTTGTGACACCTGGAACGTTTCGGCGGGGTTGGCCAGCGGGCCGCGGCCTGCCGCCACCGAGGGCGATCGGGTCAGGGCAGCGGGTTGAGCGCGTCGTAGTCGCGGAACGACTTGTTGACGGCGACGATCAGCAGCACGAGCGAGACGATGAGCAGACCGCCGAGCAGTGACGGCAGCCAGAGCAGGGTCGTCGCGGCGATGAGGCCGATCCAGGCGTCGCCGAGGCGTGGGCCACCGGTGACGACCACGATGAACAGGCCCTGGGTGCGTCCGCGCATCGAGTCGGGCACTGCCGACTGCATCATCGAGGTACGGAAGACCGAGCTGATGTTGTCGGCGCCACCGGCACCCGCGAGGGCGAGCGCCGCGAGGGCAAGCGCGGGCAGGTTCGCCGAGGCGAAGGAGTCGGTGATTGTGCCACTCGCCGTCGACCCGAGGGGAAGCAGCACCAGCCCGAAGGCCGCGATGAACCCGCCGTAAGCGACTACTGCATTGCGAATCGCCTTGCCGTGCCAGCGCACGTGCCCGAGTCGGCCGGAGAACACCGAGCTGATGAACATTCCGACAGCGAATGACGCCGTGAGCACGGCGACCGTGACCGCGCCGCCGCCGATGACGAGCGCCCCGACCGCGGGGAAGAGCACGCGCGGCATACCGAACGTCATGGCGATGATGTCGATGAGAAACGACGACCGAATGTTGGGCGCTCGCCGGAGGAAGGCGAGTCCCTGTACAACGGCGGCAAAGCCCGGTCGGCGGGTGCCGCCCTCTGGCACGATCGCGGGAAGGGTGATGATGCCCGTGAACGCGGCGAGGAAGAGCACGGCGTCAACCGTGTAGGTCCACTGGATGCCAACAGTGGCGACGAGGGTTCCGGCCAGTGCGGGGCCAAGGGTGACTGCCGCGCCAAACCCGATGCCGTTGAGTGCCGATGCGGCCGGCAGCAGCCGCGCGGGAAGCAATCGTGGCACGATCGCCGAGCGGGTCGTACCGACGATCGTTGTGGCGACGGCGTTGAGTGTGGTGAGCACGTAGTACACCCAGAGTGAGTCGATGTGCGTCCACGCGGCTACCGCCAGCCCGATCACCGAGAGCCACGCGACCGTCTCGGCGATGAGCGCGACAAGCCTGCGGTCGAAGCTGTCGGCGAGCAGCCCGCCGTAAACGCCCGCGATGATCATGGGCACGAGCCCAACGACTCCCACGAGGGCGACGGCAGATGTCGATCCGGTGAGCGCGAAGATGTGCAACCCGACGGCGACGAGCGTCATTTGGGCGCCGATGTTGGCGATGTTTGTGCCGATCCAGAGCCGCATAAACGCGGGGCTTTCGCGGAACGGTGAGAGGTCTACCCAGTGACTGCGTCGAGCGGGGGTTTCGGTGGGGTTCGTCATGCGACATCCAGCCTAAGCCGGATGCGCGTCACTCGTCGTAGTCGGGGTCTGCCGCACGGGTCTCGCCGACCGAGCCAATGTCGTTGACGGGCTCGACCGGCGGCGCGGGGTCGTTCACGACGGTGTCGGGGTCTTCTTCTGCGAGAGCGCGAGCCGCGACATCCGAGTCATCTGCGACGCTGTCTCCCTGATCGGTGAGCCCTGTTGGTGTGTCATCGGTGAGGGTCTCGGGCGGAACGTTGCCCGAGAGCGGGTTGTCGGCATCGTTGCCGAGGATGCTCATCGCTCGATCCCCAAGTCGTCGTCCGAGGGCTCGAAGGGTTCCGTTGGCGCAGCCGGGGGAGTGGGCGTCTCGGGTTCGGGCACGGATTCCGCGCCGCCAGCGGGCGCCTCGGACGGGTCGTGAACGCTCGTGCCGCTCTCGTCGGGAGCTGACGGGGTCGAAGGTGAGGTGCCAAGTGTGTCTGACATGGAGGTTCCTTTCGTTGCCTCCAGCCAACGCTCGTGCGGCGCCGGTGGCAATACCGCGCGCGAATGCCCAGCTAGCGCTGAGGTTGTGGCGCGTGCGCGCTACTGCGTAACACGCGCGCTACGGCGAGCTGGCGCGCACGGTACGCAGTAGCGCGCACGCCAAAATGGCGAGGGTGAAGCAGCCGAATTACTCCGAGACGACCCAGTCGCCGGTCGCGAGGTACTGAACCTTCTTGGCGATCGAGACGGCGTGGTCGGCGAAGCGCTCGTGGTAGCGCGAGGCGAGGGTCGCGTCGACGGTGTCGACCGCGGCGCCCTTCCAGGTCTCGCCGAGAACCTTGTCGAAGACGCTCAGGTGCAGCTCGTCGATGCGGTCGTCGTCGTTGCGAATCTCTTCTGCGAGGCGCACGTCTTCTGTCTTGAGCAGCTCGACAAGCTTCTGCGCGATCGCAACGTCGAGGGCACCGAGCTCAGCGAACGTCGGGCGAAGGGTCTTGGGAACAACCTTGTCAGGGAAGCGGTAGCGCGCGAGCTGCGCGATGTGCTCGGCCATGTCGCCCATGCGCTCGAGCGACGCGGAGATACGAAGCGCCGAGACGACGATGCGCAGGTCGCGGGCTACGGGCTGCTGGCGAGCGAGGATGTTGATGGCGAGCTCGTCGAGCTCGAGCGCTGCAATGTCGATCTGGTCATCGTCAGCGATGACGGTCTCGGCGAGCGATACGTTTGATTCGTTGAACGCCTTTGTGGCGTTCTCGATCGATACGGCAACGAGGGTCGCAATCTCGACGAGGCGCTCCTGCACCTCTTGAAGCTCTTGCTGGAAGACCTCGCGCATGTTCGTACCCTTTCGCGGCGAAACGCTTGTTCCGCACAGTTGAAGCCACAATGCCCCTCCGAGGTTAACAATTGGTGCCACTCTTCTGAACAGTGCGCGACCTCAAGCGGATCAACGTGCTCAGGAGTGAGGCTGACCTCGGGGAAGTAACTAATCTAGTGCCTATGGACTCCGCCTGGCTGGTGCCGCTGTCGCTGGCCTTCGGCGTTTTCGTTGGAGCCGGCATGGTGACGATCATTGTGCTTGCCGCACGTCGTGGCCAGATGGCGGTTGACGTTGTGAGCTCGGCAGTTCCCGACGGTGTCGACCAGGTGCTCGACGCGATCGAGTCTGCCGGTGTTGTTCTCGACCACTCGAACAACGTGGTCAAGGCGAGCCCTGGAGCCATGGCCTTCGGAATCGTCTACAACGGCGCGCTGGTTCACCCCGAGATCGTCAAGCTCATCGACAAGGTGCGCCGCCGCGGCGAACCGATCGCTGAAGAACTTCACCTCGCCAGAGGCCCATTCGGTGAGGCCAGCATCTACCTGTTTGTGCGAGTGGCGCGGCTCGGCGCTCGCTACATTCTTCTGCTCGCCGATGACCGCACCGAGTCGTACCGCCTCGACGAGGTGCGTCGCGACTTCATCGCCAACATCAGCCACGAACTCAAGACGCCGATCGGGGCAGTCAGCCTTCTCGCCGAAGCCCTCACCGAGGCCGCGAAAGACCCCGTGCAGGTGAAGAAGTTCGCGAAGCGCCTGACGAAAGAGTCCGAGCGGCTCACGCGCATCACCAAGGAGATCATCCAGCTCTCTCGCCTGCAGGCCGCCGACGCGATCAGCAAGCCAGAGCTCGTCGACATCGACGACGTCGTGGCTCAGGCGATCGACCAGAATCAGGTCGCCGCAGAGTCTTCGAGAATCAAGCTCGTTTCTGGAGGGGATGCCGGAGCTGAGGTCTATGGCGACGAACCCCTTCTCGCTGTCGCTCTTCACAACCTTGTGGCGAACGCGATCCAGTACTCACCGAAGGGCTCGCGCATCGGTGTCGGCGTCACCAACTCCGACGGTGTCGTCGAGATCGCCGTGACAGACCAGGGAATCGGTATTCCCGAAGACGAGCGCGATCGCGTGTTCGAGAGGTTCTACCGCATCGACCCGGCCCGCAGTCGTCACACCGGCGGCTCGGGGCTCGGCCTCAGCATCGTCAAGCACGTTGTGCAGAATCACGGCGGCGACGTTCGCGTCTGGTCGCAACCAGGCAACGGTTCAACATTCACCATCAGGCTGCCCGAAGCAACATCGGCGGGCGCCGCCAGTCTCGGAGAAGAATCATGACCCGCATTCTCATCGTCGAAGACGAGAGGTCGCTCAGCGAGCCTCTCGCCTACCTTCTCGGTCGCGAAGGGTACGAAACGACTGTCGTCGACGACGGCCTCGCCGCTGTCGCAGAGTTCGACAAGAACGGCACCGACCTTGTGCTGCTCGACCTGATGCTTCCCGGGCTCTCGGGCACCGAGGTCTGCCGTGAGCTGCGCAGCCGCTCGCAGGTTCCAATCATTATGTTGACGGCCAAAGACTCAGAGGTAGATGTCGTTGTGGGCCTTGAGCTCGGCGCCGACGACTACGTCACAAAGCCCTACAAGACGCGCGAGCTTCTCGCGCGCATCCGTGCGGTGATGCGTCGCCGCGCCGAGCCCGAAGATCTCAGCGACGTTGTGCTCGAGGCCGGCACCGTACGTATGGACGTCGAGCGCCACACCGTCTCGGTAAGCGGAACCGTTGTGCCCATGCCGCTCAAGGAGTTCGAACTTCTCGAGCTGCTGCTGCGCAACGCGGGTCGTGTTCTCACCCGCGGCCAGCTGATCGACCGGGTCTGGGGTGCCGACTACTTCGGCGACACCAAGACCCTCGACGTGCACATCAAGCGCATACGTTCGCGCATCGAGGCCGTGCCCTCCGAACCACAAATGCTTGTGACTGTGCGCGGGCTCGGCTACCGCTTCGAGGCGTAACCCACGCGGGCAGCAAAAAGGCGGCACCGCGAGGTGCCGCCTTTTCACCGCAAAGAATCGAATGGATGCTACGGGGCCGGCGTCTCGGTCGGCTCGGGTGTGCCGGTCGGGCTCAGCGTCGGCAGCGGGGTCGGGGTGAGGCCCGTGTACTCCGAGTGCTCGGCGGGGATCACGGGAACGAGAAGCTCCTGGCCCTCTTCGCTGCCGTACTGAAGGTAGACAGGAAAGAGGCTGCCGAGTTCAATGTCGAGTTCGCTCAGCACAAGCTGTGCCTCGCCGGTGTTGCCCACCGAGAGTGAGGAGTTGCCCGCGACAGAGACGGTTGCCGTGACGGTCTTGCCCGCGGCATCCACGTACTGAAAGTTCACGTCTTCGTTCGAGGCTCCGACGTTGATGACAGTCATGATGAGTGAGGCGTCTGTTCCGTCTTCAGACAGTGCAACCGCGTTGCGAACCTTGATGTCGCCGACATCGCCCTCAACACCGTCGCTCGGGGCGTACTGAATGAGGGTGGCCTGAGGTGCAAAGAAGCCGCAGCCGGACATGCCGAGCGCGAGTGCGCCAGCGAGGATGATGGATGCCGCGCCGCGTGCAATCACTGGAGCCTCCGGGGTTGTGAACAGGAGACTCCAGTTTAGCCATGGCACCGGTGGGCAAAAGCCAAGCCGAGCCGCTCGCGAGACCCCCGTGGTAAACTGGATCCTCTCGAAAGGACCGGATCTATGTTGTTCGAGGTCGGTGAAACAGTCGTTTACCCCCACCACGGTGCTGCAACGATAGTTGAAGTCAAAAAGCGCGTCATCAAGGGCGAAGAGAAGTTGTATCTCAAGCTCAACGTCGCCCAGGGTGGCCTCGTTATTGAAGTTCCCGCAGAGAATGTCGACCTCGTCGGCGTACGCGACGTGATCGGCCAGGAGGGCCTCGACCGCGTCTTCGACGTGCTGCGTGCGCCCTTCACAGAAGAGCCCACGAACTGGAGCCGCCGCTACAAGGCGAATCTTGAGAAGCTCGCCTCCGGCGACGTCATCAAAGTTTCTGAGGTTGTGCGCGACCTGTGGCGCCGCGATCAGGAGAAGGGCCTCTCCGCCGGCGAGAAGAGCATGCTCGCCAAGGCCCGTCAGATTCTCATCTCTGAGCTCGCGCTCGCCGAGAAGACCGATGAAGAACAGGCTTCGAACGTTCTCGACGAAGTCCTCGCGTCGTAGCCCCGGTGACTGAACCCACAACCGCGGTCATCCTCGTCGCCGCGGGCAGCGGAACCCGGCTGGGCGCCGCTGTTCCCAAGGCTTTCGTCGAAGTCGCGGGACGCACGATTCTCGAGCGCGCACTGCGGTCGGCGCTCGGTATGGCAGAGCCGGCACAGCTCATCGTTGTGGCGCCCCATGAACTTCTTGCGGAAGCCGGTCGTATCGCGACGGCGGCGGTGGGTGCGGCATCCACCTATCTGAGTGTTGTGGCCGGTGGCGACACGCGTCAGCAGTCCGTGGCCGCCGGACTCGCCGCGCTGGGCGACGACGTCGACGTTGTGCTCGTTCACGATGCAGCGCGTTCGCTCACGCCGCCCGCGCTGTTTGAACTGGTGATCGCGAGCGTGCGGTCGTTGGGCACCGGCGTGATTCCGGGGCTGGCCGTTGCCGACACGATCAAGCAGATCGACTGGATGGGGTCGGTCGAGAAGACTGTCGACCGCTCGGCACTTGTCGCGGTGCAGACGCCGCAGGGTTTTCCGCGTGACGTGCTCGTTGCAGCCTACGCGAGTGCCAATCAGGACTACACGGATGACGCGGCGCTCGTCGCTGCGCACGGCTCAGCGGTCACCGTGGTCGACGGAGACCCGCTCGCGTTCAAGATCACCACGCCGTGGGATCTTGCTCGGGCCGAGTCGCTTGTTTCTGCGACGGAGCCGGCGCCCGTTGCCACCGAGTGGCGCACCGGCGTTGGTATTGACGTTCACGCCTTTGACGATGACGCACCCCTGTGGCTCGGCGGTCTCTACTGGCCGGGTGAACCCGGACTTGCCGGGCACAGCGATGGCGACGCAATCGCGCACGCCGTGTGCGACGCCCTGCTCTCGGCGAGTGGTCTCGGCGACATTGGCGGACGCTTCGGCACCTCAGACAGGCAGTTCGAAAACGCGCACGGCGAGGTCTTTCTTACTGCCACTGTCGAACTCGTGCGCGGTGCTGGTTTCGAGATCGGCAATGTCGCGGTGCAGCTCGTTGCCAACCGGCCGAAGCTTGCCGCCCGTCGCGCCGAGATCGAGGTGCACCTCACCGAGCTGCTCGGGGCTCCCGTGAGCATCTCTGCGACAACCGCTGACGGACTCGGGTTTACCGGGCGCGGCGAGGGTGTCACGGCGATCGCGACGGCGCTCGTCACGGTCGGCTAGAGCACCTCTAGAGGTTCTCGAGTCTGTCGTCGAGCGCCGCTTCGATGTCGGCGTCGGTGATGCGCGTGAGCTCGTCGTCGCTTAGCGAATCCATTGTGTCGCCGTGCTCTGTGACGAGCCGCAGGTCGCGCATCTCGGCCGCCGAGTAGACACACTCGCGGGCGAACCGGGCGTTGCCGAGGCGGTCGAGAAGCTTCGATGTAAGTTCGCTCGACCGGGTCTCGAAGACCCGCTGAGCGTCGTCGGTGAGCGGGGCGTGAATCTGCTTTCCGACCAGGGCGGCGATCTGCCCGAGTTCAACCGGGCTGAACGAATCGAAGGTCACGCGTGTCGCGAAGCGCGAATCGAGGCCGGGATTCGAGGCGAGAAAACCGTCGATCTCTGGCTTATAACCCGCGATGATCACAACGAGCCGATCGCGGTCGTTCTCCATGCGCGCGAGAAGCACATTGACGGCTTCGCGACCGAAGGCGTCGCCGCCGACGATTCCGCCGCCGTCATTGAGCGCGTAGGCCTCGTCGATGAAGAGCACACCGTCGAGCGCCTTGTCGATGGTCGCCTGCGACTTGAGAGTCGAGTGCCCAAGGTGCTGGCCAATGAAGTCGGCGCGGCTTGCTTCGACGAGGTTGTCGCTCGACAGCACGCCCGCTGCGTAATAGATGCGCGCGATAAGGCGGGCGATAGTGGTCTTGCCGGTGCCGGGCGGACCCTGAAACACGAGGTGGCGCGGCCGGGCCGAGACGCTCAGCCCGCGAGCTGCGCGAAGCCGGTTGGTTTGCACCTGAGCAAGGATGCTGCGCACCTGCTCCTTGACATCGGGCATACCAATCTGCCCGTCAAGTTCTGCGAGGGTCGATGCGAGAAGCTCACGGCGAGCCGCGTCATCCAACCCGGCCTTAACCGGGGTCGCGGGAGTCGACGTTGGCGTTGTCGTAACGGTGGGCGTCGGGGCCGGCTTGGGCTGCCCCTGCAGAGTGCGGATTGTGGCCGTCGTGGCGTCCCACTTGTTTGTGCGGCTCGCGATCGACTCCGGCGTCATCGCGTAGAAGTTGTAGAGCGGGTCGGCGATCGCCGCGGCGACGAGATTCGCAATGGGGGTTCCGCTTTTGCCGTCGAGAACGATGTCGTCGTAGGCAGCCTGCAGGTGAACGAGCCCCTCATCGGGATTGCCCTGGATGCGGCTGACGAGCCCGCGACTGTACAGCGAGTTCTGGCGAATAGCCGAGTAGGTGCACTTGAGCTCTTTGTCGAGCCAGACCGCGGCCTCGTCGGGCTTGCCCTGCAGCGCGAGCGCGTAGCCGATCGAGTGGTTTGCGGCCGAGGTCAGTGCTGCGTCGTTGCCGTGCGTGACCGCCATAAACGCCTCGATGGCTTCGTCGGGAAGCGAGGCGTTCGCGTAAACAGCGCCGATTCCGTACTGAAGGGATGTCTCGGCCGAAGTCAGGGGAGGCAACAGGTCGAGCGCATCTTCGTGCCGCTTCTCGCGGGTGCGCTGCACGGACTCGAGAAGAATTGCATCGCGCGTGTTGTAGAGCGAGTGCGAGACAAGGTGATCGATGTCGAAGCGCGTGCGCAGCAGCGACGGGTTTTTGCCCGTGCGGGCGAACTCTTCGCCGAAGCGATCGAGCGAGTCGAACAGGGCCAGGCTGACCTCACGGCTTGTGTCGCCGAGCGCGAAGATCGCGAGCCAGGCGTCGCACATTCTCGCGTCGCCGAGGGTCGCGCGGCGAAACAGGTCGAGTGCTTTTTGCTTGTCGGTCTCGCTCACGCGAGTGAGATCGTTGCCGATCGCGGCGATGCCCAGATCCCATGATCGTTGTGATTCGGTGCGATTTCGCACGGGTCTCCGATCGGGTTGCGGACAATCAAGAGCAATTCTCCCATGCTTGCGCGGGGGAGTCGGGCGAAAGGGAAAGTAGGATTGCCCGGTGACTGTTCGGCTCTATAACACCAGAACGCAGGCGATCGCCGACTTCGCACCCCTCGTGCCCGGCCAGGTCGGCCTGTACGTCTGTGGACCAACCGTGCAGTCGAGCCCGCACATCGGGCACCTGCGCTCGGCTCTCGTCTACGACCTGTGGCGCCGCTGGCTCACCTATCGCGGCCTCACTGTGACTCTCGTGCGCAACGTCACAGACATCGACGACAAGATTCTTGCCAACGCTTCGGAGTCAGAAGAGTGGTGGGCTCTCGCCTACCGCTTCGAGCTCGAGTTCAGCGACGGGTATCGCCGGCTCGGCATTCTGCCGCCCACTTACGAGCCTCGCGCTACAGCGAGTGTCACCGAGATGCAGGAGATCATCGCGCGCCTCATCGACCGCGGCCACGCGTACCCCGCGGCCGACGGCTCTGGCGACGTCTACTTCGACACGGCATCGTGGCCCAGCTACGGCGAGCTCACCAATCAGAACCCCAACGACATGGTCGCTGCATCCGATTCTGATCCTCGTGGAAAGCGCGCCCCGCAAGACTTCGCGCTGTGGAAGGGCTACAAGCCCACCGAACCGGTGACGGCCAAGTGGGCCTCGCCGTGGGGCGACGGGCGACCCGGCTGGCACATCGAGTGCTCAGCGATGAGCTCGCGTTACCTCGGACCACACTTCGACATTCACGGCGGCGGGCTCGACCTGCGCTTTCCGCACCATGAGAACGAGCTCGCCCAGTCGAGCGCGGCCGGCGACGGCTTTGCCAACTACTGGGTGCACAACGGCCTCGTTAACGTCAACGGCCAGAAGATGTCGAAATCGCTCGGCAACTCGATCTTCGCGAGCGAGTTTCTCGAACTCGCCCGCCCGCTCGTCGTTCGCTACTACCTGGGGTCGGCGCACTACCGCTCGACAATCGACTACCACGATGGTGCGCTCGTCGAGGCAGAAGCCGCTCTCGAACGCATCGAGGTATTTCTCGACCGCGTCTCGCGCCGGCTCGAAGACACCCGGTTCGCGACCGAGAGCCCGCTCTCGATTCCGACGGAGTTCGGCGAAGCAATGGACGACGATCTCGCCGTTCCGCAGGCGCTCGCCGTGCTGCACGAGAGGGTGCGCGCGGGTAACGCGGCTCTCGACAACGAAGACCTTGGAGCCGCGGCCACCATCCGCGGCGAAGTTATGGCCATGACAGAAGTCCTAGGTATCAACCCTGACGCGCCCGAGTGGCGCACAGCAGGGTCCGACCAGGCCGAGCGCGCACTCGCCGCGCTCGTCGACACCCTCATCGAAGACCGCGCGAAAGCCCGAGCGTCAAAAGATTTTGCCGCGGCCGACCGCATCCGTGATGAACTCGCAGCAGCGGGCATTACGGTCGAAGACACCCCCTCAGGGGCACATTGGAGCATTAACTCGTGAAGAATCCAGGCAACAAGCCGCGCGCTGGCGCGGTGCGCAAGGGCCGTAAGGGCCCGCAGGTCGGCTCAGGCGGACAGGGTCGTCAGGCCCTCGAAGGCAAAAAGCCCACACCAAAGGCAGAAGATCGCCCGTACCACCCCGCGGGAAAGCGCAAGGCCGCGGCCGAGCGCTTCGAAGCATCGGGCGGACGCCGCAAGGTCGGCACCCCCGACGGTGCACCCCAGCCCCAGCGCTCTGGCGGACAGCGCAAGGCCAAGTCGAGCGACGAGGTTGAGGTAGTAACTGGCCGCAACTCGGTGCTCGAGGCGCTGCGCGCGAAGATTCCCGCGACGACCCTTTATGTTGCAACGCGCATCGAATACGACGACCGCGTGAAAGAGGTGCTCAAGCTCGCCACGAGCCGCGGCATCCCCGTGCTCGAGGTCATGCGTCCTGAACTCGACCGCCTCGCCGGATTCGACTCGGTGCACCAGGGTCTCGCGCTCAAGGTTCCGCCGTACGAGTACGCGCACCCGCTCGAGATGCTCGAGAAGGTCGTCTCGAGTGGTCGCGTGCCGCTCTTTGTGGCGCTCGACGGCATCACCGACCCGCGCAACCTCGGCGCGATCATCCGCTCGGTCGCCGCTTTCGGCGGACACGGCGTGATCGTTCCGCAGCGTCGCTCGGTCGGCCTCACCGCTTCGGCGTGGAAGACCTCGGCCGGTGCCGCGGCCCGCACGCCCGTCGCGATGGCAACCAACCTCACGCAGACGATCAAGGCGTACAAGGATGCCGGCGTCTTCGTTCTCGGACTCGACGGCGACGGCGACGTTTCGCTTCCTGCGCTTCAGCTCGCGAAGCAGCCCGTGCTCATCGTCGTCGGCAGCGAAGGCAAGGGGCTCTCGCGCCTCGTCGCCGAAAACTGCGACGCGATCGTCTCGATCCCGATCAACGCATCGACAGAGTCGCTCAACGCCGGCATCGCCGCGTCTGTGACCCTGTACCAGATCTCGACGATGCGGGCGTCGAAGAAGTAGCCGCGATCGCTGGTCGAGCCTGTCGAGACCACGTCGAGCGAAGCCGAGACGCGATCTCGACTTCGCTCGATCAGCGCTAGACCTTGCTGCGCCAGTCGTCTTCGTCGACGACCTCGGTCGGCAGCGTGTAGGTGCCGGTCGGCGGGTCGATCATCGTTGCTTCGTCGCGTCGGTGTCGCAGCACGTTGTCGATGTAGCTGCTGACAGCTTCGGCGAGCGGAACGTCGCGCTTCTCGTTCTGCGAGATGTACCAGCGGTGGTCGAGCATCTGGTGAAAGACCTCGGCTGGCTCGAGTCGGCCCTTGAGTTCTTTCGGGATCGCGCGGCTGACCGGCTCGAAGACGCGAACCACCCACTCGTGGGCAACAACCTCTTCGTCGAGGTTCTTTTTGTCGAACGTTGCCATGTACGAGTCGAGGTCGTTGAGCAGACGACGTGCCTGGTTCTCTTGCGCGTCGAGACCCGTGAGTCGCAGAAGCCGGCGGGAGTGGTGCCCCGCGTCGACGACCTTCGGCTGAATGCGAACCTGGGTTCCCGTTTCATCGGTCTTGATCGCGAGCTCTTCGATATCGAACCCGAGGTCGTTGAGACGACGAACGCGGTCGTTGATGCGCCAGCGCTCGGCCTGGGCGAACTCCTCTGACCCGGTGAGCTCTTTCCAGAGCATGCGGTACTGGGCGACGATTCCGTCGGCGATGGCGATCGGGTCAACCTCTTCCTCGAGCCGCCCGCCCGACTGCAGGTCGAGAAGCTCCCCGGCGATGTTGACGCGTGCGATCTCGAGGTCGTTCTCACGCTGGCCGTTCGAGAGTCCGCCGTCGTAGAGCTTGCCGGTCTCGGCGTCGACGAGGTAGGCGGCAAAGGCTCCGGCATCTCGACGAAAGAGTGTGTTCGAGAGCGACACGTCGCCCCAGAAGAATCCCACGATGTGCAGCCGAACGAGAAGCACAGCGAGAGCGTCGACGAGTCGGGTCGCGGTGTCGGGGCGCAGCGCTTGCGAGAACAGCGCGCGGTAGGGGAGTGAGAACTTGAGATGGCGCGTGACAAGGGCTGACTCGAGGGCCTCGCCGGTCGGGCTTGAGCGGTTCGCGATGACCGCGACCGGGTCGACGCACGGAATGTCGATGCGCTGCAGGGTGCGCAACAGGTCGTACTCGCGTTTGGCGAGTTCGCCCGAGGTCTCTTTGATCGCCACAACGTAGCCGCTCAGGTGCACAAAGCGCACGAGGTGGCGCGAGATGCCCTTGGGCAGCGCGGCGATGACGTCGTCGGGCCAGGTGTCGAGAGGCTGGCTCCACGGAAGATCGAGAAGTGCCGGGTCGACCGTGGCCGAGGTGATGTTGAGTGAGCCGCTCATGCTTCTATCTTTCCGTTAACGAACAGGTGGGCGGCGTACAAAGACGCCGCCCACCTGGTGAATCACTTACGCCGCAGCGATCGGCTTCTTCGTCAGGCGAAGGCCCGACTCGGTCTCGAACACGTGAACGTGGTTGGGCTCCGGAAGGATAAATACCTTGTCGCCGGCGTTCGGGTGCGAGCGGCCGTCGACGCGAGCCACGATGTCGACGCGGTTGCCGTCGATCTGGGTGTGGCCGTAGAGGTAGCCGTCGGCGCCGAGCTCTTCGACGACGTCGACGTCAACGGGGAGGCCCTCGCCGGTCGTCGAGACGCGAACATCTTCGGGGCGGATGCCGATGGTGACCTTGCTGGCGCTGGTTCCGCCAAGGGTCTCGCGGTCGACAGCGGCGGTCGCCGTGCCGAACTTGAGGCCACCGTCGACGACATCAGCGTCGAACAGATTCATTGCGGGGCTTCCGATGAAGCCGGCAACGAACACGTTCTGGGGCTGTTCGTAGAGGTCGCGGGGAGTTCCGACCTGCTGCAGAACGCCATCCTTGAGCACAGCGATGCGGTCACCCATGGTGAGCGCCTCGGTCTGGTCGTGGGTGACGTAGACCGTTGTAACGCCGAGGCGGCGCTGCAGCGATGCGATCTGCGTGCGGGTCTGAACGCGCAGCTTGGCGTCGAGGTTCGACAGCGGCTCGTCCATAAGGAAGACCTGGGGCTGGCGAACGATAGCGCGACCCATTGCAACGCGCTGGCGCTGGCCACCGGAGAGGGCCTTGGGCTTGCGACCGAGGTACGGCTCGAGGTCAAGCAGCTTTGCTGCCTCGAGTACGCGGGTTGCACGCTCGTCTTTGTTGACGCCGGCGATCTTGAGCGCGAAGCCCATGTTCTCTGCGACTGTCATGTGGGGGTAGAGGGCGTAGTTCTGGAAGACCATCGCGATGTCGCGATCCTTCGGCGGAACGTCTGTGACGTTGCGGTCGCCGATGAGGATGTTGCCCTCGTTGACCTCTTCGAGGCCGGCGAGCATACGAAGGGAGGTGGACTTTCCACAACCGGAGGGGCCAACCAGAACGAGGAATTCGCCGTCTGCGACCGAGAGGTCGAGCGCGTCGACCGCGGGGCGAGTTGAGCCCGGGTAGAGGCGGGTTGCCTTGTCAAAAGTGACTGATGCCATGACTATTAATGCTCCTTCACCGGCAGGTACGTGCCGGACGATCCGTAGTGAATGGATGGCGGCGGTAAACCGCCGCTGCCATTATGTCACCTAGGCTTGTGCAGCGGTCGTGTGGGTTCCTCCCAGACAGCCCTCGTACTCTCCTGAAGGCGCCGTATGTTTTTGCGTCTACCCACTCAAGATTTCTAAGAGGTTCGATGACCCACGGACTCCCGGCCGGAGATGGCCTGAGCAAAAATGAGCGCCGCGAAGCTGCACGTGAGAAGGCCAAGGCCCTGCGTGACCAACACCGCAAGAAAGAAAAGCGCGGTCGTCTGATCCTTCAGGGCGGCATTTTGCTCGGTGTTGTAGCCCTCGCCGTTGCCGTCACCCTGATCATCGCGTCGACGGCAAATCGCCCGGCGACTGCGGGCCCGCGCAACATGCTCAGCGATGGAATCCTCATTGGCGAGGGTTTTGTCGCAAAGCCGACAGCAGCCCTGCAGCCCGGAGAAGAGCCAGTTCCGAACGAGCGCGACGAGGCATCCGATGTCATTTCGATCCAGCTCTACGTCGACTACTTCTGCCCCGTTTGCGGTCTTTTTGAAGAGACGAACGGCGAGCAGATCGCGACTCTGGTCGACAGTGGCGCGGCGACCGTAGAGATCTTCCCGTACGCGATTCTCGACAGCGTCTCGCAGGGCACCAAGTACTCGACCCGTTCGTCGAACGCTGCAGCATGTGTCGCCGACTTCTCGCCCGATAGCTACTTCGAGTTCAACAACATCCTCTTTGAGAACCAGCCCGAAGAGCAGACCGGCGGGCTCAGCGACGAACAGCTCATCGACCTGACCGTCGAGGCGGGCGTCGAAAAGGCGTCGTCGATTGAAAAGTGCATAACCGAGCAGACCTTCAAAGACTGGGTTGCCCAAGCGCGAGACCGTCACCGCACGCAGGGCGCTCCGAACAGCAACGTCGACACGATCGCCGGAACCCCGACCGTCATCGTCAACGGCCTCAAGTACACCGGCGCTCTCAACGACTCGGCGGCGTTCTCGGCCTTCGTTCTTCAGGCAGCGAACACCTCGTTTAACGACAGCACAACGCCGACTCCTACGCCGACGGCGACACCCTCGAAGTAGCGCCTAGGCGGTGAGCTCGGCGAGCAGAGCCTCGACCCGGCGCCTGATGTCGTCACGAATCGGGCGCACGTCGTCGAGGCTCCTGCCCGCGGGGTCGACGAGCTCCCAGTCTTCGTATCGCTTGCCGGGAAAGATCGGGCAGACGTCGCCGCACCCCATGGTGATAACAACGTCGGAGTCGCGCACCTGCTCGGTCGTCATAAGCTGCGGCAACCCCTGCGAGATGTCGATGCCTTCTTCGGCCATCGCCGCGATCGCCATCGGGTTGATCTGGTCGCCCGGCTCAGAGCCGCCCGAGCGCACCTCGATCGCCCCACCCGAAAGTGCGGTGAGGTAGCCGGCAGCCATCTGCGAGCGACCTGCATTGTGGATGCAGACGAAGAGCACTGAGGGTTTCATAATTCCTTACGAGCAGCAGGTGGTGTTGGTGGCAGAGCTGGTTGTCGAACAGACGCCGGTAGCGGGCAGCACAAGTTCGACGCTACTCGCAGCCGCAAGGTCGCCGGCGAGGTACGCAGCTATCGACCGCACCTGCTCGTACCCGGTGGCGAGCAAAAAGGTTGGCGCGCGGCCGTAGCTCTTCATCCCGGCGATAAAAAAATCAGGCTCCGGATGTCGCAGCTCAGCGAAGCCGTGCGGCTCGACGGTGCCGCACGAGTGAACGTTGGGGTCGATGAGCGGCGCGAGGGCGCGAGGTGCCTCGACTATTGGGTCGAGGTCGAGTCGTATCTCGCGCAGCATCGTTAGGTCGGGCCGAAAGCCTGTCGCGTTGACTATCGTGTCGGTGTCGAAGCTCATCGTCTCGCCGTCATAGCGACCGGTCACTCGTACGCGTGCGCCCTCGTCAGGTTCGCCCTCCAGCGTGAGACCGGCGATCTCGAAGCTCTCGAGCACGTCAATGACACCGAAGTCGATGAGCTTCTGCACCTTGTCGCCGAGCGACGCGCGCCCGGCGAGCTCGTCGTCGTCCGAGGTAAACACGCGCACGGCGCGGGGGTTGCGAATGACCCAGGTGACGCGGGTCTCTGGCGAGACCTGGATCAGGGTTGCGAGGGCGATGAGCGTGTTCGCGGCCGAGTGGCCCGCGCCGACGACGGTTGTGTGCCGGCCGCTGAACCGGTGTCGGTCGGCGCCCAGCACGTCGGGCAGGGCGCGGGTGACGTGCGCCGCGACATCCATGAGCCCGATGGGGTCGAGTCCGCTCGACCCGAGGCTGTTCGGAGAACTGTGGGTGCCCGAGGCGTCGATGACCGCGCGCGCCGGCAGCTCGCGGCCGTCACTCAGGCGCAGCACAAACGGTCGGTCGGAGCGCCCGGCGGTGCGGGTGCGATCCATGCCTTCGCGCGACACGGCCGTGACCCGTGAGCCGGTGTCGATGTGCGAGTCGAGGAGTTCGGCGAGCGGTACGAGGTAGTGCTCAACGAGTTCGAGCCCGCTGGGTGCTGCGTCGAGGTTGGGTGGGGGAGTCCATCCGGTTGCTTCGAGCAAGCGCCCGGCCGATGGGTCAATGAGGTGACGCCAGGGGGAGAACAGCCGAATGTGTCCCCAAGAGCGAATCGCCGCCGCTGGTGAGTTTCCCGCTTCGAGCACCGTGAAGGGGATTCCCCGTTCGGTGAGGTTCGCGGCAGCGGCGAGTCCGATCGGCCCCGCGCCGATGATCGCGACGGGCAGGCTGTCGCGCCGCGATGTGCGAGCGGTGGGCATGGTCAGATCTGTCACAGTCATCGGTCACCTCGATTCATCGATTGTTGTCGATGCAATCATGAGGCGCTATATCGATGATTGTCAATGTTGAGTTAGAGTGCCGGTATGAGCTCGATCACCCTGCTGCCCGTCATCGACGCCGCCGCGTGCTGCGCTCCGCTCACCCGCGAGCCACTCGCTCAGGATCAGGCCGACGACCTTGCCCGATCGCTCAAGGCGCTCGCCGACCCCGCACGACTGCGATTGATCTCGATCATCGCCGCCTCCGAAGGTCAGGAAGCGTGTGTGTGTGACCTCACCGAACCGCTCAACGTCGGTCAGCCGACCGTGTCGCACCACCTCAAGGTGCTTGCTGATGCCGGGTTTGTGACTCGCTCGAAGCGCGGCACCTGGGCGTACTACGCACTGGTGCCGGGCGCGCTCGACTCGGTCGCGCGGCTGCTCGTTACTGCCTAGCCCAGCAGCTCCGGGCGCCTCCAGTCGGCTCCGTGCACGTGCTGGTCGAGGAAGGCGAAGACCGTCTCGTACCAGACGACCGCGTGCTGCGGCTTGAGCACCCAGTGGTTCTCATCGGGAAAGTACAAAAAGCGGTGCTGCGTCTCGCCGGTGTCTGACGCGTGGTGCTCGGCGAGTTCTGACCACAGACGCAGGCTCTCGCCGATCGGCACGCGGTAGTCGTGGTCGCCGTGAATGACAAGCATCGGTGTCTCGATCTTCTCGACGAATGAGTGTGGTGAGTTCTTCGCCATACCCTCCGGGGTGAAGATGCTCTGCCAGTAGTCCGACGAGTCGGTCGTGCCCGCGAACTGATCGAGCGCCCACAGGCTCGCGTGGCTCACGATCGCGCGGAAGCGGTTGGTGTGCCCCGCTACCCAGTTGGCCATGTAGCCGCCGAATGAGCCACCCATCGCGGCGGTGAGCGACTTGTTGATGTCGGGGCGAGCCTCTGCCGCATCGGTGATCGCGAGCAGGTCGGTATACGGCTTGTCGCCCCAGGAGTTCCAGCCGCGCGCAATGAAGTCGAGACCGTAACCGGTCGAGAGCGCAGGGTCGGGCAACAGCACGGCATAACCGCGGGCGACGGCGAGCAGGGGATTCCAGCGCCAGCTCCACGCGTTCCAGCTGTTGAGTGGACCGCCGTGAATCCAGAGCAGCATCGGTGCCTTGTGCGCAGCCGACGCTCCTTCGGGCAGAAGCAGCCAGGCCCGAACGCGCGCTCCATCGGCGGCGACTGTCTCGACCTCGGTGATTGTTCCGGGGGCCTCGGGCAGCGGGGCGGGCGTCGGCAGCTCGTGCGTGCTGCCGTCGAAGTCGATGCGTACGGGGTGCGGCGGCACCGTCCACGACGAGCGCAGCGCAACGAGCGCTCCGCTCATCGGGTCGACCGTGACGTTTGTGTACGAGAAGTCGTCGCTCGTGAGCTGCTGAACCTCGGTGCCATCGAGGGGTGCGCGAAACACCGGCCCGCGACCGTCATCGTCGGCGGTGACGATGAGGGCAGAGTCATCCATCTCGAAGGTGATGCTGGTGGGCCAGCGGTCCCACTGCGTTGCGATGCGGTGGGCGTCAGTGCCATCGATGTTGGCGACCCACAGCTCGTTGTCTTTTGGTGCAGCCGGGGTGCTGCGCTCGCTGCGCACAAAGGCGATCTTTGCTCCGTCGCGGCTCACCGCGGGCGACTCGAAGTCGACCTGTGGCTCGCTGAACAGCGTCGTGTGCTCACCGGTCGCGACGTCGATCGACACGATCACGTAGCGCCCGATGCGTTTTTCTTGAACCTGCAGAGCCGCGATGAGCGTCGAGGCGTCGGGTGTGAGAGCCTGCCCGGCGGTGTTGGCCGTGCGGCGCGGACGGGGTGTGAGGTCAACGGGGCGCGGCAGGTCGGTGGCGTACGGCTGATCTCCCTCTGACGCTCCTGCAACACCAACGGTCTCGGTCAGATTGGCAAGATCAAGCGCGAGAAGGTGCGGCTGCGCGGGGCCGAGGTCGGCGTCCCAGTAGCGCACGGGGTAGGAGTCGTGAAGAATCGCGGCGACCTTCTTGTCTTTGCGCTTGCCGCGCAGGGCCGCATCAGACTCGAGCGACGTCGAGCTCGCGAGAAGATCTGCGGCGAGCACAACGGTGTCAGAGCCCGATGCAGTTGCGGCGACACCAGAGACGCCGCCGGCGAGGCGAGTGACGGCGCGTGCTTCGCCGCCCGCCGCGGGCAGCACCCACAATTGCGATGCCTCGGTGTCTTTCTCGGCAGCCGAGTCGGGGCGCGCCGACACGAAGAGCACGTCTCCCGATGCCGTGAACCCAACGGCCGACTCGCCCTTTGCCGAGCGGGTCAGGCGAACCGCGGGCGACGAGCCATCTGCCGCAACCGACCACAGCGCGCGCTCGTACGCCGTGCGCTCGCGATTGAGCGTCGCCACCGTAAGAACGACGCGAGTGCCATCGGGCGACAGCGCGAGTCCATCGATGCGGGGGAGGGAGATGTAGTCGTCGAGGCTGGCAAATGCCGAGTCAGAAGTCATGCACTCAACGCTAACGTGCCGCCGCTCTAGAGGCTGAGTTCCTGTCCAGACACGTTGTCCATCCAGGCCAGGCGACCCTCGCGCGTGAGAGTGAGGTCGGTGCCGGGCGGGCGACCGTAGATCTGCAGCACCGCCGGCTCGATGTTCGCGACAGTGTTGAAGTCGGCGATCGAGTGGTTGGCCGCGTCATCGACGTAGTCCTGATCATCGATGTCTGACAGAAAGCGCCAGCCGTTGTCGATGGGGTTGATCGACTCTTCACGCAGCGCCCAGGTCAGCTTGCCTTTGCCGGTGAGGATGTTGTTCGACACCATGCTTCCACCCGCGCTCTCGATGAAGTTCACAACGGGATCGAGTTTCAGAAACTCAATGGGCTCATTCTTCTTTCGACCGAACATCGTGCCAGTCAAGCAGACCGGCGTAACGTTGGAACATGGTCGATGCCACATTCCCAGCCAGGTACATAGCGACATCCATCAACGCGTCGTTTGAGGCCGTCTACGGTTTCGCCTCGGATCCGCGCAACCTACCGGTGTGGGCCTCGGGCATTGGTGACGACGTCGAGCAGCGCGACGGCACGTGGTACGCGGGGGAATGGGCGATCGAATTCGCGCCCCGCAACGATCTCGGGGTGCTCGACCACACCGTGACGACGCCCGACGGCGAGAAGTTCTACAACCCGATGCGCACCTTCGCGAACGGCTCGGGCAGCGAGGTCGTCTTCACGCTCTACCGCCTGCCCGGAGTCGACGACGCTGCATTCGAGGCCGATGCGGCAACCATCGCGAAAGATCTCGACACCCTCAAGACCCTGCTCGAGTGAGCGAGGTTGTTGCGGAGAGCCCGGTTACGGCGTCGTCCATCGTGTCGTAGATGCCGACGGCGCGTGAGTCGTCACCGCTGAGTAGAAACCCGCCCGAGGTCTCGATGACCCGACCGGCAAGCAGGCCGGTGATTGTGTGCCGAATTATCCAGTGCCCGTCACTCTGCTGAGTGAGAGAAAAGTGCTCTGAGAGGCTCACGCAATAAATCCTGCAAGTCCGCGCACCAGCCCGAGCAACGTGAGGGTGAAGCCGGAGTGAACATTGGTGCTCGCGGCACGCTCCCCTCGATCAAACGACAGGTGAACAGACTTGGCTCAGGACTGTCGGCTAGAGTCGCGAATTCATACGTTTGCGTCGAAAGGACACTCCATGAGCACGATCGCCATCATCGGTGGACACGGCAAAATCGGCCTCCTCGCGACAAAAGAGCTTGCCGACGCTGGGCACACAGTGCGCTCGATAATTCGCAACCCCGAGCACGCTGACGAGATCACGGCCCTCGGTGGAACCCCGGTCGTCGTCGACATCGAAACGGCGACCTCGGCAGAACTCGCCGCCGGAATCTCATCGGTCGACGCCATCATCTTCACGGCGGGCGCGGGCGGAGGCTCCGGCCCCGAGCGCAAAGAGACTGTCGATCACCAGGGCGCTATCAAGAGCATGGATGCCGCGACCGAACTTCGGGTGCAGCGCTTCGTTCTCGTTTCATACATTGGTGCCGACGACCCGGCATCGGGCGGCGATGACCCCTCGATGATCGCCTACCAGAAGGCAAAGAAGGCTGCGGATGACGCGCTTCGAGCCAGCGACCTCGAGTGGACGATCGTACGACCGGGTGCCCTCAACGACGACCCGGCCACTCGCCTCGTCACGATCGACGAGACCGCAACAGGCACAACGAGTCGCGGCAACACCGCAGCCCTTCTCGCCCTGCTCGCGACCGACCGCCCGGCTCCGTGGCGCGTGCTCAACGTTGTCGACGGTGAGACCTCGCTCGAAGAGGCGCTCAAGATCTAGCGCCGCGACATCCATTCGGTCTGGAATGTGTCGGTGGGCGCGAGTAGTTTTTCGGCATGGATGTCGCACCCGCCGTTCTTGACTGGCTCCTCGATTCCGAACCGGCACTTCGCTGGCGCGTCGAGCGTGATCTCGCGGGTGCCCCGCCCGAGGTCTGGCAGGCCACGCGGGCGAGAGTGGCGACCGAGGGCATCGGTGCGCAGTTGCTCGCGCTGCAGGATGACGACGGCCAGTGGGCCGGCGGCGCCTACTTTCCCGCGGGATTCTTCGACGACCCGGCCAACGAGAAGCTGGAGGGGCAGCCGTACACAGCAACGACCTGGACGCTCAACACCCTACGTGGTTTGGGTCTCGATTCCGCCGCGCTCGCCGGAACCGCCGACAAACTCGAGGCCAACAGCACGTGGGAGTACGACGACCTTCCCTATTGGCAGGGCGAGGTCGACTGCTGCATCAACGCTTTTACGCTCGCGAACGGGGTGTGGCTCGGCCGCGACATGAGCGCGCTCGCCGAGTGGTTTCCCGAGCACCAGCTCGCTGACGGCGGGTGGAACTGCGAGTGGGTCGAAGGCTCGACCCGGTCGTCGTTTCACTCAACGGTGAACTCGCTCAAGGGGCTGCTGTACTACGAGAGGCACACGGGCGTCTCGACGCGCAACTCGCGCCAGCGCGGCGAGGAGTACCTGCTTGACCGCAAACTCCTCTACCGGCTCTCAACCGGCGAGGTCGTCGGGCCGTGGGCGACGCGGCTCGCGTACCCCTTCCGTTGGCCGCACACGGTGCTCAACACGGCGAACTACTTTCGCGCGGCGTCGCTCAACGACGGCACCGCGCCCGACCCGCGGCTGGCCGAGGCAATCGCGCTCATCCGCTCGCGCCAACAACCCGATGGCACCTGGCTGCAGGAGCACGTTTACCCGGGCGCCGACTGGGCCGAGCAAGATGTGCCGCCGGGCGAGCCGTCGAAGTGGGTCACGTTTTACGCGACGCGAGTTCTTCAGTGGTGGGACGCCACCAGCTGAGACGCTCGCGGCCGCAGCTCGGGCTCGGGGCCGCCGCGCGAACGGCGTCCCGGAGCCGAAACGGCGGCCGCGACATCCAATCGGTTTGATTAGTCGTCGGTCACCAGAATCGAGACCGAGATGTTGCCGCTCGTTGCGCGCGAGTAGGGGCACAGCTTGTGGGCGGCGTCGGCGAGTTGCTGCGCCTGGTCGTGGGGCAGGTTGGGCAGTACGACCTCGAGGGTGACGGCGAGGTCCATGCCGGTCTCGGGGTTGCGAACGACGTCGACGCGCGCGCCGACCGAGGAGTCGGTGATCGAGATCTTCATGCCGCGAGCGGCAGCCTGCAGTGCCGAGTGGAAGCAGGTTGCGTAGCCCGCCGCGAAGAGCTGCTCGGGGTTGAAGCCCTCGCCTGCTCCGCCCATCTCCTTGGGGATCGACATGTTGAGGTCGAGGGCTCCGTCGGACGTTGTGACGTGGCCATCGCGGCCGGCTCCCGTTGCGAGGGCTTCGGTCGAGTAGATGACATCACTCATAGAGATAGTTCCTTTGTGTTGGTGGTGCGTATGGAGTCGGTCAAGTCGGTCATGCCCGATCGGATGGCATGAAGTTGGGGGAGCAGCGCCGCGAGCTCGACCGCGTCGACCCCGTAGGCGGGGTTGAGCGGGGTTACGGCGTTGGCGATCTCTCGGCGCATCGTCGAGCCGGCCGCGGTGAGCGCGACAACGAGCACCCGCTCGTTCTCGGCAGGGCGCGTGCGTGTGATGAGTCCGCGGCGCTCAAGGCGCTTGAGCAGGGGTGACAGGGTTCCGGAGTCGAGAAACATCAGCTGCCCGAGTTCGATGACCGTCGAGTCGCCCTGCGCATCGAGCGCGACGAGCACCAGAAACTGCGGGTAAGTGAGGTCGTGTTCGGCGAGAACGGCGCGATAGGCCTGCGACGTGGCGCGTGAAGCGGCGTACAGCGAGAAGCACAGCATTGTGTCTAGCGGGTTGGTGTTCACCCTCCAACGGTTGCACACAAACCAGTTGTGCACAATTCGTCAGCTTCATTGCCCCGCCACAAATCACGGCGATGGCGCGGTCGAAGCTGGTGGTCATTCTCCGGTGAAGCGAGAGCTTGTGCCGGGGCGCCAAGCGAGCTGCAAGTCAGCCGCGCAACCCCGCCAACAGCACGTCGAGAAAGCGCTCACGGTCGTCGGGGGAGCCCAGCCGCACCGCGTATTCGATGCCACACGCCAGGTGCGAGACCTGGTCGAGGGTGAGGTCGCTGCGCGCGGCGCCGACGGCTTTCGCCCGGTCGAGCACGCCCTCGAAGGTCGCGAAGATCTCGTGTGTGGCGGCACGCATCTCGTCGCTTTCGTTTTCGGTCGAGAGCATCACTGATTGCAAGCCGTCGAACTCGAGCAGCAGCGTGAGCGCCGAGCGCAGGTAGTCAGAGAACGCGAGCGCAGGGTCGGGTTCCGCGCCCGCGCTGCGCGAAACCTCGAGCAACCGCCCGATGGTCTCGAAGGTCAACGCCTCGAGCAACGACTGCGCATTCGGAAAGTGCCGGTACACGGTGCCGACGCCGACGCCTGCGTCGCGCGCGACATCGTTGAGGCGCAGGTTGTGCACATCGTGCGAACGCGCAGTTTGGAGGATGCGTTCGCGGCTTTTCGCCGCGTCTGACCTGAGTGCTGACATCCATCGATTCTAGCGTAGACGGATGAAAGAATCCGTTTAATGCTACCGTCTAGGCGGATAATAAAATCCGCTTAGAGATTGAGGACAGCATGACCTGGAACCCCGCGCACCTTCCCGACCAGACCGGCCGCACAATTGTCGTCACCGGCGCAACCGCGGGCATCGGCTATTTCGCCGCCGAGCAACTCGCTGCTGCGGGTGCCGACGTAGTGCTCGCGTCACGCAGCGCCGCCAAGCTGCGCGTCGCAGAAAATGCGATTCGCGGGCAGGTGCCGCACGCGTCGCTGCGTTCGGTTGTGCTCGAACTTGGCTCTTTGCAATCGGTGGATGTCGCGGCCGCCGAGCTCGCGGCCCTGCCCAGGCTCGACGCGATCCTCCTCAACGGTGGCGCAATGTCGCTGAGCGGCCGCGCGACCACCGACGACGGGCTGCCGATTCTGCTCGGCACTCACGTCGTCGCGAACATCCGCCTGCTTGCCGGGATTCTTCCCGCGCTCGCCGACACCGCGACCGCGTACGACTCGATCAGCCGAGTCGTTCACACGTCGACGGGCTACGTCGCCCAGTATCCGACTTCGGTCGACGACCTGCGTCGCACCTCGCGCATAGGAATCGTCGCGTACACACAAGCCAAGACCGCGACCGAGGTCTTCGCCTTCGAGCTCGATCGCCGGCTGCGTGCTGCCGGTTCGCCGATTGCGTCGCTGGTCGTCAAACCCGGTGTCGGTGTCGATGCGAAGACGCCGCAGCGCCCAGGCATCAGGGATGCGACAACGCCGTACCAGCGCAATCCGTACACGCCGCGGGCTCAAGGCAAGGATTCCGCTGCGTGGTCGGCCGTTCGTGCGGCCGTCGACCCGGCAGCGCAGAGTGGTCAGTATTACGCGCCGGCGAGCGGAATCAAGGGATTGCCGGTTGCCATCGCGCCGACGCCTCGCACCGCCGCGCCAGCTGGCGACCTCGCCGAGCGGGTCTGGCGGCAGCTCGAAGAGCTCGCGGGAGTCGAGCTGCCGATGCCCCGATAGCGTCAGGCTCCCGCGATCACCGAGGCTACTTCTTCGACGTCGACTTCTTGGGCGCGGCCTTGGTGGGTGCCTTGGCTGGAGCAGCCGCTGGCGCAGCTGCCGCCGGCGCATCCCCGGTCGGCCCATAGAAGCTGTTGATCTCTTCGAGCTCAAGATCTGCGGTCGCCTGGATGAGCTCGAGCAGCCCGGTGTCGAGACCGGGGGCGAACTCCTCGAGCCGCTCGGGGCTGATCGCCGACGGGAACCCGACGGGCGCCTGCTCGGACGCGTCAAGCTCTGTGCCGTCATTCGAGGGTGACGGGCCGCGGAAGATCTTGCCCGCCTCCGACTGCCCACGCAGGTCAAAGCTGAACTGCTTGCTCTGAAGCCCGAGGTCGACGAGCTTCTTCACTTCGGGAAACTTCTCGGCGTTGGTCTTCGGAATCGGCAGCATTGCATTCCAGTTGACGCCGAGTGTTTCGAGCGCCCGCGCGAACGCATTCTCGTGCGCCTGGTCGCGAACGATGAGGTAGGCGAGGGTCGAGCGGGCCGTCTTGTTTTCGGTCATCTCGTAGACGCGGCACTTCTGCAGGCGCCCGGTCGACTCGAGCATGAGGTTGTAGAGCAGGTCGAGCGTGAGGTTTCCCGAGTTGTAGACGTAGCTGCCGCTCCACGGGTTGCCGACTGAGTCGACGGGCAGCGCGCCCTGAGCCCCGACGAGGTAGTGGTGGATGTTGCCCTCCGACAGGGCGATCTTGAGGGGCGTCGCGCCACCGGCTCCCGGCGTGTCGAGCGGGTCAGTCAGTTTGCCCGAGTAGCCGGGCGCGCCATCCAACAGTCGTGAAATTGTTGTGCCGATGAGTTCGACGTGGCTGATCTCTTCGGTGCCGACGCCCTGGATGAGGTCACGGTACGGCTTGGCCGCAGGGCCTCGAAAGTTCATTGCCTGAAAGAGGTACTGCATCATCGTGCGCATCTCGCCGAACTGCCCGCCGAGGCCCTCCTGCAGCGCGTTGGCTGCCGCGGGGTCCGGCTCGTCGAGCGCGATTTCGTTGATGTAGTCCTGCACGTGAAAGTACATTGCCGCGTCCGTTTCCGACGCAACTCTGATGTGGCGTCTCCACTGAGAGTGCGCTTTTTGCCGCCGGCAATCGAGCGTTATCGGGCACTTTCAGCCAGCACACGGATCACAAATGTGGTGCTAGTTATCCGCGAGAGAAAGACGTACAGTGCCGCGCTAGTGCGAGTAGAAAGCCGACTGCGCCTCGTCGAGGGTCGGGAACTTTCCGAGGCCGCGACCTCGCTGAGTTGTCGCGGTGAAGACGTCGGGTTCGGGTGTCTCGATGATGCCGATCGCCGAGCCGCGGTAGCGACCGATCCAAACGGGAGGCTGAACCTCTTCAGCCAAAAGCCAGATAAGCCCATCGGTGGATGTCGCGGACTCGCGTGCCACCACGGGTGCCGAAATTGTGTCAGTCATGTCTTACCCTCCCGTTGATAGGAGTACGGGCACCACCGATCGGTGATGCCCGTACCTCACATTGTTTTGTCGAACTACTTGCGACGGCCGGTTACTGCGCCGTAGATAACCAGAACGATGAGCGAACCGCCGATGGCGAGGGCCCAGGTTCCGAGGTCAAAGAAGTTGTCGATGCCGGTGCCGAAGAGTGCGCCACCGATGAAGCCACCGAGCAGAGCGCCAACTACACCGAGAACCAGCGTGATGAGCCATCCGCCACTCTGCTTACCCGGCAGGATGAGCTTGGCGATGGCGCCAGCGATGAGGCCGAGGAGGAGAAATCCGAAGAAACCCATTGTGATGTTCACTTTCTGTTTTGTTGCGTGGGAAGGCTCGGCCGAGGGGCCGACCGGGCAGAAGAACTGTTATGCCGCGCTGCGGCGATATGCCGTACGAGGTGCGCGGCTCAGAATCGACGGCGTCTTGAAGGTGAGGCCCGTGGGCATCTGACGAACGGCGACGGGCGCAGCTCCGTTTTCGAGTGCGTCTTGTGCGGCAGGAATGTTTGTCGTCGTGGCAATGAGCGAACCCGTCGCGTCGCTGACAACGAAGTGGCCTTGCGAGAACTCGATCATGCCCGCGAACTCACCTGCCAATGTCGCCACCCAGAGGTTGATGTCGGGGCTGGACCAGGCGATCGCTGCTGGGGCTGCAAGCTCGGTCTGTGTCATCTCAAGCATTGTCATCACTGCCCCCACTTCGTTCGCCGGACTATTAGTTAGTCGATCTAGTAATACTTTACACAAATGGTTCGGGACTGCAAATACTTCTCGTTTTGATTATCTTGTGAACTTCCCCTATCCCGTGACAACAACTTGTTAGTTGAACTAGTGTTGTCGGATGGCCACCTCGGAACAGGACGCGGAAACGCACTACTGGTATACCGACGACGCAGAAAAGCAGCGAAGTGTCGCCGTTCTCGAAGCAATGCGCACCTATCGCGCCGCCGAAACCGCGATGCAGAGACGAACGCAACTCTCGATGGGAATGGGCGAAAACGACCTTCTCGCCCTGCGCTACGTGATCATGGCCCAGCGCGATGGCCGCTCAATCGGGCCAAAAGAGCTCGCGCACTACCTAGGAATTTCCAGCGCCTCGACCACCGTGCTGCTCGATCGACTCGAGCGTGCGGGCCAAATGCGCCGCGAGAACAGCCCATTCGACCGCCGCGCCCTTATTCTCGTGCCCACCGCGACGACTGACGAAGAGATCGAAGCGGCACTCGGCGAGGTTCCCGAGCGTATGTTCGAGATCGCCACAACACTCAGCTCCGAGCATGCCCAGGTCGTCATCGACTTTCTTCACAAGATGCGCACCGCGGTCGACGAGATCGACACCCACGTGACAACCGGAAGCAGTGCTCCGCAACCGTGACATTCTGCGCACGACGAGCTATGACCCCGAGCGCATGACCGGCCCCGCGTTAGTACTCGCCCTTCTCGAGTATCGATCCGCAGAAGAAGCAATGCGACGTCGCACCGGCGACTCGATGAAGATGGCCGCGATGGATCTTCAGGCTCTCCGTTTTTTGCTCAAGGCGCAGCGCGAAAATCGCCTGGTTTCTGGCCGCGAACTTGGGGATCACCTCGGCATCACCTCTGCCTCGATCACCGCCCTGCTCGATCGCCTGACCAAAAGCGGCCACGTGCATCGGGTGCGCGACCCAGCAAATCGTCGCAGCAACATGGTCACGGCAACGCCCGGTGCAGACGAAGAAGTTCGCCAGACTCTCGGTGCGATGCACAGCAGGATGATCAGTGCCGCTCGCGGCCTGAGCCCCGACGAGGCCGACATCGTTCGCGATTTCTTCGCCACTATGACCGAGCTGGTCGACGGAGTCGATACGGCCGATTTGCCCGCCTAGGCCTTCCATCGCCGCCTCTGCCGCGCGAAGATCGTGGAGGAGGTAGCGCGCATGAGTGAGATTGTTGTGCAGGCGTTCGTCACCCTCGACGGGGTGGCCCAGGGGCCGGGCGGCCGTGACGAAGACCCGGAGAACGGCTTCGAGCACGGTGGGTGGCAGCAGGGCTATGACATTGGCGAGCTTGTGCTCGAGTGGGAGTCCAACACCGAGGCGCTTCTTCTCGGACGCAAGACCTACGACATCTGGTCGCAATCGTGGGCCGTCTGGGACGAAAGCGCGCCCGGTCTTATGGGCGAGCTGACGAGGCGCTACAACCGTGTTCCGAAGTACGTGGCGTCGCGCACACAAACCGAGTTCTCGTGGACGAACACCCATCATCTCGATGTGGATGTCGCGGCCGCCGTATCGCGACTGCGCGACGAACCCGGCGGAGAGATTCGGGTGTGGGGGAGCACCGAGCTCATCCGCACCCTGGCCGAGCACGACCTCATCGACGAATACCGCATCGTGACCTACCCGCTGATTCTCGGCGCGGGCAAGAAGCTGTTTGGCGAGGGCTTTTCGGTGACGAAACTGAAGCTCGTCACAAGCTACGAGCATCCGGCGGGCGTTGTGGTGAGCACCTATCGCCGATGACGCGAATTCCCAGTCAACGGGAGGTCGCGACATCCATTATTTGGAGTTAGCCTCACTCTCTGCGATAGCCTTCGTGTAACCAAGAGCTAAGGAAAATCGCATGGGAAAAGCTTCACAAGTCGCCGTCACAGTGACTCTCGCATTTGCACTGCTGACGAGCACAGCAGGTTGTTCGCTGTTGCCCATCGTTGCCCAGCAGGGTGAGTCACCGAGTGGCGAATCAAGCGAAGAGGCGCCGGCCGAGTCTGACGGAGCGCTCAACAGCTACGTCGAGGCCGAGCGCGCGCAGATCCCCACAATCATCGAGCAGTACCCCGACCTGTACAGCGACGTCTCGATTGCGGGCGCTCTCGAGGAGTCGACCGGTGACGAAGACATCCCGGCCGGACCGCACTCCACGATTCGCTTCACCTACACGTACGCCGACGAGATGGACTGGGAGGCTACCGGCCCCGCTCTCGACGCACAGGGCACCGCCCTCGAAGACGCCTGCACCGCGACGATCTTCCCTGCCATGAACACCTACGGTGTCGAGGGCCCGGTTGCCGCAGTCTTCGAATACACCGACGCGGCGAACTCGCCCGAGATCATGTGGAGCTACGCCTGCTCTGACGAGGGCTAGTCTCTCCCGCAGATCGTTGAGTTGAGGGTCCCGCCGGGCTAACGTTCCGGTGGGACCCTTCGACGATACGGAGCTGTGATGACCAAATACCTGATTTCGTTCCCCAGCGGGGTTATGGAATTTCCCGAGGAAGACTTCGACGACGTCGTGCGCGAGTCACATGAAGTGATTCGCGAGGCCAAAGACGCCGGTGTGTACGTGTTCGGCGGCGGCATCGACGAAGATGTCTCTCCGGTTCGGGTTGCCGCAGACGGCACCGTGACCAACGACACCTACCCGCAGACCAAGGTTCTCGATGGCGGGTTCACCGTTCTCGAACTGCCCTCACGCGAAGAAGCGGAGACGTGGGCAGCGAAGATCGCGAAGGCCTGTCGCTGCGCTCAGGAACTGCGGCAGTTTCAGTACGACCCCGAGTCGTAGCCGCTATTGGGCCAGTTGGGCGCGCGTTGTCATGGTGAGCTGACGGGCACCCTCGAGGTCTTCGGTGGCGAGTGAGACCGTAACCTGCGCTAACTCGTTGAGCCCGTGCAGGTGGGTACCCCCGCACGGGATGTCGGTGCGACCGCCATCAAGCTCGCAGACCCAGGTTCGCCGAGCCGAGAGCTCGTGCGCGTCTCGCTCGATGCGAATCGCGCCACCCACAGACCGCCACGCCTCGAGCAGCTCATTGGCCTTCGCCTCTATTACTGCGAGGTCGTCGAGCGCCGCAACGGTGAAGCCCTTGCGCCGCAGCGATTTGCCGATGCGATACACGTCGACCGATCCATTCGGGTGGATGCGTGAAGTCTCGATAGCGAGCGAGTCGAAAGCGGGGTTGCCGAGTGCGTCTGTCGGCACGGGCTTCGTCCAGGCATCCGCGAGCGCCGCGTCAAGCGCGAGCGACGCAAGGTGGCAAGCGGTATGCCCGGCCGACAACGAAGTGCGGTACTCGGCGTCAATGCGCACATCTGCGGCTGCGCCAACCGCAGGGCCGGGCCCCTCGATGACGTGGGCGACGACGAAAATCCAGCCCTCGGTGCCATTGCGCACCGGGAGGTCCGCGCCGACGTAAAGAGCACCCTCGTGGATGCCCCCGGTGAGCCCGTCGACGATCTGGTACTCGGTCGCCCCCACCACGATCACCCCGCGGTCTGTGGGCTGATCGGGCCACGCGGTGTCGACGGGGTGAAAAGCCGTGGAGTCGAGCAGCACGGCCGAGCGGCCATCGGGCAGAGCTTCGACGTGAACGACGATGCCGGTTGAGCTGGTGTCGCCGTCGGGGTAGGTCACACGGGTGTCAGTTGTGGGCAGAGCCATAGACCGAGCGTAGCCGGGGCTGCTCGTTCTCCCTGTTAACGAGGTCGCTCAACCCCGACGCCGTCGACGGTTCGCATTAGATGGCGCTCCAACCGCCGTCACTCGCAAGTACAGCTCCAGAAACGTTGCTCGAATCGTCGCTCAGCAGCCAAGTGATGGCCGCAGCGAGTTCTTCGGCGCTAGCGATGGGCGGCACGTTGACATGCATGTACGGACCGAGGCGTTCCCCTGCGTACTGCGATGTGAAGGGTGCCTCGATGTTCGTCGCGACTCCTCCGGGCGCAACAGCGTTGCAACGGATTCCCTGAGGCGTGTGAAAGAACGCCGTGCTCTTGGTGAAGCCGATGACGGCGTGCTTGGAGGTCGTGTACGCGGTGCCCGCTGCCGAACCGCGGAGTCCGGCCTCGGATGTGACGTTCACGATTGAACCGTGACCAGCCGCGATCATTGAGGGGAGCACAGCTCTCGTCAGCCGCATGATCGCCGTGACGTTGACACTCATTACGTGATCCCACACAGCATCGACGATCTCGGCGGGCGGAAGAAAGCCGTCCATGATGCCGGCAACGTTCGCGAGAGCGTCAACATGGCCACCAGTGGCGAGCAGCACGGCATCGACGGTCTCCTGGGAACTGACATCGCCAGCTACGGTGACGACGTCGAGGTCCTCGAGGTCTGCCTCAAGCGCGAGTAGTCGCTCTGCGCTAATGTCTGTCGCGATGACTCGGGCGCCCTCGAGCGCGAGTCTCACCGCGGTTGCACGGCCGATGCCGGAACCAGCGCCGGTGACAACGGCAGTCTTGTCGATGAAGCGTGCAGAAATCGGCGCCATCGCCATGATTCACTCCTTCGTGTTTAGTGATGTCTCGAGTCAATCGCTGCCCGAGATGCGGAAACAGGGCCATTGGTCCCACGGCAGGGTTCGCTACACATCGAGCTCAGCTGTCTGGCTGGAACGAGGTTTTTCAGCCGTGGGGCGTCGCATTGCGAATGGCCAGCCCGCGACATCCGGGCTGTCTTCGCCGTTGGCGTAGGCAAACGCTCGAAGTCGCGCGCGCTCGTCGGAGAAGTGCTCCGAGAGGCCTCCGTGTTTTTGCTCGAGTCCGGGAACGTGACGGATGACGTCCATCGCAATTCGGTAGCGGTCGAGGTCGTTGAGCATCAGCATGTCGAAGGGCGTTGTGGTTGTGCCCTTCTCTCGAAAACCGAGCACGTGAAAGCTGCGATGGTTTGTGCGCCGGTAGGCCAGCTGGTGAATGAGTGCGGGGTAGCCGTGAAACGCGAAGATCACCGGCTTGTCGGTCGTGAAGATCGCGTCGAACTCGGCGTCGGGCATTCCGTGCGGGTGCTGGTCGGCCGCAGGCAACCGCATAAGGTCAACGACATTCACGAATCGGATGCGCAGATTCGGCAGGTGCCCACGCAGTAGAGCAACGCTCGCGAGCGCCTCAAGGGTCGGCACGTCACCCGCGCAGGCGAGCACAACGTCGGGTTCCCAACCGTCTTGCTCGGTGCCGGCCCAGTCCCAGATGCCGATGCCCCGCGCGCCGTGGGTGCGCGCTTCTTCGAGACTCAGGAGCACGGGTGCGGGCTGCTTGCCGGCCACGATGACGTTGATGTAATCCCGGCTCGCGAGGCAATGTTCTGCTGTAACGAGCAGGCTGTTCGCGTCAACAGGTAGATAGACGCGCACTATTTCGGGACTCTTTGTGACAACGTGGTTGAGAAACCCCGGGTCCTGGTGCGAGAAGCCGTTGTGGTCCTGGCGCCACACGTGCGAGCTCAGGAGGTAGGTGAGCGACGCAATCGGTCTGCGCCAGGGGATCGCGCCGGCCGATTCGAGCCACTTCGCGTGCTGGTTGAACATCGAATCGACGACGTGGATAAAGGCTTCGTACGAGTTCATGAGTCCGTGTCGACCGGTGAGCAGGTAACCCTCGAGAAGCCCTTCGATGAGGTTTTCACTGAGGATCTCGATGACGCGGCCCTCGCGAGCGAGGTGCTCGTCGGTATCGACTGTTTCGCCCACCCACTGTTTTGACGTGACCTCGTAGACCGCATCGAGGCGATTGGAGGCCGTCTCGTCGGGGCCGAAGATTCGAAAGCTGTGGGGGTTGAGTCGAATGACATCGGCGAGCCATTGCCCGAGAACCCGCGTCGACTCCGCGGTGCTGCCGCGTTCGACGGCGCGCGCCGCGAGGTCGGGTGTCACAAGGTTGCTGAGCGTCTCGCCGCCGTTGGCCGCGGGGATTGCGCTCATGCGCAGGCGACCACGTGGTCGTATCGACGCGAGTGCTCCAACTGGGAACCCATCGTCGTCGAATAGCTCTTCTGGCCGGTAGCTCTTGAGCCACGTCTCGAGTTGCGCGAGGTGGTCGGGGCGCTCGCGCACCTCGGCGAGCGGTACCTGATGGGCGCGCCAGGTTCCCTCAACGGCTACACCGTCTACCTCGCGTGGCCCGGTCCAGCCCTTGGGGGTGCGCAGAATGATCATGGGCCAGGCGGGTCGGCTCGCCGCTTGAGCGCCTCGTGCCTTCAACCGGATGGACTCGATCCTGTCGAGCGCACGCTCGAGTGCGGTGGCCATCGCCGCGTGCACGACCATGGGGTCTTCGCCGTCGAAACCACCCGACACGATGATCGGCGCGTAGCCGTAGCCCCGGAAGAGGTCGAGCAACTCCGCCTCGGGGATGCGCGCGAGCACGGAGGGGTTCGCGATCTTGTACCCGTTGAGGTTGAGGATGGGCAGCACCGCGCCATCCGTCGCAGGGTTTATGAACTTGTTGAGGTGCCAACTCGCGGCGAGTGTTCCCGTCTCGGCCTCGCCGTCACCGATGACGCAGGCGACGACGAGCTCGGGGTTGTCGAGAGCCGCGCCAAACGCGTGTACGAGCGAGTAGCCGAGTTCGCCTCCCTCGTGGATCGACCCTGGTGTGTCCGGTGATGCGTGAGAGGGGATGCCGCCGGGTGCCGAGAACTGGCGGAACAGCGAACGCATCCCCGCCGCATCCTGGGTGATGTGTGGGTACAGCTCAGAGTAGGTGTGGTCGAGCCAGGCATTGGCGACCATCGCGGGTCCACCGTGCCCGGGGCCGGCGATGTACAGCACCTCGCACCCGCGCCGAACGATGAGCCGGTTGAGGTGCGCGTAAATCAGATTGAGCGCGGGCGAAGTTCCCCAGTGGCCGAGCAGTCGTGGTTTGATGTCCGAGGCCTCGAGCGGCCTGCGCAACAGCGCGTTCTCTCGTAGATAGATTTCGCCCACTGTGAGGTAGTTCGCCGCGCGCCACCAAGCATCGACGGCGTGAAGCGGAAAATCCTCGCGCAGGGCGACGGGGCTGATTGCTGTCTCGGTCATGTACAGACGCTAAAACCGGGCGAATGGATGTCACAGTGCCGAAGGTCCCGCGGCCCCTGCTGTTCCGCTCAACGGGCAATCATCACCGGCGAGTTGAGGTTGAGCAGAACTTCATGCATCACCGTGCCGATATGCCCCGGAACGTCTCTATCGACCGCGGATCGGCCGAGCACGAGGAGTGCAGCGGTGCGACTGGCGTCGAGCAGCGCCTCGCTGGCCCGGCGGCGGGTGAATCGTCGTCGAACCACCGTGTCGGGTGCGGCCCCCGAGGCGAGGGCTGCGGCCCTGACGAGTGCCTCGCGGGCTTCGGACTCATTGCTTGACGAGGAGTGGATGAGCGAGAGTTCTTCGTTGCGGCGGATGGCTTCTCTGGCGCCCTCGAGAATTGCACCGTCGGATCGATCTCCCAGCGCGACTCCGACAACGACGCCGCGACGGAGCGCGACGTTGTCTTCGGGCACCACGATGACGCTGCACGATGCAGCGGCCGCGATGACGACGCTTCGTGTGCCGAGCACTCGACCGTGAAGGTAACCCGTGTGGTGTGAGCCAACGACAAGAAGATCAAACTCCGCCGACTCGCGCACAAGAGTGGTGACCGCATGACCGTGCATGACTCTCGAGACTGCCGAAACGCCCAGCGTTGTGCAGTGCTCGACCGCGTCGCGCACCGCGTCGTCGCCGCTCTCGATCTCTGCAGCGACATACTCGAGTGTGAGCGCTGCGTTCATTGCCCGGGCACGATGCACTGCCCAGTTCAGGGCAGCCCAACTCGGACCACCCGTGGTGACGCCCACGAGAATTCGCTCGGCCATTGATTCGGCTCCTTTCGTCGGCTAAAACAGATTCGCAGTGAACCGGTCTTATGGGCAGGGCACAAGGTCCCATACTTGCCAGACGACAGCATCACAAAGTGTGGAGTGCGAGATGACCGAAAACGCAGGACAGCTTGCCTTTCCCGACGCACCACGCGCCCACCTCGATCGGGTTATCTCCGAGCTGGTCGTGTCGGCGCAGAACGTGCTCGCCACGCAGGGCAGGCTGCGCAGTCTTCTTGATGCGAGTCGACTTGTCTCCAGCGAACTCGACCTTCCGATCGTTCTTCGCAAGATCGTGGCGGCCGCCGTTGACCTCGTCGGCGCCAAGTACGGTGCCATTGGTGTCATCGCTCCCGATGGCACGCTTGCTCAGTTCATCCACGTCGGAATGCCCGAAGGTCTCGTTGAGCTCATCGGGCACCTTCCCGAGGGGCACGGGCTTCTCGGTGCTCTCATCGACGAGCAGGAGCCCATCCGGCTCGAACACCTGCGTGACGATCCGCGCTCGAGCGGTTTTCCGCACCATCACCCGCCGATGGACAGCTTTCTCGGCGTTCCCGTTCGTGTTCGCGGCGAGGTTTACGGAAATCTCTACCTCTCGGAACGGGTTGACGGACCCTTTAGTGACGAAGATGAGGAGCTTCTGCTCGCTCTCGCCGCAACTGCTGGTGCGGCCATTGATCGCGCGCGACTCTTTGATGAGAGCCAGCGCAGACAGCGATGGTCGGCAGCATCCGCAGAGGTGACCGCAGCACTTCTGTCTGAAGACACCGAGGCACCGCTTGCTTTGCTGGTCGACCGCATCGCACATCTTGCACACGCCGATCTTGTCTGCGTTGCGCTGCCCGAGACCGATTCAACAATGACCATCGTCGCTGCGAACGGCGTGCGCGCCGAATCGTTCACCGGTAGAACCTTCGACGCCGGGGGCACACTCGCGGCGCAGGCTCACGCGAGTGGCCAGCCGGTGCTCTCAGACGCTGACCTCTTCAGCCGTATCGAGCCGGGCCTCACGCTTGGTCCCACGATGGCCATTCCTTTTGCCTCGTCTGACTCGCCCAATGGTGTGCTCACCGTTTCGCGTCTTCCCAATCACGCCGCCTTCACCGCCGCCGATCTCGACATGGTCTCCGATTTCGCCGCACAGGCGGGCGTTGCGCTGAGGCTCGCGACGGTCCGTTCCGACCGCGCGCGACTCGCGATTCTCGAAGACCGTGGTCGAATCGCGCGCGACCTGCACGACAATGTGATCCAACGCCTCTTCGGAGCGGGGCTTAGCCTTCAGGCCGTCGCCGGCTCGATCGCAGATCCCGCGCTCCAGGCGCGAATAGCGCAGCAGGTCGACTCGCTCGACACCGCGATTGCCGAAATTCGCACGGCAATCTTCACGCTGAGCGCGACTTCGCGCACGCAGTCGCCCACGCTTCGTCACCGTGTCATCGATGTGCTCGCCGAGACGAGTGACTTATTCGACGAAGCGCCTCGGTTGACGTTCAGTGGTGCCGTCGACCTTATGGCAACGCCAGAACTCATTGACGACGTTGTCGCAGTTGTGCGCGAGGGGCTGAGCAACGTGGCAAGACACGCGGCGGCTACACACGCGGCGGTCGCGATCTCGGTGGACGACGGTCGATTCACGGTGCGTATCGAAGATGACGGCCGTGGAATTCGATCGGCGAACGACCGGTCGAGCGGCACCGCCAACCTCGAGCAACGAGCTCACGGGCATGGTGGTCACTTCTCACTGACCGGTCCCGATTCGGGCGGAACCATCTTGCTGTGGGAAGTTCCCATGGACGAACAGGGGAAGAGCGTATGACTCGAATATTTCTTGTCGACGATCACGAGATCGTTCGTCGTGGAGTTGCCGACCTCATCAACGCCGAACACGACCTCGACGTCGTTGGCGAGGCGGCAACAATGCGGCAGGCCATGGCACGCATCGCCGCGACCCTGCCCGACGTGGCCGTGCTCGATGTGCGTCTGCCGGATGGCAGTGGCATTGACCTGTGCCGCGACATCCGGTCAGCGTATCCAGACATCCACTGCCTGATGCTTACGGCCTACGACGACGATGAGGCAAGCTACACCGCCGTTATGGCCGGTGCGTCGGGCTACGTGCTCAAAGACATTCGGGGGCAGGGTCTGCTCGAGAGCATCCGCCTCGTGGCGCGCGGTCAAAAACTCATTGATCGAGCGGTCAGCCGGCGCGTTGTGAAGTCAGCGACCGTTGCGACGGGTTCGGCTGTCGAACTTAGTTTGCGCGAGAGCCAGGTGCTCGAACTCATCGCCGAAGGGCTGACAAATCGTCAGATCGGTGAGTCGCTCGATCTCGCCGAAAAGACCGTCAAGAACTATGTTTCGGGGCTCCTGTCGAAGCTCGGTATGGAACGCCGAACGCAGGCGGCCGTCTACGGTGCCCAGCTGGGCAAAGACTAGCTTCGTCGCGCCGGGCTGCTCGTTGTCAGATGCTCTCGTCTACCAGCTCGGGGTAGACCTCAATCGGTTCCTTCTTCTGGGGAATGACAGCCACCGGCGCCGGCATATTGAGCAGAACGTCGTGACTCACGGAGCCAAGAAAAAGATCGGCGATCGCGCCACGTCCGCGGGATCCGACGACAACGAGCGAGGCGCCCGCAGCCGCGCGCACAATCGCCACCGTCGCGGAGCCTGCGTGCATAACCTGCTTAACCGTGATGTTCGGGTGGGCAGCCGAGATGCGGTGTGCCGCATCAGCCAACAGTTTTCTGCTCGCGCTGACAACACTCTCGGCGACGACGGCCGTGGTGTCGACGTCAAACGGCGTCGACGGTGGAGCCGTCCAGGTGTGCACAATCACGAGCTCAGCGTTGAGCTGTGAGGCCTCGCGTGCGGCGAAATCAAGTGCGGCTTCGGCCGTCGCGTCGTCGCGCCACCCAACGACGATCTTGCCCTTCAAGGGTTGCCAGTTCGCAGGCACAACGATCGTTGTGCACTCCGCTTTTCCTACGATCTTGAGCGGGAGCGTGCCGTGCACTATGCCCGCGATGGGGCTGGTCTTGTTGGTTCCGATGACGAGCAGATCAGATCCGTGCGAGGCGCTCAGAATGCCGTCTTTCGGAAGACCGATACGCATGTCGGTTGTCACAGGTGTGCCCGGCGCACCCTCGTGCACGGCCTGTTCGGCACTCGCGAGCGCCGCCTCGAAGGCCGAGTGGTAGTCGAGGTCTGCGCCCTCGGGCAGCCCCGGATCTAGACCGACGACCGTTGTTATCTGCACCTCAATGTCACGTGTCCGCGCGCGATCGATGACCCACGCGAGCGCGGCCTTGCTTGCTGCGCCGCCATCATAGGCAACGGTGATGTTCTCGACCATGAGCTCACTCCATCCTGTGTCCGCTTCATCGTTTCAATGTGCGACCGCCGCCAGTAGGGCCCAAAGTCCTCCCGGCTTCGCGGGACCTTCGGCCCTTGGCCGACGGGAGTCACAAGCGAATCGTGGATGTCACAGAGTGAAGGGTGACAATCATGAAGAAGATCGTGGTTGGTGTGAGCGAGGTAGCCGCGAGCCACCCCGCGACTCGGTGGGCGATGCAGTTCGCGAAAGACCATAACGCGACTGTGGAACTCGTGCACGTCGTCGACACAACCTGGGGTCACGCCCCGCTCGACTACATCGAGAGGGCAATGTTGAGCGCGGAGGAGAACCTTCGCGACATCGCACAAACGGCTCGTGACGAGATTCCGGGGGTCGTCGTGCAGTCACACGTTCGATTGGGATCACCGGTCAACGAGCTTGTGGCGTCTGCGAGTGATGCTGACTTGCTCGTCATCGGTGCACATCCGCTCGAGAGATCCGACGGTGCCGGTCGACGTGCTGTTCGACTCGCTCGACTCGCACCGTGCTCCGTGATCGTCGCACCCTCAGAGGTGATTCCCGCGGGAACGGGTGTTGTGGTGGGAGTTGACGGGTCGGTGGAGTCCGACCTCGCCGTGCAGTTTGGCGCCGAGCTCGCCGATCGGCATAACGAATCGCTCACGGTGATTATGGTGTGGGGCCACCCCGAAGCGTGGGGCCTCGTGGAGCCGATGCTTGTTGAAAGTGCACCGTCTGAAGAAGACCGGCTCACCCTCGCCGAGTCGATCGCCGGGCTGGCGGTACAGTACCCCGACCTGGTGGTCCACACCGAGGTGAGCGGTTCGCGACCCGAGGTCGCTCTCTATTCCGCCGCGATCGATGCTCGCATGCTAGTCGTGGGCAGCCGGGGCCGCCACGGGTTACTGAAGGCGCTTCTCGGTTCGGTGAGCGAGGCGCTCGTTGCCGAGCTGCCGACAGCGGTTGCCGTGATTCGTCAGCGGGGTTGACGCGGATTGTGGAGTAGTACTCAAGACCTGCGATAGCCTCGACGAAACCACGAGCTGAGGAATCACATTGAGAAGAGCATCGAAAGTCGTAGTCTCAGTCGCGCTCGCCGCAACTCTTCTGACGAGTGCCACGGCGTGTTCGTTGCTGCCGGGCGCTCCGGCTCCGGTTTCGTCGCCGACCGCCGATGGCACGGGAGCCGCGAGCAGAGAAGCGCTTGCTGCATACGTCGAGTCGGAGCGCTCGCAGCTCACAGAGCTTCTCGGCCAATACTCGTCGCTCTACAGCGACCTGACCGTTGATGGCGCTGTCGAAGAGTCGACCGGCGACGGCGACATTCCCGAGGGAACCTACTCGGTGATGACCTACACCTCCACCTACGCCAATGAGATGGACTGGTCTGAGGCTGGCGCCGATCTCGACGAGCAGATCCCGAGACTCGATGGTGCCTGCACCCGATCAATCTTCCCGACGATGCACACTCTGGGCGTCGAGGGTCCCGTCGCCGTTGTCTTCGAGTACGGTGACGTCACGGCCGACGCGCAGTGGACCTACACCTGCGTTGAGTAATTAGTTTCTTGTTGCGAACTGCTGCTGACCCAGCACGCCGAGCAGCGCGAGCTTCTCGGCAGCCTCGCTGCGCGGAGCGGCAGTGAGCACGAGCAGCGTCTGGCTGCGGTCTTCGCTGTAGAGCGTCTGGCAATCGAGCTCGATCGCGCCGAGCTCCGCATGGATGAGCGTCTTGTGGTCTTCGAAGCGCGCGGCGACGACCTGCGACATCCATATCTCTGAAAACTCGGGGCTGACCTTCGAGAGTTGCTTAACGAGTTCGCCCGCGCGCGATTGTGGGCCGGCCGCCCCGTAAGCGACACGCAGATTCGCGACCTGCGCGCGTGCCTGGCGAGGCTGGTCGGCGACGGGGTAGTGGTCGCGGTCGCTCTGATCGGTGAACCAGCGGTAGACGCTGCTGCGGGCGAGTCCGGTGAAGCGGGAGTGGTCGCCGAGAAGAGCCTTTGAGAGATCGTTCTGAGCGAGGGTCTCGCCGAGGCCGGAAAGGATGAGCGCCGGGGTGTCATCGAGCCGGTCGAGCACGCGGGCGAGAGCCGGTGCAACGTGGGTGTCGAGCGACGCGCGCGGGGGAGGGTTGTGACCGGCGAGGCGGTAGAGGTAGTCGCGCTCGTCGTAGTTGAGGCGCAGTGCGCGGGCGAGCGCCGAGAGCATCTGCTCCGAAGGCTGCGGGCCACGCGCCTGCTCGAGTCGCACGTAGTAGTCGGTCGACATTCCGGTGAGGGCAGCGACCTCATCGCGTCGCAACCCGGGCACGCGACGGCGGGGTCCCTCGGTCAGCCCGACATCCTCCGGCTGCAGCGCGTCGCGCCGTGCGTGAAGAAACTCGGCGAGCTCGGTGCGGTTCATTGTTCAATCATGCGCCCTTGCGGCTGCGCGAGGCAGGGAGTGTGAGTCCTACGACAAGGGCTCCTCTCCCGCTTTGTTCGGCGTGGCCGGAGCATCGAAGCATGAACATCACCTCCAACACCATCTTTATCCCCGGCGCGACATCCGGAATCGGCCTTGCTCTCGCCCTCCGCTTTCAAGCGGCCGGCAACACCGTTGTGATCGGTGGCCGCCGCGCCGACCTGCTCGAGCAGCTCGCCACCGAGCACGGCTTCTCGACAGTGACCATCGACACAACCGACGCCGCATCCGTGCTCGCCGCTCGTGACGAGGTGCTCGCCGCGCACCCCGACCTCAACGTGCTCGTTGCGATGGCCGGAATCATGGCCGTCGAAGACGTGCACACGGCCGACTTCCTTTCGACCGCCGAGCGCATTGTCGACACCAACATCAACGGACCGCTGCGACTCATCGCCGCGTTCACCGAGCACCTTCAAACACGAATGGATGCGACGATCATGACGGTTTCGTCAGGACTCGCGTTCACGCCGCTCGCCTTCTTCCCGACCTACAACGGAACCAAGGCGTTCATCCACCAGTTCAGCGAGACCCTGCGCCTGCAGCTCGCAGACACCCCGGTCAAGGTCATCGAGCTCGTGCCGCCCGCCGTGCAGACCGAGCTCGTCGCTGGCAACTCGAACAACGAGCACTACCTGCCGCTCGATGACTTCGCGGATGAGGTGATCGAGCTGCTTACGTCGCAGCCGTGCGCCAAGGAGATCCTTGTCGAGCGCGTGAAGTTTTTGCGCTTCGCCGAAGCCGAGGGACGTTACGACGCGGCGGTTGCTGCGTTGAACCCGGGGGCGTAACTAGCTTTCGACAACGCTCACAACGAGGGGCTGCGGTGGCAAGCCGAACCGGAAGCCTCTCGTTGTGATGTCGAGCGTTGAGCCCATCGGTGCGCTGATGTCGCTCTCGATGGCGAAGTCGCCGCAGTTGGTCGTATAGATCGATCGGCTTCCGTCGAAGTCTGCGTTGCCGTTCACCAAGCAGCCGGGATGCAGCGTTTCACTGTTTTGCACGACGACCACAGCGGCGACCGCAAGTACGACTGCGACGACCGGCACCAACAGGCGCGTGCGCGTGATGCGCAGACGCGCTTCTGGACTGCGGGCTTCCCAACGATCGATGCGCGCCTGAGTGGCATCCGCATCACGCTGGGCGGCGAAGACGCAGACAACGATCGAAACAGCAGCGATGAGGGCTCCGAGAATGTTCTCGGTGATCTGCGTCCAACCGCCGTTGTTGCTAACCGTGAACAGCCAGCCCGCCGCGAGAACGATGAGCGCTGACTGCCAGACCAGGTAACGGGACGCGCGATGTGACCGTGGTCGGTAGCGTGCCCGCACCGAGACGATGATGGCGTTGGTTACTGCGGAAAGAAAGAAGATCACCGCGAAGCTGCTTGTCGCGTAGGTGTGGATCAGTTCGGCAGTGAAGTCGTAGTTGTGGGCGATTCGCCCGGTGAACGATTGCGCCGTGATCCAGCCGAGGACGGGGATTGGTACGAGTGCCCACGCGAGCAATATTCGGAGAACGGGCATGGTGCGACTGTAGTCTGCCCGCGCTCAGACGCTTGACCCCGCCGTAACGTCATGGTCTTGAGTGAGACGTATGAACCCCGTCACCGTGCTCTATCTCTCTTCATACGTCTTTTCTTTGCTTGGAAACTCGATAGCTTCCATTGCCCTCCCGCTGCTCGTTTTGCAGACCACCGGCAGTTTGCTCTCGACCGGCACGCTTGCCGCGGCGACGGCGATCCCTGCTTTTCTCGTGGGTCTGTTTGCGGGCGTCGTCATTGACCGGATCAACCGGCGCACCTCTTCGATTGCCGCCGACCTCATCTCCGCTGCCGCCATGGCGGCGCTCCCCATCGTCGACATAGTCACCGGTCTGAGCCTCGGCTGGTTCATCTTGTTCGGCATCATTGGAGCCATTGGTGACGTGCCTGGCATGACAGCCCGCGAAGCGCTGCTGCCGGCGATAGTGCGCTCTTCGACCATGAGTGCTGAGCGCCTCGTCGGAGTCCGCGAGGTTATTGGCGCGGTTGTGTTCCTCGTCGGCCCCGCGGCCGCCGCGTTTCTCATCGTCGTCTTCGAGGGCTCGACTGTGCTCTGGATCACTGCTGCCACATCGTTTGCCGCCGCCGTTCTGACCTTCGCGATTCCACGGAGCGTCGGCGCGCTGGCCCTGGTCGACCGCTCCGAACCGCGTAGCTCCGGCTGGTCACAGCTGCGTGAAGGCTGGAGCGTGCTGTTCCGCACGAATCCCTTCTTGCGCGCGGTCACGCTGCTCAACCTCGTGATGGTCGCGGTGATGACCTCGCTGCAGGGCATTCTTCTTCCCGCTCACTTCACGCTGATCGGCGAACCGCAACTCGTGGGATTCGTGCTCACCGCGCTCGCCGCGGGCACTCTCGTCGGCGGCGGGCTGTACGCAGCGCTCGCAGGTCGAGGGTCGCGTCGCTTCTGGTTCGTGACCGGGCTCGTCGGCACGGTTGTGGGCATCTCACTCATCGCCGTGCTCCCCGCCGCGTGGCTCCTATTCGTCGGGGCGTTTGTGCTCGGCTTCTCGTCGGGGCTCTTCGGCAGCCTCATCGGTGTGCTTATGATCGAGAGCATTCCCGACCGCCTGCGTGGCCGCATCATGGGCACGCAAAACTCGCTCATGATGATCGCCGCACCGGCAGGTATGGTGGCCGTGGCGCTCATCGGCAGCCAGTTTGACCTGCGCGCGGCCGGCATTGCGGTGGCTGTGCTGTGGGCGATCGGTGGAGTGATCGCTGTCTGGGCGCCATCGCTTCGCCACCTGGAACCAGCACCGGAAGGGGAGCTCGTCGATGAAAAGTCATGAGCTTGCTTCGCTCGCCGAAGTGACTGTGCGTACCCTTCGGCATTACCACCAGATCGGAGTGCTCGCCGAGCCAGAGCGCGGCAGCAACGGCTACCGCGACTACACGGTGCACGATCTCGTGCGGCTGCTGCGCATTAAACGGTTGGCCGCGCTGGGCATCCCGCTCGAGCGAATGCGCGCGATGCTGGATGACGAGCCGAACGCGCAAGAAGAACTGCTCGACGGGCTCGACCGCGACATCCAAACCGAAATTGATCGGTTGCGGGCGCAGCAGTCGCTCATCGGGCTCATTCGTGCGAACGAGGCGGCACCAGACTTTCCGCCGGAGCTCGCTCGGTACTTCGGCTTGTTTGGGGGTTCCGGGCCGAGTGCGATCGGACGGGTCGATCGCGAACAGGCGATTTTGCTCGCGCACCTCGTGGGAGAGGCCGGCACCCGGCAGCTTGCCGCTGTGTACGAGACGATCACCGCGACCGTCGATCACTCTGAGCTGCAGCAGTTCGTGCAGGAGTTCGACCAGCTGCCGGCAAGCGCGGACAATGCGCAGATCGACGAACTCGTCGATCGGTTCGCCGACAAGATGCGACCGGTTTTGGCGGGGCTCAAGGAGGTCGGTGATGAGGCTCTTCCGAACGAGGAGCAAGCGATGACGCTGCTCGCCGACCACCAACGCGGGGCGCTGAATGCGGCGCAGGAGGTTGCGGTGGAGCGGTTGGTTGCGCGGTTGGCTTAGGGAGTGAGCGGGTGGGTAGGTCGCGTTAGAGAGGCGACTCACGCCCTGACAGGTGACTGTCCTGACGAGGCGGGCCCAGAAAAAAAGAGCCAAATCGTTGGCTCTTTTTTGCTGGGCCCCCTGTCGGAGTCGAACCGACGACCCCCGCTTTACAAGAGCGGTGCTCTGGCCACTGAGCTAAGGGGGCAAATTACTGCGTGTCAATAATAAGGGTATCGGGCGCTAGTCGTGTGACAGGGCGAGGGCGGCACCGAATCCGACGAGGGCGGTTCCGGTCACGCCATCGATGGTGCGCTGCACCACGGGCCGGTCGAGCCAGCGGCGAACACCGTGGGCTCCGAAGATGATGAGGCCGAACCAGAGGGCCGACTCGACGCCGTGCACACCGGCGAGCAGCACTCCCATGCCGAGCTCATTCGAACCCTGCGGAATGAACTGCGGCAGCACGGCTATATAGAAGGCCCCGACCTTGGGATTGAGCAGGTTGGTGAAGAGCCCCTTGCTCCACGATCCCCACCAGCCGCGAGAGAGCCGCGAGGTCGTGTCGAGAGCGGCATCGTCGCGCGGGCGGATGACGCGAGTCCACAGCATCCGTGCCCCAAGAAAGATCATGTACGCGGCGCCGACCCAACGAAGAACCATAAACGCGAACTCGGATGCCTTGAGCAGCGCCGCGAGGCCAACAGCGGCCGCGACACCCCAGACAAACGCGCCCGTGATGATGCCGAGCGAGGTGGCGATCGCGAGACGCCGACCCTGCACGAGTGCCGAGCGCAAAACGAGAGCCGAATCGAGACCGGGGGTGATCGTGAGCAGGGCCGCGACGACGGCGAAAGAGAGCAGCGCGCTCGTGATGGTCATGCGGTCTCCGGCACTCGATTAACGTTGATTCAATGACATCATCCTCCACAGAACCGTCGCGCGCGCTCGTTGCTGTAACACTGGCGCTCGCGGTTGTTTTTGGCGCGGGCGTGGCGACGCAATCGCGCATCAACGGTGAGCTCGGTCGGGCGCTTGATGACGGTTACCTCGCGGCAGTGATTTCGTTCGGAAGCGGGCTGCTGATTCTCGCCATCGCGATGATCTTTATGCCCACGGGGCGCCGCGGGCTGGGCACGATCATCGGTCTGCTCAAGCGCCGCGAGATGCCCTGGTACTACGTCGCCGGGGGAGCGGCGGGTGCGTTTCTTGTGCTCTCGCAGGGTCTCACCGCGGCGATTCTTGGTGTCGCGCTCTTCACCGTCGCTATCGTGTCGGGGCAGACGCTGAGCGGCCTCGTCATTGATCGCCGCGGGCTGGGAAGCATGCAGCCGAAGAAGCTCACCGTGACGCGGGTTCTGGGCAGCGTTCTTACGCTTGTGGCCGTAGGCATCGCCGTATCTGCACAGGTCACCGGCGACATCCCGATCTGGATGCTTGTTATGCCGTTCGTCGCGGGCATCGGCATCGGCTGGCAGCAGGCCGTGAACGGGCAGGTCAAGGTGCGCGCCGACTCCGCTCTCACCGCGACCTTTATCAACTTCGTCGTCGGGTTCACTGTGCTCGTGATCGCCGCGGTCATTCATGGAAGCGTCGCCGGCTGGCCGACCGCGTTGCCGAGCGAGTGGTGGCTCTATCTGGGCGGGCCGATCGGCGTCATCTTCATCGCCGGGGCGGCCATCGCTGTGCGCACTCTTGGCGTTCTGCTGCTTGGCCTCGGAACGATCGCCGGCCAGCTTCTGACGTCACTGCTGCTCGACCTGATCGTTCCGCCGGCCGGGCACGTTGTTGTAGCGACGACCGTGGTCGGCACGCTGCTGACGCTCGTCGCGGTCGCGATCGCGGCACTGCCGAGCAAACGAGCTACAGCGTCGTAAGCGTGCGCCCGGCGCTGAACTTGCTCTTCTTCTCCGACTTGGTCTTCTCCGGAAGCCCGCCGACGTAGAGCCAGCCGAGCAGCACCTCGTTGGGTGCGAGCTCGTGCATGCGGTGCACGGCCTCGGAGCGGGTGTGCCCGCCTGTGCGCCAGAAGACGCCCCAACCGGCATCGTTGAGAAGCAGCGACAGCGTGTGGGCGACGCCCGAAGCGACCGCCTCTTGCTCCCACGCCGGAACCTTGAACGATGGCCGGTAGCTGCCCACGATCGCGATGAGCAGCGATGCGCGCATCGGCTTCTCGGCGAGCTTTGCAGCGTCTTTGCCCTCGAGGCCGCTCGCCTCGACGAACGCGGCGCCAAGCCGCTCGCGAGCCGAGCCGCGCAACTCGATGAGGCGCCACGGCTGCATACCGCCATGGTCGGCGACAGACGCAGCGGCCTCGATGAGCGGCATCAACTCTTCGCGAGTCGGTGCCTCTGCCGTCACATTCGAGTGCGACCGACGGCCGCGCACAGCATCAATCAGCGACAAGCTACTCGGCTTCCTTGAAGTCGAGCGACAGGGAGTTCATGCAGTAGCGGTCGCCCGTGGGGGTGCCAAAACCATCCGGGAAAACGTGGCCGAGGTGCGAACCACAGTTCGCGCAGCGAACCTCTGTGCGCTCCATGCCGAGCGAGTTGTCGACGAGAAGCTCAACGGCGTCGGGGTTGACCGACTCGTAGAAGCTCGGCCAGCCGCAGCCAGAGTCGAACTTTGTGCCGCTCTTGAACAGCTCGGCGTTACAGGCGGCGCACGTGTAGGTGCCCGAGCGGCTCTCGTCGAGCAGCTCGCCGGTCCAGGCACGCTCTGTGCCGGCCTCGCGCAACACCGCGTACTTCTCGGGGCTGAGCTCTTCGCGCCACTGCTCGTCAGTCTTTTCGACCTTGTAGGCCATCGGGTGTCTCCTTTATAAAACGCACGTCGTCTGCTCTATTAAACTCGCCTGCGTGCCTGAATGTTCCCCGGCCCACAAATACTGGGCAGATCTCTCGACCACCGAGCTCTACGCGATTCTCAAACTTCGCACCGACGTCTTCTTTATTGAACAGAAGATCGACGAAGAAGAGCTCGATTGGCGTGACACCGAGCCCGAGACAGAACATTTCTGGCTGATGGATGACGCGGGCGTGGCCTCGTACTTGCGTGTGATCGTCGACGCAGAACCCGAACACCTCGACGCGCGCCGCCTGATCGGGCGCGTTGTCACGCGTGCCGACCGCCGTGGCGAGGGCCTTTCGAGTGTGCTGCTCGCCGAGGTCATCGCGAAATACGGTCACGAGGCGATGATGCTGCACGCCCAGGAGTACATCGCGCCGCTCTACGCCAAGTTCGGTTTCGAGCCGTTCGGCGACGTTTTTGTCGAGGCGGGCATCCCTCATCTCGGCATGTATCGCGCCGCCTCATAAGGGCACCCTTACCGACATTTTGACAGCGGGCCGTTCTACCCCGTAGGGTCGAAAAGTTAGCTTAGCCTTAGCTACTTTTCCCCTTGGAGTCCACACCCGTGACATCTCTGTCTTCCCTGAGTTCTTTCGCGCGCGCTTCCCTCGCGCTGCTGCTGACTTTCCTGCTCGTCATAGCGGGGCTGACCCTGTCGACAACCTCGTCGTTTGCTGACGAAGAGGCCGCGACATCCACCAGCTCGGAAGAGACTGCGGCGCCCGAGCCCGCGGCATCCGAGGAGCCTGCTCCGGTCGTTACCGAAGCACCGGCTGCAGAGGAGCCCGTCGCCGAGAAGCCCGCATCGGAGCCCGCGCCCGAAGCGACTTCGGCACCCGAGAAAGTTGTCACGTCGACAAAGAAGCTTGAGGTCGCGGCGGCAATCGCGGCTGAGGCTCCGCTGCTCACGGTCTCAAAGACCTCGGGGCTCGCGGTCGCTGGCGAGACGATCACGGTGACCGGCACGAACATCGTCACTGGCTTCGCTAACACCCACGGTGTTGGAGAGGCCGGCGTTTACGCGCAGGTCGGCTGGCTCGACTCGGCGTGGAAGCCGTCGGCTGGCGCCGCGTCTTCGGCACGTTCCTACGCGTACTCGACTTGGGTCAAGGAATCGGCGGCGTCTTCGGCGTACACCGCCTGGACCGACAACGGCAACGGCACGGCCAACTTCACGTGGACCATTCCGATCACCAAGGCCGCTCTCGACGCGAAGACCCGTGAGGGCGCGACCCTCAACGTCTTCACCGTTGGTGCCGGCGGAGTGGTGCAGGCGGCTAATGAGCTGAGTGTGCCGATCGCGTTCGCTCCCGCCGTTCCGGCACCGTCACTTTCTGTGTCGAAGACCTCGGGCATCGCTGCCTCGGGCGAGTCGATCACTGTGACCGGTACAAACATTGTCACCGGCTTCGCGAACACACACGGTGCCGGCCAGGCCGGTGTCTACGCGCAGGTCGGCTGGCTTGATTCGGCGTGGAAGCCGTCGGCGGGCGCCGCTTCGGCAACCCGCTCTTATGCCTACTCGACCTGGGTCAAGGAATCGGCTGCCTCGTCGGCTTACACCGCCTGGACCGACAACGGCAACGGCACTGCGAACTTCACGTGGACCATCCCGATCACCAAGGCCGCTCTCGACGCGAAGACGCGTGAGGGTGCGACCCTCAACGTCTTCACGGTTGGTGCTGGCGGAGTAGTACAGGCCGCCAATGAGCTCTCTGTTCCGATCGCATTCGCGCCGGCTATCCCGGCACCCGCGCTGAGCGTCTCGAAGACCTCGGGCATCGCTGCCTCGGGCGAGTCGATTACTGTCACCGGCACGAACATCGTCACTGGCTTCGCTAACACCCACGGTGTTGGAGAGGCCGGCGTTTACGCGCAGGTCGGCTGGCTCGACTCGGCGTGGAAGCCGTCGGCTGGCGCCGCGTCTTCGGCACGTT